>ENA-UOXK01001691-UOXK01001691.1-mixed-culture-metagenome-genome-assembly--contig:-NODE-1691-length-14779-cov-29.010120_pt1 | contig 14779 bp, 6 predicted proteins | sample MGYA00238160_ERZ761638 | MGnify/ENA primary metagenome ERZ761638 (study PRJEB28912, sample SAMN08777098) | mixed culture metagenome | isolation source: Freshwater growth medium | place: USA...
TCAAGGAAGCGCCCCGTGCGGGGCCGACGAGAGGAAGCGCGCGACGTCTCGCGGGCGCATGGAAAAGCTCTGGGGAGCGTCGTCCCGAACTGTAGCCCTGCATCTCCCCTTTATTTCCTCGATGAAGTGTGAACGAAGAAGAGGGGACAGACTTTGAAGATGTCGAGGCAGCACGGCATGTATGTGCGACAGGGTGTCTTCGCTCAAGGGGCTCTTCTCGAAGCGTGTGATGTCGAATCGTGCCTAAAAATGTCTTCGTGCGCGACGATGCCGAGCTTCACGCTCTTCAATGACCTGCCCGACCCGCTGCGCCTCACCTTCCTGAGCGTCGCCATCGGCGGCGCAGCGGCGCCCTTCGACCTGCCTGCGTCGCAGCGCAGGCTCGCGCCGCGCCAGTCCTCCTCGCTTGCGCTGCCTGCCGAGGGCGCGGGCTGGCTCGTGGGCGAGCGGCGCGTGTGGCGCGGCGTGGTTGCTGTGCACTCTCACATGCACGTGGTGCGCCGCGCGGACAACACGTCGGTCCTGGCGACTGTTGGTGCGCCATCGCCGCAGCCGCTCGTCGTCAACGCCAACCAAAGTTTCGTGCTGCTCATGGGCGCCGAGCGGCAGGCGCTGCGGCTCTGCAGCGAGCCACCGGTGAGCAGCGGCCGCGCCGCGACGCGGTGCCATGGCCTGCTCCCCGCTCTCGGTCGCCGCTACCTGCGCCAATTGCCGGCCGGCACGGTGCTCGAGGCGTACGAGCCCGTGTGGGGCAAGCTCTGGCAGCCTGCGCCGAGCGGCGGCGAGGGCCGCGGCGCTGAAGACCGTGGCGCTGAAGGTCGCGGCGGCGAAGGCCGTGACGGCTCAGCCTCCCGTGACACACGCATCTCCCGCATCTCCCGCGTGCTGCCGCTGGCATCGGCCGGGTACGCGGCGACGTACGAAGCGTACGTCGCCTCCGAGGCCGCCGCGCTTCCCGCTGGCACTCTCGCCCTCATGAACCACCTCCCCCATCCCGCGGTCCTCTGCCGCACCGACAGCACAGGCGCCGCCACCGGCGAAGCGGCGGGCGGCGGCGGTGCAGGTGCACGCACCGCGGCGGGCGCGCCGTCCGAGGTGCAGCTCGACTGCACGCTCGCCGTGCCGGCGCGCGAGTTTGTCGAGACCGAGCAAGGTTCCCTTAGGGTGCTCAACTCGACGCGATCGGCCTCATCAGCCTCATCATCAGCCTCATCATCAGCGCCGCCATCAGCCTCATCATCAGCCTCATCATCAGCGCCGTCATTAGCCTCGTCAGAGTCGTGGGACGTGTACGAGCTCGTGCAGCTGCTTGAGCTTACGAATGAGAAGGCTGAGCTTCGTCTCGGGCCCACGTCTACGCTGCTCACCTCGCCGCTGCCGCCGCCGCCGCCGCCGCCGCCGCCGGGGCGCTCGCCGCCCGCCTGGCGCGTGGCCAACCACTTTGGCTTCACGGTGGCCTTGTGCGAGCTACCGGTACCGCCGTCCTGGGCGCTGGGCAAGGGGGCAGTGGCCGGCATCGAGCAAGGAGCGGAGCTCGAGGCGGCAGCGCAGCTCCTTGTGAGTGCGCCAGCAAGCTGCGTCAGCTCTCTCCCTGCGTGGCAGCCGCGTGGCAACCAGAGCGCTCCTGAGCCGCTCGCCGTGACGCCGCTGCGCGACTCGCGCACCTTTCCCCGCGCGCGCGTTCTCGTGGTGCTGCGGCTCGTGCAGGCGGTTACGCCGGGGCGCGTCGCACCGGGCGCGGGCACGGTGGAGAAGCGAGTGGAGGCGAGCGGAGTGGAGGCGAGGGCTTCCGGGGCGGCGGCGGGGGACGCGGCGGCGGGGGGTGCGGCGAGGGGGGCGGTGGCGGGGGAGAGGCGAGCGGAGGCGAGGGCGGCCGGGGGTGCGGCGGGGGGAGTGATGGCGTTGGAGGCTCGGGAGGTGGGATTGGGGATCGGGCCGGGGGCTGGGGTATGGACTCCGAGCCGGGGGTTTGTGCCTCGAGCTGAGCTGTCGCCGCTCACCGCCAGCGTCACGGCGGACGCACTGACAGCCGCGCTCACGGCCGCGCTCACGGCCGCGTCCGCCCCGGTCGTCACACGCCCCGCGCCCCACCTAAGCGTCGATGCCACGTGCGCCGCGCGGCACAGGGAGCACCCAGGCGTGCTCGCGGCGCTTGCGGGGCTCCGTCGGCACTGGGGGGACGTGACCGCGGCGGTGCATGCAGGTGAAGTCAACTTGGACCTTCCACCAGATGCAGTCGAGTTGGGCACCGATGCCGACCCGGTGCGTAAGCTTCTGCTGCTCAAGGCGATGCGAGAGCTCCCCGACACGCACCCGTACGCCATCCTAGGCGCGCACTGCCGTGCAGGCACTCGCACCCCCGCCGAGGCTGACGCGTGCCGCGAGCGCCTCTCGCGCCGTGTCGAGCTGAGCCTTCATCATGAGTCGGTGGCGCTCAACAGCACCGCCACCTTCCGCGCACCCGCTGAAGGGCGGGAGAAGCTCTATTCACAGCCCTTCGTCTTCAACGTCGAGTGTGCCGCGCTGCTCTGCGCCTACACTCGCATCCTCGCCGCCCATCGACCCTACGCGCTGCTGCACCGCGACTTCAAAGTGGAGGTGGGCCACGCCTCGCCATTCAACTCGCGCCATGCCCTCGAGGCGCTCTTCAGCGTTCTCGCGCGTCGGTTCGCTGGGCGCGCTCAGACGTTGCGCGTGGTCGAGTTCGCCTCGGGCAACATGTATGGCGCCGTTCCGGCGCTCGCGGCGCTCGCAGACCTCGGCTTCGTCAAGATCGAGTACCATCTTGTGGATAAGGAGTACGACGCGTGGCTCAAAACGGCCTCATTACACCCGGCGCCGGACGGCGCCGCGAGCGGGCTGCCGCACGCCATCGACTTTGCGGCGGTCTGGAAGGCGTGGGAGCAGCAGGTCAATGATGCGGCCCGTCCGCATGCCTCCAAGGTGTCTCCCCATGAGTTTGTGGACGCGGAGCAAGAGCCTGTGCGCGACCTCGTGCTGCTCACCCTTGAGCGCGGCCAGCAGCGCCTTGCCGACGCGGCCGCGCAGCTGCATGAGTACGAGCGCCTCGCTGCGATCGCTGCGAAGGCCGTCGAACAGGCCCGAGAGGCCAAGGCTGAGGCTACGGGCGGCGCGGAGGGCGGCGCGGAGGGCGCGGTGGCGCGCGAGGCTCAAGCGGCGGCTGACGAGGCGCTCGGGCGGCTACGTGGGTTACTCAGGACAGCGCTCACACCCCTGCACCACCCCGCCATCGAGCGCCTGGCGGCCGAGTACAGCATCGCAGAGCCTGGCGCGAATGCCTCTCGGCTGGGCGAGCTGGCGAGCGCGGTGCAGGCTGGTGTGGTGGCGCGCGGCGCCGCGTCCGAAGCGCTCCTGGCAGCGCGCCACGCGATCAGCCCGCTCGCCACCGAGTATGATACGAAGCTGTGGGCGTGGGTCCGGGAGCGTCAGGTGGCCTCGCTGCATGCATGGGCGTGCATGCTCGGGCTCGAGCTCCGATTGCATGCGCATGCGTCCGCGGATGCCTTTTTAGGCGCGAGCGCCCCTCTCTCAGCGCAGATGGTGCTCGGGCTCGACCTCGACCCCGCTTCCACTGACGACTTGCGCCGGGTCGTCTCCCAATCGCTCGCGTCCGACGGCTTCGTCGTCGCGGGCATCCAGCAGACCGAATCGTCAGACAGCACCCCGCCCATCTCGACGCCCATCCAAAGCGCGATCGACGCACATGCCGCTGCGCACGCCGCCTCGGCGTCGGCCGCCGCCTTCTTGCCGCCGCCGCCGCCGCATGCACACTCTGGCCACGACCACAGTGGGCTCAAGGGGAACGCGTACAACTTTGGGAGCTCGCCGCAGCATGCTGCGACCTTTGATCTCACGCAGGGGCAGCTCTCGGACGTCGCGTGCACGCGCACCGACGCTGGACAGCCTCTCGGCTGCGTCGAGGCCGCGTACAATTGGTTTGCGACGCTGTGCACGCTCGGGCCGCACCTGGGCCGCTCGGCAGCGCTCACCAATGCCTTCGTCGAATGGACCGCCGGGTGGCCGTTGGGCGTGCGTGCGGCCGAGCGCTGCGCGGGGCAGCGTCACTTTCTGGGCTGGGAAGCTACCGACGACGAGGCTGCAGCGGATCCCACGGCGGCCCGCAACCCACGCAACCAATATCTACTGCGAGGGCTGATGGGCTTCTGCATGTTCCACGGCTGCAAGGAGGTTGCCCCGCTCGTCGAACTTAACCTGGCCTCGTACGGCATGGCCGCCACGCCACAGGGCCCGGTGCTCTTTATGTGAGCTCTGGGTGGAGGAATACAGCTTACTGTGCGCAGTGTCCATGCCTATACCGTATGTGTCACATATCACTGTCGGACTTCGGTTCTTTGCTGAGTTCTTTGCTCATTTTGAATCACACGTTTAAGGGAAGTTTCTCGTTCGCTTCCATTCAACGGAACGTGACTGTTAAGCGCTTCCTACCACTTCAGCTCCGCGCCCATCATGGACATCCTTGCTCCTTCGCCATTTCAATTGCGTACTGTGGGCTCGACTTCTACCCGTACACGCGGCGCGCGCGCGCGCGCGCGGTGTGCTTTGGGGAGCATCAGTCAGAGCCCACTACACGGTGAGGCTCCACGCGGTTGCCTCGGGAGCAATGCTCGGGAGAGCTCACACAACAGTCCACGCCATGCACGCGCTCGCACGTGTCGCAGCACGCGTCACGTTAAGCGTCACTATAAAGCGTCACGTCCGCGCCGGTGCGTGCCCCCATGAAAGCATCATGAAGCGGCATGTTCCTTCTTTGCGGAAGAGGAGCGCCGAAACGAATCGAGCAGCCGACGGCGTAAGACGGGTGGAGGCTTGGGACTAGGAGGTGGCGGGGGGGGCGAGGGCGGCAACGGCAGTGGTGGTGCCGACGGTGGCGATGGCGGCGGAGGCGGCGAGGGTGGCGAGGGCGGCGGTGAGGGGGGGGGCGTGGGCGGCGGCGGCGGCGGCACTCCGGGTCGGGGCGACGGCGGGGGCGGAGACGGTGGCGGCGGCGGCGGACGTGGCGGCGGCGGCGGCGGCGAGGGCGGCGGTGGCGAGGGCGAGGGCGGCGGCGGAGATGGTGGCGGCATAGGGCTCGGTGGAGGAGGAGGCGCGAGGGGCGGCAGAATGTATCCGCACCCCTGCCCAGCACAGCCCACAGGCGAGAGCAGTTCGACCGGTAGGCAAGGCTCACCCAAACTCGACACGAAGACCCAGCCGAGGTCATGCAGGTGGGAGCGCGTGAGCGGCGCGCTCACCTCGCGCAGCACGACGTAGTCGCCGTTGTGGATCGCCGTCGCGCCGCCACCGCCCCTGCGTACGCCGCCGAGCTCAGGGCCTAGGTAGAGCGATGTCGAGAGTGGATGCTGGAGGAAGAAGCCGCCACGCAAGGGCCGCCGATTGATCGGATCGTTCTCGATGGAATCCAGGGGGGGCCACACTACGCGAAGGCCGATGCGCTCAAAGGGGGTGTACGCGGAAGGAGTGGCGTCCATCTGCCCTCCATAGAAATCATGCAGCTCGACGTGCGTACCAGCCGGGATGGTGGTGGGTGAGGGGACTGCCGCTTGGTGTGCGGGTGCCAGGACACGTGTCGGTCGCCCCGACATGTCCGTTCCGGACGCTCGATGCGACAGGATGACGAGGGGGTCGACCGAGGAGGCATTAATGAGGGCGTCGAAGGCAAGCGACTCGAAGTGCGCCGCGCCCGTCCAGAACACGAGAGGGGTGAGCATCGGCACGGGTGGCGTCGTGCCCGCCTTGTAAACGAGAGGCTGCACGTACATGGTCGCCCACTGCAGCGAGCGCACCACGAACCCATCGAGGCCGCACTCGACCACCGGCGGCGGCGCTGGCGGCGGCGCTGGCGGCGGCAAGGGTGGAGGCGAGGGCGGCGGCGGTGAGGGCGGCGGCGAGGGCGGGGGCGAGGGTGGCGGCGGCGAGGGTGGCGGCGATGGGGGCGGTGGGCTCGGCGGCGGCGGCTTCGGCGGTGGCGAGGGCGGCCTCGGCGGCGAGGGAGGCGGCACAAAACGGCCAGTACCATCCGGTAGGCACACCTCGCCGTTCCGGTCGAGCATGATCACGCCATAGTCAAGGAAGTCTTGCCTCGTCAACTGATGGATGTCGCCATTAGGAGCGTGCTGGTAGCGCATCACGTAGCCGTCGCCGATCGGCGGCACGCCCGAGCGGTCAAAGGGCTCTGTGGCGCGCACGCTCGCCAGAGCACCGATGCGCCAAGGCTCCGTGTACCGCGTCAGCTCAAGCGCTTGCGCGGGCGCGGGCGCGACGATCAGGTCGGTGCGCGTGTAGTGCTGCAGGATGAAGGCCGATCCACGGGCATCGTCCTCAAACGGATCGAAGACGAGGCGAAAGCCAATGTGCTCGTAATCGAAGCCGACCGTCTCGCCCGCGGGCTGGAACTCGGAGGCTTCACGCTCATAGAGGACGAGGTAGCTGCCCTCTTGCACCGTGGAGTCGTACGGGTCGTACCCTCGATTGTCCTGCGAGCCGCCGGAGTTGACGACGTACATGGAGGGGTAGCGCGCGTCGCGGAGTCGGATGGAGTGGCCGAGGGTGTGAAGCTGGGACGAGTGCGCCACGTCGAGCGTGAGTGCGATCTCGTCGAAGAAGATTCCCCACTGGTTCTCGAGGTGCGCGAGGTGCAGGGGCAGTCGGAGCGTGTACGCCGAGGGCGGCGCATGGCGCCAGACGAGCTTGGTGTAGTCGAGCATGCGTGTGGGGGAGGTAGCGAGTGGTGGCAGGGCGAGCGGGTTGCGTCGCCGATCGTCCCAGTCAGGCACGAGGAAGTAGTCGGCGTTACGGCGGTGGCGCATCACGAACGTGGTGCCGCAGCCGACGAGCGGCGGCGGCGAGGGAGGCGGCGAGGGCGGCGGCGAGGGAGGCGGCGACGGAGGTGGCGGCGAGGGCGGCGGAGAGGGCGGCGGTGGAGAGGGAGGCGGCGGCGAAGGCGGCGGCGATGGGGGTGGTGGGCTCGGCGGCGGCGGCCTCGGCGGTGGCGAGGGTGGCGGTGGCGAGGGCGGAGGAGGTGAGGGCGGAGGAGGGTTAGGGGGCGGAGACGGCGGCGGCGGCGAGGGCGGCGGCGAGGGCGGCGGTGGCTTCGGCGGCGGCGAGGGCGGCGGCGGCCTCGGCGGCGGGCGCGGCGGCGGTGGCGGGGGGGGCGGCGGCGGCGGAGGCGGCGGCGGCGACGGCGGCGGGCTAGGCGGCGGCGGGCTGGGCGGCGGTGGGCTCGGGCTGGGTGGAAGCGGCGGCGACGAGGGCGGGTCCGGCGGCGGCATGAAACGGCCGAGCCCAGCCGGTAAGCACGTCTGGCCCGCTTGGTTCTCCATCACGAAGGCGTAGTTGTAGTATTGATCGGCAGTCAGGCCTTGAGGCGGCCCCAGGTTGTACCAAACGAGCGGATCGCGCTCGGCAATTGGGTTGGCGCCGCCGCTCTTGGGCCCCACGTAGCAATTGTACGTGTGGTGCTTCAGGATGAACGAGGTCCCAGTAGCGACGGCACCCTGGTTGTTGTACGGGGCCTCGTAAGGGCTGAGGATCAAATCGAAGCCGATGCGGTAAAAGGGCTCGTCCTCGTCGCCGAAGATGAGCATCGTGTTGTCTGAGAGGCCCCATGGCCTGACTCCCCCCATGGGAACCACCCAGCGATCTTCGGAGTGGTGGTGGCGCAGCTTGAACAAGGTGAAGTCAGTCGGGTCTGGGTACTGCACCACGTCGAAGGCGATCACGTTCCAGTGCGTGCGCCCCTCCGCGAAGACGAGGGGAGCCTCTGGGAGGACTGAACCGCCGGGCATTCCGAATAGTGGGTGAACGTATTTGCCGCCAGTGCCGCCCATCGCCGAGCCCGCTGCTGATCGCAAGTGGCGTAGTGCGATACCGCCGTAACCACACGCAGAGAGAGGCGGCGGCGAGGGAGGCGGCGAGGGAGGCGGCGAGGGAGGCGGCGAGGGCGGCGGTGGGCTCGGCGGCGGGCTCGGCGGCGGGCTCGGCGGCGGCGGGCTCGGCGGTGGCGAGGGCGGCGGCGGGCTCGGTGGCGGTGGCAGCGGCGGCGGCGAGGGCGGCGTGGGTGGCGCAGGCGGCGGCATGAAGCGAGCGAGATTGCCTGGGAAGCAAGTCTCGCCTGCCTCGTTCATCATGAGCAACCCCCAGTCATCGTGCTCTGCGGGCAAGAAGACGCTCGGTCGAGCGTTCACGTTTGCGAGCCTCGGCTCTGCTCGGAGGACGAGGCGCTCGCCAGGAATGATAGGGTAGGACGCGTTACCGCCGTACTGCGGTTGGACGATCAGGGGGGCTGTCGTGGGGCGGAGCAGGAAGGAGCCGTCCGGCACATACTGGTTAGACGGGGCGAGGTTGAAGAAGAAGTCGGGCTTCTCGATCATCGTCCATGCACCGACGGCGCTGGCGCCATCGCCGGCGCCAGTGAGAGCTGGGTCGTCGGAGAAGACGAGCTGCACGCCCGCGACGACGCCGCCCGCAGAGGGGCTGGCGACGACGTACATGGTCGGGTAGAGCTTAGAGCGCAGCCGGAAGGTGTGTCCATCGCCTCCACCGATCGCGAGCGAGGGCATGCAGACGGAGCAGTACGGGTCGGTGATGAGGCAGGCGCCCGTGTTCACGTGAGAGCAGCAGGCGGCGCTTGCGTGGCCGGTGCATCGGAAGATGCCGCCTGTGTTGACGCACGTGCGGGCGCCCTGGCACTCGGCGTTGCTCGCGCACGTCACGCTCACGTTGAACGTCGGGTCGGCGGGGTCGGCGGTTAGGATGGCCTCCTGCACGTTGCAGGACGGCGGCACGGTAGGGGGCACGTCAGCCAGCGGCTCGGCGACGAGCGCGAGTGTGTTGAACTGGGAGGTCGTCTGGCCGGCGCCCACGTTGAAGATGAGGGGCGCGTTATTCAATCCGGTCGGGTGCACGAACATCGGACCCCGAGGTGACGAGGTGGTGCCCCAGCGCTTGTGGCGGAGCACGAAGCCGTTATCGCCGCATATGTTGACGGGCGGTGGCGTTGGCGGCGGCGTTGGCGGCGGCTCGGGCGGCGGCGAGGGCGGTGGTGGTGAAGGTGGTGGCAAGGGCGGTGGCGATGGAGGCGGAGGCAACGGCGGGGGTGAGGGCGGTGGTGAGGGGGGAGGAGGTGAGGGCGGCGGCGAGGGCGGTGGCTTCGGCGGCGGACTGGGAGGCGGACTCCGTGGAGAGGGCGCAAAGGCCGGCGAGAGGAGGACGAGGAAGGAAAGGCGTTTGGGCAAAGAGTGGAACACGAATCGCATTTCAAAGGAGCGTTGAACATCAGGATGCTCAAATGCGAGTATGCATGCGCACCCCCCTTTCAAAGAGCGCGCCGCCCAAGGGTGCATGCAAAACGAAAAGATCACATTTCGTTCAACACTTTTGAAGGCACAGATTCTTGGCGCCTTCACGTACGCCATCTCTGGTCGCAGCTTGCTACCCGCTCGCGGTCGGTGGCGAGAGCGGCTGCGAGTGAAGCTGCGAGTGCGGCTGCAAGTGCAGCTGCGGTCGCGGCCACCATGGCTGAAGGCAGCAGCAGCAGCAGCAGTGGCGACCTCGGCAACCGGCCAATGAAGCGAGGCACGCGGCGATGGCGGCAGCGAGGCACGCCCGCAGCCCCTCTTGACCATCTCCGGCGTCGACAGCCCCCGCACCTGTGGCCCGGGCATTGCCAGCTTGTGGCGCGAGGGCCTCGTTACCGACTGCATCGTCGTCGTTGAGGGCCGAGAGTTTGCGGCTCACCGCGTGGTGCTCGCTGCTGCATCGCCCTTCATGAAGGCGGCCTTCGCAAGCGGCATGCAAGAGAGCATCTCAGCCCGCGTGACGCTGCGGGATATGCGCGCCGCCGTTTTTGAGGCTGTGATCACATTCATGTACGAGAATGCGACGTCGGTTCCCGAGGCCGACATCGCCGAGGTCCTGCAGGCTGCCCGCCTGCTGCAGGAGCAGGAGCTCACGAACGCGACGCTCAATCTGCTCATCGCAAGGCTCAGCCCAGCCTCGTGCATCGAAACGTGGCGGATGGGCGACGTGTTGTCTCTACCCTCCCTCGCCCATCGGGCCAAGTTGTTCGCCCTCAAGCATCTTTCGGAAGTGTCGGCGCAGGATAGCTTTGCGACGCTGCCGGCGGCGTGGTTGCATGAGCTGCTGCGGAGCGACGAGCTGGCGGTGGCAGGCGAGCAAGTTGTCTACCGCGCCCTGCAACAGTGGTACGGGCTGCAGCAGCCCAGCGCCGTCGCGATGAGCGATCTCGACCTGCTCCTGCGCACCGTGCGCTGGGCCCTGCTGCCTCAGGAGACGGTCAATGAAGCCAACGGTGACGCGATGGTCCGCGCGTCCGCCGACGGCATGGCCATCGTCGCCGTCTCCTTCCAAGACGCGTTGTTCGGCCGGCCGCCCAAGCTCCGAAAGAGTGCTGCTCAGATCAACCAAGACGCGATGGATGAGAGACTCGGCCGGCGCGTCGTTCACAATGCACGGCTGCCAAAGTCGATGGCAGATAAGGTGCCAGCTGACTGGACCGCCCGGCAGTACTGGTACGAGAAGAAGGAGAAGCGCGTCTGGGTGTTTGCGCACCCAATCCACGGCGAGTACAGGTCGATCGAGATGATGACACTAAAGATCTGTACATTGGAATCGGTGGCACTTCTCGATACATTGTAACGATATGGCACTCGATATGGCCACTCGATGAAGACTCACCACGCCAGCAAACAGCAACACGGCACCCGTGCAAACGACGTCGTATACCATTCGGTAACATCCGTTAACATCCGTAACATCCGTCCTCGACGGTGCAGGCAGCCGCGTTTGTGCGCGTTTGCGGCCATCCCTCGGGCGGGGCCATTGCGGGCCAGCTTTTGCGAGCCGAACTCGACGCGTGAACCAGGTGACCGCGCTGTGTTTGACATGCGGCACATAGAACACTGCTGTGCCGTGCGTACTGAATGTGTACTGTGTGTGTCTCGTGTCTGTGACACTGACAGCTGTGTAGCTCGGTGTCGTGTGATCTGCTGCGCGCGCCGGCGTGCGTGGCCGCCGTGCCCGTGGGCCTGTCGCCTGAAACAGCGTGTCGGAGCTCGGACGGCCGCGTGACCGGACCACGCCGAACCCAGACCACGCACCGTAAACCGCACGCACCCCGCTCCCAGGGCCCAGGGCGCGCGCGCGCCGGGGCGGCCCGGATTGCCATATGCCAATCCAGGGGCGGGGCCGGGCGCGGAGCTGTGCGCGGCCCGACGTGGGCGGCGAGTGTATTTGATTCTCTCGGACGTAAGCTCGTTAAGGGACTGATATTTATAATTGTGAATGCCGCGGACCGGACGGTCACGGTGGGGGTGCGGGTGGCGCTGGTGGCCGAGCGTGAGCGTGTGTTCTCACACAATTCCGCCCGTTTAAGCTCAACCCGCTACAACTCCACGCAGCTTCTCCGAGTCGTTCCGGTGACGTCGGTGAGAGCTCGTACCATGCAGTGTCTGTGGCCAATCTCCATCGCTCTCGCATCTCAACCGTCGCATCATCTCAGCCGACCATCGAGCCCATCTTGCCGTCCGATCGGCTTTGCGTGTAGGACAGCGACAGGTAGGGCACCGTCTGCGGTGCAGGTGGCGCGGTCGAAAACTGCTTCAGGCCTAGCGGAGGGTCCATCGGTGCGTACGGCTGTCCGGGAAGGAGGTACTGACCCACTGAGTGTTTGCCGTGCTGCCCGTACATCTTGAAGCGGGTCTCTGGGTATGCCTCACAGGTGTAGTGGCTCTTGTGCAGAACGCGCGAGCAACCCATCACCTCGAGCGGCCAGCGCACGCTGCGTGGGTCGGTCTTCAGCCCGAACGGATCCTCCGGATCGTGCTTGCCACTCGTGTGAGCCTTCGCAGGAGGCGTCCATTCCACCTTGGGTTGCTCCGCCTTCCATTCCTCGAAGAACTTTTGCGCCGCTGCGGAGCGAAGCAAGGGGTCGGCCGCTTTGAGGTTGGGTACCTTTGAGGGATCCCATGGCATGGTTGGCTGCGATCGGGCGAGGCCGAGCACGTCAAGGGGCCGTCCACAACGCGCCCGAAGAAAACGACGACTTCAAGAGCTCAATGCGACGCGCCGACCCACGCACACACCAGGGCCCCCAAACCCGGACGTCGAGCACCTCGCGGCCTCGTGTCTCAATTCCTTCTCCTGTCTTGATTAAGTTCTTACATGTAGTTTGTTTGCTACGGGAACACGGCATCGTGATAATCGAATCCATGTATCCTCGCACAAGAACGAGTACTGTCATGTACGAGGAGATAGAAGATCTGAATGAAAAGCATCGCATCCCCACTGTAAGTATGCACACCCGCGGCGTGTGCGGTTACGTGTTGCAACCCCACGCTCGCGCTCTCCGGGATTGCAGACTTCATGTTGTTGTGCCAAGTTTGGCGCACTTGCACTCAAAGTAGCCGCACTTGGTGCACTTGCCCTGCTCCTTAGGTGTCTCCTCGCGCGCCACATCCGAGAGGAGAAAGTCGCGCACCACAAACTGGCGCTCGTACTTCTTCTTTTGGGACTGTTTGAACGTCATGTACACCTGGTGCTCCTGGAGCTCCCGAGCGGCCACGTCGGTGGGCGCGGCCGCGTGGTCGCCGTAGCCCGCGGCCCGCACCTGCAGCCAGCGGCCTGCCTTTGGGGGAGGCCCAGCCGGCGCTGCCGGCAAGATGCACAGCGAGCAGAGGTCTTCGAAGAGAGGGGTCGTGAGTCGTTGAACTGTGCGGGGGTGGAAGGTCCCAAAGGCGCAGTTGATGTTGCACTCCATCAGGTGGACGCGCCCCGACTCGGCGACGACGAGATCACATGCGAAGAGCTCAAAGTGGCGAGATCGCTCGGACGGATCTCCCCGGGCGGCCTTTAAGCCGGAGGCGATCATCGGCGCGACGGCGTCGGCGAGGTCGGCCATCATCGGCACGATCTCTGCGTGGAGGAGCTCGGCGTAGGGCGGCCAGTCGTGTGCAAGGCGCTCGATGTCGTCGAGCGTGCGCCCCTCCTGGCTAGTCGACTCCCAGCCCGTCTGCACATACTTGTTGGTGATGTGCACTCGCACGTCGCGCGAGGCCGCATCGTACGGCACGCACGCGAGGCGCATGAGCGCGCCATCGTACGTGTATGCCGACCCGTCGCCGCGGAGCAGCACGTACTGGCGCATCTCAAATTTGCGCCCGTCACAAAGCATCGGGCGCTCCACGTACTCCTGCACCACGTAGCAATAGCCTCCGGCCACGTCCTTCTTCACCAGTCGGCGTACAGTCCGATCGAAGAGAGAGGCCGAGAAACCGTTGGAGGCGTGCGCATCCTTGATGATCCACCAGCGCGGCTCGGTACAGCTCGGATCCGCCCACCGATCGCGAAGCGCGCCCACGCGCGCGTCGTCCCACTCGCCATACACAACGTGCGTAATCAGCGGCTGCGTTCGCGTGAATCGGCGCGAGAGCAGTGCGAGCAGCGCCTTGTCGTCGAGCAGCAGCGCGTTCGGAAGGCTGTTGAGGACGGGCGCGCAGTCCTTGGGCAGCTTTTGCTTCGTGAGCTGCCAGACAAGCGTGGCGCCGGCCGGTGTGGCCGTCGCTTGCCAGCCGTGGCGCTCGAGGATGGGCTGCAGCCAGCGTTTGTGGTTTGATGAGTTGATGCAAAAGGTGCCGGCGCCGCAGCCGAACGCGATGCCTCCAGGAGGTATTTGTGTGTACGCAGGCATATTTGCGGAAGCGGTTGCAGCGTCCGCTTCGCGAGTGGATGCCGCGAGCAAGAACGTCTGCGACATCCTTGTTTGACGAATCGCAAGTTTAGCATGGACAAGTTTCTGAACTTTGGAACGGTCTGTCTCATCACACATCCCCTTCGTGACGTTGTTTCGTCTCCGTGTTTGACAGTGTGTGAGACTGAAACTAAAGGCACCAAAGGCGGTGGAGATTGAAGGTGCCTAACATTGCCGTTACTTCTGCAAGCTAATTAGTTGGCGACACAATCGCACTCACCCTCACAGTTCATCACTGTCGCGACCCGCAAGACACGCACGACGCTCATGACCCCGTAAGCAGCTTCGCCGCCATCGCCTGCACCTTTTGCTCTGCCGCGTCCTCCATTTTGTGCGCTTCCTCAATCGCTTTCTCCAGCTCCTCCTCGAGCTTCACGCGCCGTTGAACCATCTCCTCGTACTCGGTGAAAGCCTGGTCGAGCGGGATCAGGGTCGCCCGCGTCTGCTCCGCCGCCTGACGCGCTGCGGCTTTGCGCTTCTCCAGCTCCGCAGCATCAATCTTATCCTCCATGAATTCCCTGAAGGCCGGCTGGATGTGATACTCGATGACCCTCTCCGCAGCCACCTCGCACGCACTGCGCGCTGAGTCGACCGACGCCTGCACTTCGAATTTAGGTCCCTTTTGCCGACCAGAGGCTCGCTGGAACACAGGGGCTGAGAATGGCACAGCCCCACCACTGAAACGGTCCCTACCAATCCTTGGGTCCATGCCCACCGGTGCGGGTCCGCCTGCAAGTGCGGGTCCGCCCGCCAGCGTGGGCTGCTGCTGCTGCTGCTGTTGCATCATGTAGCGGTCGAGACCCATGCGTGGCGTGAAATTCGCCGGTGGCTGCTGCTGCTGTTGCTGCTGCATCGTCAACGCGAAGGAGCGCCGCAGGACCGGAACGGCGGCCGTTGGAGCAAGTCGAAGGGCTGGGATCGACACGAACAGCACCATGAGCAGCATATGCTCGTCACAAAGGTCTGCTTGTG
>ENA-UOXK01001701-UOXK01001701.1-mixed-culture-metagenome-genome-assembly--contig:-NODE-1701-length-14705-cov-28.369352_pt1 | contig 14705 bp, 3 predicted proteins | sample MGYA00238160_ERZ761638 | MGnify/ENA primary metagenome ERZ761638 (study PRJEB28912, sample SAMN08777098) | mixed culture metagenome | isolation source: Freshwater growth medium | place: USA...
CACCGTCTCGACGGACGGCTCCGCTCCCCTCGGTCAACACAAGTACTGAGTACTCACTCGCTCGGGCTACTCAATTTCGCTAGTGAGGTCGGTCTCTCCTCCAGCACAGTGTGATCTCCGGTGCTCACGATAGTTTTTGATGAGACTTTAATCGCGTCTCGTGTACACTATTAAGATAAAGTTATAGAGATACTGCTAGCCGTTCGATCCGATCATCCGATACGTCATATTTCCCCAACCACATGCAAGAAACAACCCATGCTTCATGTACAAGTCATGTCCCCCGATGCAAGTACGACCCATTGATATGGAGCCAAATGCGTCATGCCGTTCATGTTCCACGCGTCCCTCACCATGACCGCTCCGCGTGCGCGCCTGCGTTCGGTTTGCGTGCCGTGCGTGTGTCCTATGCGTACTCCTCTTCCGCTGCTTCCCTCTTCTCGGCTCACTTGTTACGCCCTCGGCGCGACGTAGCACGGCTGACGCTCGAGCCGACCGATCCTATCATGTTGCTATGGAGCGGCCGAGATATGGACCGAGATATGATGCTGCCACCGACCGATCCTATCATGTTGCGGGTGGAGCGGCCGATGGCAGCAGCCACCTCGCCCGCTGAGAGCTTGCCGTCGCCGTCGGTGTCCATGTTGGCCTTGATGGCGGCCGCCTTGGCATCGGCCGCCTTCTTGGCGCCCATGCGGAGCTCCTTGAACGAGATCTGGCCGTCGCCGTCCGTGTCGAAGCCCAAGGTGAGCAGCCAACGGAAGAGGATCGTGAGAGTCACCCAGAAGAGAATCCAAATCGGCTCGATCACCGCGATCGTCCAGAGGACCGCGAAGCCCCAGCTGATCAACGCCACCCATAGTTCGTTGGGCGTGAGGACGAGCGTGGCGATCAAGGCGATGAACCCCATCAGCACGACAGCCGCGAGGTTGGCGACCCAGACCGTGGCGAGCGACATGGCCACCACGACGCGCTTGACGAAGGCGATGCGCGCGCGGCGGATGCCCTCAGCAAGCTCGGCCGCGGACACGTGCCCGTCGCCGTCCGTGTCGAGCGAGGCCCGAATCTCTTCTTGCCACTTGCTCAGCTTCATCGACGCCTTCCGTGCCGCCGCAGCCGCGCCCGCCGCCATCTCGGCTGCGCTCACCTTGCCGTCGCCGTCGGCGTCGAGGGCGGCAACGGCCTTCTTACGCACGCCCGCAAACGTGAGCGCCGCGGCCATCTCGGCGGCAGAGACCTTGCCGTCGCCGTCGGTGTCGATGACGGCGGTGGCCTTTTTCTCGAAGAACCGGACTCCGGCGAACAGGGCGCGCGTCGTGCCGGCCGCGAGCTCGGCCGCAGAGACCTTGCCGTCCCCGTCCGCATCGAGCGCCAGTTTGGTGCGCCTGGCGGCCTCGGCGGACCGAATCGAGGCGGCGCCGATGACGTCGCCCTCCTCGAGCGCCTCGCGCACACGCTTGGCCGCATCGGCGGCCTGCATCGCGTCGAGCTCGGCACGCGCGGCGGCCGCCTTGTTGTTCCCCTCGTAGACCATCTCGCTCGGCCGGCACACGTGGAGCACCATCTGCTCGCCCGCCTTTTCGATCATCCGCTGCAGCGCCCTCTCGGACTGTTGAGCGAGAAAGCCGTTCTTGAGCTTGGTACCGTTGAGCGAGAGTACGATGTCGCCCACACACAGGCGCATTCGGTCATCGTCGTCGATCATGTGCGCGTCCGAGATGGTCTCTAGACGAATGGTGCCGTCGCCTGGCGCGCCAAAGGAGACACCAAAGCGGCCGTGTGAGTTGCGCTTGAGAACGATCTCGATGTCCTCGGCGGCCTTGGCTTTGGCCCGGGCTGCCGCCTCCGCCTCCGCCTCCGCCAGCGCCTCCGCCTCCGCTTTGGCCAGCGCCTCCGCCTCCGCCTTCGCCTTCGCCTCTGCCTCCGCCTTGGCCTGCGCCGCGAGCTCCGCTGCAAGACGCTCCGCCGCAAGTCGCTCCCTCTCCTTCGCGGCGATCACATCAGGGCGCGCATTCCAGCGCGCCTCGGCATCCGCCTTGGCCTTGGCCAGCTTGCGCTCGGCGGCCGTCTCGGAGCGCGCGCCCTGCCCAGAGGAGGGACCCGCGAGATTTGAGCTCGGCAGATTTAAGCTCAGGAGATTTGAGCTCGAGACAGTTGAGCTCGTGAGCTGACGAGGGCCGCCGTCGGCCATACTAGGCTGCTGAAAGGAGAGGGAGCCCTGCAAGGGCGGGAGTGGCGGGACGCTACGGGGCGCGATCGGCGGCGTCGCGATCGGCGGCGGCGCGATTGGCGGCATCGCGGTTGGCGGCGATGCGGTCGCAGTCGCGGTCGCAGCGGTCGGCTGCGTCGCGATCGGCGGCGTGCGGGTACGGTTCATGGGCCGTGTTCTTCGGCCGCCGTGCAGCCGATCAACGTTCGTGATGCCCGTCCCGGCGCCCTCCGCTGCCGTAGGCGAGGGCGGCGAGGGAGGCGGCGACGCCTGCAGGCGGATCCCCTCCTCCTCTTCCACGGCGTTCCAAGCGAGGCTTGCCGGGGCGATGCCCGGGCGGGCGGGCATGGCCATCGAGCGGCTCGCGCGCGGCGAGGGGTCAAAGGCGTCGTCGAAGCCGCCATCGGAGTCGGCGGGCGAGCGCCGCTTCTCGAGCGTCGTCGCGACGCCTTCGGCCTCCTCGAGCGCGCCGGCCTCAGCGAGGGTCCCTATCGCAGGGGGCAGGCGCGTAGGCGCGGCGGAGCTGGGGCGCGCAAAGCCAGAGGCCGCAGGCGCGCCCATGCCACGCGCGGCGAAGCCGTCGGTCGAGCTCGGGCGTGAGTTGCGCCGCGATCCTGAGACCCATTGCTCGGGCGCGCACACAGTGGGCAAGCGTGCAGCCGAGCTCGGGCGTGACTTGCCAGACAGCACGATGCCACCATCGGAGGCTGTGCTGAAGCCGTCGTTGACGGAGCCGCAGTTAGCGATCGAGCGGCTCGAGATGAGACCGGAGCCGGGGCGCGTGTTCGCAGCGCTGCCCGGCCGGGCTGGACGCAAGTCCGGCTTCAGAGGCGGACTTGGGGCCTCGGGCTCCTTTTCGGCGAGCCCGGGCTGATCATCTGCGGCCACAGAGGGCAGAGTGCCCGTCGCCCATGCATCGACCCGCGCAGGCGGCGGGGGAGTCGCCTCCTCCACTGACTCCACTACGGAGGCCAGAAGTCTGCCTGGTGCCGTCGCTGCAAAAGGAGGCTCTTCGCCGGGCGCGCCTGAGCAGCACGAAGCTCGCCTGTGAATGGCGTCAACGGCCGCGTTCTTGGCCGAATCGGCCTCCTCATCATCAGAGACGCCACCAGGCGAGTACTCGCTCGGCGAGTCGTCCTCGATCTCCTTTTTGGCGCGCGCTGCCGCCGCGTCCGCCGCCGCCATGTGCGCTGCTTCCGGCGCCGGGAACACCTCAGCGGCCGCAGCAGGAGTGAGCGACACGAAGGCTCCTTGCGCGGGCTCCTCGGCGCTCTGCGGACGCGACAGGGGCAGCCCCGTTGCAGATGGCGGTAGCAACGCGCCACTCTCGGCGGCGCCCGTCGGCATGGCAGATTCGCGACTCGAGGGACGCGAGCCGTTGGGCACCATGCACGCCTCCACATCGCCTAGCGATGCACTGGTAGCCTCCGGCATGCCGGCTGCCTTGAGCTCGGGAGACTTGAGCTCGTGAGACTTGAGCTCGGGAGATTTGAGCTCGTGAGACTTGAGCTCGGGAAATTTGAGCTCGGGAGACTTGAGCTCGGGAGATTTGAGCTCGGGGGACTTGAGCTCGGGAGATTCAAAAGCCGCGCCAAGCGCATCAATCTTGCCCAGGGTGCGCTTGACCACCGGCGTGCGTGTAGGGATGTTGAGCAGCATACGAGACGCTTGCGGATCGAGGATGGCCTTGAGCGACGGGAGGGCGGCGGTGTTGGCAGACAGTGAGGGTCGGAGCGGCTTGGACCCGTCGCCGGTCGCACCGATTGTGATCGCGCCACCGAGGCCGCCACCGAGGCTGCCGCCGAGGCCACCACCGAGGCCGCCACCGAGGCCGCCACCGAGGCCACCACCGAGGCCACTACCGAGGCCGAGGCCGCCACCGAGGCCACCACCGAGGCCGAGGCCGCCACCGAGGCCACCACCGAGGCCACCACCGAGGTCACCACTACCAAGACCGATGCTGACGTCGCCACCCAGGCCGCCGAGCTGAGTGCTGAGCCCACGCAGCCAGCCGCGGCTTGTCTGCCAGATCTCAACCTCGTTGGCCTTCGAGGCCCCGATGGCGATAGCGGCGCCGTCGCGAATGAGCACCGGCGGTGGCGGCCCGAGCACCTCCACGAGGACGCCTTCCTTGGGCTCGCGCCAGTTGGCTTCGGCTGCTGCTGCGGCGGCGGCGGCGGCGTCATCGTCGGCGGCGGAGACGTCGTAATGGCTCTTCTTGAGGGCGCCTTCCTCCTTGCCCAGGTTGACGAAGCGGAACGTGTTGGCCGCGACCACCGTGGCGACGAGAGCACCGAGCGAGCTGAGGAAACCGACCCACACCGCCACGCCGACCTCGATCTTCGCAGGGTCGATACCGCCATTGTACTCGCCCCTTGGACGGGTGAGCACTGCGTTGTAGCTCGTAGGGAGCTCCCAGCCGTGCCGGATCGCCATGATCACGCACGCTGTGGTCAGCGACGCCACGAGCGACGTGGACACGAGCTGTATCGCTTGCAAGCGCGAGAGCATGTAGCCCGACGCATTCTCGCGCGCCGCCCACAGGCGCACGAGGGTGTGGTCGTGGCGCGCGCCGTGCCACGCGCGGACGAGGAAGCGCGAGAGGCGTGGGAAGGAGCGTGCGAACACACTGGCGATCGTTTTGTCGGGGAGATCCGAGAATGTGTTTGCAGTCTTCTCGGCAACGTTCACCTCGAGCTTCTCTCCCTTCTTTGGCCAGCGAACAGGCACCTTGGGGCCCGGCTCTGCTAGGCGGTCGCCTGCCAAATTCGGGTGGTCAGGGCCGTCGGTGACTGGCGAGGGCATGACTTTGCGCGAGTTGATCTTGCGGAAGGCAAAGCGCGAGCGCGCCGGCTTCTGGGGGGATGCGTCGGGATCAATCTTCCGACGGCGGCACAGGCCGCACGTGACAATAATCTTCCAGTCTCCATCCCAGCCGCGCCGCATCAAAAGCACCCATCGCCGATGGACGGCGACCGAACTCCAATTGAAAAAGAGGAGAATGGTGAGGACGCCGATGATGATGCCCGCGTCGGCCTGCGGCGGAGGCAGCATTATAATCGGCGGCCCGGCTGGCGATGGCGGCGGAGAAGGACTGGCCGGCGGTGGTTCGCCTGGAGGCGGAGGAGGCGGGTCCGGGAAGCCTTGCAGCATGAGCGCCGTGAAGTCGGTCAGGTGACTGATGCTGCAGAAGGTTGTGGCATCCCCGCCGTAGAAGGTTACGGACTCGCGCTCGACGCCTCGAATGTCTGGGGGCGCCGAGCGCGCGTGCTCTGACGTGTTCACACCCACGTCACTCCAGCTCGCGTAGCCGTCATCCCAGTAAGCGCACAGGACGCGCGTCGAGCAGTTGACATCGAGGTAGCCCGGCGGGCAGTGGCACATGCCGTCGATGCACTCGCCCACGTAGTTACAGTAATCGGACTCACGGCAGTCGCCCGCGCCGTAGATGAGACGGCACGTGCTTCCGGGCGTTGAGGGTGGATCAGGCGGGGGAGGGAAAGGCTGCGGGTAAAGTGGCGGCGGCCTCGACGGCGGCGAGGGCGGCGGTAGGGGCGGAGGAGGTGACGGGGGCGGTGGCGACGGCGGCGGCGGCGAGGGCGGTGGCATCGGGGGAAGGGGCGGCGGGGACGGTGGCGGCGAATATAGGCACGCGCCGCACTCGATCGGGAATTCGATGGCTACCTGATTGCGCGCCTCATCTTCGATCATATTGAGCACCTGACGCAGCCAAGCGATGCGTTGGCCGCACGTGTACGCACCGTTGGCATTGGCGGCAATGGTGTTGTAGGAGGAGAGGCACAATGGGATGGCAGGCGGCGGCGACGTCGGTGGAGCGGGTGGTTTCGGTGGCGGAGGGGTCGGTGGCGGGCGCGGGGGGAAGACCATGCATGCAAAGCATTCGTTGGGATGCTCGTTGGCCACCATAATCTTCGCCTGGAGCAGAGTGTACCCGTTGACCACGTGCTCGTCGATGCGCATGCCGCACGTGTACTGGTCCGTGGGGGCATTCGAAAGCGGATTAGTAACCCATCTGGTGAGTACTGCTTGGCATGAGGGGGGCTGGGGCGGCGGCGATGGGGGTGGATATCGGGGCGGAGGCGGGGGCGGCTTGGGCGGCGGGGTGGGTGGAGGCGGCGAGGGTGGTGGCGGTGGCTTGGGCGGTGGCGGCGAGGGCGGAGGCGGCGAGGGTGGCGGCGGCGAGGGTGGCGGACTCGGAGGTGGAGAGGGAGGGGGTGGAGACGGGGGCGGCGGCGAGGGTGGTGGCGGCGACGGAGGTGGCGGCGCCGGTGGTGGCGGCCTTGGCGGTGGCGGCGTGGGAGGTGGCGGAGAGGGCGGCGGAGGTGAGGGCGGTGGAGGTGAGGGCGGCGGCGGCGGGGGCGGGGGCGGCGGGGGGGGAGGCGGGGGGGGGGGGGGGGGGGGGGGGGGGGGGGGGGGGGGGGGAGGGGGGGGGGGGTGAGGGCGGTGGTGGCCGCGGCGGCGGTGAGGGCGGCGGTGGCAAAGGTGGTGGCCTTGGCGGCGGCGGCGAGGGTGGCGGCGGCGAGGGTGGGGGCGATGGGGGCGGCGGCGTCACAGGCGGCGTAAGGGGTGGCGGCGACGGTGGGGGAGGTGAGGGCGGTGGGCTTGGCGGCGGCGGTGAGGGCGGTCTGCTTGGAGGAGTGTCCGGCGAGGGCGGTGGCAAGGGCGGGGGAGGCGACGGCGACGGCGGGGGAGGCGGCCCCGGCTGCGGAGGGAAGGGCGGCGGGCAGGGCGGCGGCGAGGGTGGCGGCGGCGAAGGCGGCGGCGGCGAAGGCGGCGGCGGGCAGGGCGGCGGCGGAGAGGGCGGCGGCAGAGAGGGCGGGAAATAGACGCGCCAGCCGCAATCGAGACAGTCAGTCCCGTATTCACACTGCGTCGCTGTGGACCCAGTGCCACCGTCTTCGCACACGCCATTGTTGATGAAGGACGTGTTCGTGTTCGGACTGACGCCCGTCGTCTGCAGAATCTGCTCGATGAGCGTGCCGTTGACGGTCACATTGGTGGGCACGTAGGTGATGCCGCACGTGTTGTCGCAGGCGCCGGGGGGCGAGGGAGGCGGCGAGGGCGGTGGGGCGGCTGGCGGCGAGGGTGGCGGCGGCGAGGGCGGCGGAGAAGGCGGGGGCGGTGACGGCGGAGGTGGGCTGGGTGGAGGGAAGCGCGGTGGCGGCGGGACGGGCGGCGGCGACGGCGGAGGCGGCGACGGCGGCTTTCTAGGGCTTGGTGGCGGGCGCGTGGGCGGCGGCGGCGAGGGTGGCGGAGGGCTCGGCGGCTTCCTCGGCGGGCACGGCGGGAGTGGCGGAGGATTGGGCGGCGGCATTGGCGGCGACGGCGGCGAGGGGGGCGGCGAGGGGGGCGGCGGCGAGGGGGGCGGCGGAATTGGAGCCAAATCTGGCGAGTACGGCGGCGGCGGGAAGCGGGGCGGAGGCAAGCCAGGTGGCGGGCTGCATTCGAAGATGGCACTATTGATGAGCGCCTCGGATGCGGGGATGATCACCACGCCTAGCTGCAGCCGCATGGCGATCGGCGTGTTGCTTGCGTTGACCTGCAGCTGCTTGCCGCAGTGGTACATCCGAATAGAGGCCACCGGCGTGGCGGTTGCAGATGAAGAGGCGGCCCCATGCACATTCGTCTGATACAGCGCGATCACCAGCTGCACCGACCCGTCGTCGGTCTCGTTGCGCTCGGCCGCATCGCATGGGGGTGCACTGCTCATCACTTCGCACACGGTCGCCGCCGGCAGCGAGAAGCGTGCGTACCTGCCGTTGGAGAGGGGGAGCGTCTCGTGCAGTGTGTGGTCGTCGGGCGCACCCGCCAGGCACGGCATGAGCTTCGCCACGTGCAGCGTGACTAGCGACGCCGCGATATCGACAGGAGCCTCGCCCGCGAGCAGCTCGGCTGCGAGTGTGGTCGCGAGCAGATGGCTCGTGGCGAGGATCTCGCCCGCGCGGTGGTCGGTCGCCTCGGTGCCGTTGCCCAGGGACGGGCGCGAGGGTGACGGCGGGGCGGTGGGGAGTGGCGGCTGGTCGTAAGGCGGCAGCCAGGGCGGCGGTAGGCCTGGTGGCGAGGGCGGCGGCGACGGCAGCGGCGAGGGCGAGGGCGGCGAGGGTGGCAGCGAGGGTGAGGGCGGCGGCGAGGGCGGCGGGATGAAACACGCGGGGCAGCCACGGCAACCGACGAAGAATGCGCACTTGGACGCCCACGACGACGCCTGCGTGAAGCAGTAGCCCTCGCACGCGAGCGGAGGCAGCGAGGGGGGGGGCCTCGGGGGCCGACGTGGTGGCGTCGGCGGCGGTTCGGGCGCCCACATGAAGGTTGCGAGGTCGCTTGCGTTGAACCTGCCGTAGCCCGGCCCACGGGGTGGCCTTGATGGCGGTACGGGTGGCGAACGCGGCGGCACAGGCGGAGGTAGTGGTGGTGGCGGCGAAGGCGGTGGCCGACGGATCATCTGCAGCTGGCGCCGTTCGTTCTGGCCCAAGGGTTCGTAGTCGTCCAACCGGCGGCCAGCGCTGCTCAGGTTGCCGGGTGACACAGGAGACAGGGTGGCATTCTCGGGCGGCGCCGGAGCCTTGCTCATCCAGACCTTTGCAAAGGCGGTCTGCGGCGTGACGATGTCAGTCGCCAACATGTGGCTCTGCTGCAGGATGAGCCCCTCCGACTTGAGCAGCAAGCCCGCCGTCGCGCGCGCGAGGCCGCCAGCGCCACGGCCGCGCACGAGCGTGGCGAGGGTTTCGGTCGCTTGGTCGAGCGCCTGGCTGTCCATGCATGAGGTAGCGCCTTCGTCGTACGTCACGATCGCAAGCACGGTCGAGCTCGCTTGCACGAGCAGGCTCGGGTCCTCGGCTGCAATGGCGCGCGTCGGGTGCACGAACTCGCGCATGAGCTGCTGGCGAACCGCACACGGGTCCACGGAGAGCCCTTCAGTGAGGCGCCTCCCGCCACTGCCGATGGCAGGCGAGGCTGTGAGCATGTTGGCGAGCGAGTTGGCCATGGCGAGAGTGCCGGCGAGATTGTCGCTGTCGACGCCGTTTTGCATCTCGCTGAGGACATTTGTGACCAAGGCGGCCGTCACCGGCGCATCGAGGACCTCGAGTGTTGCCTCCGCGGTCGCGGACGCCCCCGCGGTGTCAAGCACTTCCACCTGGAAGGTCCAGTTGCCGAAGCTGGGCAGGAAGATTTTGGACGATGTGAAGGAGCGCGCCGCGATTGGCAGGAAGCTTCCAGGGTCGGGTGCAAGCCCCAACACGGCCCGGAAAATATAGGCGAGAGGTAGATTGTCGTCCGTCCACGCGGGCGCGCGAAGCGTCACCTCCGTCGTGAGAGCGAGCGCCGGCGCCGTGTACTCGAGCTGCAGCGTGCCTCCGAACGGTGGCATGTTGAGCTCGACGACGGCGCTCGCGGTGGCGGCGAACTCAGCGCCGAGCGCGCGCGCACTCAGCGTGAACAGGTAGGGCTGGCCGGGTACAAGCACATGGGGCAGCACGACGATATTCAGGCTGGTGCTGCCAAAGAGGGAGACTGTCGGCGATGAGAGGTTGACCGAAGGCGGAGTGACCGCCCAGCTGTACTCGAGCTCGGGCGTCCTCGCGCCGCCTGGGCTGTCGCCCACGGTACCAAGCAGGCGTATCTGTCCGCTCGGGCTGAACAGCCCGAACTGGTTGAAGCCGTCAAGCTGGCTTTGGCACGCCGCCGTCGTCTGGAAGCACGGGCGCGCGAGAACGTTGAGGATGGGAACGTAACCATTGAGAAGCGTCATGGAGGACGAGGCGTTGATTGCGATGTAGCCGGGCGATGAGATGCTCACGGAGAAGGTGTAGCTGCCCGCATCCATGCTACCCGCTGCCACGACCAATCGGCACTCACCCGTCGCCCACGACGGCGCGGCGTCGCCCACCGCCTGAGTGCAGGGCGCGAGGTAGGCGCTTGCGTTCTCGCTCGTGTTCGTCACGCTTTGAACGCACTGCCACGCGAAGCTGATGTTCGCGCCTGGCTGCCCGGGCACGTGCGAATTGCATGCATCGAGTGTGAACGCGTCATTGATGCTTCCGGTGCGCTCGCCGCCGACGATCGATCCTCGGAGAGGTTCGCCAAGCAGCGTCACGTTGGTAGCTGCATAGCCGCACACCGTCGGCGCGTGCTGCATGCAAGCTTGCACGTGCACCCGGTGCATCACGCCCGGCGTGAGCGTGCTCCCCCGGATCTGTAGCCGGCGGCGCGTCGATGAGAACGAATCGAGCGCGACGGGCGTGGCGGCGTCAGCCGTCCAGCGATACACGACTCGCGACCCCGCGTCCGACACGAAACAGCTCGCGATGGCGACGTCGGCTACGATCGGGAAGTTGTCGAACGCGCGCAAGATGAGCACCTGCGGCCCGCCGATCGAGACGGTAGGGATGGGCTCCAAGGCGCGGTTCACGACGACGAAGAGTGGCGCGGACACGGCGCCCAGAAAATTGCTCACCTCCAACCGGAAGTGGAAGGTCATGCCCAGTGTGAGCTCAGCTGGACCCAGTGTGACCGCGGGCGCCGTCGGACCCAGCGCCGTCAGCTGCTGCTGGATAGTGTAGTAGTTGTCGCACGTGGCAGCGAGGGCGCGCCAAGTGTACCGGAGCAGCTTGGCGCCGCCACCGGTCGAAGCGGAGCCATCCATAGTGAAGGAGGTGCCCTCGTCGCACGAGCTGATCAGCGAGGGCGCCGTGACGAGCGCCGTCGGCTGAACGCACGGCTCGACCTCGAGGGTCTTTGGGTTGTCGCACGGGAAGTCGGTGCTCACGATCGTGCGCTGCTCCGGCAGCGAGAGCGGCAGGGGGGATGCCGCTAGCGCCGTCGCGAGCGTATGCCCAGTGGGCCAGAGGACGTGCGGCCGAACGGTGACGTTCATGCCCGGCGCGGCGTTGGTGAACATGGTGAGCTGCGCATGCAGCGTCAGATCGTCTGACCAGCTGCAGAGCGGCGCATCGCCCCCAACACCGCGCAGCTGCGCTACGGTGGGCTCGTCGAGCACTTTCGAGCAGGGCACGAGCTGAGTGCCCATGCCGGCGCGGTTGGAACTGAGCCCTTCGAAGGTGATGACCAGCGTGGTGGCATCGGCCCCAAAGGAGGCGCCCACGAGGCGCGGCGGCGACTCGCCTTCGTATTGGAAGAGCAGCGGGCTTGCCGTGCGACCGATGCCCGCCGAGAAGGTGAGGCCGTTGAGCGCGACGCGCACCGGCGACCCCCCCGCGTTCGAAACGCCAACGGGCGTCACGCACGTGACGGCGGTGTCGTTGACGTAGATGGGCGCGTTCGGTGAGGCGGAGCCGCCAAAGGAGCACCAGACCATGGCGGAGGCGAACGACTGGTAGAGCATAGCAGACTCGTATGGCGCCTGCAGCCGGCCGAGGTTCCAGAAGCCGCTGCCCGAGATGACGACCTCGGTCCCCCCACTGGTGGGGCCCGTGCTCGGATCGAGGCTGCTCAGAATCGGCGGCGTGTAGAAGTAAAAGGGCTTCCCCTGTGTTCTGACCGTGAAGCCCTCCGAGTAGCCGTTGAGCGAGGCCCCCAGGTAGAAGGAGCCAACCGCGCGTGTCCGCTCTGCGGGGATGGGGCAGCGGATCCGGTATGCATCGAGCAGCGTCGCCGGAATCACGGTCGAGGTCCTATTGAGGGAACCGATGTCCAACCCCTTGTGCAGCACACACACGAGCTGCCCGTTGCCAAAGTCGACGAATCCCGTGCCGCGGATCATGACCGTTGTCGCCTCGTTCACGGGCGCTGCGTTCGGCTCGATATCGTTCAACGAGACAGAGGCGAGCTCGTACACGGTGAACACGAGCGGATACCCCGAGACGGTCGGGTCCGCGTGGACGCCATTCTGCAAGACCTGCAGGTCGTAGTCGCCTACCTCGGGTAAGTCTCCAGTCTGCGCAAGGAACGCGGTCATGCCCGGCGGTCGGCAGCGCACCCGTGTACTGCTCATCGCCTCGAGCCGCTCCACCAGCACCTGGACCGAGGTGTTCGTGCCGACAACCACCTCGGTGATCTGCCCCGTCGCACTTGTCACGTTCCTGAGGACGGGCGTGACGATGGTCCGACTGTAGCGGCAGATGGCTTCGGCTTCCGCGGGGTAGAGAAGGCCGACGCCGTTGATGGTCAGGTACGTCGCAACGCCGCGCGCCGCCGCCTTGACCTGGAGCGACTCAATCTGTGAGTTATACGTGCGGAAGTAGGTGGTGACATTGTCCCGTTGCGCATATGGCACGAGCTCGGCGCTCTGAGTAAGGCACTGGCCCGTGGGCGTGAAGTGCACCGGATACGAGCGCGTCTCGAGCCGCTCGGTCGTTGGGAAGGGGGGCATGGCGCACGTGAGGTACGAGTAGTTGGTCAGAACGGCTGACGAGCTGTAGAAGCGGCCGAAGCGGCACGCGGCGCCACCCATCTCCTCGAAATAGCCACTCAGCTTGAAAACCACCTCGATATTGTACAGCGACGCGGTCAGGTCAGCGGACCGGACGTAGAAGTCACGCATGTTGAAGGCTCGGAAGGGGAATCTGTAGCCTGGCCACTCGATCCCGCCGGTCATCGAGGTCGGGGTCGGGGTGGGGCCCAGCGTCAGCTGTCCGAAGTCGACGCGCACCGGGTGGTTGCCGAGTTTAGTTGGGATGGGCGTGCGGCACTGCATGTGCGTGTCATTGAGCACAGTCGCGAACACCGTCGTGTTGGTGACATTCGAGCCGAAATTGGCGTATGAGCACGTGGGCCGAGGCGGGCCGGCAGCGCCGAAGAGGCTGACGACACGTGGGTTGCTCAAGATGAGGAATCCCTTGCCCTTGATGGTGACGATGCTCGAGCACCCAATGGCGGTGGCGCGCGGAGACAGCGTATGAAGCTCCATGAGCACGAGCTGGATGTTTGGGAAGAGTAGGAATGCCGTCGGCGGCATGTACCCGAGATTCAAGGGCCCGTGCCCGTACCTTGGCCTCTGCTGCTCGTAGTTGAACCGGTAGCAGAGCGCCGCGAAGCCCGCATTGGGCGGGAAGGTGAAGGTACCATAGACAGAGCCGTTGCCGAGGCCGACGAGCCGCACCGGGCGCGTCAGGTCCCACTCGCTCAAGCAGCTAGTAGCGTTCGGATGCACCCACTTGGCCTGGTCGCCGTGCATCAAGTTCTGTCCGTACAGGTGCACGCCCATCACTGCGCCGCTGATGCGCAGTATAAACGGCGGGCCGGTCACGCCGCTCGGGGGCGCACGCGGAGGTAGGGGTGAGGGTGGCGGCGGCAGAAATGGCGACGGCGGATCCAACGGCGGAGGCGGCCTGTCGGGCGGCGGCGGCCGGTAACCGCTGAACGGTGCTGGCGGCAGCGGAGGCGCTCGTGGCCTCGGCGACAAAGGAGGAGGTGGCGGTTCTGGTGGGTTGAGTGGGCCGAACGGGGGCGGCGGTGGGGTTGGCGGCGGCACGTACGGAGGGAAGATCGGCGGAAGGGTGGGCGGTGGCCTGGGCGGAGGCGAAGGTGGAGGCGGCGAGGGTGGTGGCGGCGACGGCGGTGGTGGCAAGGGAGGAGGGGGGGTGGGGGGGGGGCTCGGTGGCGGCGGCGGGGGCGGAGGCTCGGGTGGCGGGCTTGGTGGCGGCGGCGAGGGGGGGGGGTCGGGCGGCGGCGAGGGAGGCGGCGGCGAAGGCGGCGGCTCGGGTGGCGGAGATGGCGGAGGCGGCGACGGCGGCGGAGATGGCGGAGGCTCAGGAGGAGGGGACGGCGGAGGCGGGGAAGGAGGGGGAGATGGCGGTGGTGGTGATGGAGAAGGTGGAGAGGGTGGCGGCGGCGAAGGGGGCGGGCACGGCGGTGGCATGGGCGGAGGCGGCACGGGCGGTGGCATGGGTGGAGGAGGGCAGGGCGGCGGTGGCCTTGGCGGGGGCTCGGGGGGCGGCGATGGAGGAGGAGGGGATGGTGGGGGCGAGGGCGGAGGTGGGGATGGTGGAGGTGACGGCGGAGGCTCAGGCGGGGGAGATGGTGGTGGCGGCGATGGCGGAGGTTCTGGAGGCGGCGACGGAGGTGGAGGGGAGGGTGGCGGCGAGGGTGAGGGCGGAGACGGCGGAGGAGGTGAGGGCGGCGGTGGCGAGGGAGGCGGCGGCGAGGGAGGCGGGGGCGACGGCGGGGGCGGAGAGGGTGGGGGAGAAGGTGGGGGAGGAGAGGGTGGTGGCGAGGGTGGAGGGGGCGAAGGCGGAGGCGAGGGAGGAGGCGGGGAAGGAGGTGGTGAGGGAGGGGGGGGGGATGGCGGAGGTGGGGAGGGCGGTGGGGGCGACGGTGGGGGGCTTGGCGGGGGCGGCGAGGGAGGGGGTGGGGGCGGGGGGGGAGGGGGGGGGGGGGGGGGGGGGGGGGGGTGGGGGGGGGGGAGGTGGGGGGGGGGGGGGGGGGGGGGGGCGGGGGCGGCGGCGAGGGCGGTGGAGATGGCGGCGGCGGTGACGGCGGTGGCGAAGGCGGAGGCGGCGATGGCGGCGGCGGCGAA
>ENA-UOXK01001703-UOXK01001703.1-mixed-culture-metagenome-genome-assembly--contig:-NODE-1703-length-14680-cov-40.686769_pt1 | contig 14680 bp, 18 predicted proteins | sample MGYA00238160_ERZ761638 | MGnify/ENA primary metagenome ERZ761638 (study PRJEB28912, sample SAMN08777098) | mixed culture metagenome | isolation source: Freshwater growth medium | place: USA...
AAAAAAAAAAAAAAAAAAAATTGTCACGGCTGACATTGCGAGTGTTTATTATAGCTTTTTCTTTCGAAGGCGCTGTACGAAGGCGACAGAAGTTCTTGATCGCGCGGAGACGAACTTCCTCGCTGCGTGCGAACCTTGGAGCCTCCGTGGCCCTCCAAGTTGTGTGGCCGAGAGATGGCTGCGGCCCTCCCTCTGGGGATGGCTGCAGCCTCAGCCACGCTGCCTCGGCCTCCGCCTCCGCCGCCCTGGCCGCCCAGGCTATCGCCACCGCCATCTCCACCTGGGCCTGAGCCATCGCCGCCTCCCCCACCGCTCCCGCTACGACCTCCCCCAACACCGCCAACTAGGCCAGCCCCTCCGTGGCCTCCGCCGCCTCCGCCGCCTCCGCCGCCTCCGCCGCCACTGCCACGCCCACCTCTGCCGCCACCACCGCCAGCTCCCGCGCCGCTGCCACCGAGGCTACCAAATGTGATCAACATCGCCGTGGCATCCCACTTTGCCTTGGACGCGCTGACGATCGCAGCGATCGCCTCCGGAGCCACGCTCTTATTTTGCTGCCTGGCGTGCAGCTGCTTCCTCGGCTGCTGCTGGCTCAACCGGCAGCGAGAGCAGCTGCTCGCCGAGCTCTCCAATCTCAAGCGCGCCGTCCAACGCAAGAGTGGCGGCGGCGGCGGCGGCGGCGGCGGCGGCGGCGGCAGCGATAAGGGCGAGGCCAGCCATGAGAGCGACGGCGACGACGCGGGCGTGCGCCTGAGCTTGCTACAGCAAGCGCGCCGCCGCCAGTGGCGGCGCAGCGCCGCCGCGAGCTCCATGCGCATCGTCACGCAGCCGCACGAACGGCAACGGCAGCGCAGCCCTACCAACTTTCTGATGGGCTACCCGATGTTCCGTCGCTCCGGGCAACGCAGCGACAGGGGGGGCAGCGCCATGGCAAGCGCGGCGGCGGAGGCGGCGGCGAACGCGGCGGAGCTCGCAGCGATCGAGGCCGAAGAGGCTGCGCTGGAGGCGGAGGAGGCCGCTCTGGCCGCTGAGGAGGCGGCCGAGCGACGCGAAGCGGCCGGGGCCTTTGCTGAGCAGCTGGCACAGCAGGCCGCGTTCGCCACGTACGCGGCGGCCGGCTCGCGATCTCGGAGGTCGGAGGTCGAAATCTCCGAGATCGCGAACCTCGAGGCGCTAGTGCCCATGACGGCGCTAGTGCCCACGACGGCGCTAGCGCCCACCGCCGCGCGAGGAGCGATCGACGCCGACGCCGTGACAGCCGCGGGGGTTTCGGGGGCGGTGGATGAGGAGGCGGCGGCGCGGGCCGCCCTCGCGCCCCGAGCGGTGAAGCCGATGCCGCTCGAGGGCGGAGGCGGCGGCGGCGCCGACGGTGGCTGCGCCGGAGGCGGCGAGGCCGGTAGCGGCGGCGGCGGCGGCGGCGGCGGCGGCGGCGGCGGCGGCGGCGGCGGTAGTAGTAGTAGTAGGAGCGGCGGCGGCGGTAGCGGCGGCGGCGGCGGCGGTGGTGGCGGCGGTGGCGGCGGCAGCACCAGTACCGAGAGTCATGGAGACTTCGGTCACTTGCCGTGCGTACCGGTACCGGCTGGCAGCAGCGGCAGCGCCGAGGGTCATGGAGGCCCTGCGCGCTGTACCGAGCACGTCCCGATGCATTTCCCACGCCCACCCGCTCAGCCGATGCATGCGCCATTTGGCTTCCCGCCGCCCCCGCGCGCCGAAGTGAGCGCTCGGCACGACGCTCGGCAGCGCTCGGTCTCGTACGACGAGCTCACACGACTCGGCCACCGATGACGTGGCTGATGATGTCGCTGATGACGTGGCCTGATGACGTGGCTGATGACGTCGCCGCTCAGGCGCGCGCTGTCTCGACCGACGGGTTCCAAAGACTGTGAGCCATTCACACTCACAGTAGGCGCTGGCGTTCATGATTTCAACTGAGGTCGAATGCCATGCCATATCTGGGCGCTCAGATATGCCATATTTGGCCATATCTGGGCGCCGCCTTTCCAGCTCACAGCCCTGCACGCCCCTGCATTTAGCGGGCACCGCGTGTGCAACCCCTCCCTGATTTCACACGTGACTGTACCCACATTCGGCCTGAAGCCGGGCGTGGAGCGGAGCACGGTGACCGGTGCGCTGTGCCGCGCGGCGCGTGCGCGTGCGCGTGCGTGCGTGGTGTACGCCGCGCGCGCATTTCAGACTACTATCCGCGTCCCATGGTCCGATTTACAACCAGAGAATAACGTCAGAGCTGTAACGATTCTCGTAATGCGCCTAAAATTACACGAAGGGGTGCATGTGCTCGAATAGAATCTACTCCTATCACAGCCCGCGCATCTGTATCGCGTCCCCTTCCGCGACGACCATCACAGCGGGCTGACTCGAGCGCCTGGCCTCGGGCCCGAGCCTACGCCCGATGGCAGCTGCGAAGCATGCGATTGCAAAGACGAGCACGCACTCGGCGATCAGGATCGCCGCGAGCGCGACGAGCCCCATCTCGCCCGAGCCAGCGCGAGGCTCCGTGGACCAAGGTGCTATCCCCATCCAGGTCACGCACATGACCAGCCACGCGATCGCGACGAGGCCCATGTGCAGGGGCCACAACGGCTCGCTGGAGTAGGCACATTTGAAGCTTCTCCGAACCTCCACGCGAGTGGCAGACCAAAGCCAGCCCGGCAGTGAAAGACCGTCGAGGATCCAGCTGCTGAGCAGGATGCAGCCCGCCACAAAGTGCCCGATGTACGCAAATTGGTAGTCGATGTTCTCTTGGTCCTCCCACATGCAGGAGCGTGTCATCGTCACTCCACTGGTACAATTTGTGTATCGTCCAGTGGTGCGACACCAGACCCCACCAACGGCGAGCAGCACAACGGCCATGATCATGGTCACGAAGTGGACCACGCAGGGCATCCGCTCGCCCCGCTTGGCCAGCAGCGCACCTATGACGATCCAGTGCGTCCCGAACAGAAAGCCGTGCGGAGGAAGCCACGCCAAGAAGATCGTAAGAGCGCCCAGCCTGCCGAGCCTCTTGGTTCCGCCCTCCTTCTTCCTCGCGTCCACGGCGGTCATCGACACACGCGGGTAGGTCGTCAGATTGCTGTGAACATGGCTGTGAAGCTGGAATGAATTGACAGTCTCTTTCTAGTTTTCAAACGAAACAACACATCATCATGAGAGAAGGAAGGTCATGCGCTCACAGACCTCTCATGAGACGCTCCTAAATTGTCCCGAGAGTCGCAGTCGCGTCAGTGCCATCACAAAGGACAAGCGGCCTCCGGCCTGTACGCGGCCGTAAGCGCGGCCGCGCCGTCCTCACACAGAGCCTCGCCCCACGCCATGGATGCACCGAGGGCGTTACGTCATGGATGCACCGAGGGCGTTGGCGATCCGCTCCATGAAGATGAACTGGAGGGTGCCGTACGGGAGGATGCGCATGTATTGGGGAACCCAGCCCCGCCAGAGGACGAGCGGACCGTGGGCGCGGATCGCTTTGGTCGCAATCGAGAGCATGCCCCCCGTCTCCTTGCCCGCCATCATCTGCGTGCGTAGAAAGTCAATAGGCGCCGACGAGGCCACGACAAACCCCGAAGAGACGAGGCACGAGATGAGCGTGTTTGGCAGGGTCCCCTTGTTCCATCCCAGCCGGTCCTCCGCCACAATCTTGGTCGCGTCGTACGAGGCCATCTTGACGGCGCCGAGCGTCACGGCGCGCGCGACGGTCGCCGAGGCGCCGCGCCAAAAGCCGAGCACGCCCGACTGCTGATAGATTTGGGACATGTGAGCAGCCATCGATTGGGGCACCAGGCCTGCGTCGGCCTGCATGCGCGTCTTGAGCAAATCGGTCGGGTTGGCGATGAAGCTCGCAATGCCGCCCGCGGCGCCGCCCGCGGCCATCATCTTCCACACCGGCGTGTCGCGTGGTGTGCCCGCTCCGAGCGCCGTCTTGATCGGCTTGTACAACCCAAAGCGCAGCGTCGAGTACGAAAGCTCACGCAGCGCAGACGGTACCATGCCCTTCCAGAGCGCCAACGACCCTTCCTCCGACGTGACGAGTCGCAGCGCGTTGAGCATCGAGCCGTAGCGCGGCGGCGCAGTGCCTGCCGACTCGGCCTGCAGCCTCACCTTGAGCGTCTCGACCGGCTGCACAATCGTCTGGGCCATCGCGCCCGCTATCCCTCCGGGCACCAACTGGAGCATCACTTGCCTCGCGGCCTCGAGAGTACCGTTATCTTGGCGACGACGCTCCGCATTCGTTCCGAGCTCCTTGAGGCGCTGCTCCGACCGAAGGATGGCAGGCGCTGGCGCGCCAGCCATCCTGAACAGGTCCGCTGTCATGCCCACGGGCAGGTCGCCGAACGAGGATTTCTCGTCGAGCGAGCGGAGTAGATCCTCGGGGTCGAGCAGGGCGAAAAAGGAGCGGTACTCGGGGTAGCTGATGGTCCCGTCCCCGTCCGTGTCGATCGCCTTCAGGATCTCGTCGCGCCGTGCCGGGCTGCACGCCATCTGCATGCGGTCGAGCAGCGCCTGGACCTCGCTTGCTGAGATGGTGCCGCTCCCGTCGGTGTCGATCGCCGCAAAGGCGGTGCGCAGCTCGAGCTCGTGGCGATCGACGTACGAGGAGAACTCCTCGTAGCTGATCCGGCCATCGCCGTTGCTGTCCGCACGTGCAAACACTTCGGAGACGCGTGAATCGGGCAGGTGCAGCTTGCTCAGCACCCCCTTGAGGTCGCTGAGCGAGAGCTCTGAGGCTCCCGGCGAAAGGCTCGATCGGAAGAGGTCGTGCTTCCACGACTCGTGCTCCGAGAGCGCCGTGGGCGCCAGGACGCCTGCGGGTTGCGCCTTGATGTTGGCCATGTTCGGCTGATTTGATAACTTAGGAGTTATGAGTAAACGAAACCCGACGAATCATGAACGATTTTCGCTTTTTGGTCACCCCCTTGAACTGTAGGTCGTGCTTTTCAATCTGAGTGAATTGGAATGAAGAAACATCGGAACATGCCAGGAAAAGTCAAGTTCTGAACCGTAATGCCAATCCAAACCAGAAAAGGAAATAGTCGTTCATTGTGAGCGAGTCGTTAATTGCGAGCGCCATTGCTTAGGGTTGACAAATTGGAATGAAGTTGACGAACCCCAACCTGTATTACAGCCCTGTAACCGAGTTGTCTTTCGGCGCTGGACCATCGTCGGCGATGGTCAAGCCCATTGTCGCCACGTCCGGAATGTCTGCCATCATGGCGATGGCCAATTCAATTGTCGCCATGTCGCCATGGTCGTCCATTGTCGCCATGGTCAAGTCTCTTCTCGGCCCTCAAGGCGAGACTGCAAGTGTGGTCACACCCTTGAACACCGAGCTTGCAGAGAAAGAGGAACGCTCGGCGCGGATCATCTCGGAGCTGATCGCCCGTCACGAGGACGAGAAGGACAAGATACGTGCGGCTGCGATGCGTCAAGAAGATTTGCTTTCACTCGTCCGGCACGAGATGGCGGCCCTGGGTGCGAATGTCAACGATCGAATGCAGATGATGACGCGCAATACCCTTCGGATGGCAGACTGCAATGCGCAACTGATCATGGCCACAAGGGCGGTGGTAGAACAGAATCAGGTCAGCGCGACTCCAGGAAAGCTGAACCCAGGCCCGCTTCTGCATGCGCCCCCTTAGCGTCCCCCGCCGCCGGTCACGTCAGCAGACCCGTGTGTGCCGCCCACATGCGCAGATCTTGGCGAATCTGGCGCGGCGTGGCGTCACTCGCCTGAAAGCGGCGAAGTGGACAATGTCGTGCGCCACCAGCCAGCCCGAAGACCGACTTCTGGAACTGCTCGCCAACGAGGACATCAGCTCGCCGATCCTGCTGCAACTTACACACGTCGACATGCTGCGACTCGGCCAAACCTGCAAGGCGGCGCAGGCGGCGACGCTACGGTTGATGGGATGGATGGTCAGGCGACTACTGACAGAACTTCCGGTGCGGAACGTGCTGCCGGAAGGCGTCCGTCCAGATCGCGTCTTGATCGATATCTGATCCACGCGACGAGAGCCATGACGAGAGCCCATCGAGGGTACATACATACGGACCATTGACATGACCCATACACACTTATATAGACGACGAGAGTTTCTGACCCAAATACACAGGTTTCGATGAGTGTTTTTAACCAGTTTTACGCGGTGTTTATTCCGACATACACCATAGGCTAACTTGGCGAACTACCATCTATACCTTGTACTTTAGTTTAGTGCGAGGCAGCGCCCATCCCCGGCGCCGCCGAAGGTCAAACGAACTCGAAAATCTCCTGGTCGAGACCAGACTCCAGAGTGTTGAAACACCATGCAGGTAGCTCCTGTTAGTAGTGAGAGTCCCCCAAAAGGTCAAAATCTCGCGGTAGAGCTTGGATCGAAAAGGGGCGTATCTTCTCTGGCATGTTTGCCATCATGGCGATGGTCAAGTCAATTGTCGCTATGTCGCCATGATCGCCTGTTCCTGGACGGTTCAGATTGTACGTCTGCCGGTACAGCTGGGGCTGTGAATGTGAATGCCGGTGCAGCTGGGGCACGGACAGCCGCCTGCTCCAGCGCGAGCGCTACGGCCTCGTTGTAGAGATCGATCGAGAGCCGATTGCGCGCGGAGACCTCGGCATACGCGGCCGCGCTCCCGAGCCCAGCGTGCGTGCTCTCGTTGACGAGGCACGCACTCTCGGGCAGGTGACTTTGGTCAATATAGCGCAGGTAGGCTCTCCTGCATGCGTCGGAGTGCGTGGGAGAACCTCGCGGCCCGCAGCGTGGCGTTGATTGCAGGTGCGGCGGGCGTCTCAAGACGGACAGCGGCCACCCGAACTGGTGCAGGTTCACAAGCGTCTTATCGAGCTGCTCCAGAATCACGATCGCGGACAGGACGCGTAAACGACGCTTGGCGATCATCAGCTCCTTGTGCCCCACCGCTTGCAAGGGCACACCCATGGCCTTCAAGTCGCGCACATCAAGGACGAGCCCCGCAAAGTATCGAACGGTGTACTCATTGGAGCGCGGGTCGTCGCGGCTTCGCGCAAAGTCGAGTAATGGCCCGATGCGCTCCCCACTCCGGCAACTGTGTGCCCAATTGCTCGTTATCCGCGCCACCGGATGTCGAAACGACGCGATGTAGATGAGTGGCAGCCCGAGGAGGATGGCGCCGGACAGGCCCACATGCTCGTTTGCCAAGAAGGTCACACTGCGCCATCGACCCTGCAGTAAACAAAGCTGCTCGTCGACACCGCAACGGTCGACATCACCTCTCGAACTCTTTGCATGACCGCATCGAGTATGGCCATAGGAAAGTGCAACCCTACGAAAATAGTCCGCCTGCCAGTCGACGACCTCGTTGACGCGCTTGGCCAGCTCCCGCAGGGTCGTGCCTCCTGATTTGTGGACGTGGAGCAGCAGCATCCAGTGTGGCCGGCCGGCCTGTTGAGCCGCACTGTAGAGCCGCTCACTCGTTTGACGGAGGGAGGTCACAAGGTCGTCCGTCATTGAGGCATTCCATTTTACAGCTGCGTTGGTGTAAGAGGCGCGCTTACACCGCCATCGAGCGCCAAAAAGGGGCTTTTTTCCCGTGCTGGTGGAAGGATAATAAAAAAAGAGAAAAAGAGGGGAGAAAGAGGGGAAAGACTGAACGTACTCTGCATAGATGGGCTAGGCATACACAGAGGCCATTCACGCGCGCAGCGCAGCGCGCGCGCACGCGAATCGCAGCTGCCAGATCTGCGTGATCCGAGCCCAGAGACATCTGCCACCCCGTCTGCCACTTCGATCAAACCTGTAAGTGGGGTCGCCCCCCGCCCGTCTGATTTTGTATATCGTCCTCTAGCGCGAAATTGAGTAGACCACACGAGCCCGGGGAGCGAGCGCATTGAGCGAGCGAGTACTCACTAGTACTTGTGTTACTCCATTTAAAAATACCACACGGACGCAAAGCTCGCTCTTAAGAGAGTGTGACCGTCCTCACTCATGATCGAGCGTTTGATGAGTAACACTAATGACTACATGTAATTACCTGTCACACACGCCGCGACGCAAAGCTGCACCATTTGCTGATCACCGATCACGACCGCATTACGGTCGAGGTGCATGTGATCGGCCAATGGGACATGCGTATGGGTTGAGTGAGTGAACTCGTCGACGTGCACTCGAGCGGACCTCGGGTATCCCATGGCGACGCAGCGCTGCGTGCCTATCCTCTACCGATGCTCGCCACTGCGCTGGAGGCTCGCCGGCTGCCATGCTGGCCGCCTCGGCTCGGCCACGGCTGTCTTGCGCTTGCGTGATGCAAGCGCGGGGACCGTGCGACGCGTCAAGACGACGCGCGAAGATCGCGCTGCGTGCCTCTGAACGGCCAGCTGACCAACCGCCGAGCATGGTCGCAGCCGCCAAACGACCTGCCGGGGCAAGGTGGCCCGCTGAGCACCTGCCAGCCGCCATGGCAGCACCTAGGCGCTCGTGATCACGGCCACCGCTGCCGCTTGACCACCGCCCTGCTCATCCCGGCGACCGCCTCCGGGCCGCTTTCTGTTGCTCAAAGCCTGCACACGGGTTTAGGAAGCACGCTGTGTCAGCGATGGGTGGATTGTGCAAGGCGAGCGAGCACGGCAGGATGGTGGCTCGCTCAACGGGGACAGGCCGCTTGCTTGCTGTCCTTGGCTCGTGCCGTTCTGGCCATGACGGGCGCTGACAGCCATGAGGAAGCGCACTAAAAGCCGCTCGAATGGTCGTGAAAAAGCCGTGAAGCTTGCACTAAAAGACTCGCGCGACTGTGGGGAAAGGCACTAAAAGACCCACTAAAAGATCCACCAGCACCGTCCAAAAATCCAAAAAGGTCCTTCATTCTCGCTCGGAGCAAAAGGCTCCGTGAATTCACACCCGTGAGCCATAGAGCGCGCGCCGCTCCCTTACGGCTCTTAATGAAGGCCCTGATGCATGCGCGTGCTTTCAAAACTGTGCCCAGACGTTCAACGCGCCTCACAAATGGTGGTCGCTTGCACGACGTCAGACACCACCGACGACTCGATATTCCTCACCTCTGCGTCGACTACGCGTGGCTCGGTTGTGAGTTTCGAGGCAGCGCCCACGCCCGGAGATGCCCCCATGCGCTCTCGCAAGCTCAGCATGGACAGCGTCGCCTCGAGTGTGAGTTTCGAGGACCACTGCGAGTCGTCTCCGGCGAAGGCCAAGGTGCCGGACGAGCCTCAGCACTCGCTGCCGAACGACGTCGCACTGGGCCCGATCATGAGCGAGGCGCTTGCAGCGGTTAGCTTTGGGGCCGGCGCGCACGAGGCTCGCTTCTCGCGGCTCTGGACGCAGCAGCATTGCCGCGAGCTCACCGCAAGCTTCACGTGGCACGCCGTCTGCGAGCAGTTCCAAGAGAAGGACGCTGCCACCGCGGACCGCATCTTCTCGCACGTGGCCACCGCGTACGCACGCGCGCTCAGAAGCGCGCGAACGGCCGACCAGAAGGACACTCTCGCATGGTACTTACCCCTTACCCCGAGGCTATCGAAACTTCCTGAGGACCCCTGAGGAGCACCTCTGATGACCTTTGATGACCTTTGATGACCTCTGATGACCTCTCCTTCATCACAGGTACCTACCCGAGGCGATCGCCGCCGCCGCCGTCACCGCGCTGCGCGAGGCCTACCCGACGCTTGGGGGAGAGCGGGACCAGGCCAGAAGGACGTTTGATGCAACGCTGCGGCGCACCCTGTTCGACCGTTTCGTTTTCTTCTCATCCGGATTTGGGGGCGTGCGCGACGTAGAGTGCGCCACGACCTCGCGCCACACCGAACGCGCCAGCGTCCCCGAATCGAGTGTGAACGTGAACGAATCGACAGAGGCGGTGATCCACAGGGGAGGTCACAGGGGAGGTTCGGTAGGAGGTGCGGCAGGAGTTGGAGATGGACGTGGCCACGCGGGCGGTCGAACAGGCATCGCGGGCAGCACAGGCAGCCTGCAGACCAGAGCTCTCGCGTCAAGCAGCCGTGGTGGCGGCGACGCGCATGCAAAGAGCGCCCGGGACAGCGCGGGGGACTCTCGCCAAGCGGCCCTGGCGCTTTGGACGGAGCAGCGGAGCGAGGTCGCCGCGCTCAGCGTACGCGAAAGCATCCCGCTGAGCATCGATTGGAAACGGCAGACGCTCGCGTACGCAAGCTGCCATGACCTGTGCAAAATACCTATATCCTTCTACTTGTATACTTGATGGCCGTTGATTGACGTTGATTGCGACCGATCTCCACACACTGAGTGCCACCGATTGAGAGTCTTGATTGCTTCCCTCATCAGAGGTCCCTAATTGGGATCTCGAATGCCAACGTGATTGCTTCCCTCATCACAGGTCCCTAATTGGGATCTCGAATGCCAACGGCTCGTCGGAGGCGCAGGCGGCGTTTCGGCAAAGCCTTCGAGAGAGGGCCGAAGCGGAGCGCCTTGCGCTCCAAGGTGTGAATGTGAAGAAGCTCGATGAGCCTCACTCATGCATCATAGGCACGCTCCCCCCTTGAGGCACTGACGACGCACCCGAAAGCCCATGAATAGGACCTTTGATGTGAATACTCGAGTAGGACCTTTGACGGCCTTTGATAGCTTCTGATGGCTTCTGATAGCCTCGGATGGCTTCTGATAGCCTCTGATGGCGCCCCTCATCAGGCACGCTCCCGTCTCTCCGACGTACTCGACGCGACATGGCGGCATGCTCGCCGCTGATGGGGCGCTTCATCGAGCTTCGTCAACGCGCGAGCGCCGCTTCGGCGCGTGATGGTCCATACTACATCCGCCCGAATCCGGTAAAGGCTACTCTCTCTCACGGCCGCTGATGGCATGCTGATTGCCTCCCTCATCAGGTTACATCTGCCCGAATCCGGTAAAGGCTACTCTCTCTGACGGCCGCTGATGGCATGCTGATGGCCTCTAACGGATCTCTCTGTGACTGGCTCACTGATGACCTCCCTCATCAGGTGGGCTGCTCCCTCCTCGAGCATCGAGCCTCGGTGCGCGAGCAGCAGCGCGTCGTAATGGGCACTCCCACGCTGCGCGAGGTGCGCGCTCGACTCGGCGCGCCGCAACGAGCGCCTCTGCATGCAAGTGCTCACCACGACGCCCGCCCTCCTTCCCTACAGGTGCGCCTCGACTCGGCGCGTCGCAGGGAGCGCGTCGCGAGAGACTTCGACAAGTGCATCGCTGGCTTCAGGCACGTCGTTGCGCTTTGTGCGCACGATTGTCCGTCAACGCGGTGACCGCACGCGCGCATAGCCACACAGGACCTTTCAAGGCGGTTTACAAGGTAAAGTGATACGTCGTTCTAAGGTTATATGCGCCTCGCGAAATGCGGCAACACGACAGAATTGAGCATAGACGTCCATACACTGCGAGCTGACCCACACCAGACCACAGACCTCACTCGCACCAGCAGCAGCATACACGTGCTGATTATCAGGCTGATTATATTTATAAATTTTGCGCAGCACATATACTGCCGCTTCGTGTACGTGTGTTGAATCTCTACTATGACATCAAAATCTCCAACACTTTCATTTACTAGCTGATTCATGTACCATATGTACTATATGACAAACCACAGCTCCCAGATTTACTTACCAGCCGTCACTCGCTCTCGCGCTCGACCATGTGCGGCATCATGTGGTCCACCCACAGGTCGAAGACAGCCTGCGCCACCGTCTCGTACTTGGGCAGCCGCGAGAGGCGATGCCCGACAAGCAGCATCTGCACCGCGTATGCGCGCGCATCATCCGGGAAGAGTTCGTGTGTCGCGCGGCTCCACAGCGCTGCCGCCTTGGGCACGAGCGCCGCCGCCGAGCCCTCGGCCGCCTCGCCCGTGGCGTGCAGCTCGCGTGCGAGCGAGAGCGGCGTGGGGTCGCCGGGTTCGGCCGCGGCGTGGATGGAGGCGCCCTTGCGGAGAAGGGCGTGGGCGCGGGCGGCGGGGATGATGGCGAGGTGGTGGAGCGGCGTGGTCCACTTGTGGGAAGTGGTGAGCCAGGTGGTGAGGGCGCTGTGGCTGCTGCGCCGTGCCAGATCCTCAACTGTGAGATTGGTTCCGTTGACGGTGAAGGCGCGCTCGGCGCCGTATGAGGAGAGGAGCTGGCCCATGGTGAGGTTGCCGTTGAGGCAGGCGATGCTCATCGGCGTTTCTCCATTCGGGAGGGCCTTGTTCACATCGGCACCGTGCTCGAGCAGCACAGTGGCGATCTCGACGCGGCTGTAGATGCTGGCTACCAGCAGCGCCGTCCAGTCGCGATCAGTAATCAGTCGCTGATTACTGTCCGCGCCGTCGGCGATCAAGCGCCGCACCTCGGCAGTGTCGCCACGGAAGACCGCGTTGAATAGCTGCGCCATCCCTCGCCGAGCGATACACATGCGAACATGCTCGCGAAGCATGCATTTCCCTACTATGAGCTACATGTATGAAGGGCTTTACTTCTAAACATGTCTAAAAAGTGACGTTGGACCTTTTGTGCTGCGCTTACATCGTAGTATACAAACACGTACATGGAACATTTCTATCGGGTGCGAGAACCAGCTGAGCTCGGCACGTGCAAGCTAGCAAAATCCAAAACACGCAGTGACTCGGAGTGACGGCAACCAGGACGGCAACAAGCTGTTACCAGGAGGCACTCCCACGTCCCAGATTCATCCATGATTGCATCATCGCCGAACGCAACGCCCCATGCGATCTGGCCCAAGCCGCAAGCGCCATCCACCGGCCACATAGTGTACTCCACACGCTCCACAGGCACAGCGGCTCCACCCCATTTCAACGACCCCAAGCCCATCCAGCACGGCGCGATCCGCGTCGTCATAACGAGCAGAAGCTCACCGTTCCAGACCCACAAGCCGCTTGCATGCGCCACAGACCCAACTTTGGAAAGCGCAAGCTGCTTGCATGCGCCACAGACCCAACTTTGAAAGCGAAAGCAGCTCATGGCCTCGAAACCTTGCATCCACGTGCCATCGTCACATGCGCTTCACATCACATGCGCTTCACACACATCACATGCCCATCAAGCATGTGCCGACGCCCAAGCTAGTGCCATCCAGCGTGTGCCTCTACACGTCGAGTGCACCTCGTTCTGCACGAGCGACCTCGCTGAGTGACCCTGCGCAGGGGAGATCACCATCTCGAGGGAGATCACCATCTCGAGAGTAGCAGAGCGAGCTCACGTCTCTCAAGTTGATCTCCCTCGAGATGTTGATCTCCCTCGAGCTCACGTCTCTCAAGAGACCCAAAACGCCCGGCGCAGCGCGCTCAGGAATCGTCAAGAGACCCAAAACGCCCGGCGCAGCGCGCTCAGGAATCGTCAAGAGACCCAAAACGCCCGGCGCAGCGCGCTGAGGAATCGCCGTTCAAAGTCGCGCGTCAGCCTCGCCATCAGCATCTCGTCCTGCAGGTCGTCAAAGCCCGCCTCCTCCTCCAAGCGCTTGACGAGCGCCTCCACCGACCGGGGGAGCTGCAGAGCCATCGCGCGCTCCTGCGCCCCCTCGATACGCACGAGCTTCTCGCGGAATCGCTGCGCCAACACGAGCACCTCGGGCTTCTTCTTGGCCTCATCCGCTGACGTGGGACGCATGGACGCCTTCGCCTTCTCAACCTGTGTGGCGCGGGAGCACGGGTAGTGGCGGTGTGTCGACAGAAGCACATGGCACGCACAGCACTACACAGCACTCGCCTGGGTGGGCAGTCCGAGGCACTCAGAGGAGCAGGGCACTCAGAGGCGATCACACGCCTGGTTGGGCCAGTAGCTGTGAACAAAGCCACTCATGAGCATCGCCCAAGCCTCGTGCACCAAGCACCAGCCCAGCGGAGGGGCAATTGGCGCCAAGGGCTGTGGAAGAACGGTCGAGGCGCCGAGCTGGGCGCGTTGTCTCATAGAAGGTGACGGACGAGACGTCCCGAAGTCCTGGGGAGGTGAGGGGTAGGGGTGGGGGTTGGGGTTGGGTTGGGGTTGGGGGTAAAGTGTTTGGATAGGGTGTGGGGTAGGTGCGGGGGGGGGGTCTGGTAGGGCGTGGGGTACGTGCGGGGAGTCTGGGGTTGGGCGTGGGGTAGGTGCGGGGTGACCTGCAAGACCGATGTCGACAGGCTAGCGAAGAGCGCGCAGGTGCAGCCCATGGCGCGCCTATACGTGGCTTCCTCCGAAGCTGTCCATGGTGGCTGTGGCACACAGCTCACGTTTACGAACAGAAAGAGCTCTGAAAGGCTTTGCCGTTTCGTCTCACGATGGAGGTGAGCGATGAGGTTGGCAAAGGCGGCGCTCGCTTCGGGGCTATCGAGGTCGACCCTCGGCTCGATCTCGGCGACGAGATCGTATCCTAGGGCTCGTGGCTCTACTGCCTCCTTCCCCGCCTCCTTCATCGACGCCCCCTCTGCCCGTGTCCCAGGCTGCAATGCCGCCGCGTTGAGCACGAGGATGGAACGGTCAGCACCTGCGATCGCAATCAGACGCACTCATGGGTACGATCGCAATCCGACGCACGCCGGATAGCGGCAACGGCCTCCTCAGTCGTCATCACTCGTCATCAGTCGTCATCACTCGTCATCACTCGTCATCACTCGTCATCAGGGCGCACGTCGGATAGCGGCAACCGCCTCCTCAGTCGTCATCAGTCGTCATCAGTCGTCATCAGTCGTCATCAGTCGTCATCAGTCGTCA
>ENA-UOXK01001744-UOXK01001744.1-mixed-culture-metagenome-genome-assembly--contig:-NODE-1744-length-14363-cov-58.686888_pt1 | contig 14363 bp, 7 predicted proteins | sample MGYA00238160_ERZ761638 | MGnify/ENA primary metagenome ERZ761638 (study PRJEB28912, sample SAMN08777098) | mixed culture metagenome | isolation source: Freshwater growth medium | place: USA...
GGAACCGTGCTCGCATCTCGCACGCACGTTCCATCCAGCCCGCAAGAAATCCTTGCTCGTCGACGTCCAAACGACACAGCCACGATGCCTCGCCACCTCGTGGCTCCTCCGCGCTGTCGATGTCACAGAACACTCGCCCCCCTCTGGCGTCTGCGTGGATGTCGCCGCCCCCGACACACCACTCCTCGGCGCTCGGCCTTTTGATACCGCAAAAGGTGCTCCGTAGAGAGGATTCCCAATCGAAAGGTGTAGGCTCTGCTCCGCTCCTGATCTCTCCAAGTGCCCGCCGAATGGCGTCGTGCAGCGTACACTCGCTCGCCTCGTTCGTCCTCGTCGCGCCCCCTGCGCCGCCGCTAAGCCCTACAGTGCTGCCGCTGGCACAAAGCCCCCGCTGGTCCCAGGCCCTGAGCGCCTCACGCTCAGGCGCAGTTCCAACGTCGAGACGCTCCTCAATGCTTGCCACCGTCCTCTCCCATTCCGCCCGCGCGCCAGCAGCTAGCCACGGGTATATTCGACGAGCCTCATCAAACGACATCAACCTCGAGCCCTCGTGCATGGCACCCCATGTATACATCTGCCCTGCCACCCGAATGCGTGCATCGAGAAGTTTGGGCGCGGGCTCGATGCCGAGGCCGCCGCACTGCTCGGGTTCGAAGAGTGCAATCGACTCCAGCGTGCGGAAGTGAGGGCGATGTTCGTGTAGCGGATCCCATGCCTCAGGACGCTGTACCCACCGCCAGTTCTCTCCAGACGGCTTGTCGCCCTGCAGGAGGCTCGAGATAAACATAAAGGTCTCCCCGAGGTACCTCTGACGGCCTCGTAATTGCCTCTCGAGAGCACTCGTGAGATGTCGCCACGAGAACAGCCGAGGGTCACCCTGCACCCCCCACCTTGACAGGCTGAGTGCCAGTGCCGATCGCGCCGCTGCGCGCTGAGAGGTGTCCGCGACGTCCGCAAGGGCTCTGGTGAAAGCCACGTAGAAAGAGGCGCAACCGATCGCCCACAGGTGCCGTCGACCTCCTACCGCACCACCCCCGCCCTCATACAGCAAGCACGATGGTGTAGTCGCGTCTCGTCGCGCTTTTCTGTTGAACATTCTCCTCCACTCCTTCTCGATATCTTCCATCCACTCGAAGGGGTAATACACTGTGCTGCATTTGAAACCCGCAAGCCCCTGGAAGAGACCGTTCGTCACCAAGATCATGTCGCGCCTGGATGGTTTGTGCATGCGCGCCACGCGACCGATCGCGACCCGCAGCTGTTTTTTGAGCGAATCAGCCGCCGCCCCGTCTCCGCCCATGGCAACGCGCAGCACCCCTAAGTGCTTGTAGGCCTCGCTTCGCGAGAGAATCGGCACACGAACACCGTCGAGTGTGACGAGCTGCGGGTCAGGGATGTCGCTCTCGTTGCCTTGCCCATCACGGATTACGCCGGTGACGACGGTCTTGAGCTTCCCTTTGATGCCCAATTTAGAGCCGGAGATCGGGACCCAAACGCTCCATATTGCCCAGGCACGCCTCAGATCAGTCTCGCTGCCAAACGTGCCCGCCCAATCGTCTGCGTAGGCAAGGCTCGCAATTGCCCGAATGCATCCCTCTTCATCCTCCCCAAATCCGAAGAGTTGCACCCCATGCACATGCAATTTGATCGCCCACAGTATCGAGTTGAGGATAATTTTCGCTCGATCGGGAGAGAGCACCTCCCCCATCAACGCTCCCATGTGATTCCGGAAGGATGCGCTGAGCCCGATGGCAGTGTCGAATTGGCACTCGACCGCCTCGACCGCCACCGCTCGTCCCGCGCCGTAGATCTGGCCGACCAGCTCAATAACTGGAGGAGGAAGCCCGACCAAGACCTCTGCGACCGTGAGTGCTTCGCGGTCTATGCGCGGGAAGAACGTCGCAAGATCGACGTATAGAATCCATAGTGATAGGTGTTGCCGCTGCGCCTGCTGAATCACGGTCGCCAGCGGGAGCCCGGCGTCAACAGTACCGTACCCCGGCAGCCAGCCGCACTGTTCCGACCGAAGCCTACCCGTAATGAGCCGGTACGCTGTCGCCCGAACCATGTGCATGATCAGTTTCATATCTTGCGCCATCAGAGCAATCTCCCGTCTCTCGGAGATGAGCGCCTGATTACTGGGCGGCGGCTTCGTGAGCAGCACATAGATGACCTTGCGCCACGACGGAGGGAACTCGCCTCCCTGCAGGTCCGCCATGAGGCAGTCATAGAAAGCCCTCTTGATCCCGCGATCGGCATGGATGAGGAGCTCAATGGAGAAGCCACCATACCCCACCGCCTTCCCCCTCGGTACCCGCTGAAGCACCTGCAGAAAGACCGGGAACGTCAGCTCCTTGGTGAGCTCCCACTCGCCGCCGTCCCGCCCGCGTAAAGTCTCGTAGGTTGGGCAGAAGACCTTGCAGAAGGCCTTGAACGCATCGATGATCGCCGGAGTGGACGAGAGGCCTTGAACTAGTCGGTCGCCTTCCCGCGCCAGCCCATTGAGAAAAGCATCTGGGTCGTCCGCCGCGAGAATTGGGGCGCTGTGAACGTCATCCCTCGGGTGAAAACGATCAAAAGCCAAGCTGGCGCGCTGCGGGCGGATCGCCTTCCAGGCTCGCATCGCCAACTGCGCCAGATCCTTGTTGCCCTTGCCCTCGACAATGCCCAGGGATAGATCCCTGAGTCGCCTGTCGTCGCGCTGCTGCCGGAGCACAAGTCTCTTGTTGGCACTCATCCAGCACCGCCGACAGCGTTTGATGATCTGAGACCAACAGACGTCATCTCCGGCTCCCTCATATCTTTCCCGGATAAGCCAGAGCCGCGAGTGATAATTGAAGAGCCCTCCCTGAACCTCGTGCGGCGCCAACCCCCGATGACGAGCCGCGTATGCCTCCTGCAGCCACCTGCGCCATCTATGGGCTGTCTCCAAAGGCCGCTCCTCACGACGCCTTCGTGCCTCCGCGGCTGCCTGCTCTGCCACCCTCCGTAACGAGCGTACCGCCACAGACGTCGCGTGTTTCATGCCTCGCGCCGAGAGGAGCTCCTCGAGCGCGCCGCCCTCACGAACGCGGGCACAATAGTTGTCCTTGGCTCGCCCGTCACCTCTGGGTAGCGCTGATAAGGGTCGCTTTTCTCCTCTGAGTGCCAACTCCGGGATCTGCCTAGAAAAAATGATCCACGCATGGTCCGAGAGCGGTTTGGACGTCGTTGAGCCATCACTGCTGAAGGCGAAGTCCACCACCGTCCTGCGCCAGAGAGCACACTCGGCTCCGATTGCCACAGCCCCATCCAGCATGGATCCCAGTCCGTCCGAGTTGACCGTCTCGGAAGCCTCACCGCCCTTCCTCGTCCAAACAATCAACGGTTGCGACGGGCAGGGTAAGACGTACTCCGCCCCTGGCTGCGCAATGAAGTCTCTGAGAGCGCGATCGTTGACGCTCAGCGTCGTGCGTGAAGATCGCCACGCCTCATCCGCCACGTAATTAAAATCGCCGACCACGATGCAGCCCTTCACAGTTTGCGAATAATCAGCCGCCCACGCGTACGTGGCCTGTAACTGTTTCTCGAAGCTCGAGATGCCACTGTGGTGCAGCCCATGGATCGCAGCGATTCTCGTCTGTAGCTGCTCCTTTGCCCCACGGCCTCTGATCCAAACACCGAGAACCCTCTCTTCAAGACGCGCATGGCGCTCGATGACGCACGTCGCTTGTTTGACGAGTACCGCGATGCCATTTGTGAAAGATTCGCCGCTCTGCTTCTGCTCCCGCTGGCTCCCGCCCTCTCCAACCATCCAGCGAACTGCGTATCCGATCTTTTTCGCAAGGGCACGCAGTCCATAAATCTCCGCTGTGAACGCTTCCTGTGACCCCATCATCTCGAGTAGAAAGCACACGTCCACGTCTTCCTCCTGCAAACGTCGCAAGACCCATACCGCCTTCGCCCGAGATGCCTCTCGCGATGGGCACGCCTCAGCATGGAACTCCCGCGCGTTCCAGAGCGCGACGTTGAACATCTCCTCGACCGTGTTTCCACGCAGCGCTCGCATGCGCCTCTTCCATGCTTTCCTGCTGATGTGCCATCGGAGCCGTCGCCGCCTCAAGCTGCCAACGTCTGCCATTACAACATGCTCGTATCTCACCACCGCCCACCTTGACAGCGTAGCGCGTTGCGACCGCAGCGCCTGAACGGCGGCGTACAATGCGCCTCCCTCGCGTCGCTGCTCTCTCCATAGCCTCTCTGAACCTGATCTCTCCGTCGCTCGAGGCGGCACCTGTTGAATAGGCTGATCCCACCTCGGGCTCGGCTCAGGCTCAGGTTCGTGTCGCAGAGTCACGTCCACCGCCGGTGTTGGATCCAGCCTCACGCCGAGCGCCTGTGTGCAACTCCAGAACCTGGGTCCTGCATCCGCACAGCTCGCTGAAAGCTGCGCCCTCGTGCCCACCTGCCTGAGCCAAGGGCCCTGCCGCGTTCCATAGCACCTTAGCTCGGCTGTATCGTAGCAGCGTATCCCTTCCGTGTCCTCATACCGTAGGTCCAACGTCGTGCAGCACCTCGTGGTCACTCCATTCGCGTCGCATCGCGGGACGAGGAGAGCCAGCGCCAGGATCACCGCATGGAATCCCCGTGTGAATGGCCGACAGGTCGCAGCGTTACCAAACTTGCGTTGCCCATCTCGGCGCGCCACGTCGAGCGCCCTCGATGAATCCTGAATTTTGGCCGGAGGTAAAGACATAGACTCGACACATAGTATGCCGCCTAATCGTATGCCACCTAGGGCCCCCTTGAACGCGGTATGGCCATGGATCTCGACCACGTCTGGGACCCGAGAGGTCTCCGATGCACACTCACTTAAGCCCGGCGTATTCGACCTCTCTCCGCCGGCACTGCATGCGCCCTCCCGTTTCTGCAAGACGGGCTGCTCCCCGCGAACACGGTCGCCGGTAGTCCCTCGTCTGCCTATCATGCCTCCTGACCCAGTGGGGCCGTCCTTGACGATGCACGCCGCGTGCTCGCAGTCATCTCCTAACCCAGACGAATCGCCCTCGGCGATGTGTCCCGCCCTGCATGCTGCCAGTTCGCAGCCGCCCATCTTGGTCTCCCCGCTCGTCCCGTCAAAGCTATCCGTAGGGTGCGTCGACGAGGTGCTGGTGCGGACTTCATCACTCGACCCCAGACCTGCGCGCACGGAATAGGCGAAGGCGGTGACATGCGTGTGCAGGAGCGCCAGTTCGCCCGTCAGAGCGACGTGCTGCTGCGTAACAGCCTCCACATACCCCGAAGTGTTCTTGATCATCTGCACCTCCTGCTTTTGAGTCAGCATCTCGATCCGGACCGCCTCCATGAAGCCCTCCGATCGCTTGACATGGCCTGTCAGCGCCGCCGCCATCTCATCCGCCCTCGCAGCGAAAGCTAGCATGTTGTGCTGTGCCTTGATCTGCAGGTTTTGCAGCTCCGCGATCTGTTGCCGCAGTCCGTCCATTGCGTACGCGGCCGATAGCTCGCTGTCCTTGCGAGCCTGCTCGCTGTCCTGTAGCATCTTGGCGTGCGCCTCCTCGCTGGCCTGCATCTGCTTGTGCAGATCGGTCATCGCCTCAGCATGCTTGCCCTGCATTTCCGTGACGACGGCCGCCTGCTTGTCGATCAGCATCGTGTAATGCGCCGTGTACGAGGTGAGCTTGACGTCCTGCTCCAGAAGAGCGTCGGCGTTCGCCTTGATCTGCTTCTCGAGGTCGTTCCTGAGTTTCTTCGCCTCCTCCGAGTTCTTGCCGCTGAGTTCTGCCGAGATCGCCGCAGCCCGGGTCAGCCCATTGCGCACCCGCGCGGTGCCGAGGTCTCCAGACCATACGATGCGAACCTCGACCCCCGATGCCAGCTTAGTGGGAATGCCCTTGATCTCGGCCGAGTCATTTCGCGGGTCCTTGCAAAGTGCTTGGATTTTCTTCTCGATCTCCTTCTCTGCGGTCAGCTTGACGCGCAGCGAAAGCTTGAGCAGCCCTGTCGCCTCCGTGTCCATCTCGGTGCGCGGCATGATCATGAGGACGTCGTCGCCGAGCTCGGCGATCACAGCCTCAAACCCATCACCGCCCTCTCGAAAGCCACGCTTGATGTTGAAAATTCCCGCCTGCGGCGACACGTAGACGTCGATGACCGCCTGTAGCTCATCTGTGGTGACAAGCCGCTTCATCTCCATCTTGGTGCCGACGGGCAGGCGCAGCATGTCCAACCCCTTCGCAGTAATCTCCACCGTCTCGTCAGCCGGGTACGCCACCCAGCCATCGTCTCGCTCCGGTCCTTGAACTCCGAGCACCTTGAGAGCATCGAGGAGCTCCTTCTTGAACTCACCATAGAGCTCGTCATATACATTAGGGTAGACTGCGTCAGGGGCGGCCACCTCCGGGACGTACTCGCTGCGGAGTGCAGAGATGAGCGCGTTGATGACGTGCGGCAGTGCCCATGAAGCGAATCCGAGAGCCATGGCATCCGAACAGTATTTGAGCTTTTCCTTGTGGCGGTCCAGGTTGCGCTCGAAGGTCATGTCGAACTCGCCGGTCGCGCCGGTGTCAAAGAGCCCCGCCATCTGCTTCATCCACGAGTTGCCCACTAGCGCCCAGCACCGACCAGGTCCCTGCGTCAGACGATAGATGCGTTGGTAGACGTCGAAGTATCCAGCGATCACGGTAGCCAGCGCTCCGATGCAGGCCGACTTGGGCATAACCAGCATCGCCTGCGTGTTCTGAAGACCTTCCTTCAAGAAGACGAGGTCTTTGCACTTGATACCATCGAGAGGCTCCGACGTAATCTTGACCAGAGCCTGCGCTGTCATCTCGAGCGGTCTATTCTTGAGGAGCTGCTCTAGCAACTTCTCCGCGTCGATCGCCTTGATAACGTTCGCGATGAACTGCTCGGTTCGCGATGGTGATGCTACCGCCATTCCAGATCACGATGTGCGACTCTCTGATGTTGCGCTTCTCGGTCGTTGAGGGAGTAGATTCATTGTTCTTGTTGTGCGCTGCAACCGTCGGCGATGAGAAGAGCGCGCGTTTTGGTGGGATCTTGGTAGGGTCGGGCGCGTCCTTCCCAGGGGTCGCGACGATCATGTTGTCGATATTCGCTCCGAGCGCGAGGTCCGAGGTGGCCATCGGGGAGGGTCCTGAATGGATAAGGTATTCACAGGGTTCCTCCCCTGAGCACGTTGGTGGGCCGAGAGAGGGGGACGTCGGCAAAGTGCGAGATCAGGCGAGGGGTCCCTTATGTTGCGAGGGCCCCTGGGGAGAACACTGAACAGGAGGTTGCTTGTTCTCGATGGTTCTGTATGGCCCAGACGCGAGAGCGCGGTTCCAATAAGGTCCCCGACTGACTGACGAAAAGCGATCGTCATCGAGGGTCGTGAATGTGAATGCCCAAGAAGACGCGATCGGCAAATCAATGTCGGGCCGACGCATCCTCCTCCTTGCACTCGCCGCGGCAGCGACGCTCTGGCTCTACGGCAGCACATCGCTGCGCAGATCGGCCACGGCCTCGCACTTTGCGTCCACCTTCGCAGCGTCGCATCTCGAGGTCAGCGGCGGTGCACCCTCAGAGCAGCTGTTGATGAGCATCTTCGACCGTGCCGATGGCGATGGCGACGGCAAGCTGAGCCGCGGCGACTTCCTCGCCGCGGCCCGAGGCTCGGTCTCAGCCTCGCAGACGGCATCAGCGGGCGCCGCAGCGAATGCAGCGTCACCGATGTCCGGGTACCGACGTCAGGCTTCGGCCGAGCTGCCTCAGTGCTCGATCCTCTTCTTCTTCCACATTGTCAAGACGGCGGGCACCACCATGCGCACCGTGCTGCAGCGGCAGGCACAGCTCGGCGACTTTGAGTACATTTACACCGACACGACAAGGAAACCACGCTGGCAGCTGATCATGCACCAGCTGAGCCACAAGGTGGCGGCGCGGCGGGTGATCATTGAAATGCACTCCGAGTGGGGCCTGCCGCGCGCCTTCTTCGCCGACGTGCGGCGCATCCGGCGGCTGTACGAGCCGCTCGGCTGCCGTGTCACGCTGGGCACTATGCTGCGCCATCCGTTCACCTTCTACCTCTCCTGGTTCAACTGGCGTGCCTCCAACTACATGCCGCTCTGCATGTGGGATCCGCCTCGCGACCCACAATCACGCCAGCTGCTCGGCTGGGGACTGCCGTTTGTGCAGGCGACTCTGGAGGACAGCCGGGGCGGCCGTCGCATGGCCATCCCTCCCGAGAGTGCCATCAGCGTGCTCGACCACTTCGACGTCGTCGGGCTCACGGAGCGTTTTGACGAGTCGCTGCTCGCGCTCGGGACGGCGTCGGGGATGCGCCATCTCGGCTACGCGCGCCTCGCCGCCAACAACAAGCCCGAGCACCCCAAGCTGGCCAAGAAGATCCTTGAGGCCGTGCTACGCGACCTCGGCGTACCGTCGACCAAAGTGGCCGTCGGCGCCGAAAACAGGCGCCCTGGCTTCTTCCGGCGCCGCCGACTCAACAGCAGCTCGGAGGCGGGCGCAAAGGTCGACGGTATGGATATGGAAGGCGACCGCGCTTGGAGCCCGGAGGCAGTCGAGGCGATCCAGCGTCTCGATCAAGAGTCGCTGCGCTTCTCGCTCAAGCTGCAGGGCTATGGACGCAAGCCGCAGCCGACGAAGACTGACTGCAACTTCTATCCTTGCATGATGTCCCTGAAGCAAGCTGATGGGGTGCTGCGCTCGGACCTGTGCGCGGGAATCTCGGGTGAGGAGCTCCTGTATCGATTGCTCGAGAAGACCTCCACCGACCGCGCGCTGCACGCGCACGCCTTGGCGCGCCTCGATCGGACTTTGAGCGAACTCGGCTCGGGACGCTTGATCCTGGGCGGCGGCAAGAGCTCCATATTAGGCAAGAGCGGAGGCCGCAGCATTACTGGTGGTGGTGGTGGTGGCGGTGGCGGCGCCGGCCCTCTCGTCGTTGATCCACTCATCGTGAGTCGGGGTCTGGCGCAGATCAAAGCTGCAAGCGCCGACGTGGAGCGTCGGCGGGTGGAGGCGGTGGGCGAGCACAAGGAAAAGCTCTGCGGCGTCAACCTCTGCGGCAACCCCCTGCGCTCCTGTGTGGGTTGCGAGCCGAATCCGGTCCCCGGGATGGAACCATGCTGGCCGTCGTGGGAAGACCAATTCTCGCCGGACGAGCAACAGTTCTATTGCAGGCGCTCGATGACCTTCCCGGGCTACGACGAGGCCGAGATCAAGGCCAGATTGTACCCGTCCGTCAGCCCGATCCCATGCTGGCAGACGTGCTGGGAGACGATGCGTCCGAATGCGAGCGCTCCACACGGCCGCTCACCTTCGTGCTTGCTCAAGGACGCGCCCCCGCCCGGCCCCGGCGGCGTACCCGGACCCTCGTGCGCCGGCCGCGAGGTCCAGTGCACACCCTCGTGCGGCACCCCGCTAGCGGGTGCGCTGAGAGAGTTCTGGGCCGATTGGGAGAAGGGGCAAGCTGATGAGGTGCCTAATCTGGCCATCGGCTGCCCGTGCGGGCCGGGCGGTTGATCCCTGTGGGGAATTTATGGGTTTCGAGAGCCTGTGCACAGTGTTACTACCGTACATTAACATAGGGGCAGAGTGGTTTGTACGTTCTCGCAATATTATTCTCGGTCAGGTGTAACTGTAGGTGGAGCTGGACCGTGCTGTCGGCTGACAGTCAGATAGGACATCCGAGGGACTCCATGACGTGACCCCCATGTTGCGTCATGGACGCGCGCGTCTCGGCGACGCGAGCCGCGCGCACACGCGAACTCAGTCTGCTGCAGTCTCGACGCTCGAGCCTGCCGCCCCTGGCGGCACAGGCGGTTGTGTTGATATTGGTGCGCTTATTCACATACGTTCACCAGCACCGACTGTTGAGTGTGTTGTGCGCTGCGATACCGATAGCATATCACCGCCCATGATTAAAATTTGGCCGGGCGATGCGGGCACCTAGTGGGGACGAAGGACCGCTTTGGAAGGGGAATGATGCGCTGTGAAAGAAACGAGTGTGAACGTGTGCGTGGTGTTAACAGGATTCCAGCCAGCCAGTTCACGCGATGCTACATGCACATCTCGCCACAATGGCCTTCGCCATGTGGAAGCCGGCTTCGTCGCCTCATATACTGATCGAAGTCCGTCCCATGTGCCTTGACCGCTTGGCACTGCCAGTGTACGGAACCGAGCACCTTCTCACGCTCTCTCGTGAGGATGGGGCCGAGAGCGATCGCCAACTGCCCATTCTACTACGATACCGAGAAGGCGAGCTCATCGAAAAGTTCAGCAACGGCCAAGCGGGTTCGACGGGAGCCGCGCTTGGCATCGAGCTCATGGCTCGAGGTGACATATTGAGCGCGGCCGCACGGCGGCGGTTGAACCCGATGCAGCTGATGCAGATGGCCGATGGGGTCTCGAGCTTTAGCGAGGCCTTGCTTACGTGCCTTTCTCACAACGGGTGGATACCCACCGGCATCGAACTTGGCACCGAGACCGGCACGGGCAAGGCCCGCTACCGCGAGGAGGTGACGAATCGAGACATGGGCGCCTTCACAGCGGCCGCGCCGTCGAGCGTCAGGGTCGGTGAGATGGTCACTATGCTTCGATGCGTGGAAGCCGCCGATGGCAAGGACGTGCTGCGAGTCGCGCTAGAGGGCCCAGGCGAGGCCTTGCTGCTCAGCCTCTACTGTGCGTACCGGCTGCCACTTCTGGTGGCGAGCTCGCTGTGGGAGGCGCGCGCGGTGACGGAGGAGAGGCTGCCGGAGCGCCTGCCCGGTCGCGCACTGGATTTGAGTCGCATGGCTGTGAAGAAATGAGAGTATCTTGTGTCTCTGTGAGTTGCAAGAAGTTTGTCACACTGCTACAACGCACCCCGTCTCTGCGTGTTCCCGGTGGCGCGGGTTTGGCGTTCTGCGACGTGCTCGAGATCGCATGCCGGCCATATATCACCGCTTCACGGCACCCTCGCACCTGAGACGGCTCCGACGGCGCAGCTGTGAGTCTCTCGCGGCACGCTTCAGTCGGTGTCAGGCTTGAGCTTACGCTGCACGCACACGGCGAGGCTTATGTGGACGGTACCGGCAGGCTCGGTGAGCAGTCGCCTCTCGCCGACCGCGCGCGCGAGTTGCTTGCTGCCATTCTCCATCTCCTCTGCGACGCCAAATACCAGGCCATTGTTCTTCAAATGCGGCCGCCCGCCCATCACGTAAGCGACGAAGCGCTCGCGCATCGAGCCGCGAGGCCTCCACAAGCGGCACACAAGCTGGTGCACGCCCGGCAGCGGAGGCACAGACACGACGCCGTAGCCCTCGAGGTCCGAGCGATCGTAGATGTCGCGCCAGCGCACCTCGAGCTCGAGGCGCGGCCATGCCTCCTGCGCGCGAACGTTCTCACACTCGAAGCATGCGTCCAGGGGATGACACCACACGTACATCGTCGACTCGGGCATGTCGCTCTGGCTCGTGTCAGGCATGTCGCTCTGGCTTGCGCCGGCAACCTCGCCGAACAGGTGCTTCCAGCCCGGCTGCGCGACAAGCCTCCAATTGCAATGCGCACTGCCCGATGCGCCGTCTCCTAGCTCGGTGCCGCCCACAATCTGACCGACGACGCTCACCTGCAGCAGCTCATTCGCCGTGATCCGTGGGAGCGTGGCCATTAGAAAGTGGGGACGGTGCGCCTCCTTCGGCAGGAGCCTCCTACGCAAACCGGCAAAATCGCGCGTCATCATAAGGTAGAAGCCTGCCTCACCTGTCTTGCTTTGTGTGCCAAAAAGTGGGGAAGGCGCCGTATCGGTCGCCCCCCCCCACACTGAGTCTTAACAAGACACAGCGGACGGGCCTACAAAGACCCCGGACGCACATACAATACGATATGGGAGGGAGGGTGGGGTCCACTTCGCGCTCGGTCTCGACGATAGCCGCCGGCACGGTACCGACGGGCGTCGCGAAGACGAGCGAGAGCGCAAGAATGCCTGCGTTCCCTGACCCACCAGAAGTTAGAAGAACTTCCGGTAGTCGAGAGTGATTGAACGCGGCGCGATGATACTAGCTTCTCCTCAGAGACACTCCGTGTCACTATCCAAGAAGCCTGCCTCACCTGTCTTGCTTTGTGTGCCAAAAAGTGGGGAAGGCGCCGTATCGGTCGCCCCCCCCAAACAGCCAAGAGCGCTCAGCGAGAGGTGGAGCTAGCGTACGCCGAAGCTGAGTAGGCGCCTGAACCCCCCAATAAGGTAGAATTACACATAGTCTGAGTCATCGAGGTCATGGGCGTCGAGATCAAGATGATCGGCTTCCATGTCGTCGACGTCGGCGCTGCAGATGCGCGTCATGTAAGACATGTAGTCGCCACAACACTCGCGGATGTAGCGAAGATACGCGTCGCTGTTCCAACGACCGACGTCTTTGATGACCTCGGCGCTAGCTTGGCAGAAGGCCATCGCTGTAGCGCCACACCGAAGCGAAAGTGAGTGCGCTCCCCGCTCCGTAAGTGCCTCGTCCCGTTCGATGTTGGACAGGGCATTGAGTCCGTGAGCGCACAACGAGCGCGTGTCGACTCGAACAATCGCCCTGCACGACGGCGAGAGCGGTATAAACGTCCTATGTGGACGGCGAGAGCACAGCAGCGGTGGCGGTCTGACGCTAAAGAAGGGCATCGAGTACCATGAGCGCATCGAGCGCGTCTCGACTTGTACGATCGCCTTTTACGCCTTGCTCAATGGCAAAAGCGGTACAAACGTCCTATGGGGACGGCAAGAGCACAGCGCGGCGGCGGTCCGACGCCAAAGAGGGCATCGAGAACCATGAGCGCTTCGAGCGCGTCTCGACTTGAACGATCGCCTTGCATGATGGCGAGAGCGGTACAAACGTCCGGTGTGGACGGCGAGAGCACAGCAGCGGCGGCGTCCTGACGCAAAAGAAGGGCATTGAGCACCGCGAACGCAATAAGAGCGCGTCTCGACTTGAATGATCGCCCTGCACGATGGCGAGAGCGGTATAAACATATTTTGGACGGCGAGAGCGCAGCGACGGCTGGGTCCGACGCCAAAGAGGGCATCGAGAACCATGAGCGCTTCGAGCGCGTCTCGACTTGAACGATCGCCTTGCATGATGGCGAGAGCGGTACAAACGTCTGATGTGGACGGCGAGAGCACAGCAGCGGCGGCGGCCTGACGCCAAAGAAGGGCATCGAGCCCCGTGAACGCAATAAGAGCGCGTCTCGACTTGAACATTCGCCCTGCACGATGGCGAGAGCGGTAAAAACGTCCTATGTGGACGGGCGAGAGCACCGCGGCGGCGGCGGTCAGACGCCAAAAAGGGCATCGAGAACCATGAGAGCACGATGAGCGCGTCTCGACTTGAAGAATCGCTCTGTACGATGACAAGAGCGGTATAAACGTCCTAGAGGTGGACGGCGAGAGCTCAGCGACGGCGGGTCCGACGCAAAAGAGGGCATCGAGAACCGTGAGCACATTGAGCGCATCTCGACTTGACGGTCGCCTTGCGCGATGGCGAGAGCGGTATACAAACGTCCAATGTGGACGGCGAGAGCACAGCGACGGCGCGGCGGTCCGACGCCAAAGGGGGCATCGAGAACGATGAGCGCACAATGAGCGCATCTCGACTTGTACGATCGCCCGGCACGATGGCAAGAGCGGAACAAACGTCCTATGTGGACGGCGAGAGCTCAGTGACGGCGGCGGTCTGATTCCAAAGAGGGCATCGAGAACCATAAGCGCACAACGAGCGCGTCTCGACTTGACTGATCGCCCGTGAGCGCAAACAGCGCGTCTCGACTTGACTGATTGCCCTGCACGATGGCGAGAGCGGTAATGTAAACGTCCTATGTGGACGGCGAGAGCACAGCGGCGGCGGCGGCCTGACGCCAAAGAAGGGCATTGAGCACCGTGAGCGCAAGAAGCGCGTCTCGACATGTACGATGGCCCGGCACAATGGCGTCTCGACTTGACTGATTGCCCTGCACGATGGCGAGAGCGGTAATGTAAACGTCCTATGTGGACGGCGAGAGCACAGCGGCGGCGGCGGCCTGACGCCAAAGAAGGGCATTGAGCACCGTGAGCGCAAGAAGCGCGTCTCGACATGTACGATGGCCCGGCACAATGGCGAGAGCGGTACAAACGTCTTATGTCAATGGTAAGATCACAGCGGTGGCGGTGGCCTGACGCCAAAGAGGGCATCGAGAACCATGAGCGCACAACGAGCGCGTCTCGACTTGTATGATCGCTTTACATGATGGCAAGAGCGGTACAAACGTCCAATGTGGACGGCGAGAGCACTGTGGCACAGTGGCGCGGCCGACGCCAAAGAAGGGCATCGAGAACCATGAGCGCAAAC
>ENA-UOXK01001746-UOXK01001746.1-mixed-culture-metagenome-genome-assembly--contig:-NODE-1746-length-14360-cov-165.657183_pt1 | contig 14360 bp, 5 predicted proteins | sample MGYA00238160_ERZ761638 | MGnify/ENA primary metagenome ERZ761638 (study PRJEB28912, sample SAMN08777098) | mixed culture metagenome | isolation source: Freshwater growth medium | place: USA...
TGCTTCTCCGCCGCCGCCTTCGCTTTCGCCTCGGCCTCTGCCGCCTTCGCAGCCGTTGCCGCCTCCGCTTTCTTCGCCTCGGCCGCCTGCTTCTCCGCCGCCGCCTTCGCCTTCGCTGCCGTCGCAGTCTCGGCCTTAGCCTTAGCTGCCGCCGCGGCCTCGGCCTTCTTCGCATTGACTGAGGGAGCGGGCGCGGCTGCCGATGCAACTTTCGATGCCACAGCCGCTACCGGCGCCGCCGGTTCCGCTGCGTTTGTTGCCTTCTTCAACTCGAGTGTGAGACGCTCAGCCTCCGCGCGTTCCTTCTCGATTTCCTTCTTAAGGGCGGCTTCCTCCTTCGCCACCTTCGCAAGCGCCGCCTCTTCCGCCTTCGCCGCCTTCGCCGCCTCGGCCGCCGCTTGCTTCTTAGCCTCGGCGGCCTTCTTGGCCGCCGTCGCTTCGGCTTCAGCAGCCTTCTTGGCCGCCACATCCTTAGCCTTAGCGGCTTCGGCAGCTGCGCGCTTCTCGGCGTCTGCCGCCTTCGCAGCCGCCGCTGCCTCCGCCTTCTTCGCCTCGGCTGCCTTCTTGCCCGCCGCCGCCTTCGCTTTGGCCTCGGCCTCTGCCGCCTTCGAGGCCGCCGCAGCCTCCGCCTTCTTCGCCTCGGCCGCCTCCTTCTCCGCCGCCGCCTTCGCCTTCGCTGCCGTCGTCGCAGTCTCGGCCTTAGCCTTAGCTGCCGCCGCCTCCTCCGCCTTCTTCGCCTCGGCTGCCTTCTTGCCCGCCACCGCCTTCGCTTTCGCCTCGGCCTCTGCCGCCTTCGAGGCCGCCGCGGCCTCCGCCTTCTTCGCCTCGGCCGCCTGCTTCTCCGCCGCCGCCTTCTCGTTGGCTGCCGCCGCCGCCTCCGCCTTCTTCGACTGGGCCGCCTGCTTCTCCGCCGCCGCCTTCGCTTTCGCCTCGGCCTCTGCCGCCTTCGCCTTCGCCGCCGCCTCCGCCTTCTTGGCATCGGCCGCCTGCTTGTCCGCCGCAAGACGAGCCTTCGCCTCCTCCGCCTTCGCCTTGGCAGATGCTGCCTCCTTGGCTTTCTTGGCATCGAGAACCTGCTTCTCACTGGCGAGACGAGCCTTTTCCGCCGTCGCCTTGGCCTTGGCCGCCTCCGCAGCCTCTGCTTTCGCCTTGGCTGCCGCTGCCGCCTCCGCCTTCTTTGCATCGACTGAGGGCGCCTTGGGCGCTGCCGCGGGCGCTTTGGCGACGGGCGCCTTAGCGACGGGGTTAGCGACGGGCGTGGCGGCGGGCTTGGCGGCAAGTTTGAGGGGCTTCGCGTCCTCGGCCGCAAGCATCTTCTCGAGCTCACGCAGCCGTGCCTCGGCGGCCGCCGCCTTGGCGTCCGCAGTCGCGAGGCGCTCTTCCTCGACCCGCACGGCCGCCTCGCGCTTGGCCTCGGCCGCAGCCTTCTCCGCCGCCGCCTTCTCTGCCGCCGCCTTCTTGGCCGCCTCCGCCGCCGCGCGCGCCTGCGCCTTCTCGGCCTCGGCCGCTTGCTTCGCGGCGGCGGCTTGCGCTTTCGCCGCAGCTGCCTCCTCGGCCGCCTTTGCCTTCGCCGCAGCTTTGGCCGCATCAGCCACCGCCTTCGCTTTCGCTGCTGCCTCGTCAGCCGCGAGCCTGGCTGCCTTTTGCTGCGCGGCCGCCTCGGCGCGGGCGGCAACCTCGGCCGCGCGCTTGGCCTCCTTGGCGGCATCCTTCAGCGGCGCCGCCGCCGACCGGCGCCCTGTCTTGACCTCCTTCGCGCGCGCCTCCGCCTCCGCTCGGGCCGCCGCTTCGGCGGCCCTCTGCGCGGGCGTCTTGGCCTTCTCAGCGGCGTCGGCCTTCTTGGCCGCCACCTCCTCCGCGCGCGACAGCGCCTGAACCGCCTTCGCGAGCCCTCTGTCTGCCTTCTCGATCGCGAGCTTTGATGCGTCCGCTGACTTGAGCGCCTCCAGCGAGGCCTGCGCAGAGTCCACATCGAACTGGAGCTCGGCGACCTTGGCCTTGGCCTCCGCGGCGGCAATGCGGGCCTCAGCCGACTTGAGCACGGCCACTGCGTCACTCTCTGCGACGGGTGCCGCCCACGCAGCGGACATTGGAGCAAGCGCTCCTGGATGTGTCAGTGAGTGGAGCGGTTCGAAGATGGGCGGCGCGTTCGCGAGCAGCGCCGCGAGTGCAATCGACCCGAAGGACGATGCAGCCGCCCGGCCGCCTGCATAGGGGCCGCCTGAGCGCGGCACGGGTGAACGCATGACCGCCAACTCCGACGCGAGGCGTCGCGAGCTCCCGGCAGAATCTCGCGGGTTCGTCACGCATTAAATTCGAGGTTGAGAAAGATTAGTCGAGCGAGGCTACAACGTGAGCGTCGAGCCCGTGCCGCGAGCGTGTGTGCGGTGTGCTAATTTATACGCATGCTCGTGTATGCTCTAGATGCTGCCGGTCCCCTTGGCTTGCTGTGTGTCGACATTTCTCAAGTTCCGTCACTGATTCCGTCAAGTGCCGTCCATCCGTCGCCGCCGGCGCTCGGCCGGCGATTGCGCGGCTCATCGGCGCACCTGCACGTTGACGAGGAGGCGCTGGACCTGCTCGATGGCGTCGTCACTCACGAGAGCGCAGAAGCGTAGGTTGAGCGAGAGCAGAAGGGGACACGAGTGAGCGAGAGTTAGGAGCGCCGTGTCGGTCACTAGGTCCTTGCAGCCGCCCAGATCGAGCGAGATCAAGCGCGGGCAGTGCGCCGCGATCGCTTGCAGTGCGAGGTTGGTGAGCTTGGTGCAGCCGCCAATGTCGAGCGAGGCAAGGCGCCCACAACCTCTGCACAGGGCCGCGAGGCCGTCGCCACTGATGGCCTCGCAGTAGGCGAGGCTCAATGTCGCGAGGCTCGGGCAATGGCGCGCGAGGGCCTCGAGAGCATCGTCGCCAACGTCGCACCAGCCGAGGTCGAGCGTGCGCAGCTCGTGGCACCCCTCGGCGAGCGCGCGCACGGCAGCCGAACTCACACGGCCGGCACGCTCGAGGTAAAAGGCGCGAAGGTCGGGGCAGTGGACGGCGACGGCAAAGACGGATGCGGCGGAGACCTTGCTACAGAGGCGCAGATCGAGCGATCGCAAGTGGCCGCACGCGGACGCGAGCGTGGTGATGCCCACGTCGGAGACGGAAGAGCACACCCAAAGGTTGAGGGACGTAAGCTGAGGGCAGCCGGCGGCGAGGGATGCGAGCCCGTGGTCGGAGATCTCCGGATACCCCTCGAGCTCGAGCGAGTGCAGCAAGTGGCAGCCGGCCGCGAGCGCCGCAAGCCCGTCGTCCGTCACCGAGGCGCAGCGCGACACGTCGAGCGCCTCGAGCTGCGTGCAGTACTGTGCGAGCGTCGTGAGCAGCACGTCGCTCACCGCGCGGCACTGGCGCACGCATAGGGTGCGCAGGTAGCGACACGAGCGGGCGATGACGCCCACGCCCACGTCGGTCACGAGGGTGCACCCGCCGAGCGCAAGGTGCTCGAGGTGCGCGCTCGCATCCTCCAACGCCCAGCCAGAGAGCTCGCGGCATCCTTCGAGCTGGATCGAATTCAGCTGCCGACACGCGCCCACGAGATGGCGCACGCCGCGGTCGGAGACGCGTGAGCAGCCCGAGAGGTCGAGGGCCGTGAGCGAGCTGCGCAGGTGCGCCAATACTAGCAGCCCGCGGTCGGACACATCGCACCAGCCCAGGTGAAGGCAGCGCAGCGACGGGCAGCGAGGCACGAGAAGGGCGAGGCCCCGATCGGTCACGTCGCGGCAGCCGAGCAGGCCTAGTGAGAGGAGACCAGGCAGGAGCGAACCGAGCCGGAGGAGCGCCCTGTCCGTCACGTCGTCGCACTCCTGGAGGTTCAGCTTCGTTAAGCTCCTGAAACTTTCTGCGACGAGGGCCACCTCGGCGTCCGTCGCGTCCGATTCTTTGAGGTCGAGGTCGGAGAGGAGTGGGTAGCGCTTGCTGAGCGCGCGCAGTGCCTGCGGCAGCGACGCGTCACCGCGCAGCGACACCTTTGAGACCGCGAGCGAGAGCACCGCCGGGCAGAAGGTGCGCGCAACCTCCTGCGAAACCGCCGAGAGCGTGAGCAGGCTGCCAATGGGCAGGAACGCTGCGACCTGCTGCACCGCATCCGTGTCGAGCCGGGAGAAGATGGAGACATAGTGCGGCAGCATGTCTGCGTCCTCCACGTCCGCGTCCACCGCATCCACGTCCTCCTCCATGCCATGCATTGTGCAGCGAAGAGCGATACACGCAAAGAGCCCGGCAACCTGTCGGCCGCCGCCGCGAGTTCCGTCTTACCAAGTTTACGCGTATCGAATGTGCGTAGAAGGGTGAGCGTAGGGGAATTGCGTTGCGGAGTGTTGCGGCGCTACGAAAGGGACGGAACGTGCGACGTCGCCGCCCGCAATCGACGGATTATGGCTGAACAGGCGCAGGCCACCGCTTCACTCGACTTCGTGCCCGGCGAGAAGCCGGGCAGCAAGTCCGCCATTCCGACGACCGACACGGCCACCTCGCACTCGCTGCTCAAGCAGATCGAGTACTACTTCTCGGAGAACAACCTGCCCAAGGACAAGTTTTTGCAGGCGGAGATTGCCAAGGACGATGATGGCTGGGTCGACCTGACCGTCATCGCCGGCTTCAACCGCATCAAGCAGCTGCTGCCGTCGGGCAGCGTCGAGGCGCTCGCCGAGGCGCTGAAGGCGTCCAAGCAGCTGGCAGTGTCGGAGGATAGCACCAAGGTGCGCCGGCCCGACGGAGGGCGCAAGCTGGTGACGCTCGGCGGCGTCGCGTACCGCTCGCGCGAGGAAGTGGTCTCGCACGCGCGTGGCCTGATCGCGCAGGGTACGACGGCCGAGGGCGGCGCGCTGCCTGAGGAGGCGCAGGCGTTCGTCAAGGACATCTTAGCGCACCACGAGAATCGAGCGGAGAAGGAGGGGGTGGGCGTCGCGTCGATCAAGGTCGGGCGCAACCCGCTGTACCCCGACACCTCGTGCTTCGTCATCGTGCGCACCGACGGCACCGAGGCTGACTTTTCGTATCTCAAGTGCCTCGACCGCATCTACGGCACAAGCCGCACGCCCGGCCGCGGTGGCGCACCGCCGGGTGGCGGCGGCGGCAAGCGCAAGCGCGGTGCGGACGAGGGCGGCTCGCCGAGCAAGACGCCGCGCTCCGAGAGCGGCGCCGACGGCGCCGACAAAGAGAGCGGCGACGTGCAGTACGAGCCGGGCAAGATCGTATGCTTCCAGTCGCTGCCCGAGGGCTTTGACCGACACACGCTTCGTGAGAAGCTCGGAGGGGTGGACAAGGGGTGCTCGTTCGTCGAGATGGTGCCTGAGATGCCCCTCGCGTACGCACGCTTCGCCTCGGCCGCCCAGGCGAGCGCCGCCCTGAGCGTCGAGGGTGTGGGAGAGTCCAAGCTTCTCGAGGGAGAGGATGAGCGACAGTATTGGGAAAAGATCGCCGCGGGCAGCCACGAGCGTGGCAAGGGTGGCAAGGGTGGCAAGGGTGGCGGCAAGGGCAAGGGCAAGGGCAAGGGCGGCAAGGGTGGCCGCGGACGCGGACGTGGCGGCGGCCGTCGCAGGTGAGCGGGCGGACGAGAGCGATGGCGGGATCGCAGCGCTCAAGGCAGCGCTTGGCCCACACGGCGGCCGGTGAGCCGCGGCGATACGGGCCGGGTCTGCAGACTCCGGGCGCCGCCGCCCTATCAGAGCGCGGGCGCTGTGCCGGGCGCTGTGCCGCGGGAGGCGGGCTCGTCATGCGCATGGAGCGCGGCATTCGTGATGGTCACTGAAACGAGATGAGAAGAGATGATGAGATGAGAGTGCGTGGTGCTGTAAGTGAGTTGTGCCTGGGTTCGAGTTAGGTGTGGCCAGGTGCACAGTTCCGTCGCTGTGAATTGGAGAGAATTCGTCACTCACGCGGCAAGCCCCCGCGGTTATGCTGCCTGCGCGCTGGTTCTGATTTTTCAGGAGGGCCGATGATTCAGGAGTGGCACGGCCTGCAAGGGCGGTCGGCCGAGTTCCTGTCGCAGCACTGGCAGAAGCGTCCGCTGCTCATCCGTGGCCTGCTCGCGCCCGATGAGCTGCCGCGCTACTGCCCGCTCTCGCCGGGCGGTTTGCGCGCGCTCGCGTGCCAACCTGGCGCCTTGACGCGGCTCATCCGTGAGAGCGGCGGCGCGGCGCCGTGGGAGTGCCGGCGCGGCCCGTTTGGCACGGCTGACTTCGAGTCGCTCGGCCTCGGCACCGTCGACCCAAACTGGACCCTCCTCGTGCAGCGCGTCGACCGCGTGCTCGAGGAGGTCGAGCGGCTTCGTGAGCTCTTCGCCTTCGTGCCGCGCTGGCGCGTGGACGACGTCATGGTGAGCCACGCGCCGCCGGGCGGCTCTGTGGGTGCGCACGTCGACAACTATGACGTCATCCTGCTCCAGGGCAGCGGCACGCGCGAGTGGCGCGTCGAGTCGGTGCCACGGCCGTCGTCAGACGAGGAGCTCCTGCCGGCGCTGCAGACGCGCGTGCTGCGACGCTTCGAGCCATCTCACCAGTGGGAGCTGCGCGCAGGCGACGCGCTCTACCTGCCACCGCGCTTTGCCCATCACGGCGTCTCCACCAGCGTCGATTGCCTCACCTACTCGGTCGGGTTTCGCGCGCCGTCGCGGGCGGACCTGCTCACCTCGTTTGCGCGGCACGCGGCACGCCTGTGTGCCGAGGACGACCGGTACACGGACGACAGCGAGCAGCTGGCGGTGGCGCTCCTCGACGGCAGCGAGGGCGGTGGCGAGGGCGGCGGCGGTGCCGGTGCTGCCGCTCGCGGCGGCCAAGTTGATATGCCAGGGCGTGGCGTCATCCCCCTCGCGACGACAGCACGGCTGCGGGCGATGGTGCGTGAGAGCTTGTTGTCCGCACTGGACGACGAGGCCGGCTTCGAGGCATGGGTGGGGGAGGCCCTCACTGGCACCGTTGCCGCCTCCGCCGCCTCCGCCGCCACGGCCACTAGCACCAGCTCGGCCGCGTCGGTCGTGTCGTCTGCGCTGGGTGCCTCAAGCTTGGAGACGGCGCCTGAAAAGGCGGGCGGACCTGCCGAGCTGGGACCGGCGGCTCGGCAGGCTATGGAGGCGTGGATAGCGGCGCAGGGTGCCAAGGGCTGGGGCAACGAGGGCGGCGAAGGGGAAGACGAGCAGGTGGACGACGAGGAGCAGCCACTGCGATTGAGACTCGAGGCCGATCTCAACGCCAATCTCGAGGCCGATCTCGAGGCCAATCTCAATCTCGAGGCCGATCTCGAGGCGACGATACGATCGAGTGTGGATGAGGACGACGACCCACTCGCGTCATCGCGGGCGCTGGTCGCAGCCCTCGCGCGCGGGGACGCAGCGGCGCCGCGCATGCTTCGGCACGCCGAGGATGCCATATTTGGGTGCGTCGAGCGGGCAGATGGTGGCCTCAGCCTCTTCGTCAATGGCGAGCGGCTCGGCGGCATCGGCGGCAAGAACGAGTGCGGCAGCAGCGCGGAAGGCGAGGCGGCCGCTGTCGCCGCTCGTGGCATGCATGCCTTGTGCGCGTCGAGCTTTGTCAACATCGACGAGCCGCTGCGCGCGGCGCTGCGCGTCTCGGCGGAGATGCGAGCGCTCGTCGAGCTGCTGCTCGAGCGCGACGCGCTGTGGGCCGCGCTGGACGACTGAGCGTGCGATGCCGGGGGGCTTCTGTACTTCCCTGAGGGTGCTGCCCCCGCCCCGCCCCCTTTGGTGTGGGCCGCCCTGGACGACTGAGCGTGCGATGCTGGGGCTTCTGCGTACTTGTATCCTTCGGTTTACGTCGCGGGTCATTTATCGAGTATGATGTTGATGGGCTGCATTCGAGTCGGGCGCTCTCGGGCATAGATCTCAGCATAGATCTGAGGCATGTGAGGCACAATCGCATTGTGCTGGGGCGGCGCCAAAGGCAAAGCGGCGCCACCACGGGTGCGTGTATTACACCGGGGTACACGATAAATATTCGGGCGGTCACAACGTGGTCGAGATAGCGCGAACTCTACAATCGATTCTATACCCCCGGGCCCCGGCGCGGAAAATGCTATAGAAGATGGCGGAACCGCAACCGGGCGGACGGGCCCGGCCGAAGACCAAGACGAGCGGGAGCGCCGCGACCCGGCGACCGCGAGCGATCGGAATTAGTACGCTGATACACGACAGCTGCACGCGCCGCGCGCGCCGCGTGTGCCGCACACCGTACTGTGCGTCGTGTTCGGACTTCGGGGTTAAAAACAGCTGTTTTTAACAAATACATATTCCCTCACCAGTACGAAGTTCCGTCATTAAGGTAGTCCGCTCGCACTCATTAGGGTAATTTTGGAAATCAGCCCTACATAAATCAATGAGTCCCAAGGCCCCCGGGGCGGGGGAGGGTGGGGAAAGAATGGACAACGGTGAAGCCAAACAGTGAAAATAAGCTGGTTCGAGTCTCAGGGGGCACTTCCCGCGCTTGCTTTTTTAGGCGAAATTAGGGTTTTGGGCTGGTTTGTGAACTAGAGTATGGGATTTCCACGTTCGATTCTGAAAGTTTTGAGCTAGAACTCAATGGGAGTGCGTGGGACACCTCTGGCTTGAGTTTCGTTCAAATCCCTTCAGTACTTTTGGAGATCAGTTTTTGCCCCATGTACACCATGAGCGGACTACCTTAAAAACCCAACTAAAACAAAACCCCCCTCCATACCCACCACCCACACACAAGACCCCATCATCTACGTCACCACCCTCCCCCACAGGGGGGGAGTGGGACCACCCCCCTATAAAGGGGTGGCCACGTCGACCAACACCCGCCACAACAGCAAAAGAAACGAAACCTCCCAACCCACCCCCCGTCGGGAAAGCGGGGTTCGAGGTGTGGGTTCTCTCTAAGGGGGGTCTAGTTAGTGTGCACCACAGCAGACAGTTCTGTACCGTAGTACACGTCCATCTCTTGGGGAGGTACGCTGAACCCTCGGGTGCGTGCGTGTATAGGTATGGTCCGGTCACCAAAAGCAAACTTTCCTGTAGACAAATACATGATGCTGTAGACAACAGATCCTCAGGCTCTGCCGCATCTCTTCCATCTTGCTCTCTTTCAGCTCACCGCGTTGAGCACGATGTCGCGCAGGCCCCGGTAGTGCGGCATGTTGTGCTTGTGGCAGTAGTTCGTACCGCGCTGTCCGTGCACGGGGCCGCAACGGAAGCGCAGCATCGCAGCGCCGTGCGCCGGGTCGTCGTGCACCGAGAAGAGCAGATGGCACAGCAGCGCGCCGTCGACGCCGTCGTCCCACGTGGCGGACGCGCGCGGGAGCGTACGCTCTCGCGCATGTCACGTCGACGAGGAAGTTGCGCGGGCACGCGCCCGTGGGGGGCCCATGCAGCGAAGAATCGGGCTGCGGAAGGCGTCACCGAGCCACGCTCGGCCCACTGTGCGTCACCGAGCGTGGCACGCACCTGCTTGACAATGCGCGTCAGGAGCCCGCTCCAGCGCTGCTGTGTGCGCTTGCGCGCCATCTTGGACAGTTTGACCGGGTGGGCGGGCTGGTACGCACGCAGGCGATGAACCTTCACCCGCGGGCGGCGGTCGTGCCGTGGCTCAGGGCGCCAGCCGTCACGGCTCGATTGCGAGTCCGGGCTTGGCGGCGGCTCGGAGGACGCCCCTGGTGTCGTTGAGCTCGATTTGACATGAGCTGCGGAGAGCATGAGAGAGCATTGTGTGCGGAGAGGTCTGGAAGGGCTCGCATTCAGAATGAGAATCGGAAAAGTGCTTCCATTTCTTGACGGTACATCAACATATTCAAATCACATGAAATCACCGTTACTGTCGACCGTAAAACTTACATAAGCGCTTGCGTTCGGAAAAAATTTCAGCACCCTATTGAAAACGCCTTTTATGGCAGCTTCCAAATTAGGAAATAACTTCACAGAACCCAAAACAGCGATCCACACATGTTCACAGTGCTCTCACAATCATTTTCTAGTACAGGCTACAGTTCGAACAGGAATCCACTCCGGCCCTTCACCGCATCTCGCACCGCTTTTTCCCCTGCATCTCCCATGTTATTGGCCCGGATGTCCAGTTTGGTCAGGACCGCGTTGACCTTCAGCGCCTCCGCGATCGCCTTGGCACCGTCAACGCCGATGTTGTTGCGGTACAACTCGAGCTTGGTCAGGACCGCGTTGACCTTCAGCGCCTCCGCGATCGCCTTGGCACCCTCGATCCCGATGTTGTTGTCGTCCAAGTCCAAGCCGGTCAAGACCGCGTTGACCTTCAACGCCTCCGCGATCGCGATGGCACCCTCTGGTCCGATGTTGTTGCTGTTCAGGCCCAGGGTGGTCATGACCGCGTTGACCTTCAGCGCCTCGGCGATCGCGATGGCACCCTCCGGACCGATGTTGTTGTTGCTGAGCCATAGCTTGGTCACGACCGCGTTGACCTTCAGTGCCTCCGCGATCGCCTTGGCACCCTCATCCCCGATGCTGTTGTTCGGGAGGAAGAGGATGGTCACCACCGCGTTGACCTTCAGCGCCTCCGCGATCGCCTTGGCACCATCGTCGCCAATGGAGTTGCGCCTCAACTCCAGGTCGGTCAGGACCGCGTTGACCTTCAGCGCCTCCGCGATCGCCTGAGCACCCTCGTCCCCGATCTTGTTCTCGTACAGGCCCAGGGTGGTCACGACCGCGTTGACCTTGAGCGCCTCCGCGATCGCGATGGCACCCTCAACCCCGATCTTGTTGCCTTCGAGGTTGAGGGTGGTCATCACCGCGTTGACCTTCAGCGCCTCCGCGATCGCCTTGGCACCCTCATCCTCGATGTTGTTGACGGTGAGGTAGAGGGTGGTCACCACCGCGTTGACCTTCAGTGCCTCCGCGATCGCCTTGGCACCCTCATCCCCGATGCTGTTGTTCGAGAGGACGAGGGTGGTCACCACCGCGTTGACCTTCAGCGCCTCCGCGATCGCCTTGGCACCCTCGTCGCCGATCTCGTTGCCGCCGAGCTCGAGCTCGGTCACCACCGCCATGAACTGCAGGTCCGACCCGATCAGGATGGCGTCGGCGGGTTGAAGCCTCTGGCTATCCAACTTGGGTTGAAGCCTCTGGCTATCCAACTTGGCCTCCGTCTGGTCGCGCCTCATGCCCGAGAGCATGATGCCCTTCTCCGCGCCGATCTTGGCGAGCATCGTGGCCGACTCAACATCCAGGCTGTTCTTGAGCAGGCTGCAGTTCTTCAGCGCCGTGGTCTTCAACAAAGCAGGGGCAAGCGCTCGAGCATCCTCTGCATCGAGCTTGTTCTGGCTCAGGTCGAGCGTCCTCAGCTCGCTGGCATTGGCGACCACAGCCGCCAGCACACGCCGCACCGTCGGCCGGTCGCCGCCGAGCTTCCGCGAGAGGTCGAGCGTGTCGCCCGTCACCCCGGCCGCGCGCAGCAGCCCACGACCGAAGCGGTCGCCCGGAATCTCGGCGCCGAGCTTCACCGTGTTCGCCCACCACGCGGGCCACTGCCACGGCGGCGTGCCCGAGAGCTCGATGCCCTCGTCGCAGAGCGCGATCGCAGCAAAGTACTCCTGGAACGAGAGGTGTGACGACTGCAGCTGCAGCGGCTCGGACTGCCACAGGCTGAGCAGTGGCAGCGCGTCGACGAGCACGCGCTCGCGCACCGTGCGCAGCGCCTCGCGCAGCGCCACCGACAGGCGCGCCTCGCACGCCACGCGCACGGCGGCCTCGCTCGCGCTTGCATCCATCGCACGCTGGAGGAAGGCCGTCTCATTCAGGCCCGAGGAGCGCAGGGAGGAGGGATGGAGCCATTGGCTCATCGTGTGGTCAGCAAAGGTGACCCTGTACGGTCTTGCGATCGCGTAAGCATGCTCGCTACAAATCTCGCATTGACATTCCATGCAGTCGTAGCTGTCGGTCTCATCGTCGGCCGTGATCACGCCGCGCCTGCCCTCGTGCTCACACTGCTCCTCCAAAGTGGCCGTCACCTCAACGTAGTGACCGATCGCGGCGCGGCCCCCAAAGGGCTTGAAGGCCATCTTCGCCACCGCCTCGGCCCGAATCTGTGCGAGCGCCTCGGGCGCCTCCAGGCCGAGCGCCGCCTCGTCCAGCTGCCGGTCCTCAATGAGGCGGCGCTGCGCGACGTGCGCCTCAAAAAAGATGGCGCTGCGCGACGTGCGCCTCAAAAAAGATGCGCTGCAGCAGCCGCGCGAGCTCAGGCGACGTGACGCCTCCGCGCGCGAGCATCGCGTCGGACGCGGTCGCGTACAGCTCGGCGACCGTCCGGGGCATGCCCACGCCCTGCCGCAGCTCGTACACGGCAGCAACCATCGAGAGCATCAGCGGGTTGCTCGTCACCTTCTGGCCCGTGTCGTCGCGCGGCATCACGTCGCGCACGTACGTCAGCAGCGCGGCCGCGCGCTCCGCGCCGAGGCGCTGCTCGAGCGCGCGCTCCTGCTGCTCGTCCGAGAGCGGAGCGAGCGAGAGGCGGCGGAAGGCGGCAAAGCGCGCCTCGTCGACGCCCGCCGGCCGCGAGGTGCAGAGCAGCACGTGGCCCTGCGGCGCGAGCACGTCGACCACGTGGCGCTCAATGTCGGCGCGCTTGGCGCCGGCCTCGTCGAGCCCGTCGAGGAGGAGCAGCGCGCGCCGCGCCATCATCGCCTGACGCAGCATGCGGTAGAGCGCGGGGCGGCTCGCCTCGTGCTCGAGGCGCAGGAAGGCGTCCATGTAGTTCCACGCGCCCGCAAAGGCGTCGGGCGCCTCGAGCAGCCGCCGCTGCAAGACCTGCACCTTGACCAGGATGGGCACGAGCTCCGTGCGCTCGTCTTGGAGCGCGATCATCACCACCTGCGACAGCAGCGTCGTCTTGCCGCTCGCGGGGCCTGCGGTGAGCAGCACCGCGAGTGGACCCTCCGTTGGGCCGCCCTCGAGCTGCGCGCCGTGCTGCGCAAGCAACCATGCGGTCAGGCTGTGCGCGTCGCGGATGGCAGACGCCTGCGTCTCTGCCGCACCCCCCGTCACGTTGATGGCACCCTCGAGCTGCACACTGTGCTGCGCAAGCAACCATGCGGTCAGGCTGTGCGCGTCGCGGATGGCAGCTTCACCAGTCAGCGAGCCGACGAAGGCAGGGACGGGCCCACGACGCACACGCAACACCGCACGGATGCAACCGCGGAACAAGGTGGATCGTGCCCAAAATCTCGAGCCGAGAATCGCGAATGCCCGCCTTTGCCCTTTAGCGGAATCGCGAACCATGGAGCCGACATCGGCACCTCCGCGATCCACACGCCCCTCGAGCTTCAGTCCAGGCGCCGGCGGCGGCGTCCAAGCGGTGCACTTGAGCTGCGGCTGCTCAACCCAAGCAGCACCACCGCCTGCGGTCGCCTTCCATGTCATAGTGCTCACGTCGGGCGAAGCTGCAGCTGAGTCAGCTAGGTACAGGAAGCAGACCTTCTCACCAAGTGATGACTCAGGCTGCCCAGTCCAGCCATTTCCATCGAACGTAATCCAGCAAGTTGCATCACTTGTGTGCTGATACGCGGGCCGGCCGTCCACAAGCTTGCCGACAACGAGACGGTACGTGCCCGGGTACTTTGCCGCTTCACCAGTCAGCGAGCCGCCCTCGAGCTTCAGTCCAGACACCTGCGTCTCTGCCGCACCCCCCGTCACGCTGATGGCGACGCACTGCTGCAGCGCGTCGAGCCGCTTGCCCGTGAGCGCGTCGGCAATTTGCGCGTGCTGCGCCCCGAGCCAGGGCGCCCACCACGCGCGCATTGCCTCGTAGGCGGCGTGCGGCAGCTCGCGCGGCGCGTGGTTCCACGGGTGCAGCGTGAGCGTGGCTGGTGGCTCGCCGCTGCCCTCCAAGAAGGTGAGGCCGTGGCAGAGGCCGTCGGCGCCGACCGTTGCCACGTCGGCATCGCGCCAGCCGCCGGCCGTACGCACGGTGAGCGGCTGGCCGGCGGCGTAGCGCCGGGCGCCGCTGGCGCCGCTGGAGCGCAGTGCTGCAGTGACCATGGCCTCGGGCTGCAGCCTCTCGACCGCCGCGCGCACATTTTCGAGCATGGCTTCGAGCTGCTTGAGATCGCCTTTGCTGAAGAGCGGCGCCGCCGCCTCCACGCACGACCGCACGGCGCCGCCCGCCTCGCGCGCCGCGTGCGCAATCGTTTGGCACCGCGCCGCGCCGTCGGCAATCTCGCGCGCCCGCTCTCCGACAGCCCGCAGCGCCGACTCCGACTCCATCCGCCGAGCATCCTCCGCCAGCCGGCGTGCGGGCTCGGCGAGGTCGCCAAGCGCACGCGCATCGCTGACGAACGCGGCGTCCCAGCCGGCAGCGGGCGGCCGCCACGGCAGCACCGCCTGG
>ENA-UOXK01001747-UOXK01001747.1-mixed-culture-metagenome-genome-assembly--contig:-NODE-1747-length-14337-cov-33.802549_pt1 | contig 14337 bp, 6 predicted proteins | sample MGYA00238160_ERZ761638 | MGnify/ENA primary metagenome ERZ761638 (study PRJEB28912, sample SAMN08777098) | mixed culture metagenome | isolation source: Freshwater growth medium | place: USA...
CGAGACCGAGCATGACCGGACGGGGTACTTTGGGGTACGCTTTGTGTGTGACTGCGTGTGAAGGGCATGTTTGTAGAAGGCACAGTGAATCTGGCCCCTAAACACGTGGCCTAAGTGGCCCCCCCCTGAGGTTTTCCAACTTTTTGTAACCACCACACGGAAGTGAAGCACCCCACAGGACACTTACCATGGCTGTGGACGCACTTCTGCTTCCGCGGGCTGTGGGAAGACGAGATGTTTGCTCGTCAGCAGTTGAATCGACACACAAGGTTTCGACCACCACTACCACGCGAAACCTGCCACGCAGTGGTCGCGTCGTGTAACGTGAGAAGTCAAGTCCTAGAGGTTTCGTCCAGGACTCTCATCGCTGTGGTGCGGTGCACTTCTGCTTTCACGGGCTGTGGGATTTTGTCGTATCTCCGAGGGAACACCGTGGCCTCTTCGTTGCTGCAAAGCTTAGGTTGTTCCGTTTCCCCACAGGATCGGGGGGTGCCGCGAACGCAAGCGTTCGCCGCTCGGAGAACAAACATGCGGCCCCGAAAAGCGAAATCGCCAATACCGCAGCGACGGGCGAGCTCACCAGCACTGCAGCGGACGGGCTCGAGCAGCACTGTGCCGCCCGAGGGCAACCTTGGGACGACTGTGGTGCGCGTTCAACCCCAGAGTGCTATCGCCGCCGCCACCGCTGCTGCTGCTGGCTGCTGCGCGTGTGGCCGCCTGCTCGCGTGGCTGCGTGTGCACGTGCCGCTGACGCGCGCCTCGATCACCAACTTCGATCGCGCAGGCAGAACTCGTTCCAGGAGAAGAAATCGTCAAGGAGACGAAGAAGCCCGCTTGCTTCGGATGGACGTGCTGGATCTTCGTGTGTTTGGCGGTGGCCGTCTTTGCTGTCGTAGCTGCTCTCATCCAAGCTGACATCGAGCAGCGCCAGCGCGCGCGAGAGCACCTTGCATTCGCCGAGCTCATGTACCAGAAGCGCGGGCCGCGCGGTGATTCCCTGAACCGCATCGCCCAGGCGCTCGGCGAGCTTGACAAGCTCGGCAGCTCCCCCCTTTGCCACTTCTCTGACTGTGAGGAGAACGAGGTGCGCCTCCGGCTGCTGATGACCCGAGCACGTGTGTTCGCACTCGCGCCGGTGGAGTACAACCGGGCGCTGGAGGCGATCGATGAGGCGCTGAGGTATCTTGGCCTACCTATCCTCTCGTTGGAATGCATGTGCTCACCAGGGCGACCTCTCCCCACAGGTATCTGGACAGCTTGGCCTACCGTATCCTGCCGCTGGCCGCGCTTGGCGAGAAGGAATTGGCCGAATTGACGAAATTGCAGGGAGACTTGCTGTACGACAAGGGCGACTTGCGTGAAGCGCTCGAGGCGTACGGCAGATTGCTCCGTGAGCACAAGATGGCCGTCGCGCCGCCTGCGTCGATCGAGCGCGCGTGCCAAGCCCACCTCCAGCTGCACAACGCGTCCGGGGGCGATCACTCGAGCGAGAGCCTCCCCCTCGACGAATGGCTCGGTAAGGGCCTGCGGATGGCGGCTTGTGGGTCGGGCGTGTGCGCGAAGACAGAGTTTGGCGCTGTCTGGTGTGCAGAGTCGCTCCTGCAATCATGCGCGTTCAAGGTACGTTGATTGCCACTGATGGCCTGCCTTGCATGCAAGTGCTCACGGCATCTCGACCCGCTCCGCTGCGTTCCAGGCCGCTGAAGGCGAGCTCGCCGCCTTCAAGCGGGCGGGCGGCGGCGTGCGCAGCGGCCTCGCAGAGAGCGTCGGCTATCGCCTCAAGCGTCAGAAGCAGGAGCTGGCGCAGGCCCATGAGCTCTACCTCAAGGGTATGCTCATCGAGAGTGCGGAGGCGCTTCGCGGCGCGCGGCTCGCCCGGATGGACACCCCGACGTGCCCCCCGGGGGAGATTCAGGCTGTCAAGACCCACCTCGCCGCCGGCCGTCTCAAGGTGGCGCTCGAGCACGCGGAAGCGCTCAAGGAGCTCTCGAAGACGCATTGCGCGGATGCGCTGAAGAAGCACGAGTCGTGCGCCGAGGCCACCCAGATAGTCTCGGAGGTAGAGGAAGTGGCGGAGCTGCACCGGTCCCTCGACGAGGCGACCTGTGACGACACTCTGGTCAGCACCGCCAATCTCCTCTTCCCCGGCGTGCCGTACTATAGCATGTACGAGCGCGCGCCGTTCCACAGGTGCACGTGGGATCTCACTGGCGGCGGCACCTACCAGGCGTGTGCAGAGAAGCAGGTCACGGCGCTGCCCGAGGGGAAGCTGACGGACGCTGTCCAAATGTACGTCCTGCTCGTGCGCGCCGATGCGTATGAGCTCTGCGGTTTCCATGGGCACTCTGGTCTCCAAGGGCACCAGAATGCGAGCGAGCGCATGGCAGTCGTACTGATGAACACGTTCGCCTCGCTCGAGCGCCAGCAGCACCCGGCCCGCCTCACCTTTGGCAAGTGGGCCAAGTTCTTCGCAATGCGCGGCGAGGTGCTGCAGGAGACAGCCCATGCGTTGGAGCGCGACGCGGCGGATGCGGACAGCAACGGCAAGCTCAACTTTGGCGAGTTCTGCGCCTTTGTGCGTCGTCGCGAGGAGAGCAAGGAGAAAAAGCTCACCGACGAGGAGCTGCGCGAGCGCTTCGATGCGCTCGACAAGGACAAGAGTGGGCAAGTCGATATGGCCGAGTACTTGAGCTGGTCGCTCAAGGACGCCCTGGCTCGCGCGGGCTCTCGAGTGATCCATCTGTTCAGGGCTCCGAGCTTCAAGTCGTGCTCTCAGGAGGTAGTGGGCAAGTTGCTGAGCCGGCTGGACAGCACGCTCGCTTTGATCGAGGATGACTCAAAAGCGGAGGTGGCGCTCCACAAGCACCGTCTGGATCTGCTGGCGTGCGCCGGCAAGCACAAAGAGGTCATTGAGGCGGGCCTTCGGCTCCAAAAGGCGGGCCTTGCCGACTACAAGACGTACGAGCAGCTCGCTGACGCTTACCTCGCCACCGACCAGCCGGCGAAGGCGCTTGCGAAGCTGCAGGCGGCATACGAGGCGTTGCCGGTGGAGAAGGTGCTGTCCGCGTGGCGCATCAAGAACAAGCTGCAGGCAACGAAGGAGGAGCTCGAGGTGGAGAAGCGGGAGAAGGAACGGGGCAGGGAGGAGGAGCGCGAGAAGAAGAAGCAGGAGCGTGAGGAGAAGAAGAGGCAGGCCGAGGCGGAGAGGGGCGGCGGCGCAGGGTGTGCAGATCAGCATCTGAAGGGCGCGGACGGGTGCCTTGCATCCCAGGTAGCAACCACGGGATGCTACACCCTTCTCGGGGTGAGCCAGATGCAATGCGCCAAGAAAAAGGTGCAGAAGGCCTTCCGCGAAAAGTCGCTCATCTACCACCCGGACAAGTACAAGGGGTCGAAGGAGTGCGCCGAGATGCACTTCAAAGCCATCCAGGACGCGTACGACAAGCTGATTGCGAGATGCGGATGACCAGGCCGCAGCGCGCAGGCCCGGGGCGCGGGGTCGTGTCGTGTCATCCGTGTCCGTGTCACTTGATGTGAGATGATGATGTATCGTATTTTGCAGGTATCACCCGCGTTCATTTTTCATCGCGCGGCATGCCGTCCCGCTCCAGTTCGCAGTTACGCAGTTGCCAGGGCACAATCATCGTCATCGACATGCCACTCCGAGCTCTGACTTAGTGAGAAGTGACTACTCTCTCTACTACTGCGGACAACATCAGTGTTGGAACTTGCCCTGCCCACAATAAACGTACACTCCACCAGCCTACGTAAGCCGATAATACGCTCGACGTGAACAGGTTCCGGACCGGAAGTTGTTGGAAAACCCTACCCCCACCCTGCGAAAGTGTCTCTTGCCCTCGATTCCAGCAGCTTGTTCCTCGTGACGAGCAGCTTATCTTCGAGCGTCAGCTGTTTGGCCTTGGCCTTCTCAAACTCGCTGCGGTGCGTCTCACTTTGCCTGGCGTACTCCTCGACCTGACGCCGGCATGCCTCCTCTCTCGTCAAGAGCGCTGCCTCCCTCTCGCGCGCAGCTGCACTCACCGCCTCAAGCTGCTCGAGCAGCGCGGACTCTCTGGCCGCCGCCGCTGACCGAAGCCGCTCCATCTCGACCACGTGCTTCTCGTGAGCGGCCGCCATTGCCAAGCAATGCTCATCGCCCATCCGTTCGTATTCCGCGCCGTGGATGCGCTCGGCTTCTTTAAGGCCCGCTTGGACCCCACCGAGCACACCCGCTAACACGTTGAGATGGTCCGAAAGCCGTTCACGGCAAAAGGCCAGCTCGTCGAGCGCTTCGAGGTGGGTGAGCTGCAGCCGTCGAGCGCCCTGCTCGAGCGACATCGTGGTGCCTGCAAGCTGGCTAAGCGCCTTGGTCGCACGATTCAGAATGATCTTGGTTTGAAGCTTGTGCTCGAGCGAGCAAGACTCACTTCGGAGCCGCTGCTCACAGTCCAACACCGCGCTATACGCCGCTCGGCGGCTGCTGTACGCGTCCGTAAGGGCCGCTTGCAAGACGGGCTTCACCTGAGCTTCGAGATTCACTTCGAGATCAGCCGCTCCGGCTGCTGTGCCACCTCGCTCGCCCTGCTTGCCTAGATACGGGTGAACCAGCGTGTGTACTGGCTGCTTGATGGTGAAGCCGCGTGCGTTTGTTCGCTCGGTGCCATGCGCCCAAGGCACCACAGGCCGCGGCGCTCGAGCGCTAAAGGGGCGCGAGTACTCGCGCTGCGCTCGCTTGAGGGTTTCGCGTCGCTTCGCCTCGAGCGACCTCTCCTCTGCGACTTTGGCCTCGAGCTTGTTGTAGAGTGCCACCGGTACATGTAGGCCGTCGTCGCCCGCGGTGCAGCACCGGTCATCCCAATCCGGCTTCTTCCCACTGGGGGGGTGTGGTGCAGGCCTGTGTGTCGCCGTCGCCGCTTGCCGGTGCGCGGGCTTACTATGCGACCTCGAGTTTGTCGGTTCGTGCGGCAGCACGCCGGCCCCGCCGAAATCGTCCTTCTTTGAATGTCCTTCTTTCAATGTCAAAGCTGCCTCAGGCTCGCGCTGGGGCGCCACCGCCTTTGGAGAGGTCTGCGAATTCTCCTTCATTTCACTATTCCTGGAGGCAACTGAAATATGAGGGGTCGATCTATTTTGGGAACCCGGTGTTGTGGACCCGCGAATGCATGCGCGGCAAGCGCAACAAGCTATACGCGCTTCACTGACACGACACACTGACAGACTGATACGCTGACCATCTGTCTGGTGTCTTCCGCCGATTAAACTCAAAGCCCGAGGCCGACCGAGCGCCGAGGGAGGCAGAGAAGATGTCGAGTTAAGAGTTCTCGTAGAGTTCGCATCTAGGATTCCTACTTGTAAACTTGAAACTTTCACGACTTTGTGCGCGCGATTTTTGAGCTCAACCTGCAACCGCCAACCCATCTGCAAAACAACCGCCACACACTCACCAGGGAACACTGCTAAGTGTATAATTACGGAGAGCGAATACATGACGCCCAGTGAGAGGGAGGATCACGGCTTCGCGGGGTTTTCCCGATTGGATTCCCCGCGGCCGGGTGTGTAAATTAGCAGATGCATGCCGGTCGCCGCCGCGCTGAGACGCACGAGCAGGGCCACCGAAGCGCCCACGACCGCGCGACGCAGCGCGTGGCGGTCGCTCAGACGGCGAGGAACGAGGGCCGGTTCGGTGCGTCCGCTTGCTGCGGGGGTGGCGCCGGCTCCGCGTCCGCCGGCGCGTCCGCCGCGTCCATCGCCGCGCGTTCGTCCTCGGAGGAGTCTGTCTCGAGTCGCTCCTCCTCGACCACCTCCCGCCCAGTCTTGGCCTGCTTTGCCTCCTGGCGCTTCTTTGCCTGCGGCGGGATCGGCGGCTTCTGCCCAAGCTCCTTCGCCTTCTTGCACTCCAACCGCCACTGGTCTGACAGCCGATGGCAGTTACGACCGTGGTCGGCGAGCGCGGCGGCGGCCACGGGCACGTCGAGGCACTTTTGGCTGATGTAGGCCCAGCAGATAATCTCGCCCGCGTGGACCTCGTGCGGCAGCGGTAGCCCCACCTTGACCCGCCGCAGCGTGTGGAACACCCGCTCGTACGATCGCTTGTACTCGAGGAACAGCTCGGCGAGCGAGTCGTACACGAGGTCCTTGTAGTAGAGCTCACGACGGCGCGAGAGGCCGACGGAGCCCCACTTGGAGTTGTGCTTGACCGCGAGCACAATGTGCTTGTACGTCACGCCGTCGATCTGCGAGCGGAATGAGAAGGGCACGCGCTCCAGCTCGCGGAGGCCCTGCGTCAGGTACGCTGCCACGAAGACGGCCTCGACGCACTTGATCGGCAGCGCCTGGCGCGTGACCTCGCGGCCGGTCTCGAGGATGCGGCTCATCGGGCGGTGCTTGCGCACGTCAAAGTAGTTGACGCCCGTGAAGTTGTACGACAGCTTCTCAATGTACGCCTGCACCGCCGCGACCTTGGCTGACATCGGTGCGGGCGTGTTCATGTTCGGCAGCGTCGGGTACGGCGGCCGCGGCAGGTCCTTGTTGCCGCGGATGGCGGCGATCGCGGCTTCGAGCTCCGCGTCTGCGTCCTTGGGCGCATCCTTGCTCGGCTCGTCGTCGTCGCCAGAGGCCGCCGGCATGACCGTTGAAGGACAAGAAAGCGAATCGGGAAAGCAAACATTTCTATTCGGAAACGCGAAATGGTCTGTTTACGCAAATTCGGGCGAATCCCTATGGTACCTTATAGAGGCGAGGCAGTTTCATAGCAGGAACGAAGTCGACGAAACTTGAGGACTCGACCTGCGTTCAAGGAATTTTGGACATGCACTCGGCTCGCGGCCGGCGGCCGGCAGAAGATGCGCAGTTCCTCGACCGGTTGGTCAGGGGCAAGAGCGCCAAGGCGGCCAAGGCTGAGACGGTCGCCGCCGAGACCAAGCGGCTCGCCGAAGAGGCCGCCGCGCGCGCAGCGGCGGCGGCCGAGGAGGAGCGCCAGCGCAAGATCGCCGAGGAGGCAGCCGCGCGAGAGGAGGCGCGGCTCAAGGCCGAGCGCGATAAAAAGGAGCGCGAGGCGGCCGATCTGGAGCGGCTCGTGGCGGGCAAGTCGCGCAAGCAGGCACGCAGGGAGCGCATGCTGCAGGAGCAGCTGGTGGAGGAGGCGCTCGCGCGCCAGGAGGCGCAGGCAGCCGAGCAGGCCGCCAAGCTCGCGGCCAAGAATGCGCCCAAGATGGCGCAGGACGCCTTGGCCTCGCGCCTGTCGCAGTCCGGCACCGCGGCGGTTTTGCATCGGATCTCGCAGTCGTCCGGAGCGATGGCGGAGTTGGCGCGCCGTGACTTCACGCAGGCGGCGCAGACCCAGGCAGCGGCGATCCTCGCGGCCACCAAGCAGCATGCGTCCGCCATGGCCTCCAAGCCTCTCGCCGCCGCCGCCGCCGCCGCCGCCGTCGCCGCCGCCAACGCGGCCATCGCCGCCGCCAATGAGCCGTTGCAGGCACTCCATGCCAAGAACGAACTGGTCGAGAAGAAGGCGGGACGAGCCTTCGAGCTGCACGAGGCGGCGGCGATGGCGGAGCTCGCCAAAGAGGTCGAGGGCGTCGCGGCGCACACGCGATGGGTCCTGCACACGACCAAGCCGAGTCCGCGCAAGCATTCACATTCACATTCACATTCACATTCACAGCGTTCGGTGGCGGCCAGAGTCGATGCGCCCTCCACCGCCGCCTCTGCGTCCGTCGCCGTCGCCTCCTCGCCGCCCGCCGCGCAAGCGCCCACGACGGAGCCGAAGGCGCGCTCGCAACCGGGCGCCCCTCCCGCGCCCCCGCGCCCCGCATCGCCGCGGCCCGCGTCGCCGAGGGGAACCCCCGCGTCGCCGTGGGCACTTCCCGCGCCCCCACGCCCCGCATCGCCGCGCCCCGCGTCGCCAAGGGGAACCATTCCACAGCTCGGTGGAGGCATTCCACAGCTCGGTGGAGGCGGCGCGAGCGGCGGGGACAGCGAGGCGCGCCGCAAACCGTTCGCATCGGCCCTCGGCGCTGGTGGAGCTGGTGCATCGGCGGCTCTGTGGCAGGCGCAGCAGCAGCAGCAGCAGGCGCAGCAGCAGCAGCAGCAGCAGCAGCAGCAGCAGGCGCAGCAGCAGGCGCAGCAGCAGGCGGGGGCGGCGGCGCAGCAGAGCATGCCCACGACGGCGCCGAGCCTGCCCACGACGGCGCCTCCGAGTGGCACGCTGGTCGGTAGCCGAGAGGCTGTGCGCAGCGGCGTCAGCTCCGTCGCGCACCTGCCGCCTCCCGGTGGGCCCGCGTCCGCCCGTTACGGCGCTCTCGGGAGCCTGCAGGGCCGACTCGGATCATACTCCGCGGAGGTGAAGAAGGCATTGCGGGAGGTGGCCGCTTCGTCGATTGCGCCCAAGACGGCGCCAGTCGCTTCGTCAATCGCGCCCAAGACGGCGGCGCGACCGCCGCCTCCTCCGTCGACCGTTGCAGGGCCGATCAGCCTCACCGTGAGCGACTTGCATGCGCGCGGGCTGCCTAATACGGACCCCTACGTCGTCTTCCATCTCGGCGACTCCGAGCTCCTTCACACCGAGCTCCTTCACACCGAGCTCCTTCACACCGAGCTCCTTCGCACCGAGGACTTGCGGAACGCCCTCGACGGACACGTGGAGCTCGTGCGCTTCGTCAATTGCGCCCAAGACGGCGCCAGTCGCTTCGTCAATCGCACCGAGGACCGGCGGAACGCCCTCGACGGACACGTGGAGCTTGTGCGCTGGCCCAATGCGTACACGGCTCACGTCGCGTCGTGGCCGTTGAGCGCTCAGGGAGAGCTCGATCTCGGGGAGATCTCGGTCACGGTGTATGCTCAGGAGTCTGTGAACGGCGAGTCTGTGAACGGCACGGATGCCACGTCTGTGGTGCTTGGGCGTGGACGCTTCATGATCCCGCGGGTCGCCGGCGCCGTCTTGGGCGCCTCGAGGCTCGTGCATCAGATCAACCTTCCCCTGAGTGACGTGCCCCGAGGGGCTGTGGCGAGCCTCAGCTTGACGCTCAGCATGACGCTGCCGCCCAGCATGGCGCCGCCGGCCGTGGCAGCACTGCCAACCGCGCCGCAGCTCGCAGCACTGCCGACCTCATTGGCGACGACAGAGGCGAAGACGGTGGCGGAGGCCGTGGAGGCTGCACCGCCATTCACAGCCGAGGAGGCGGCGGCGGTGGGGTGTGAAGACAGTTTGGGCAGTTCGGGTGTGAACAGTTCGGGCGTTGCCATGGGACGATCCCCACCGGCGCTACCGCCGTCGCTACCGCCAGTGCTTCCGCCGGCGCTACCGCCGTCGCTCCCTTCGGTGCTACCGTCCCCGCTCACCCTGCCCGCCATCGGGAACCCCTACGCCCCCAAACCCCTCCTCTTCACGCCCGGCACGACGCCTCCACTCGCTCGGACCGACTTTGGTCGCGACGGCTCGGCGTACTCCCCTCGCGCGAGCTCGCACTCGGTTGACGCGTCGTGGCGGGCACCCGCAGGCTCGCAGCCCATGATTGTGCTCTGCGACCCGCGCGGTGCGACGGGCGGCGGCGCGGGCGGCGGCGGCGCAGGAGACGGTGCAGTGTGGCTGGTCTTGGAGATGGAGGCCGATGCGACTACAGAGGAGAGTCCAAGAGAGTCGTCCATATTAGGAAACTGGACGAGTGCCGCAGAGCCCTCCGAACTGCAGGCGCCCAGGACGGCGCCCGGTGTGCCATCGCCCAGGACGGCGCCGGCGCTGCCGTCGTTCGAGGCGCTGCCCCATCACGTGGTGATCGCTCCCTCGTCCTCTCGCCACGTCGCCATCGGCGCCTCGACCGTCGAACAGATCCATCGACTGTACGGGCGCTCGGTGCAGTCATTACCCCAGAGGCGCATCCCAGTGACGAAACACGGGCGGGTGCCGGGATCGGAGGTGGCGATGCATCCGCACGGCGCGATGCAACACAGCTTCCGCGCCACCGAGCCGCGCCACGTGGCGGCCGTTCGTGCCCAACGGCTCTGGCGGCTCACAGAATGCTGGCAGCTTAACGATTTTGGCGGCGAGGCTCCAAACGGTTGGGTGGCCGTGGCCCTTGACAACGGCGCGTACGGCTTCGTGCCGGAGGCGTACGTCGAATGGTTTGCCCAGTCGAAAGATGGGATGGTCGAGGTGCCCAGACCCGAGAGGGCTCTAGAGGAGACACTCGCGCCGCTCGCCTCCCTTGCCACGCCAGTCGACGCCATCCCCGCGCCTGCCACGTCTTCATCTTCAGCCGTGTCGTCTTCATCTTCAGCCGTGTCGTCTTCATCTTCAGCCGTGTCGTCTTCATCCTTGGATGGCGCTCCTGCTTCCGCCGCTCTCGGTGGCACAGAGGCGGCGGAAGAGGCGGCGGAAGCGCCGGCGGAGGAGGCGGCGGCGGAGGCGGCGGCCGAGGCGGCGGCCGAGGCGGCGGCGGCACACCCGGCGCCGGCGTGGCATTTGATCTTCGGCCACGGACCTCTTGGGCTCGGGCTGAGCGCCGTGCCCAACTCGGCGCTCAGCAAGACGGTTCCCCACACGGCGCCACACACAGGAGGCACGTTCGTGTCGGAGGTGCTCGAGGGGTCGGCGGCGATGGCACAGGGCGTCGTCGTGGGCTGCCTCGTGCTCGCCGTCAACGGCCATGACGTACGAGGTGACCCGCCGCACGAGGTGCAATCACTCATCGGACAGGCTGTGCGTCCGCTTACACTCACCCTCTCGTCGCCCATACTCAGCAAAACCAACCCCGCCGATGCCGCCACCGCCGACACCGCCGCCGCCACCACCGCCACCGCCGCCGCCGCCGCCGCCGCCACCGCCGCCTCGCCTGCTGCCGCTCTGCCGGCCCCGGTGGCGTCAGATGTGGCGTCAGATGTGGCGACTGAGGTGACCCCTCGCACAGCCGAAGCGTTGACGATGCAGACGATGCATGCTGAAGGGGATGTCTCCCTTCATCACGTGTACCCCAAGGGTGGTGACGTGGCCGACGGCTCGTTCGCGCCCACTGCGCTGCCGCGTCCCACCGCGCTCTCCGCCCCGCCTGCATCCGAGCCACCTCGACTACCGCCCTTGGTGCCCCCGCTGCCTCTGTCGGCGTTGCCGCCGTTCCCCTCCGCCCCCTCGCCGCCGTTCCCCTCCGCCCCCTCGCCGCCGTTCCCCTCCGCCCCCTCTCCCCGGGTACCGAGCGGCATCATACGCTTGACCGCCGATGGACGTATCGAGGGCTCTCGCGTGGATGTTCACAAAGCCATGGCGCTGCTGGCATCGCTCGGCGTCCGAATTGAAGGGTTGCCTAATATGGCCGACGATGCACTCCTTATTAGGCAACCGGACGATGCACTCCGTGACGCCGCCGCCGCTGGCCCAGCCGCCGACGCCGTCGCCGTCGCTGCCCCCGCCGCCGCCCTCGCTGCCGCCGCCGCGGCCGAGGTTGCCATCGCGAGTACCATCGCTGAGGCACCTTCGCCAGCGGAGACAGCTGTATCACAAGAGCCTGCTGCAGAGCCTGCTGCAGAGCCATCACAAGAGCCTGCTGCAGAGCCTGCTGCACAGGCGCCTGCTGCACAGGCGCCTGCTGCTGAGGCGCTTGCTGCTGAGGCGCTTGCTGCTGAGGCGCCTGCTGCAGCGGCGCCTGCTGCAGCGGCGCCTGCGGAGGCTGCTGCGCCCCCAGCGTTCAACACAGAGAGCTACAGCGTCGCCATCGTGAGCGCCATCGTGAGCGCTACCGGCGAGAGCGCCGTCGCGAGCACTGCAGGCGCGGCCGCTCTAATCCTGCGCGATGGCGTGCCGCTAATTGCCGCTAATTGCCGCTAATTGCCGCTAATTGCCGCTAATTGCCGCTAATTGCCTCTAATTGCCTCTAATCCTGCGCGATGGCGTGCCGCTCACCTCCGCGGCGCCTTGAGCGGTGTCCTCAGTCCAACGCGACGGGGGCTCTCTCTTCAATATGAATTCTCTTCGCTTTGCCTTTCGCTTGAGAGGGCGCCGTGCAAGCTGCAGCGCTCTCCGCTGCGTGACGGTGACACCGACGGGTGAGTTTTGCGGAGCCAACTCAGCCAGCGTACAGCGTGACGAGCGGTTAGCACCACGCTTCAGCCGAGCTCTCTCTACTGCTGTAATCTAGCTCTACGTTCATCTAGGTTTAGGGTACAGAAACTCCCAGTTCTTTCGTGTTTCCATACGATACACGCAACATATTGACTACATACACTAGACAAAGCGGACAAACGTAGAAAATTTGCTCTGCACGGCACGTAAGGAAAAGCCGCTGAGAGCCGAGCGGACGAGAGGGCTCGGCCTCGCGCCTCGGGTCGAAGACCAGCCGCTCGGGCTACACAACAGCCAGCACACTCCACAGCTCTCAATCACGCTGCAATCTGCAAACTAAGAAAGTGGGCAACGCATTCCAAAGTAACGGGTTGGCACGGGGCAGTGTACTACGGTCGAGAAACGACATGGAACGGAGGATGCAGAGCCTTCTGTGGACTGGTCCCTCCGATCCAGATGGCCTGGTAGCGTTAGCATGGCATCCATTTCAAGCATACGGCGTGCCGTCTGCGTGGCTGGAGTGAGAGTGATGCTTGTCCTGCTTTGACTGCTTCCCGGTAGACCGCATCGTGACGATAGCGACCATGTGTTCCCTGATCCCGGCATGGACCCTTGTAAACTAACCGAGAGCAATGTCCACATCGACTCCTGCAGGCCGATGAAAGCTGCTGCCTGGCTTGCTATGAACATATTAATGGCAGCGACCACACCATGCCACGTGGCAAGGTGGGCGTATCTGCCGCCCTCCGTGTCATGCTCAGATCGCGGGTGCCCTTGTGTAGGTCATGTTGAGATGCTGACGGTTGGCAAATTCAGAGAAGTCGTTGAGGGCCATCTGGCTTGCAGATTGGACAAAAACAGTTCGCAGTCCGAGCGCTCGTACCGCGCGACTGGTGACTTCCTCGTAGTGAGCTGAAGGCGGAAGCTGGGACCCGAGCTCTGCGGCTTTTTCTTCGGATCGTCGCAGAAACACGGCAATGAATCCTCGAGGACGCAGACCATGCAAAGTCATGAGGCACTCTGCACGTTGGCGAACCCAAGGCCTGGGTCGAAAGATGTAGCGTGTGGCAGCTTCTTGTGCGGGCGAATAGAAACCCACGTACATCTGGGACTCATGCAGCCAGCTGAGCTTTAATCGCACGACCGGTGCTGCAAGAGGCCAGTACCTTCCGCCAAAGATTGGGAACGTGCGGCCTCGGACGACAGGCACTGGCTGCACCTCTTTCGCATCCCTCTTCCCAACACCGGTCACCGGTGGTATAACCGGTGGTTGGCAATGCGAGAGTGGTTCCCAGAAGCAGTCGAGCGTATAAGGAGGTCTGTCGCACCATCTTCCACTCGTCACATTGGGGAAGTGTTTATACGGACGAGTGGAGTTTGCTGCAGGCGTATGAAGCATGACCCGTTGCTCTCCAACTGCAATCAGCATTGCCAAGGACATGAGACGTGCATCGAACCCGAACCCGCTGCCAAGCATGTCATCCTCCAGTAAGAGAAAGCGCTTACAGTGCAACGGATGTTGGCTTGCTTGGATTGCCGAAGCCCAGCCGTCGCTCCGTGGCTCCGCTGGAATAAAGGGCCGCAGGCGCCTGGTGTTGTGGCGATGCATGCGCCAGAATGTGACGTTGCGGAACGAGCCCTGCATCGCGCTGGTAATATTCTCAGCTGCCCATGGCTCCAGATTGTGAGGCCGTGAGCTAGCCGGCAGAGATAATGTCTCTGGCACTTCAATCGAGCAGGGTGCCATCGCTATGAAAGACCGCGCGGTGGTCGCGCGCGCGGTTTCGACGTACCGGTAAATACTCAGAAGTACCGGTAAGAAACACCAAGGGAGCCGTTCACACGGTTGTCGCGTCTGTCGTGTTAACGTTCACACGGTTGACACACAGAAGAACAAGATCGGGATGAGTCCAAGCGTCCGTATGTCCGTCACCACCACACCGCGCTTGATCGGGTGAGTGGTGAGCGGTGGTTTGTGGCGACGCGTGTGTTCCGGGGTTCGGGTGTGGTCTGGCGCGTGAGTCGGAGGGTGGGGTTGGTTTTGAGGTGTTTGTGAGGTTCGTGTGTCTGTCTCGTGTATCCGGCTCCCCCCGGTGTTTTTGAACGGTACTCGAGGGACCCTTTTTTGGTTGTTCCATGGTTTTTTTGTTCAACCGTGTGCATGACCGTGTGGCAACACGATATCGAGACAATATCGAGACGGCCCGCGGACTGTACGGTCGCGCGACAGACGAGGCTGCGGGGGGGTTTGTTATCGAGTTTGGGGGGGTTTGTTATCAGGATACGTA
>ENA-UOXK01001750-UOXK01001750.1-mixed-culture-metagenome-genome-assembly--contig:-NODE-1750-length-14282-cov-35.165038_pt1 | contig 14282 bp, 10 predicted proteins | sample MGYA00238160_ERZ761638 | MGnify/ENA primary metagenome ERZ761638 (study PRJEB28912, sample SAMN08777098) | mixed culture metagenome | isolation source: Freshwater growth medium | place: USA...
AGCAGCAGCAGCAGCAGCAGCAGCAGCAGCAGCAGCAGCAGCAGCAGCAGCAAGCTCACATTTCGCATGTTGCCGAATTGCAGCAAGCACAGAAGCAGCGGCTTGCCGACAGAGGACATGCGCAGCAGCAGGGACTGGTCGACATTCGTCAATTACAGCAGCAGGGGCTGGTCGAGATGCATCACCGTCATCATCCAGCGGAGGTTTACATAGCGCAATGTGACAGCTTCCACCGACAGCTCGAGCTATCGGTGGAAGCTGCTTTCGCTATGGCGGCCGCTTCTCCCAGCCAGCTCCATTTGCCAGCTCCAGTGCCTGCTTTTCTCGAAGCACCTTTCATGCCGTTTCGCCCGCTACCATCTCAATCGTCACAGGCGGAGCGCATGGCGGAGCGCAGGCCTCGCACCGACGTGGATGCAGAGTTGTTACCAAAGCGCCAGCAGATTGGGTCCAAGACTGTGGATCACTCTTGGTGCCAGGACATGATGTCAGATCAGCAATTGGATGAGCAAGTCGATGACGTTCTCTCACTCATCGAGTTTATGGACGGCGTGCCCGACATTCCGGAGCCGGATCCGCCCTGTCCGTCAGACGTGCTGTCACCGCGCACGGCCGGCTTGTTCGTGAATGCGACCAATCCACACGTGCGGACTAGCGCGCTCTATGTGGTGTGACCGGCCGTTGCTCTCGTGCCATCGAGGAATCAATCGACGCTCTCAACCAGCGCTGTGGTCGCACTCCTCTTGAGGGGATCCCCTCGATGCCAGTCCAAGTGGCACATACTCATACAGTATACAGTACCGGCCGACGAGAGGGCGTGCTTTCTTCGCCCGAGGACAAGCTCGCCTGCTTCTTCGTTGCTGGCATGTTAGGCATGGGCGATTCTCTACGAGAGTCGAGACGGGCGCGACCTTCGATGTCGAGGATGTTATACAAATTGTAGGACAGCGTCGCGTCAGTGATCCAGCGCGCTCCCAGTCCATTAAATCATACTGACATGACGACACCCCCGCCTGCGCTTCTCCCTTTTACAGCGTAGGATTAGAGCTGACCTTATAGTTCATGTTTCATGAAATTTTGGGCTACCTGAACCCTCATTCATATGCGAGCGTCCTCGCACCTTCTTCCTCGGGCGGGGATGCCATCGGGCATCGGGCAGACCTTGGACATCAGCATCACACCCGACACGACACAACCCTCGGTGGCGCAGGAGCGTGCGTATGCACGTGCCGGCCGCTCGGTATTGCCCGCGCGCGAGAGCTTTTCGATGGCGCGTTCGGCGGCCGGTCCGCAACTGCGCGGCCGCTCCGCCTCGCCGAAGTCGCGCAGCACGCCAACGGGCGCCGGCACGACGCAGTGGGGCCGCTCGGTCGCGGAGACGTACGACGACGCGAGCGTGCTGCACATCGCCGACCGGCCGTCGGTCGCGCTCGCGATCGCCGAGGCCTTATCGTCGGGCAATCGGCGCACGCGCGGCCACGGCCTGCTCAAAGTGCACGACTGCTTTGGTCACTTCCCGCCTGCGGGCAACAAATCGTGTTCGTTTGCGATCACGTCGGTGTGCGGCCACCTGCAGTCGCTCGAGCTCGTGGCGCCGATTGGCGAGCCGCGCGAGCGTGACCTCCGCGAGCTCTTCGGTGCCAAGATGCGCCGCGTCGCCGAGCCCGCGAGCGAGCGCGTCGGCGTGCGCGAGCACCTCGCGCGTGAGTCGCACGGGCGCGGCTGGGTGTGCTTCTGGACCTCGTGCGATCTCGAGGGTGAATCGATCATCTTCGAAGTGCTTCGTTGTCTGCCGCGCTTCACACCCGACCGCGTGTGGCGCGCGCGCTTCTCGAGCATCGCTCCCGCGGCGCTGCAGCGCTCGCTGCGCCGTCTGGTCAAGCCTGACCCGACGGGCGCGGCTGCGGTAGACGCGCGGCTCGAGCTCGAGCTCAAAACATACCTGGCCTTCTCCCGTCTGCTCACGCGCGCGCTGCGCCAGGCGGTCCGCGAGGCACTGAGCCTGCCGCGGGTGCGCACGCTCACGTACGGCATGGGGCATATCGCGGTGCTCGGGCTTTGCGTGACGCGCAAGCGCGAGGTCCGGCTGCACCGGCCCACGCCGTTTTACGACATCCGCGCGACGGTCACCATCCTCGCGCCCAAGGAGACAAAAGAGACCGCGAAGCGTTCGAAAGGTGGCCCCTCTTTCGCTCGGCCCAAGTCGCCGCGCAAGGGAGGCGCCTCTGGTGGCGACATGCCAGCCGAGCTCAAAGCTCGACTCGAGGCGGCCGTGGAGGCCGCGGCCGCGGCGGAGAGCAGCGCGTCGGTGGTCGAGGCTCTCGCCGCGAACCAGGCGCGAGAGCTCTACCTCCAAGACGTGCTCAAGAAGGCGCCGTACTGGGCGCGGACGGCCGACGGCGCCGTACTGGGCACGGCGGCGAGCGGCGCGGAGTTGACACGAAAGGGGCAGACGGTGCCGGACCGCACCATCGAGATGCAGTGGTGCGGAGGGCCCACGCACAGCAAGGTGCAGGCCGAGAAGATGATGAGCCTGTTCAAGCACGGCAGCAACCGCACGGGGAGCAAACCCGAGCTCCTCGTTCTGTCGGTGGCTCATGAGGAGAGGCGGCTGCCGCCACCGGCGGGGCTGTCGGAGCTCGGCCTGCTGCGCATCGGTGCCGACTACCTGTGCCTGAGCGGCGAGCGTACGCTCGCAGTCGCTGAGGAGCTCTACGCGCGCGGACTGATCACGTACCCGCGCACTCATTCGACCAAGTACCCGAGCAACCTCGACGTCGTGGGCACGCTCTCGCTGCTCGCCACGGAGCAAACTGACTTTGCGCCGCTCGCGCGCTGGCTGCTGCTTGCACCGCCGCCCGTGCCGCGCCGCGGCGAGGCGAGCGGCGAGCACCCGCCCATCCTGCCCGTGGGCCGTTTGAGTCGAAAGGAAGTCGAGACTTCCTGTGGCATGCATGGCTGGCACGTGTATGAGGCGGTGTGCGTCCATTTCTTGGCATCGCTCTTCCCGGATGCAGTGTACCAGGAGAAACGGCTGCAGGCGAAGCTGGACAATGCGTCGCACACCTTCGAGTTCGCGACCACGTGGCATAAGATCCTTGATCACGGGTGGATGCATGCACAGCCGTGGCGGCTCAAGGACCTGGGGATGAAGCTCGAGGGCATCGAGCCGGAGCTGGATGCCTATCTGCCCGGCGATACGATCCAGAACGTGCAAATCGACCTGACGGTTGGGTTCACACCGCCGCCCAAGCCGTTCACCGAAGCCGAGCTCTACTCCCTTCTCCATGCCAACGGTGTGGGCACCGACGGGTCTCTTCCACAGCACCTTGGCGCCGCCGTGCGCTCTGGCTACCTTGAGATCCGCTCGGCGGGCGGCAGGGTGATCGGGGACGTGGGCAACGGAGATGACCGAGGCGCCGGCGCCGGCAGCGAGCGCGCCACCGCCCTCGCTGCCGATGCTGCCGATGCTGCAATTGAAGTTACGGGCGAGCCCGCTGGCAGCGCAGACGCTACGCCCGATCCGATGATGACGCTCACCGCGAGGAAGGGCTACGTCAGGCCGCCGCTCCTGCCGGGCCGTTATGTCGTACCCACGCGTCTCGGGATTGCAATCTACGACGGCCTGGCACACTGCGACCGCGAGCTCGTGGCGCCCTCGCTGCGCGCGACGCTCGAGAAGCAGGTCGCGTACATCGCGACGTTGCCCCCGCCCGCGGCCGTCGGTGACACCGCCTCGAGCGTGATCGCCAAGGACGTAGTGAACGCGGCGCTCGAGGCGCTCGCCGGCCGGTTCGACACGTGTCGCGCGCGCCTCGACGGCTTCCGATCGCTCCTAAAGCAGCGGCCGTTGGCCTCGACGGCGGCGGAGACGGAGGTGGGCGAGAATGAGCTCATCAACATGCACGCCCTCGCCGCGATCTGCCGTTTACCGCCACCCGAGTGTCGCGCCCTCACCGCCGCCGCCGATGCGAAGCGCCATCGCGACCTCACTCGTCTTGCAATGACCCACGGCGTGGAGGCGGCTCGACGCTCAACGCACCAACTCGGCGCTCCGGCGCCGACACCGGCACCTGCACCAGCACCCGCCACCAAGCGACTACAGATGGTGGGCGAGCAGCCTACGGCGAAGATGGGGGAGCCAACGGCCGTCGACGGAGGTGTGACTGTGAATGGCAAGCCAACGGCCGTCGATCACCATCCTTACGAGTCGGAGGAGCACATGCCCCCCCCGCCGCTGCCGCCGCCGCCGATCGAGGTCATCAATGAGGAGCATCAAGTGTACGCACGTTTCGCGCCCTCGCCGCGCTCAGTGCGCTCAACGCCGTGTGCGTCCGTCGATCTCAACGGCTGGCATCCCAACTGCGCGCTGCTCGGCACTGCAAGCGGCACCTTGCCCGGCGTCGTGGCGGGCAGGCTCGCTCAGACCCCAGCCAAGGCGGGAAGCGTCACGCCTCGGGCCTCTTCGCCGCCCCCGCCCTCCCCCCGCGCCAGTGGGGCCTCGAACGCCCACGACGGCGCGCCCAGGCCGACAACGCCGCGGCAGACGAGTAGTACGAGTGGCAACTGTGGTGCCGTCGACGGTGCGCCCGAGATCTTCTCGCGCTGCATGTCCTCGTCGTTCGCCTTGCCATCTGCCGTGGAGAAGCCCTCGGGGAGATCCCTTCCCCAGCCTCAGGGATCTCCCCGGGGGAGATCCCTTCCCCAGCCTCAGGGATCTCCCTCGGGGAGATCCCTTCCCCAGCCTCAGGAGCGCAAGCTTGTGAGGGACGTCGTGGACGGTGCTGCCAGCAAGTGCGAGAGCACGGCCAAGAGCGAGGCGGCCCAGGCGACAAGCCGCACCCCGCGCGCCCACGCCTCCTCCGGCCACATTCCGAGCCCCCTGCGCCACGGCTCGCCGGCAGCGGAGGTGCGTGAGACGGCCGGGTGCGTCACCGTGGCGGGGGACGTGTACTTCGTCGAAGAGGAGGCCGAGGCGCGCCGAGGGCTCGCAAAGGCTCTCTACGCGAGCGACAGCGCGTCCGACGCTCAGCCTCTCCGATTGTCGCTTGCCCTCTTGTCCGTCTCCGGGCGCGTCGCGCCGCCAGGAGTGCCCACTACAGCGCCACCAGGAGTGCCCTCGTCTCCACGTGCTGCGAGCCCGAGCACCCCTCGCACGAACACCCCTCGTGGAACAGCTCTCTATGCGAGCGAGAACACCCCTCGCGCGGCACTCGCATCGCCGCGCGCGGCTCTCGCATCGCCGCGCAGAGAGGGCCTCGGCTCACCTCGGCCCATTTCGCCGTCTCGTGTGGCCTCTGCGCGGGATGTGGCCGCTGCCGCCGGGCGGGCCTCGGCTGTCGAGTGGGGACGCGCGGAGGCGTCTTATGCCCACGGTGCGCCGCCGCTTCCGCTCGGCATGTACGCAGGCGAGGGCGCGCTGCCGCCGGGCTCGCCTCTGAACCCGGCGGCGGCGGCGGCGGCGGCGGCGGCGGCGGCGGCGGCGGCGGCGGCCGACGAGCCGACGCCCGAGATGCTCGCGGCGGAGGCATGGGCCCTTGTGAGCGTGGAGGAGCGTGCGGCGCGGCTTGCCGCTCAGACGCGGCTTCGTCAGATGCTCACTCACCCCGAGGGGCGTACCAAGCTGCTGCTGCACCCGAAGACGCTGCCCACCGCGCCATACGCGGGCAAATGCCTCTGCCCTTGGGAGAACATAGGACTGCCGTGCCCGACGACCGAGCGTGAGCATTTTTTTCGCCACTGCCACCGCGTGTGCGCCTACTGCTACGTGAGCGGCCACGCGCTCGCTCAGTGCTCTTTGGCTGAGCGCGACGGCCTGCCAATCGGCTCGGCGCTCCTGAAGCACTCAGCTCGACCGGCGACACCGCCGCATACGCCGCGCGGAGGGCCACGTTCGACTTCATAGCGTTCTTTTCACGAGTAGACATGTTAGCGTTCTTATTCTTATGGAGAGGACATATCGCAGTACAGTGTAGAATGATATGTTTACGAAAATAAGGGGGCGGACGCGTCCGGGCGAATGAACGCAATCTACATGGCCATCAACGGCATCATCGATACATGGCGCGTTTCTCTGCGGAGTCAAATTTACTCTCCTGAAGGGAATCTGGGTTGCCATGGTTTGTTTGCTCTCACACGGAACAGGGTCAAGGGAATCTGGGACTGGGGTCTCGCGGGATGTGCGCAGGGCAAGAGGTCAGCTGAAATACACCGCGCCCTCCACGTTGTGTCTCCACGGGACCTGTGGTCGTGCGTCTTGCCGAGATGGCAATTTAACGTGAACGTGAACGTGACAGAGGTCTTGAAATTGCAGTTCTAATCAGGGTGGCCCCGCGAGAGCGCCGTGACAGAGAGTCGTCCGAGCGCGATGTCTCGACTCGCCGTGATTCTCGTCGGGATGGTTGGTCAAACTGCCGCGTTTCAAACTCCATCCGTACGCAGCGCGGCGACGGCTCGTGCGCCCGCGCCGGCTGCTGGCCTCTTCGACTTCTTGGCCGTCGGCAAGGCGGGCGCATCGCACATCCTGCTGCCGCCCGGCTCATCAAAGGCGCGGTACATCAAAGAGGAGATCGAGAAAGGGAGAATGACTTTTGAAGCGGCTGCCAAAGAGTTCAGCGAGTGCCCATCCGCCAGCAAAGGCGGCAATCTCGGTACCTTTGGCCGCGGCCAGATGGTTGGTCCCTTCGATAGCTACTGCTTCGACCCGGACTCCAAGGTGGGTGCGTTGGAAATCGTAAAGACGTCATTCGGAACCCACATCGTCAAGCTGACTAAGAAGCCCTGAATGATCTGAGTCACATTCAATGTCTGTGTTGTCACTGCGTGTGCATTCGACATTTCGCACGCGAACCGTGAGAAGTCGAGAGAGGACGACGCGCGTCCGCACGTGCAAGCTGCAACACCACACCGCACTGAAATGAGAGTTTGAGATCATGCAGTAAAAACTTGACTAAGAAACATCCATCCCACCTTCGGCTCTCCTGCTGTTGCTGAGCTGCTGTTCACTTGTAGATTTCCTCGTCGTCCTCCTTACCCTTAACGACTCTGTCACCGACAGCCTCCTCTAGCACAGCCGCCGCAGCATCGTCCAGAGCCTCCTTGCTTCCGCCCTCGCGATCAGCGGCAGCGGCCTCATCGGCGGCCTCATCCCTGGAAGATGCATCCTCGTCGTCGAAGAACTGCTGCTCGTCGATCGAGATCAGGCCGTGCTTCACGTTATACGCCTTCTTTGCACGCTGCACCGTGGTAACGAGCGTCCGCAGCAAGCCCTTCTCAGGAAGTACGGAGTCGTAGGGTTCGAAGAGCGAGCCGATATAGCAGATGAGCTGCACGAGCAGCCCCGCGAGCACGTCAGGGCATACGACCGCCATGCCGCCAAGCACCGCTGGCAGCAGCACCACAGCTCTCTTCGGCGTGAGCAGCGCTCCGAGGCCAGAGTGCCTCGTGGGCAGCTTCAGGTGCGGCAGTTTGGGTCGCTCGATGGCGGCCTCCATGAGGCTGTGCACGGCGTCGACCGCCGGACGCGCTGAGCTCAACGCCGGCAGGCATAGCAGCGTCACCGCATACGCTGAGCGCCTGATCATCGATCTGGCAGCGTGGCTCGCAAGTTCTCAGCGTGTTCTTCATAGGAAACACACAAACACTGCGTTTTTCACACACAAACAACAGCTCTCCGGGCAGCGAGACTCTCACACGAATCACCGGTCGTCGGCACCTAGAGAAAAAAAACAAAGTCCGCAGAGTTCTCGTCAAAATCGGCATTTCGGTCTCGGTCACGTCTTGGACAAACCGAAGTCCCGGCCGGCCGACGGAGCGCAGCGCACTACAGGGGTAAGATCAGCGAACAGAGAGCGCTTGTGATGCGCACGTTGGCGCTCGCCTTTGCAAACCACGGGTGGAGTCACGAGGTGGCAACTCTAGCGCTGCTCGCGTCGAGTGCACTTCGCATCGCAGACTCCCGTTCCCTCCGCACCGTTCTCCAGAAGTGGTCAGATGATGGTATCCTGTGGACATCGCGTGCTGAAATGAGATCTGGGCTGCCTATGCTCACCAAAATTCAAACAGGGTGCGTGCGCGTTGGTGAAGGCACCATTCTCTCTGATCTGGAGCCATCAGCTGCCAACCTTGAGTACTGGGTGTGCTCTGCGGAGGGTGGGTTTCCCCCCTATGCTGGTTCGATGTTTGAGACGTGCGAGATTTCAGAGGCCCTCAGCAAATTCTACGGCGAGATAGTTTGCATTTGCACCTCGCATGTCACAACAGTCGACGATGTCACACATGGCATGCATGGCAGGTGAGATGAGCGCTTGATTGTGTTCATCGTGCTGATAGCATCGCCGGCACGGGATGAGCCATTTACTCCAGTGAAGTGTGCAACGATTCGCATGTTGGCAAGGCAACAGAAAGACGCCATACGCTGGAGGGCCACACGAACCTCGTAGTCCCGTAGTCGCCCATCGCCGGCTGCCACGTACGAAAGGTTCAAGCGTGTGCCAAGGGGGCCCCTGCGGTGCGTGTGCTGCGTGAGCGCGCGCCGGGCCCGAGCGATCGAAATGGAGCAGCAACTTTGTCTGTCATAACGGTGTTTCGGGCTCGAAAACAACAATCTCTAAACAACCACGGTCCGCCGCCGTCGGGTCTGACGCCCCTGAAGTGTACACCTCGAAAGAGCTTAAACCCGCACAGCTGTGCTCTTGCCAACGTGCCGAGTACCACACGAAAGTGGTGCAATCCGCTCAAACACCATGACGCTCCTTGCAAACCAGCTGTAGACTCTATTCGCGTCCTCCAAGGAGCGGTTGGCACCGAGCCTCGCCCTAGTCGCCGGCTGGCGTATCCGTTCTGAGGCCTCCTTTTCGTACCGGTACCCAAGACCCTCGAAGAGCGCAATCACATACTCATTCGAACGCTTGTTGACGTGCTGATGGCCACCGTAGCATGCCCACGAGAGCACCACGCCGTAGCACGCATGAGCGTGCACATTGCGAACGAACATGAGCTCAAAGTCGCGAGGCACATGCTCTCCGACCTCAAGAGAAATGACCCATTCGGCCTTGCCGCGCAAGGCGAGTGGCAGCGTCAAATCCACGTATTTGACGAAGCCGTTGGTGTAATTCTCCACGTCACCGGCGCCATCAAAGCCGCGGTACCACACAGTATCTCCGTAGCGGCTGCGCAAGGAGTGGCCGTACTGGCCCACGCCAGCGCCCAAATCGAGGAACGAACGGATGCCCTGCTTCTCCACGAGACGATAAAGTTCTTGGAGCACAAGCTCATCTGCTGGCACATGCGCGGCCGGCAGAAGATACCCGCCGTCGATGTCAATCAAGCGCTGTGATCCAAAGAGACGATTGCGAGCCATCGTCTCCAAGCACCATCCGCCGTGCGCCGCTGTCTGCTTTGCAGAGTCGCGGCAGAAGCGTCGAGCTGCATCATGGCTTCGCTGCTGGCCCACCAGTGCAGCTCGATCGCCCGGCAGTATCAACCTGACGCTATCATTGACGCCTAGCAAGGACCTGAGCATTTTCGAAAACTGCAGTTAACGGTTCTATGTACTGCATTGTGCACACGGGACACCACAGCCTCGCCAGTATGGTGACATCATGGATTTCATTCGAAACTCCCAATTTCACACTACACGGGCTTTCACGCTCAAAACATGCGCGCGCGCGCCTCCCTCGTGCGTCGATCATTCGCGACTGCGGCCGCGGCCACTGCAGCTCTCGCACTCGTGCCACCGGGTGACGAGGAGTATCCCGTCTCGGGTCTTACGGTTGTGTCCTTGCTGCCCTCTGGCATCGCGGGGGCATGCGCTCCACGGCGGCCACGAGTGCCAAGCTTCGAGGTGGTCAGTAACGGCGTGTACCTGTGCGGCATCTCACACGTCGAGGTGGCTTCGGCACAGGCGGCGATCGCTACCATCGCACGCTGCTCCAGTGCTGCAGCGGTTGCGTTGGAGTGCGATGCGAACACGCTCGAGGTGCGAAAGGCAGCTGCGAGGGCGCTGCAGGGCTTGGAGGCTGAGCAGATCCGCAAGGACGCACTCTTCCACATAGGCCGTGTGCGCCAGGCACTTTTCGAATCGGAAGCTGTCCGCGACATGGCCCGAGCCCGCGGCCGTGCAGAGCTCAGCTCGCCCTCGCAAGTGGGACTTCAGCCCGAGGTGGTGCGCTACTTGCGGAGCGATGGCGTGCTGTGGGGCAGCGAGATGGCAGCTGCGGCACAGGCAGCTGCCGACGCAGGCTGCCGCGTGGTGTGCCTCCAGCCGGGTGCCAAGTGGATGGAGGAGCCCGCCCCCGGTACGAGCGTCGAAACGCACAGCAGCGTGGTGCGCTCGGCGCGTCGGAGGCTCGCCTTGTTTGCAGGCTGGCTGCGCGTCCACGCGCTGTGCCCGGGTTTTGACGAGCGCAGTTGCGACGCTGTCGGTGTGGCCGCCTTGAACCAGGCGATGCTCGAGATGCTGCCGCGTGAGTATGCCCGGCGCGTCGCCACGCCCGATGAGGTGATGGCAAGGCGGCTTCGCGCACTCCGAGACGAGCTCGGCCGAGGCGAGGATGCCACCGTGGTTGGCTACCCGATCGTCGTGGCTGTCGTGGGTGCGCAGCACGTCCCGGGAATAGTTGAGCGGCTTCGTAGCCGTTGAGAGCAGGAGTGTGCTAAAGTGTGTAAGCTACAACCGAGACCCGCTGTGTATCACTCCCTGGTATGACCTCAGTCTGTTGAGACTCTGTATTTAGCTGGTTCGTGATTCACGATAGAATTCCGCCCAACGCCAAGGCGCGTTAGCGTGTACTCATGCGCGTACTAGCTACTACGTGGCGTTCTCGATCGCCCGGTGGGTTGTTTCGGATGTTTTGAGGTCGGTACGCGTACATTTGGTTATTCGTTATAATTACCGCGCCACGGCGATCAAGAACCCGGTACGCGAGAGCCCGAGACTACCCGACGCGCGTTACCGGCTTGACCGGGCACGCATTCACCATGGCATTCTCTATTGTGTATTGCTGCCTACGTCATACGATCCGAGATCGCCTCCCCGGGCCCCCGACGCCCGACCATATTACACATGACTCCCGTGCACGTGTGACCCGCCGCCCCCCCCTCCAACCCCTTCCCACATGACTACGTCGTAGCACTTCTAGTAGCCTACATGCATGTACAACGTAGCACAAATTGAAATGAATCAGCTAGCAGCGCGCTTGCATCTGCAAGGCCCTCCATGGGCCCTCGCGTCGTCGCGTCGCCGCTCGTCTCCGCAAGCGAGCACACCCTCGCAGGCCATGGACTTTGTCCCCCACCCCTCGAATCGTGCAGGAGGACGCGCACCCTCGGCGCGGCTCACGCACCATCCCAGACGCAGACGAAGTTCGGGGACGGGCACGAGTACGAGTTGCCTGTGTACGAGATGCGGCCCGTGGAGACGTTGAAGGCGAAGACGGCCACTGAGCCCGAGTCTTGATTGGCCACCAGGAGAAACTGGCCACTCTTGTCGAACTGGAAGTGGCGGGGCGTCTCTCCGCGCGTGTGGAAGATGCCCGCGAGCGTGAGCATGCCGGGCGGCGTCGAGTCGCGGTGGATGCGGTGCACTGACACCGAGTCGTGGCCGCGATTGCTGGTGATGACGAAGTCGCCCGTCGGGTGGATGGTGACCCGGCCGCACGTGTTCATGTCGAAGGGGAAGTCCTCGGGCACCGTGGACACGGTCTGGACGAGGGTGAGCGTGGGCTGCTGCAGAGCCGCAAGAGCTTTCGTCTTCTCTTCGGGCGTGGGCGCATCGGCCCACGCCTTGGCGAGGCGGATCGCCACGTCAGGATGGAATGAGAAGACGGCAATCTGTGAACTAAGTTCGTTGACGACGTAGCACGTCGGAATGTCCTTGGCGAACATCATGTAGCGCGGGCCGAGGCCGCGACGGCTCGCCTTGACGCCACTCGGGATCTCGCCGCACGGGATGACGTTGCCTGACTCTTCGTCGAAGAGGAACTGCCGGATAATGTCCATCCCGAGGTCAGGAACGTACGCGATCGTACCGGTCGTGGGCTCGAGGACGATCGCGTGCGAGTGCGGGTCGCCCTGGCGCTCCTTTTGCGCATTCTCGTCGTTGAGCGAGTGATTCACGTGCTTATCGGCGCGCGCCTTCATCGGCTTGCCTCCCTTGGGGTCGTAAGTGGCCAGGTAGCGTCCGATGCGCCCGTCGGGAAGCAACTCGAGCGTGCCGATGGTACTGTCCCAGTAATTGACGAGAAGCATACGCCGCGCGTGCTTGTGGATCGTCAGGTAGCAGGTGGACGTGCCGCGGGCGCTCACGGGCGGGCAGTGCTCAGACATGGCGCCGGTCTTGAGATTGATCGCAAGGGAAATCACTTGGCCATCCATCTTGACGGACTCCGTGCACGCGTAGATGATCGGCAAAGTCGGGTGACGACGGCTGAAGGCAGGGTTGTGCACGAAGCCGGTCTTCGTCATGGAGAGGAGCGTGAGCGTGCCCTCGACCGTGTCAAGACGGTACGTGCGGAGCGCACGGTTGGCGGGCACGCCACGGGGCCCGTGCGCAAGATCCGAGAAGTCAGAGTAGGAGGAGACGAGCACAATCGGCCCGTGGTGGTGCGGTGGCGGCGGATAGCTCAAAGCAACAGCGGCCATCATGCCTTCATGGTTGTCTCCGTCCTTGACCCGATCGAGCTCCGAAAGTCCTTGTGCGTAGGAGTCGCCACGGATACGCAGGGGAGGCGGCGGAGGGCCACTCGCAGGGTATGCGGCCATTGGCGATGACGGCGGCGAGACATCGGTTGTAGCGAATCGAAGGGAGTCTTGCGAGATCGTTGACGGGATTTTCTTCACGAGCTGATTGGCAATGGCGTCGGCATCATCGGCCATTGCGAGAGAGAGGGGAATCTATGCGCGAAGTCCTAATTACGCAGCTGAATTACGTCGCCGAGGTCCCGACAATCATCAGTCTCTGTACCCCGCACCGCCAGCATGCGCCCGGTCAGACAGTCTACACGACTTCTCACTCATATTAGAATGGCATCATCCTAGGTAGCATCTGCCGGTTGAGGAAGCCCTGAAGCGCCATGATCGTCGGGTCGTTGTCACACACGCCGAAGAGCACGTCGCCGTTGAGGCCCATCCGATGCGTGATTTCGAGGTCGTCCGCGCCATTGTTCTTGAGGAACGTCTGCAGCGCAGTCACCAATTCGTCGGTCCTGACGGTGCCCGTGCTTAACGGCAGGCGGACGTCGCTCTTGCCATCACCGCCCGAGCGAATGACAACTGTGGCGTCAGAAGATACATGTATGGCGGCTGCCTCCTCCTTCGCCTCCTTCTCCTTGGCCACCTTGCGCAGGGCCGCGTGCCTCTCGTGATCAGCCCACACCTCGCCCCACTCCGCACAAGTGCGCGGCTTGCAGCCGTGCTGCGCCTCAAAGGCGACCTCATCGACCAGCTCCTTGGCAATGCCAGGGGTCGAGTCGTATCGAGGGTCGCGCACGCCTACGATCGGGCTCATGCCCGAGAGGTTGCATCCGATGACAGGGCTTGAGCCCTCGCTTTTCTTGAGGAAGCCGATGAGCGCCGTCTTGAGCGGGCTGTTCCATTTGGACCCAAAGAAGAGCGGCATGAAGGGCGTCTTGTGGTCCGCAACTCTCTCCTCGTCGACTTGGAAGCCATTCTGCTCGAGGAAAGAGGCGAGCGGATCGAGAATGAGCTCTAGGCTACCGTCGATAGCGAGCTCGCCGGGCTCCCACCACCACGGCCATTCTGCCGGCTGCTTGGTCGATGGCTCGGGGACAGTGGGCGGCTCCTCAGGGAAGACGTAGACAAAGAAGCTGCGTTCAATGTGGCCAAGAAATTCGATGTAGGCAGAAGCCGCATCCGCGTCAAAACATCCCTGTGTGCAGCCTGTCAACCGCACTGCCGGTTCTGCCGCCGACATGCTCGCTTCCCTTCCCCTTGCCACCATTTCTGCCGCTCTCGCCTCCTCCTCCACCCTCGCCGGCTCCTCCATCTCCGCCACCTCCCCCTCCAGAGCGGCCAGAAAGGTTATCTCGGGCATCGCAGTGATAAAATCAGCTTGGCCATCGGCCTTGCGCATAGTCAAGCATGAAAAATTCGCACCCATTTTTGGGTCGAAGAGGATACGACGCGCGCGCATGCGCATGCACTGTACACTGACCCAGCTCGTCGAGTCCGAAACCTGACACTCACAGACACACAGATTGTATTCAGGCGCGCGGGAAAGAGTGACTACTTGAGTAGTGGTGAGTAACCTTAGACGTCGCACG
>ENA-UOXK01001762-UOXK01001762.1-mixed-culture-metagenome-genome-assembly--contig:-NODE-1762-length-14225-cov-32.879464_pt1 | contig 14225 bp, 17 predicted proteins | sample MGYA00238160_ERZ761638 | MGnify/ENA primary metagenome ERZ761638 (study PRJEB28912, sample SAMN08777098) | mixed culture metagenome | isolation source: Freshwater growth medium | place: USA...
CTCCCCCGACTGATGAGCTGAGATTACTCAGGATCGCCTCTTGGTCTCCCCCGACTGATGAGCTGAGATTACTCAGGATCGCCTCTTGGTCTCCCCCGACGTGACTGAGTGCGCCCGATTGCATCATCTGATGGCGTCCCTCATCAGGTGGCTGCGCGGCTCTCGGCCATGGCAGACGATCTCACTTCGTTGCCAACGGGCCACAGCGCCGAGTCGGGCGAGCACCCTTGGATGGTACACCACGAGCGATCCGCCCACGACGGCGCGGTTCGCATCTGCCGCGTCGAGAACTTTTGCTATCACAAGCCCGCGTGGGCAGAGCTGTGCTTCGGCATCGTGCAGGACTGTGTGAGCCAAGCATTTGGAGAGCCGGCGGTGCTCTTCAAGGATAAGGTGAACTACAAGGGTCCGGGCGGCGGCGGCTTCCTTCTGCATCAGGTGCCTGTCAGTCGCTTGATTGCCATGGATTGCATCTGATTGTCTCTCTGATGGGCCGGCTTCGATCTGTTCCAGGATGACTTGACTTGACTTGACTTGACTTGACTTGACTTGACTTGCTCCAGGATGCGACGGCGTACGCGACGGACGAGCTCGCATCTCGACATATCTCCGTCTCGATTGCCGTCGACTCGGCGACCCTCGAGAATGGACCGCTTGAGATCGCACCTGGCCGACACAGCGAGGGCATCTTGCCCAATCAGCATGGCGTGATCTCGCCCGAGGTCGAGGCTGCGATGGTCTTCGAGCCTGTTCTCGCCGTGCCGGGCGACATGGTGATGGCCACAGATGATCGCTGAGCCACTGATGGCCGCTGATGGCCACTGATGGCTCCCTCGCAGGTGCTGTTCGACTCGTACCTGCCCCACCGCTCCGCTCCGAACCACACGAACACCTGGCGCCGCTCAGCTTACCTCACGTTCAACGCGCGGAGCCAGGGTGACTTGCATGCCGCCTACTACGCGAAGAAGAAGCGGCTGATGCGCGAGGGCAAGGCGGGCTCGATCTCGATCACCAAGGACTTTGCCGGCGACGTCGTCTGAGTCGCGCTCGCGGACCTACCTTAGGTGACATAAGAGTCAGGTGGCACCTCGGCGGTGGGGCCGGTGTAGGGCCGGTGTTGCACTCAGTGAGAAGGCCGTCCAGCGCCGCTCCTCGCACTCAACTGTTACTACTGCGTGAAACACACGACCGGGCACCGGCACTCCGCTCAGCCCGGCGCGGGTCCGGTCGGGGGCACCGCGCGACGCGCGCGGCCCCCGTAGCCGGGGTTGACGTCGACCGACGCACACAGACGTAAGACGTCGTTTCGACGTCGTAACACCTTTTCAGGACTTCACCTCACACATGCAGTAAACATGCAGTCCCGGCTCCCGCGATCCCGCGTCGCCGTACGTCCGGGACGCGGGAGCGACGGTCGGGACGCGTCGCCGACGCCGTCGGACGACCGCTCGGAACCGTTACGAGAGACTCCACACATGTACACGCAATGTGTCTTCATGTGACCGAATAGAACACCACATTGGGTATTGAGACGCTCGCAACTGCATCCAAAGGGCGGACGTCCAACCCGCGCCCAGCCGCAACCAGAGACAGAATGCGCGGCAGCTCGCGCTCTCCGTGGCGGTTCACCTGGTGGGAGAGGAGCATGATTGGACCCTCACTGCTACTGTGGCGCTCTCTGTGGCGCTCTCTGAGCTCAGCGAGAGTGTCGCACAGTGGCGGTAGCAACGGCAGTGAGTATGTGATGTCCGCACCCAGCACGAAGTCAAAGTGCTTGTCACCAGCCATCAGTCCCGCCAAAGGCTCGCCCCACAGGTATTTGTGAGCATCGACCGTGGCGCCGCGGTAGAGGTGCGAGTGCCTTCGCGCGTTCAGTTTTGCCAGCGCAGTCTCGCCCTCACCACCATCAGTCAGCAATACTCGGGAGGCACCGAGCGCGGCGGCAAAAATGCCGACGGCCCCAGCACCTGCACCGAGCTCGAGGACGCTACTCCCTTGCAGTTCTGGTTGCATGGATACGAGCAGCTGACACATTGCGGCTGCACCAGGCCACACTCGGCCGCCTGTACCAAGATTACCGGCCCAGCCAGGCGTCACAACGTGGAGATTTGCGCCGCTCGGTAGTGACGGCAATTTTGAGTGTCGCATTGCTTCTCGAGGTTGAACGTGTGAACGTTTTTGAACCAGTGCTGTGAACGTCGACCGGGCGGGGCGCCGGGCGGTGCCGGTCCGGTGACGCCTGTTGCGTATTGTCAACGTGCGAGGCATAAGAACCCACCTGTTCGCGCTGTCTCTGGGCTCTCTGCGGCGTGGGCGCTGCCGTTGTAGTGTGTTTTAGCAATTGTGTTTTTGGTAGATCGATAGCGGGGCGGGGCGGGCGCAGTGCGACAGCTGTCTCCCGCGTCAAGATCGCCTGTGCATACAATGCTTTCTACGAACGTGGCGCGGTACCCACCAAATCCGCTTAAAAAAAGGCACACTTAAATGGTGCGACGCCTGTCGTCCAAGTCGTACTTGGTGTGCAGCGTGCGCATACGCTTGTCGAGGCCATCGAGCACTTTCGCCCAAGAGCGAAGTTCCTCGGCCAGCTGCTTTCCATCAGACGGCAGGCCCGCGCGCTCGCACAATACGTCCCACTCAGGTGCCGCACGCACCGACATCAAGAAGGCCTTGCGAGCGACCCACCCGTGGAAGTCCGAGATCTCCTTATCGTAGGCGAGGGTGGTCTGCGCCATAAATGTCCCTGGCTCACCCAATCTGAAGTGGTTGTCCATCAGGCGCCTGGCCTCGAGATCGAACAGACGCGCCCAGAACATGAGCCCGCGGCGCACCCAGAGGAGGCCCATTGCAGCTGATGGGTCGGCGAGGAGGCCACCCTTGCCGTGGATCGCCTTCTCAAGCTCGGATTCGAGCAGCGCACGCATCGATCGCGTCATCTTGCGCATCTTGGAGCGACTGCCTTTGGATGCAGCACCGATGAGGGATTTCCTCGCCTCTGCGTGAGCAACGGGCGCCGCCAGTGAGCAACCAAGGAGGCCTTCTTGTGCTTCGGGCGATTCGAGACCGGCCTCGCACCTTCAACTTTGTCGATGCAAAGGAGCACCTGCCGAATGGATCCTGCCGTGAAGACGCCAAAACGGCGCAGGAGCGCGCAATAAGCCAGCGTCGCGTCGGCGAAGGCCGACACGTCAACGTCACCCTTCCCTACGGCGCATGCCTTAAAGCTGGCCGCCGACTTAGTGAGCGGCGATGCACGCGTGTGGACGCAAGCGAGCAGAGCGACGAGCACAAGTCGCATTCGGACCAAGACCGGCGGAGTCGCAGCGGAGAGGACGAATGTTTGTACTCAAGACATATGAATATGCGGTCGTTTCTTCCATCACTACCGTCTCCTTGAACACGAATTCTTAATTTCGCAGGTTGGGAATGCAATTTTTGAATGTCCCCACAATCACAACTTTGCGTGGTGGACGCGTGTACGCTAGACCCTTGCGGGCGCTACGCGGTGCCATGAACCAGCAGCAGCAGTGGATGCCCGACGGCTCGATTCCACCCCTACCACCGCCGTTGAGCATGCAAATCCCTCCCGGTATGCCTCCGGGCTTTCCGCCGCAGCAGCCGAGCCCGAACCTGTCTGGAGGCATGGAAGGGCTCTTTGCGGCACTCGCCAAGGCAGCCGGTGCCGGCATGCCGCCGGGTGGGTTGCTGGGTCTCGGCGGTGGTGGCGGTGGCGTCATCACGGGAGGAAGCGAGCAGCAACAGCAGCTCCTGCAGCAGCAGCAACAGCAGCAGCTGCTCATGCAGCAGCAACAGCAGCTCCTACTTCAACAGCAAGCGCAAGCCCGGGCGCAAGCCCAGGCGCAAGCCCAGGCGCAGCAGCAGCAGCAGCAGCAGCAGCAGCAGCAACAGCAGCAACAGCAGCAGCAGGCGCAGCAGCAGCAGCAGCAGCAGCAGCAGGCGCAGCAGCAGGCGCAGCAGCAGGCGCAGCAGCAGGCGCAGCAGCAGCAGCAGCAGCAGCAGCAGCAGCAGCAGGCACAGGCAGCCTTGGGCGCCAGTGCCGAATCCGCGATCCCCGCCAAGCTCGATGTGCACCCGTTGATCGGCGAGTTTGCCTTCTTCGACGGCTCGTTTTATCTCGGCTTCTGGCGCGAGCAGGTCTGCCCCACCGCCGTGGAATACACCAACTTGCCTACATGAATGCGGCGCACGTCCCTATGCCAGGCGGTTTGCCCGACAACTTGCAAGCCCAACTGACGCCCTCCTCGTGTGTGCTCCTCGTGTGTGCTCCTCGTGTGTGCGTCCTCGTGTGTGCGTCGTCGCAGGTGTTCCGCGGTCCCGAGGACCTGAATCCACTCGGAGCAACACAGGCCGCAGGCAACATGAAGAGCGGAGGAGGCAAGCCGGGTGTCTCTGACACTAACCTCGCTCGCTTCAGGGCGCCCGAGCAATGCCGGTACGGCGACCGGTGCCGGCACAAGCTCTCCTGCTCGCGCTTTCATGGGGTCGACCCGGCGATCCATGCTGTGAACTGCGCGTGTGAAGAGAGCCACTGCCCCAAAGGCCACCCGTTGCGCGCCGGGCGCGACCGCAACACGGACCAGAAGATGAGCGCCGCGGCCCAGCTGAGTGCCGCGGCCGCGGGCGCAGCGAACGTCGCGCGCCCCGGCGGGCTCTCTGCCGGTAAGCGGCCGCCGCCCTCATATGTCTGCGCCAAGTGCAAGGTGGCGGCCGATCACTATCTGAACGAGTGCCCTCAGAACTTATGCTTTCGATGCGGTCAGCACGGGCACATCGCGACGCACTGCACGAATGAGCGGCTGCCCGATGAGAAGCGTCGGACCATCCCGGAGCTCGCCAACGCCCCTGCAAGCGATCGTCTACGGGTGCGCTCCCTCGACGGACAATCTGACGACCCGACCGGGCGCAACGTGCAACCCCGCCTGAGCGGCACAGGCGACGCCGCCGGCTTGCCGTGGTCGACAGATGCCGGGTCGGGGGCTGGTGGCGGCTTCGGATTTGACCCCTTTGGTCCGTGAGAGCTGTGCAGTTGCATGCATACATGATCATCAACATCATCCCAGAGCGCCCGCGCCCGCCCAGGCGGCCTTGCCCTCGTCGCCCTGTGGGACCGCGGACGAGAAAACGGAGCGGGTCTTCGCTCTCCCGTTCAAGAACCACTTATCGGTAAATCATTCCGCCCGGGCCGACGCGAGCGTGTACAGTGTACACTTCGCCGCGCGGCGCGAGAACCGACGGAACGGCGAGAGGCGAAAACCCGAGATGCGACGGAACTGAGAACGCGCGAGACCCGGACGGCGACGCGTACATGCGAGCGGTGCCACGAGAGATAGAGGTTGTGAGGAGAGGTTCGCAGCCACAAGGTCGCGGTGGAGGTGCCGTGCCGCGTGTGTCCGGCCGCGGTACGTTGAACGTTCGCGGTCGCGCGATCGCGATTCAACGCGATTCGCGGTTTGCGCGCCGTGCTGCTGCCGGGTATCGTCAGCCTGATCGTCAGCCCGGTGCCGTAGAAAGAGACGAAACTTGGCGCCATTTGACCCAAAGGGGTAGGGGAAGGTATTCTTTCTGGATTCACACACTCTCCTATCTCAACGCAGTCGTGTTTACATGGGAAGAATTATAATGCAGTGCGGGCCGTTGCTTCGCCCGATGTGTCAGGTGAGACAGATTACGCCAGGGACACGCCCCCTAGACCGTACACGGCACGTACAGGCTTCGTTCCACAGAGCTTGCAGCGAGGCGTTCCCAATTGGGCGTTCCACTGGAAAATTGGTCAGCGAAGAGGACGGGCGCGCTCGCGCGGAGCTGCAAACGCGCATTCGGACGCGAGCGCGGATGCGCCGTCTGCTCGTGAGCCTCGTCGGCCTCACCTCACCGCTCGTACGCTCGTACGCGGTGACACCGAGCCTGCAACGGCTGCCACACATCCGCGCTTCCGCGGCGGCAGCCGCCACACCACATCGACGGCGAGTGCCGTCGATATCGAGCAGCTGATCGTCGAGCGCACGGAGAGTGTGCGCGCGCCGCCACTGGACACGCGCACTTATCGGCACGTGACGCTCGCCAACGGGCTGCGTGCGCTGCTCGTGCACGACGCGGAAGCCGATCGCGCCGCCGCAGCCATCGAGGTGCGTGCGGGCCATTTTAGCGACCCGCTGGACCGGGCAGGCCTCGCACATCTGACCGAGCACATGATGTTCCTTGGCACGGAAGTGGAGCCGGACGAGGGTGCGTTCAAAGCGTTCCTGCAGAAGCACGGCGGCTCGTCCAACGCATTCACCGGCATGGAGTCCACCGGCTTCCACTTCTCAGTCCACCCGTCGCAGCTTCCCGCCGCGCTCGAGAGGTTCAGCGCCTTCTTCTCGTGCCCGTTGCTTCGGGAGGACTCGACACGGCGTGAGATGCGCGCTGTGGACTCGGAGTACCGGCGCAACCTGCAGGATGACTCCCGTCGCCTCTTTCAGCTCCTCAAGACCACGAGCGCAGATGGCCATCCCTTTCGCAAGTTCTCTACGGGTAACCTCGAGACCCTCGCGGGCGAGGGCGGCGAGATCGAGATCGAGACCGAGATCGAGACCATAGGGGGCGAGGGCGGCGAGGGCGGCGAGGGCGGCGAGCAAGCCGTTGCCTCACCGAGCAGCAGCAGCAGCAGCAGCAGCAGCAGCAGCAGCAGCAGCGGTGCCCACCATGCAGAGGACGGCGGTGTAGCCGACTCCGTCAGCAGCAGCAGCAGGCTTGAGGCGCCCCACGAGGCAGTTCGGCGATTCTACCAAACCCATTACCGAGCCGAGGCGATGCACTTGTGCGTGCTCGGCGCGATCTCCCTCGACGAGCTCGAGGCGTGCGTGGTGCGCCACTTTGGCGGGCTGCGTGGCGGAGTGGTCGCGCCCAGCACGGCGCCGAACGTCGCCGACGACGCGGGCGTCGCCGACGAGCTGGCTGCTGCTGTACAGGATGCGGCGATGGCGGCGGTGGTGGCCGAGACGGCGGCGGTGGTCGCAGGCGTCGCAGACACGCCCAACACAGCGCTCCCACGCGGCCCCTTCTCGGACAAGCAGCGTGGCGGCCTGCTGCGTGCGACGCCTGTTCGCGAGACGCGCCTGCTGCGGTTGCTGTGGGAAGTCCCTCCGGAGGCCGAGTTCGCAGAGAGCAAGGCGATGCGGCTGCTCTCGTCGATGCTCAGCTTCGAGGGCGAAGGGGGGCTGGCGTGGCTGCTCACCCAACGGCTCGACCCGCCGCTCGCGACCTCGCTCTCTTGCGGACCATTGTACGGGATGAGCGATGCCACGCTGTACGGGATCACGCTCACTTTAACTCCCGAAGGACTTGCCAAATACGGAGACGCGATGGAGCTCGTGTTCGGCTATGTGCGCATGCTCACCAAGCAGGCCGCCCCGGGCGGCCCCGGCATCCCGCAATACCTCTTCGACGAGCGTGCGGCCATGTCGCGGATCGCGTTCGCGTACGCGGAGCAATCGGAGCCGGTGCGATGGCCTCCGATGTCCTCCGATGTCCTCCGATGGCCTCTGATGGCCTCTTTTGAGGACCCCCGATGACCTCCGAGGGCTTCTGATAGCTTCCGATGGCGTCTGACGGCCTTTCGGAGTGCGTCCTTCATCAGGTGCCGCTCGTCAAGGCGCTCGCCGGTCGACTGCACTTGTACGAGCGTCGTCCTGAGCGCGTGCTCTCTTTGCCGTTTGAGTGGCCGCACGGGATGGGTGACCCGGCAGATGCGGGCAGCACTGCCGCGCAGCTGCATAGTCTCCTCACAGATTTGAATGACCCGTCCGAGATGCTCACGCTGTTGGTCTCGCCCTCGCCGCTGCAGACTCCCTCGACTGAACGGTGGTACGCGACCCCATATGAGCTCCAGCCGCTGCCAGAGTCCCTCCGCCGAGCGTGTGCGATGGCGACGCCCCATCCAGAGCTACGGCTGCCCCCGCCGAATCCATACGTGCCATCGGACCTCTCCATGCTTGAACAGGTGAGCTTGATGACCTCCGATGACCTCCGATGACCTCCGATGACCTCCGATGACCTCCGATGACCTCCGATGACCTCTTGTGACCTCTTGTGACCGCTGAGGGCCGCTGATGACCGCTGGTGACCTCTTGCGACCTCTGATATCCTCTGATGAGCGCTGGTTGGACCTCTTTGTGCTGAGCAGCCGACGCGCGAGGCGGCGGAGGGCTTCTGGGGACGCTCGCCTTCCCGACTCACGAGTGACTTTGACGAAGCCGCTGAGGGCGTGCGAGTGTGGCATCTCGACAGTGGCCGTTTCGGGCGACCGCGCGCCTCCATCCTCACGCTCGTGCGCACGCCGCTCGTGTCGCAGGCCGGCGCCGCGAGCGCGCGGGCCGCGGTGCTGTCGCAGCTCGGTACTGACCTGCTCGTGGATGCGCTCACCACGACGCTCGCACCGTGCGCGCTCGCCGGGCTCAGCTGGTCAGTAAGCTCACACCAGGGAGGGCTGCTGGTGCAGGCGAGCGGCTACTCGCAGCGGCTGCCGCAGCTCTCGCTCGATCTCGCGCGCGCGCTCGCCGCGTTCCAACCCAAAGCCGAGCGCTTCGAGGTCCTGCGGGAGATCCTAATGCGCTCCTTGCGTAACCGTCAGCAGGAGCGACCCTTGTGGCACGCGCAGTACGCGATCACGCATCACTTGACGGTGCCTGCGACGCATCATGAGGCCGCGCTGGTGAGCCGAGCGATCGATCGGGGCCCCTGATGAGCCCCTGACGAGCCCCTGATGCCCCTGATGAGCCACTGATGAGCCACTGATGAGCCCCTGATGAACCCCTGATGAGCGACTCGTTGATGCTGCGTGATTACATCCCGTGTTGGGCAGGCGTTCGCGCTCTCGGACTCGTGCACCGTAGATGCGGTCGCCGAGCATCTCCGAGAGATGCTGCAGGCCAATTTCGTCGAGATGTTCGTGCATGGCAACCTGCTCCCGATGCATGCACGCACCCTCGGACGCCAGTGGCGGGAAGCTCTCGCCGGCTCCACGCCGCTCCCACCCGACTGCGCGCCGCTCCCGTCCACGGCGCTGCTGCCGACGAGCGTCGAGTTGGGCGGACAACCCACACGCTTGAGCGGCGTCGCTGTAAACGCGGCCGAGAGTAATTCGGCCATCGAGCTCTTCATGCAGGTGGGCACGACGCTGAGCTTGCAAGAGGAGGCCCAGCTGCTTGTGCTCGCGCAGGTGGCCTCGAAGCATGCATTCCACGTGCTGCGCACCCAAAAGCAGCTCGGGTACGTTGTGCAGTGCTCCGTGCGCTCGGTGGGCACGTCACGGGGTCTCACCGTCCTCATCCAATCGAGCGTGCAACCTCCGGCGCAGCTCGAGGCCGAGATTGAGAGCTGGATGCGCGAATTCCGCAGCGGCCCGCTCGCCGAGCTGTCAACCTCGAGCTTCGCGGAGTACCAGAGCGCCGTATCGGCGCTGCTCGATGAGCAACCCAAGACTCTCCAGCAGGAGACCTCCCAAATATGGGGCGAGCTCGTCGAGGGGACCTATCGGTTCCAGCATGAAGCTCAGCTGGCCCGTGCGGTGCGCGAGCTCGAGCTGACGCAGGTGAGATCCCCACTGATGACCTCCGACTGCCACCGAGGACCTGCGTTCGCCACTAACGACCTCCGATTGCCACTGATGACCTCCGGTTGCCACTGATGGCGCAGGTAATCGGACTGTTCGACGACAGGTTCGCCGCCGACGCGCCGCACCGACGCGTGATCGTGTCGCACTGGTCCTCGCAAAAGGATGCGGGCGCCGCTGAGCCGTCGCCACAAAAGGCGGCAACGATGGGCGCGTGACGAGAGCTGCACACTTGAGTCCACGCCGCGCTCCTGTGGCCCCACCGGTACCTCCAGTGCCGGTACTACGTAATGCGCTCTCATGGCAAGCACCTCGTGGGGCGTGCGAGCTTTGAGACACGGGCAGGCGCGCACTGTCGTACTCAGCCGCGTACTAGCCCGGTTGTTTCTAACGCTGAGGCGTTCGTGGTTAGTGGATGTAGTTGTCACTTCGGGGGCGCGCCGGGCGGCAACGCAACTAACGTTCAACGTACGCGGAAGCAACCGGCTCGAAGGGCGGTGCGCGCGGGTACGGAAGCGCTGGGTGGACCGCGCTCGGCTTGACGCTTGTATCGGAAATCGTCGACTCTACAACGCACGACACGTTGCACGAATTTGTTCACAAACACACAATCATTAAAGGCGTAAATCCCTGCCGGGAACACCGGACGAACAGGAACACCGCCCGGCCCGCCCGCCGGCGCGTCCCGGCGCGCCACCGACCCGCGCGCGACCCGGGGGCCGGCCCCGCGGCCCACCGGACGGGACCCCGGGGCCGCGGGCCCGCGGCTGTCAGCCCCGGGATCTCGACCGTGGCGCGCGCAAGCCGCAACGCGCGCAAGAACATCGACGAAGACCCCTCCACCGCACACGTAGGGCCGCCTGAGACGAGAGGAACTTTGATCTACCCCAACCGCCTTTGGGGAGCAGGCCCACAGCAGGGGTCAAGATCTCTTCAGCCCCGCGGCCGCGAGCAGCGACACAACGAACGCGGGCCCGGTGCCCGCGCGCAGCACGAGGCCCGCGCCGATGAGCATCACCGCCGTGTCGCGCTTCTCGGACATGTCGCGGCAGGATATTGCGAGCTCAACGCCAGAGAGCGCGAGCAGCACGCCGAGGACCGCGTTGGGGAAGGCGGCGAGCACCGTGGCGAGTGAGGGGCCGAGCGCGAGTGCGAGCGCCATCTTGACAAAGCCCATCAGCATCATGGAAGAGCCCGTGCGCGCACCGAAGAGATGCTGAGCGGCGAGGCCGCCGCAGCCGTGGCAACTAGGAAAGTGACCCAACCAGCCGGTACTCAAGTTCATCAGACCGATGCTCATCGCGATCGTCGTGACTGTTGCAGGCCCTTGATCCACCACCGGATCGGTGCAGCATGCGCCCTCCCCTCGCGCCTTGCGGTGGGCGGCACGGCGACGCCCTCTCGCTGGGTACAGGTCAGACGCGAGCCTTGCCGTCGAGATCACCGCATTGAGGAGGGTGACCGGGAGCTGAGGGAGGGCTGCGCGGTAGAGCGCTTGCATCCAATCGTCCGCGCTGATCTCCAATGGGTTGAGCGGCGCCAGCGGCAGGTACACGCCCCATTCGACGCTTGGCGCGCCATGCCGGGCAAGCACGACCACGGCTCTCACGAGTCCGAGGACAAAGAGGACGAGAGACGCAGGGCGCAGCCGATCGCCATACAAGAGGGCGGCGAGCGCGGCGGAGATGACGAGCAGTCCGAGCTCCAGGGCGCTCTCGGTGGAGGTGCGCCACTCCTTGCAACTTGTAAGCGCAAGGGTCACGCCGGTCGCGAAGACCTTGAGGCCGAGGCCCAGCTGCAGGCCGCGCACGACGGAGAGCGGGATGACGCGCTGGCACCAGCTGATGAGCCCGAGGCTGCCGAGGACGAGGAACGCGCCGCCGAGCCACACCGTCGAGGCGACCATCTGAGGGTACGAGAGCCCCTCGGTCAATGCGACTGCCACCACCGCGTGCATCGGCTGGATGGGCATCGGCAGGTCGAAGAGCACGCCCGCCCAAGCAGACCACAGGCCGCTGAAGAAGACCATCGCCGCGGGTTCGGGAAGAAGCGTGACGCCGCCTTTGGAAAGCGCGACCACGTCCGGTAGGAAAGTGCCGAGATCGCCGAGGGCGCCTGCGACTTCGCCCCGGCGCAGCATTCGCGATGGTGCTGCGATCCGAGCCACGCGGGAAAGAAATCCCTCATGCTGCGGCTCGTCGTCATCGTCGTCATCTGCCACGCCCTTGTAGCTGCTGTTGCCGTCATCGGTGTCGTCGCCATCCTCGACGCCGCAGGACGTATCGCGTGCCATCTTCACCGTTCCCGTTCCGTTTCAGGGCCCTCTCGGCCAGGCACACACCCACAAGCCCGGAGCATGTGCGCTTGCTTGCGATCTTCACGCAGCAAAGGACTGGCCTACCGGTAATTAGGAATATGAATATAAGTCAAGTCAAGTCACATCCAACGGTTGGCGTTTCTGTGTGGTTATAAGTTACAGTTTATAGACTTGAGTTGACTCTTCACTCCCTACTAATTTAGCATTTAGGACCAGCATCATCTTATCGATTCCGTCGTATATTCCAATACCCGCGAACCCGTGGCGCGCCACAGGCTCAGCCCCCTTCCCGGCCCGCGAGCCGCGTCGATGACTGGCGCTGTCATTCGGCCCCGCGTCTTGCATAGCACACCACGGAGCTGTCTCGGCGCTCGCCCGATCACGTGACGTGTCGCCCCTCCCGCGCGAGTGCTGCGTCCTCACACGGAGGGCACGCTTGCCACATTCCCCCTTACATTCCCCCGCACAACGCCACACGCCCGGAGGCATAGCCCTCGCGAGGCTCACTGCGATCAACCTCGGCTATCCCGGCGAGACTCACTGCGATGGCTCGAGCTCGGCCATTTTCGTATCCAGATCCGCGAGGACGGTCTGCAACCGATCCGCTTCGTCAAAGTCGTCATTGTCAACGGCCGCCTGCATTTGCTCTTCTGCCTTGTCTTTCTGCCGCCGCAGCTCCGCAATCTGCTCAGCCACGCCGCCGGCGGCGTCCGGCATCTGCGCCGCCTCCGCAGCCGGTGGAGCCTGTGCGGCAGGCGGCGCCGCCGCCGCGGGCGCCGCTACGAAGTCGAAAGCACTGGCGGCAGCGGGCGCGGGCGCTGGCTCTGGTGGTGGTGGCGCCGGCGCGGCTGGCTTGCCATCGTCGCTGTCATCATCGTCTGGCGCTGGCGCTGGCGCTGGCGCTGGCGCTGGCGCCGTTGGCGTTGCGGGTGCCGGCATAGCCGGCTTGTCGTCGTCGCTATCGTCGCTATCGTCATCCTTAGCAGCGGCCGCCGGTGGCGCTGGTGTCGGTGCCGGTGCTGGTGCTGGTGCCGGTGCTGGTGCCGGTGCCGGTGCTGGTGCTGGTGCTGGTGCTGGTGCTGGTGCTGGTGCTGGTCTCGTCGGTTGCACGGCCGGCTTGTCATCGTCGCTGTCATCGTCGCTGTTGTCATCCTTAGTGGCGGTGGCCGCGGCCGCCGGCGCGCCCACCGGCCTGCCCTCGACATTCAAGCTCCATTTCGTCATCAGTTCGACCAGCTGCGCATTGCAAGCGTCCAGCTCATGCCTGAGGAGCTCCGCCTGCGCCGACTCCGCCTGAGGAAGGAGGGCCTCGAGCGCGCCCTGGTGCTCGCGCAGCAACACAGACTTTGCCTCGTCGAGCTCCTTGGTCTCCGAGTTGAGCTCCGCCGCGAGATCCGCCTCACGGCGCACCTCCGCCAGTTGTGTCGCGCGCTCGCCCTCCACCTGGGCAGCCAGAGTGCCCACCGACGCGCGCGAGGTGTCGATCTTGGTCATCAGCGCCTTGAGCTCCGCCGAGAGGCGTGCCGCGTCGGCAAACTTTTGGGAGGAGGCCGCGAGCTTCTTTTCAAGCTCGAGGCGCACACGGTCATCTTCAGCCGCCCCAATTTGGCGTGTGAGCAGATCCTTCTCGGCCTCGAGCTGCAGCGCGCGGTCGCCGTGCTGCCGCTGCGCGGCGCGGCATTTGGCCACCTCCCCCTCGAGCTCGGCAAGCTGCTCGGTGCGCTTCGCCTTGTGGGCCGCAAGGGCTTTGGCCGCTTGCACCACGCGCACCGCGAGCGCCGATGCATTCCGATGCGCCTCGATGCGCTGGGCAGCCGCGCTCTGTGCCGCGGCGGCGGATGCAATCCAGGCGTCGCGCTCTGCCTGATCGGCGGCTGCCTTTGCCAGGCTGACGTCGTGCTTGGCCCTCTCGCCCTCGTACTTGGCACGCTCCTGCGAGCTCATCAGAGCTCATCAGAGGCCATCAGAGGCCATCAGAGGCCATCAGAGGCACTCATTAGTCACCATACGACCATCAGATCGCAATCAGATGGCAATCAGATGGCAATCAGATCGAAATCAGATCGCAATCGGAGCGCAATCAGCGGCTCGTGCCTGCGAGGTCGCCTCGCGTGAGGCCGCGAGCTTCTCCATCTTCTCGCTCAGCTTCTTGAGCGTCTTGCCGTGCTTGGCCTTGGCAGCGTCGATGACGGCGTCACAGCGCGCGATGTTCGCGACGCACTGGCTCGCCTGATGAGGGAGGCAATCATGATGAGGGAGGCAGTCATGATGAGGGGCAATCATGATGAGGGAGGC
>ENA-UOXK01001768-UOXK01001768.1-mixed-culture-metagenome-genome-assembly--contig:-NODE-1768-length-14216-cov-43.948874_pt1 | contig 14216 bp, 7 predicted proteins | sample MGYA00238160_ERZ761638 | MGnify/ENA primary metagenome ERZ761638 (study PRJEB28912, sample SAMN08777098) | mixed culture metagenome | isolation source: Freshwater growth medium | place: USA...
GGGAGGATCACGGCGCTCATGGTCGCGTCCCGCCGCAAGCAACTCGCGGCCGTCGCCAAGCTGCTGGCATCCTCAAACGCCTCCACGCTGAATGCGCAGAGCGCCGAGGGCTGCACCGCGCTCTACCTCGCCGCGGAGGAGGGCGCCGAGCCGATCGTGCAGCAGCTCCTCACTCAAGGGGCGGATGCGGCGCTCGCCGCTTCCGACGGTGGCACTCCGCTCATGCGGGCGAGCCGTTTTGGACACGAGCGCTGCCTTCATGTCCTGCTCGAGGCGAAGGCGGACCCAAATAAGGCACATTCCGACGGCAGGACCGCCTTGATGTTCGCTGCCCAAACTGGCCACGAGCAGGTCGCTCTCGTCCTGCTCGAGGCAAAGGCGGACCCAAATAAGGCACATTCCGACGGCAAGACCGCCTTGATGTTCGCTGCCCAAAATGGCCACGAGCAGGTCGCTCTCGTCCTGCTTGAGGCAAAGGCGGACCCAAATATGGCAAAGTCCGACGGCTGGACCGCCTTGATGCACGCTGCCAAAAATGGCCACGAGCAGGTCGCTCTCGTCCTGCTCAAGGCAAAGGCGGACCCAAATCAGGCAAAGTCCGACGGCGTGACCGCCTTGATGTTCGCTGCCCAAAATGGCCACGAGCAGGTTGCTCTCGTCCTGCTCGAGGCAAAGGCGGACCCAAATATGGCAAAGTCCGACAGCGTGACCGCCTTGATGTACGCTGCCCGAAGTGGCCACGAGCAGGTTGCTCTCGTCCTGCTCGAGGCAAAGGCGGACCCAAATCAGGCACAGTCCGACGGCAGGACCGCCTTGATGATGGCTGCCCAAAATGGCCACGAGCAGGTTGCTCTCGTCCTGCTCGAGGCGAAGGCGGACCCAAATCAGGCAGAGTCTGACGGCTGGACCGCCTTGATGAGCGCTGCCAAAAATGGCCACGAGCAGGTTGCTCTCGTCCTGCTCGAGGCAAAGGCGGACCCAAATAAGGCAATGTCCGACGGCAGGACCGCCTTGATGTGGGCTGCCCTAAATGGCCACGAGCAGGTCGCTCTCGTCCTGCTCGAGGCAAAGGCGGACCCAAATAAGGCACATTCCGACGGCAAGACCGCCTTGATGTTCGCTGCCCAAAATGGCCACGAGCAGGTCGCTCTCGTCCTGCTCAAGGCTAAGGCGGACCCAAATATGGCAGAGTCCGAAGGCTGGACCGCCTTGATGCTCGCTGCCCGAAATGGCCACGAGCAGGTTGCTCTCGTCCTGCTCGAGGCAAAGGCGGACCCAAATCAGGCAGAGTCCGACGGCATGACCGCCTTGATGTTCGCTGCCCAAAATGGCCACGAGCAGGTTGCTCTCGTCCTGCTCAAGGCGGGCGCCGTCGTGAGCGCTCAGAACAACGCCGGCGTGACCGCCTTGATGCTCGCTGCCCATAATGGCCGCGTGCAGGTTGCTCTCGTCCTGCTCAAGACGGGCGCCGTCGTGAGCGCTCAGAGCAACGCCGGCTGGACAGCCTTGATGATGGCTGCCCTAAATGGCCACGATCAGGTTGCTTGTGTCCTGCTCGAGGCAAAGGCGGACCCAAATCAGGCAAAGCCAGATGGCTGGACCGCCTTGATGAGCGCTGCCAAAAATGGCCACGAGCAGGTCGCACACATCCTGCTCGAGACCGGAGCGGCATTGCTTTCAGCCAGCGTGCCTCCATCGGCAACCCTCATCGCAGGATGGAGCACGATTGGCGTTCGAGTTGCCGCGGCGCCCGTCAAAGCCTTCTACGAGATCGAGCTCATCGCAATTGGCGGTTATCCGCAGCTCGGGTGGGCATCGCCTTCGTTTGTTGTCGGAGCGAGCGCTCCCTCGGGAGAGGGTGTAGGTGACGACGATGCGAGCTGGGGGGCAGACGGCGCGCGAAAGCTCTTATGGCACGCAGGAAGTGAATCATGGGAGGAGCAGTGGGCTGCAGGCGACGTCATCGGCTTTGGGTCGGATCTCACCACAGGCACAATCTGGTTTGGCAAGAATGGCGTCTGGAGAGCTATTTTCAGCGACGTTCGAGCTGAAAGCTTGTACCCTGCACTGAGTGGGGGCGGGCTGGCCTGCTGCATCCGCTTGGGGGCTGAGTGCATGCTGTCGCCACCCGATGAAGGCTTCGTGCCATATCCTCAGGGGGCGATTGAGCTGCTTCGTGGTCGTGCCGGCGCGCTCATCAGTGCAAGTGAGGTGCCTCCCTTAGTGCGTACACGTGGAATTGATGTCTGGCTCATGGCAAGAGGCAGCGGAAGCGATGCATGCGCACAGCTAGTTGCCGGCTGGGCATCATGCTGAGACAGACAACTGATCAATGCAGCGCAGGGGCAAAAGATCACCCGATCATGCTCGTGTTCGCTGTGTGCCCCCCACTGGCCACGAGCAGTGTCGGCCCTGTGCCCGGCCCTTGCGTTGTTATGACTCGACTCTTAAACCAAACTTTAACCCAATATAACATTCACACCGACCTTGAACCCTCCCTAGCGCGCTACGACTTCGCGTGGGCGCACTTTTTTGACCTAGGGGGACCATTCCCACTACTCCATCGCACTACTCACAACTCAGGTAATTACCCCATAGGCTTTGAACACTGTATGGGGCGCACTTTTTTGACCTAGGGGGACCTTCCCACTACTCAGGTAATTACCCCATAGGCTTTGAACACTGTGTCGCGAGCGAGCGCGCATGCTTTTTAAGCTTTCGCTCTCGTCTATATTTCTTTTACCGAGCGCGTGCGCGACTTTGGACGCGCGGTTTTCGACTTTGTGAGACCTCGACTTTCTGAGGAAGAGAATTCCCCGGCCAAAGTGGTCCCTATCGCCTATATGGCTATATGTCAAACTATAAACTGAAAACCACGCGAGGACATGCGATGTGGCGCTCATGAATTGGCGCTCATCGCATGTTCCTACTCATGTGTGGGCATGGCCCGGATCGGGGATGGCGCAGCTGCTGCAATGACTGTATCGTGTGCCAGGTGTGCGGGGCGGACATGTCGCGGGCAGTCCGCGGCACACAAAGGCCTAAGACCCAGTTCCAATTACAAATGTCAACGCGCGAAACACCTTCGCTATCCGAGGACGTCTCGTGCGCGGGCTCGGGCCCCCGCCGGCCGTCGAGGAGACGCCCGTCGTTCCGTCCGCGCGGCGTGTTCGCCTCCCGGTGCAGACGGACCGGACGGCGGAAGCGATCCGCGCACCGCGGGGAGGGTGGCTTGCTCATTGCTGCTTATCGCTGCTCGGACTCGAGCGCGACCCGCGACCACGTACTCGGCCCGGCGCCCTCTGTGCTCTCTGGACTCTGCTCTGACGCGCTCTAGCGGGGCCCGTTACATAGACCTATAGCTACCTGTAGCGGGCCCTTATAGGCCGGCGTCTAAGGCCGGCGTCCCACGTTTGTCCCACGTTTAATCGCACGTTAATAGTCTAGCCCTATGTTCCACGCATGGTTCCACGATCAGTCTAGCCCTTTGAACACAGGCCAGGTCACACGTTTAGTCGACGTGCGCGTACGGAGGAATGGGCGTCCCTGGCCGGTCGTGCGAGTGCTGGCACGCCCTCTCTTTCCCCCGAACCACACCCAGAGGCGTCGCGTGGCTAGGGTGGCACAACGACGATGGTGCGACGAGGCCGCCTGCATCTTTCTGACGGTAGCTGTGAATCCATCCGCGGCCCGCACAACGGCGACAAACGAGCGTGTGCTCGCCGCATCCTAGGCAGACCACCTCTGTGAGGCACGCATCGCAGCGCTCCCGGCCGCAATCGGCGCAAGTGAAGCCCACAAATGGAAGCGCATTCCCATTGGACCCTCCAAATGCAAGCGCATTCCCATTGGACCCGTTGGTCCCATTGGACCCTCCAGTCCCATTAGACCCTCCAGACGAGCACCCGCAGAAATCAAGCCCGCAGCCGTCGCAGGAGCGCCAGTCGACACCCTCAACCTCGGTGCACTCCTGGCAGAATGCACGAGGGCACCTGGCGCAGCGCCGAATGGGCTTACACTCGTTGCATCTCCGAAACGGCCGCCATCGGTCGGACGCATTGAGGCAGACCATGGTACTCTCTGCGGTCGCCACGCACTCCGCGCCGTTGCATAATGGGAAGTGATCCTGCGTCTGGACAAGGCCGCAATCGTCGCACGTGCTGATGTCCATCACGACCGGCCTCGTGCTCCATGTGCAGTCCGAGGGCCACGTCGCCAGTTCGAGCGCGTTCATGTTGCGGGGATTCTCGAGTCGTAGCCCTTGATGGCAGCCGTCGAGCTCCAGCACGCGCAACGACGGCAGCGCACTCAACAGGTCTTGCAGCTGCGGCCCCTGCCGGCCCGCCTTGAGGCCGGTGCACTGCTGCAGGCTAAGCGTGTGGAGGAATGGTTGCTGTCTGAGAAGTTCCAGACCCGCGAGGCTGACCTTGGGCATCGCAAACAGGCGAAGCTTGGTCAACGTGCCTTGCGCGAGTGACATGAGATTGGCGAGCCGCTCATCTGTGAGCTGGCGCTTCTGAGTGGCGGACATGAGCGTCGATTGCGACGGCAGCGAGATCACCGAGTGCAGGGACGGCTCCAGACGCCCGAGCTCATGCCATGCACGACAAGCCCGCATGGCACGATGTAAATCGAAAGTCTCGAGGTGAGCTAGCCAAATGAGAACCAGCTCCGGCTGCGTCGGCAGTGCAACCGCCGTGCGTCGTGCGTCGAGAACGCGTTTGCGCGTTTGGCGTGCGGCGCCACGCACGCGCTCGAGGAGGATGGTCATCTCGCTCATGGTGAACCCGCGATGTGAACAGATTTATACGACTTCGTCCGAATTCATGTAATTCAATGTAGGTTTTTTTGTGCTCGACCATGGAGAGAGGGCACTGCTCAAAACGGCGCGTTTTATGGCGAGACTGGCGCTCACGCTCCTCGCTCTTGCGCTGAGCTTCACGCACGCCAAGTCCATCTTAGATGATATCCCCGATGTCGAAGACGAGGATGAGGATGTAGCAGCTGATGGCGGCTATGATAAGTCGCAAGCCGCTCCGACGCTGCAAGCCCACACCGATGCTGGCCCAGACGACGTGTTTGAGTACATCATGGGCGGCGGCGGCGGTGAATCGTCCATGCAGCAGCTCCAGGCGCTCTTCGAGATGCTTGACAAGAACAAGGATGGGCTGGTGGGCGCGGCCGAGATCCAAGAGGGCCTTGAGCTGCAGCTGTCGCAGCACGCGGAGCGGCTGCAGGCGGTGCATGCTGAGGAGGCACGGCGCATCCTCGGCGATGCGGACGTGAATGGCGATGGGAGTCTGAGCGCAGCTGAGTATGCAGACGCTGACCTGCCGCGCGCGGCCTACGAGCTACTGTCCAGCGATCGCTTCGCCTTTGCCGACGCTGGCACCGATGAGCAGCCCGGCCCCGACGGCCAGCTCTCAGTAGAGGAGCTTGCCAACGCGCTCTTCCCCGAGACTTCGCCGAAGCGGGCGGAGTTCCAGAAGCTCGTGGCGAGGCGCATCCTGGCTGAACACGACCTGGATGGCGACGGCCGCCTCGACAGGCAGGGCCTGATGAAGTTCGTATTGGCTGTGCAGGGACTTGGTGCTGACGAGACGACTGAGGGCGAGTCGGACGCCGGGGTGGCGCAATTTGCGGCGAGCGAGGCTGAGAGCCATCTGAGTGTCTACGACGTTGACGGCGACGGGACGCTCGATGGCGCCGAGTTGGGCGAGTTGCTCGTCCCCTCGCCCGCCGGCCGCGACGAGTATGCGCGCGAGGCGCACAGGAGCTTGCTCGAGATCGTACCCGACGGTGGCGGCCTCGACCTCGAGAGCATGCTAAGCCACGCGTCCCGGTTCTACAATGCGTTCAATCACCTGCTGGAGCCCGTGGGGTACGACGAGTCCATGTTCTCCAATCTTGGATATCAGGAAGGCATGTACTATGACGAAGTCGAAGAGGAGTGAAATTTGAAATACCGCTAATCGAATGTTGCGCCCAGCAGTGTGTGCTGTGTGAGAGATGGCAGCGAGGCGCGGATCCCTATCGCCGGCGCGCATTGCGTCCGTCCCCTCTGCGCGCCACGTCTCTCGAAGAAATGCTACAGGGAATCTAAATTACCGTTGAGTTTCCGGTCACTCGGACTAGCGCGTAGCGGTTGCGTTCACATGATGAATCCCTTTATTTTTTGGAACACGCGCGTCAGAACGCCGTGCCAGCTGCCGCGCCGGAGCCCCCACGCCAAGGCGGGGGTGACGGTGACGGAGCTCGGTGGTACTGGCTGTGTAAAGAATAAAGGGGGGCCATCGGGCCAATCGGGGAGCCATCTCGTTACCAGCCCAGCCCGATTCCACGCCTTGGAGTGTATGGGGACTGGGGTTGTAACCCAGGCGCGTCGTGACGTGCGTCCTCATGGCTGCATGGCCATGGGCTGTTGTGCTCGAGCAGCCCGGCGGTGCGCTCGTGCCCGCTGGGCTCGTCCGAAACGGGAGCGAAGCAACGGCCATTTGAGCTCTCCTCCGTCGGAGTGGACAAGCATCCGCCGCAGCCGCAGGCGCCGCAGCCGCAGCAGCCGCCGACACAGCACGGGTGCATCTGCTGCAGCAGCGCAGCGCGCGCGTTCGTGCAGCAGAAGACGAGGGCATTCAGAGCCCCGTGTAGCTGGGCTGCCGCGTCGGCTGCGGTGCAGAGCCAATCAGCACCCTCCCCATAGCCTCCGGAAATCGGTCGCGTGTAGATCTCGAAGGGCCATGCGAGCAAGAGAACGATCAGGGCAGGCAGCTGAGTGATGAGGAAGCTGAGAGAATACAGGACGAAGCGCGGCCAGAGGCGAAGGCGCAGCCGCGCGGCGTCGCGCTCGGGCGACGGCAGCGACTCGAGGTTCGAGGAGAGCGTCGTGTGCACGAACAAGTGCACGACGACGTACGTGTACACATTGTAAAGGATGGCGAGGAGGCAGACGGATTGACCCGCCATGTTCCATTCTGGAAGCACAAAGTCACAATACATTTCGTCAATGCTCCCATTAGAGTCCCTCGCGGAGAATGTCTCGCTCGCGCCAAAGAGCGAGCTCCCGCCAAACGGGTTGAAGAACCCGAGGAGCGCCAGCAGCAGCGGCAGAGCCCAGCAGAGCAAGTGGATCCGGCAGTGCCGCCCAGTGCGGGGGCTGCGATATTTACCAGTAGCGCTCGCAATGGCCTTGCGCACTACGTGTGCGTATGCCATCGTCCACAACCAAGAGGACCATTTGGTTCCCCAGTACGCGGCACCCTGCACGGAGCACCAGGTGGGTTTCTGCGGGTGCCCGGGCACTTGCAGCAGCATGCACAACAGGTCTGCAACTGCAAAGAAGCAGAGCATCCTCATAGGATCGGACGTGCGCCGCTTTTGCAATGCGACGATGGAGAGGACGCAGAGGTCCCCGAGTGCGCTGACTCCGCAAAGCACGGCCACACTGGGGTCGCTTATCCACCAGTTTCCATCGCTTATCCACCAGTACCAACCCATGTGTGACGCGAGAAGCTGATGACGCGAGCGAGCCCACCAAGGTGACCAAGCAAGGTGTACAAGCGCCGGAGAGAGGAAAGCGAAGACTCCTGTGAACTGTGGCTGTTAAAACTCGGTCCGCCTCGGAACTGAGACTGACCATAAAAACGATCCGCAAGAGAGCACGTCGACGCGAAGTAGGCTTAGTAGCGTAGTCCATTATGCGTTTTGTGAAACGTGACGAAACGGAAAACCACAAAAGGGGTCGCCGATCCTGCCGATTCTCTACGGCGGGCGGACGCAACAACCAACGCGCCCAGGTTTACATGAACCAACGCGAACATGACGACATGAAGGACGCGAGGCACATTGGGGCGGATCGAGTGGCGGCAGAGGCCGCGGAGGCGAGTGGCGAAGGGCCCATGGAAGCGCCCCAGCCGCTCACGGCGGACGAGGCCATTGCAGCAGCAGCAGCAGAGGGTTTAGTGCTGGCTCGCAAGGACGGCACGCCATTCGGGTTTTGGGGTGTTTCCAAGAGAGGACACAAATTCAAAGCGTCCGTTCGTGGACTTCCTGGTGCCGGCGCAAAATCCAAGAGTAATCCCATCACGCTCGGCACTTTTGCGTGCCCGGAGGAGGCTGCACTTGCGCTTGCACGAAAGTATCCAACTGCGGCCGCCCGACTCGTTGAAATGGAGGCAGTGAAGCAGGCAAAGAAGTCAGCAAAACCAGTTGTTGGCATGACCGAAGAGGAGGTGAGGCAAGCTGCTCAGACTGAGGGGCTGACTCTACCGGCGAATTCTGTTGCAGCATCGGGGTTTCATGGTGTTTCAAAGCGACCTGATCTTAAGGCAAGGCCGTATCGAGCGCAACTACCGGGCTCCAGAGACAGCAGGTTAGGCGCTGGTGGCGAATTAGGGTATTTCACGTCCGCGCATGAAGCTGCTCTGGCAATCGCTCGCAAGCTCGGCCCTGAAAGGAGCGCTGAACTGGCCAAACCACGTCGAAACGGCTGGGAGCTTGTGGAACTTCGTGAGCTGTCTTCATCGGAGGCCACGCGCATTGCAGGAGAGGAGGGCCTTTGTCTACGACGCAAGCACAATAGTGACGAGTATTGGGGGGTCTCTCGCAGGACTTCGCCTGGCACCTCGGCGTCTCTTCCAGTTTGGGTGGCGATCATCTTCGTGGGATGTGGCCGTGACCGTAAAAACAAGGCAGACGAAGGTGTTCATGAAATCCCTGATGCCGCAGCTTCCTCTGGATGCAGCGGTCAACAGTCGAGGCCTGGCAGGACCAAGTCTGGCGATCGACAGCTTCAGCTACAATCCATCAGGAAGCAATTGAAGAAAGCCCGGCGCACAAGTGGCGCGCTTTACCTCGGTAGTCATGCCAGCGCGGAGGCTGCGGCCCTGACCATCGCACGGGCTCTCAGAGACGATTCAGAGCTGATGACAATCGTGACTCAGCTGCAAAAGAGAGCCAAGACCACCCAGGGGCCTCCTGCCAGCTATGTGGCTGGCAAGCGCAAGCGCGGGATGCTGCCTGACGAGGAGGAGTCTGGGGAGAGCGATGATGACAACTGTGATGATGATATCGATGGTGGCATCTGCGATGGTGAGTGCTATGATCATCATATCGTCGACGCGGTGGCAGTCGAGTTCTGGAGTGACGATGACGAGGATGGTGCGCCGCATGTGGAAGTGCAAGTCATTTGATGGGGATGGTCGACGGACGTCCCCTGCCCCAACGGCGAGCCATCCGAGTCGAGTGTCGCGAATACCAGAACGGCGTCGAGGAGGGGCGATCGCGCTGCCTGTACTGTTGTGTTCGATACCTGGGTGGGCGGGAGCGAGAAAAGTGCTTGTAGCTGCTACGCGGCACACCCTCGCGTGTAAGTAACCTTAGAGTCACTACTGTAGAAACAACACTCCACCCACGAGCCCAGGACGGTCGAGCCGGACGTGTGAGATGCGCGGTGAGATGTGTGTTGTGTCGGCAGCCGCCACACGCCGCAGTGCACCTATGAAGCGCTGAGAGACCCCCAAAACCTGGGACTGTACGTGCGCTGAGACGATAAGAGACGATATGCAACTGTCGTCGTGTCGTGTTTACTGAGTGTACCTCGTGTAGACCAAGTAGAGGACGTCTGTACCGTACGCTAACCGAACCGTCCGTACTACGCACGGTCGCAGAGTGTATGCCGTCGTCAGTGTGGAGACCATGCGCGACGGCGATCCCCGGCTGACCGGACGTGACTTCTAGTCTTCTACATTGTACATATCGGCTATGGCCTACCTACTTTCAGGGTATCTCTAGAAGGGGAGAAGATCCCTTTGTAAAACCTCCACTCGAACGCCACGACTTCGAGAGCCCTAGGTCCGCCACCGCGGGATGTTCGTCGAGGGTGGCGTACAGGCCAGGGTCGCGGCTCGCGAGCGTGCGCAGCACCTGCAGCGCCTTGCCGAGGTGCGAGCCCTCGGCCGAGGCGACGGCCGGCGCCTGCGGGTTGGCTGTGCGCTCGCAATCGACAAGGTCGAGCAGCGCTTGCATGACCTCCGGCGTCGTCGCGAGCGCGCGCCACGTCGACGCGTCCGCCGCGAGCGCCAGGAGCGCGCGCAGCACGGCGCCTAGAACGGCGCTTGCATCATGCGCGAGGAGCTGCGCGAGATGCGCAACGACATGCCCGTGCGCCACGAGCGCGCCGCGACCGGCGCGCGTGGCGCACAGGCGCTCCAGGAGCGCGACGCCCGCGCTCAGGTGCGCGTGCGACTCGTCGACCATGAGGGAGAGGGCGGCCGGGAGGATGTGAATGGGCGCCGACGGCGACGACGAGCCACGCAGATGGTGCGCGGCCTCGGCGCTGCGCATCGCGCGCTCGAGCGCCGTGGCGAGCATCAGTTGCAGATGAGGCACGGCGGTGCCTGCAGGGCCCTCCACGCCCGCCGCAAGCAGCGCCGCGAGTGCGTCCACCGCGTCAGCCACGCTCGCCATGTCGGTGGGCAGTGCACGTGTCGCCGCGCGCTCGAGCGCCGCAGCGAGCGCCTCGCCGTTGGCCGGCGTGCGAAGGAGGGTGCGCAGCGCCATCGTGCACGCCGCCCGAGCCGGGCATGTGGGCACACGATTCCCTTGACGAGCGGCAAAGAGAGACGCGCTCGCGATTGCAAGGTCGGCGATGACAAGGTCGGCAATGCGGAGCAGCGGGGGGAGCAGCGGGGTGGAGCGGGATGCGGCGCCAGCGTGCGCGGACGAACCTGACGAACCTGACGAACCCGGCGCAGCGCCCGGCGCAGCGACCTCCACATCGGAGGACCTCTCGTCTGCGGGCTGCTGTGCCCTCGGGCCCGCATCGGCGTCGGCGGCGCCGACCGAGCCAGACGTTACGTCGCCCGAGCCAGCCGTTGCGCCGTCCGAGCGAGAGCGAAGCCCACCGGCGACTGCTGAGCATAAGCGAAGGAGGACGGGAGCCCCGGTGACGAAACTTGGTGGGGCGCCGCCGCCGCCCGCCGCCACGTGGCCCACCCCTCCAAGTTTCGTCGCCGCCACGTGGCCCACCCCTCCGAGTTTCGTCACCGGGCCCATCCCTTCACCGCCAGCCGCCGTAACGGCATCCAACGGTCGGTGCTCGACACGGCGCCCCGCCGCCTCCGCACCGTCCGCGAAGGTGAGCGCCACGAGAAGAGAGGATGCATGCGCGAGCAGCGCGGGCGGCAGTGGCGCAAGTTGCCCGCGCCGCGCGGCAGCAGTGGCGGCGGCCATCGCCGCGGACGGCGGCAGCTCGGCGATCGTGACGGCGGCCATGGCCGAGAAGGCACTCGTCGTAGACGCCGCCGAGAAGGCCGTCGGCGTCGCGTCGATGGTCATCGCCTCCAATGCTCCTGCTCCACCCTTGGTCAACGGCATGCCCTTGCCGCCGAAGCCGCCGCCGCGCGGTGCCTGCTGGCTGTTGGCGCCCGCGGCGGCGCTCGTGACGGGGGCGCTCGTGTATCCTTTTTTGGGCAGAGCGCCGTGCGGAGCGCCATCAAAGCCCATCGCGCCCGCGACGGCGTCGAGCACCGCCGCGTACTCGAGCAGCTCACACGTCGCTTCGAGGCCACCCGCGAGGACGATCGCCTCGCGCACTGACGTCGTCGTCGCGGCGAGTTCCGTCAGTTTCGTCAGGCTCGACATGGCCCACGTGCTCATCCGCACGCTGTCCTGCACCTCCTCGTGCATGACCCGCGCGGCCTCCTCCCGCACCTCCACCAGGCCTCTCTTGGCCTTGGCGAGCTCTGCCTCCTCATTCAGCCTGAGCCCCGCGACGGCCTCCCTGCGCTCCAGGATGGCGATGCTCGACGCAAGCTCCTCCGCCACCACCTGCAGCTCGTTCACCTGGGGGCTCGAGGCGGGCGCCGTCTTGGGCGCCATCTCGTCGGCCGCTCCGTCGGCGCCATCGGGAGCATTCACAGCGGGGGCGTTCACAGCGGGAGCATTCACAGCGGGGACGACGACGCGCGCCGTCGCGACGAGCACCTCGATGGCGCCCACCACGGCGCCCAACGTCCACTCCCTCGTGGCGCGCGGATGGCGCCCACCATGGCGCCCAAGCCTTTCAGTCGAGGCTGGCCGAATGGTGGACGCTGTCTGGTGGAGTGCGCTCCCCTTGGCGCCCTGCCCCTCGCTCGCGTCCTCCCGTGCGCCCACCACGGCGCCCGCCTCGACCTCGGCCGCCCCACACAGCGCTTGGAGGCACCCTCGGCAGGTGCGCACCGCCCGATCGCCTCGTAGAGAGGCTGATGGGGGGCGCAATTGCGTCTCGAATGCATGCTTGACGAGGCGACGCAAGTCCGCACGCGACAGCGCGGGCAGTCCCGCGGCGCCGGCGGCGGAGCAGAGTGAGCTCAAGACCCCGAGCGCGCCGCTCTCGTCGCTCTCGGTGTCGCCGAGGTCGATTGGAGTGGCCATTGACGAAACCAACGGTCCTGCGGCCAAGGGTCCGCCCGGGACAGCGCGAAGGATGGCATCGCCCGGGACAGCGCGAAGGACGGCCAACGGTCCGCCCGGGACAGCGCGAGCATCGCCCGGGACAGCGCGAGCATCGCCCGGGACAGCGCGAGCATCATGGAGCGCGAGCAGCCACGTGGCTGCACCGCGCGCGAGGACCGCGCGCGCGTGCGTGGGCGTGCTCACACGCCGCAGCGAAAGGATCAGAGCGCGCTCGATGCACTCCAGATCTGCTGGCGCCGTGTTGGGCGCCCCCGGTGCTGGCAGGTGCTCGTCGAGGAGCGCCGTGGCGGTGGCCAGCTCGCACTCGGCGGGCAGCGTGCACCCAAGCAGCACGCCGAGCGCGTTGGTCGCCTGCACGCGCAGCAGCCGCCGCTCCTCCTCAGGCGAAGCGCTCGTGCCCGAGGCCGCGCTCATCAGGTACACGCGGGCCACCAGCGATGCCCAACACGGCGCCAGCGCCCGCCGCGGCGCGTGCGGACGCGGGCCTCGACCAATGGCGTCGTGTTGGGCGCGGACCATGGCGGCGGGACGTGCGCCAAACACGGCGGGACGTGCGAGCGTGGCGGCTTCGGGAGCAGCAGCGGCGGCAGCGGCGGCAGCGGCGGCAGCGGCGGCGGCGGGGTTGGGAGTGGCGGTCGCGGCGGCGGTCGCGGTCGCGGCGGCGGTCGCGGTCGCGGCGGCAGCAAAGCAGAGCGTACAGAGGAGCTCGAGTACCGCTGCCACCATACGTTCGGCGTGCTGTGAATGGACCTGCTGTGAATGGACCTGCTGCCCTTCACGCGCACGGCGGAGGCGCACGGCTACGCGCGCCTCGGCGCCGCGCAGCAGGCGGCTCGCCAGCACGCCCACCTCGCCAGCGGACGCGGCGCGTAGCAGGCGCTCGTGGTGACGAATCGCGGCTTCGTGTCGACTGATCGCCGAGGCGTATTGCGACGACGGCATCGGATCGGTGCCCTGCAGCGCCGAGATGGCGAGCTGCGCCATGCGGAGCTCGTGCGCGAGCACGGCTTTCCAGGCGTCGAGGAGCAGCGCCGCCGGATCGGAGCGCTCGCGAGCGGCGGCGGCGAGCACTCGCAAGCTCATCGCCGCTGCCGCGTCGCGCACGTCAAGGGAAGCGGTGGGCTCGTGGGAATCGCGGCTGCCCTCGTCGTGTTCGGCATCGATGACACGGAGTGCGATCCGAAGCGCCGTCTCAACTGCACGGCTCGGCACGTCCGCACGAGGGCTGGTGGTCGATGGCGCCTGTATTCGGCCGTCCCGTGTCGGCGCCCACAGGCCACGGATGGCTGCGAGCAGCACGCGGTAGAGCATAGCGCGCAGGTCGTCGTGCAGTGCGGCCAGAGCCGATTCATTCAAGCTGAGCGCGTCGGCTACGGAAGCGCTCGCCTCCACTGCGAGCGCAATCGTGGCAACCGCATCGACCAGAGCTCCATGAGGCTTTTCGCTGCGCATGAGTGCGTCGGCAGCCGCATCGCAGGCTGACAAGGCGCCCTCTGCGGCATCGATGGCGGACGAGAGCGACTGGACCGATGGCACCGCGAATGAGAGCGCCTCCGAGAGGGCCGAGGACGCGGCCGACAACTGTTCTGCGACCACATCCATGGACGCCGTGAACGGCCGTACGTACTCTGTCATGCAGCATGTGTACATGTACTGTAAACATTACTTTGAAAAAAGATCCTCTCTTATCGCACAAACTGACGAAGAAAATCCTGGGGACCCTGAAAAAGGCGAGCGCAGCAGCCTTTCAGGGTACTGGC
>ENA-UOXK01001775-UOXK01001775.1-mixed-culture-metagenome-genome-assembly--contig:-NODE-1775-length-14147-cov-37.177973_pt1 | contig 14147 bp, 9 predicted proteins | sample MGYA00238160_ERZ761638 | MGnify/ENA primary metagenome ERZ761638 (study PRJEB28912, sample SAMN08777098) | mixed culture metagenome | isolation source: Freshwater growth medium | place: USA...
TTGGTTTCGCCTGGCATCCATACGGTCTCGTACCCGAGCGCGTACATCCGCTCCTTCTCGCTGCAAGCCTCGACATGCATGGCATATGCGATCGCAGCGGCCTCTGCCGTCGGGAATGATCCAAGATAGCTGCCGCGAACGCCCAGCGCATAGAAGGTACTCCGATTGGGAACCGCTCGTACATTCTTGTACCCCGAGGCCTCGTGAGAGCAGAGGTGAAGCTGGACTCCCTGGTGTTTGGCAGCCGGAGCGGCCTTCCGAGCTAAACACACTGGGCATGAGAAGTTTTCGAGCGCCTCTGCTGCAGCTGCGCTGACCACGCCAGCGCACTCGCCGTGGCACCAGCGTGAGCAACTCTCGCATTGCACCCAAACGCCTGATCCTTCTGGAAGCTCGTCGTGAGATTGGCCACAGAAGCAGCCATAGAAGCTTTGGTTTCGCCACTTATACACCTCGTCTCCGCCAGCATCATAAGTCGTGCCCGCACTCGTACCACACGCATCCGAACACTCGTTCTTATGCAGTGTGTGCCACCTGCATTCGCCGTCGTCGTACAGGACGAGGTGATGCCAATCAAAGCCTTCGACGCGACCCGGCTGCCAGCGGTTCAGAGAAGGCCAGTAGACTTCGATTCGGCTCCTAATCGCTGGTATAGCTGGTATAGCTGGAGCGTTTGTCGAAAGACGCTGCTGCTGCGACGGCCGCTCATGGCAGACCGGCAGCTTGCTGAGTGTATCTGCCTTGATTGGATAGTGATGTCCTTCTGCTTCGATGATGTAGGCGCTACTGCTGCCACCGTCTGCAAAGGTGATGGGCTCACGAGTGATCGCCACCACCGTGGCTGGGGTGCGCCCTGCAGTAAACCCTGGCCAGAAACTGTTCGGTACGCTCACCACGGAGCCGATCCAGCCATCACCGTCGGTCTGCAGCCCGTGGACGCATCCAAGATCCGCTCCTAGGTCGAAGGCCTCGCTCGCTGTCACGCACTCTTGCGCGTCTGAGTGCTCCCCGGGTGGGGTGCAAACGGCGCCCTCGGTCCTCGATGGCTCAGCCGATGGCTCAACTATCTGCTTCAGGGAGTCCTCTTCGGCTTGCAGCACATCCTCCTCGCCCGGCTCTGCCGCCGCTCGTTCCGCCCCATATTTTATGTGCCTCGCGTAGCACAAGGCCGCCTCCTCCGGCGTCGCAAAGGTGCCGAGGTAGCGTTTCTTGCCTTTCACACAAATCTTCGCCTCGTACTTGCCCCCAGTCTTGCTCACGCCCTTGAAGCCCGTCTCATTGCTAGACGATGGCACAAACTCGAGCCCCTCGGCCGCCGCGGCCACCCTGGCCTCGTCCGCCGTGAGCGGCTGCGACTCTGCGGCCATCACCTCCTCCTCTCGCTCCTCTCCCTCCTGCGCCTCTGCGAGCACAGCATCCTCCTCGGCAGCCCTACGGTCAACAACCTCGGCCTTACCCTTGGCCTTGACCTTGGCCTTGACCTCGTCCTCGCCGTCCTCGGAAAGCACGACCACCTCCTTGCTAGCGGGCCGAGCAGCGGGTGCTGCTTGCGAGCTTTTCTTCCGTTTCACTGGCTTCACTGGCTGGGCAAACAACGGATTCATCGCCAGCCGATCTGTGATGGGCCGCTTGCGCGTCCCACGCCGCATTGGCTCGTCCAGAGTGCTCGTGACGGCGCCCCCCCGCCGCAATGGCCCATCCACAGCGCGAACCACCGTCGTTCCGTTGCTGGATCCGAACAGCATATCCTCGTCCATCTCATCAAGATCGACAACGTCAAAGCTGGACTGCCCTTGCTGCCTTGGGTGATCTGCCACGCTGGGTGGCTCGAGCTGGAACTCCGAGCTGCCACGGATCCAGACGACATGGACGCTCTCGGGTAGCGTTTCGAGTAGCATCTGCAGATTCTTGTCGAGCTTCACATCTCGGGAACGCGGTATGCGTTCGCCGCAGCATGGGCATGTCTTTCCAGCGTACGAGCGCAGGGCACCGAGATTGCACTGGGCGACATGCTGGCAAAAAGTCCCTTTTGCTGGCTCCACGAGTCGTTCATGCGTGAGCACGCACTTGAGGTGAAGCTGCCTCCAATCCTCAGCCACGACGTCAGCAGAGCTCTCGGCGGCGAGGACAAGGCGGACAGAGCAAGCAGGGTCGTTGGGTCTGCCGTGCACTTGCGAGAGGCCGTCATCATACATCACGCGGAAAAGGTCGATGGACGACCCGTTTCTCGCGAGTTCTGTGAACGTTTCTGCCAGATATCCTTCATGCCAGTCACCGTCCCAGTCTAGAGCAAGACGTGTGCCAACCTGCGCCTCGCGGGGCAGCCGCACCTTGTGCACGACGATGCTTGAGGCGCCATCACGGGCGCACGCTAAGGGCCGCGGCAGGTTCGCAGTGACAGTAGAGGCGGCGGCCGCCGCTCCCATTGCGAAGGAGGTAGTGGAGGGGCGGGCGGCGGCGGCGAGGGCTGGGATGGGATGGTGGGCGGCGGCATGGGCGGCGGCATGGGCGGCGGCGGCATGGGTGGCGGCATCGGCGGCGGCATCGGCAGGGGAATGAGCGGCGGCATGGGCGGCGGCATGTTGCTGCGGCTTCAGGCCGCCAATTCCGTTGAGCGCACTGAGTTCGTCAAGCGGCGTGGCGCTAGAAGATGCCACGGCGCCGTTGAGAATCGGCGTGTGAAGTGGATAGCCGTCGTCTTCACCAGACGAGTCGTCATTGAGTGTGAGTCCCGGCTCAAGCCGCCTGCGTCCTCGGTGGTGCAACATGTCGCGAGCGAGCGTCGGCGGCGGCGCCTCGCCACTTGCCTCCACGCCAGCCGTCGACGGTTTGCCCCCAACGTTGCTGCTACTGCCCTGACCACCACCACCACCACCCTCAACTCGCCCTGACGTCTGCCGCTTATTGGCCCCGTTGAAAGACCAATCCGCCTCGGACTTGTCTCCGAGGACCACGACCTCCACATTCATCTCCACCTCATCTCCCACCTCAACGTCCTCCACCACATCCACCACATCCTCCTCCACTTCCTCGTCTACATGTACCATGCTCATGCTTGCGCGTCTCTTGTAGGATTCCTACACGGAAACAAGTGATGCAGAAATCGATGCTGACTTATGAAGTTGAGTCACTGACCGGACAGTGTGTCTTAGTGCATGCATGCATTGAGGGCCCGTTGGACCCCGGTCGAACAGCGCAATCTTCTTCCTTCCGCACGATTGATCCTAGCCGAGTACTAGCCGAGCCGAAAGTGTTGCACAGGTTGCAGTCGGCAGCGATCAGTTCACAGTTGCACAAACGAAAGCCGCGCCAAAAAAGCGCACCTCGATCCGGATGATTCGACATCACCAGGCGTTCGATGACGTAGACCATAAATTTTGCGTTGTCAATGCTCCCCCCGGCGCCCCGAAATAGTTCTTAGAATGGGTTGGGCTACGCTTTTCCAACCTCTTGCTCGCGCACGGCGCGAGCCACACGTACACAACGAGATGCAAATCATGGAGGGTGGACGTGTCTTCTCGGCTCGCCACCTCGTATCTGCGCGGCTCGCCATTCTCTCGTATCTGCGCTGGTGCACATCACCTTCATCTGGGCTTGTACGCAAAGAAGGAGAAGACAACATTCTGGCGCATGGCGACCTGCATGCGCTCGTACAGCCTGAGTCCCTCCTCGCGGTAGACGTCGATCGGCTTCTGCTGGTTGTACACCTTGAGGCCGGCAAAGTCCTTGACAAAATTCATCGCCTTCATGTGCGCCTTCCACAGGTTGTCCGTCTGGAGCAGCGTGAGATAGCGTGCCGACTCGTACGCGAGACCGGCACGTACGCCGTCCAGCTGGGCCACCTTGGCATCGAGCGCCGCCGCGGCCGCCGTGGTGGCGATCGCCTCCGCCTCGGCGCGCTGCTTACCTTCGAGCCCATCGAGAGTGGCAAGCGCGGGAAAGAACTGGCCGAGCTTCGTCGCGAGCGTCATGGCGAGCGCGCCATCAGCGGAGGCACGGCCCTTCCAATTCGCCTCGAAGATGTCTCTCACCACCGCCGCCGTCGCCACGTGTAGCGCCTTGAGTGTCGCGGCTGCGTCGGTCCGGAGCGCGCGGTCGCGCTGCGCGTAGACCGCCTCGCGCTGCGCGGCGATCACCTCATCGAAGTCGAAGAGCCCCTTGCGCAGCTCGTAGTAGTAGCGCTCGACGCCGTCCTGGACTGACTGAACGGTCTCCGTCACCTTCTCGGACTCTAGAGGCTGGTCCTCGGCGACGCGCAGGAAGTCGAGCACCCCCTTGACCTTATCGGCGCCAAAGAGTCGGAAGATGCGATCCTCGAGTGAGAGGAAGAAGTGAGTGGACCCTGGGTCGCCTTGCCGGCCAGAGCGTCCGCGCAGCTGGTCGTCGATACGGCGCGATTCGTGCAGGTTCGTGCCGATGACGTGGAGCCCACCCAGCTCGGCGACCTCCTGACGCTCGGGCGAGAGCACCTCGTCAAAGGCTTGGCGTACCGCCTCGAAGGCTTCCCGCGCGAGATCCTCCACGCTTCCCTCTTCCACGGCCGCCGCTGACGCTGCCACCGCGAGCTTCTCGTCCAGGCTCTGCAGGCGCGGGTCATTGGCGATTGAGAGGGCGCTGCTGCTGCTGCTGCTGCTGCTGCTGCTGCTGCTGCTGCTGCTACTGGTGGCAGCGGCGGGCGGTGGTGCGTCGGCTACGTATGCCTTGGCCGCGTCCGCAATCCATCCGAGTGTGTCCTCATCGAGAGCGCATGGGTAGAAATCGGGCGACACCGGCGGCACAGCGATACCCGCGGCGGCAGCGAGAGCCTCACGCACACGCAGACGCGCCATGGCACTCGGTGAGCCGCCCAGAAGGATATCCGTGCCGCGCCCGGCCATATTGGTGGCGATGGTGACGGCACCCTTGCGCCCCGCTTGGGCGATAATCTCAGCTTCGCGAGCAATCGACTCGGGCTTGGCGTTCAGGACCTCGTGCTTGACCCCGAGCGCCGTGAGCTTGTCCGAGAAGGCCTGCGACGCGTCGACTGAGGTAGTGCCTACGAGCACGGGCCGACCCGACCGGTGCATGCCCATCAGCTCATTGAGTGCCGCGCTCGACTTGCCTTTTACGGACTTGTACACAGCGTTAGGCAGGTCCACCCGCTGACGTGGCAGCACCGGAGGCACCGCGACGACGCTCAGCCCATAGATGGTCGAGAACTCCTCAGCCTCGGTCAAGGCAGTGCCCGACATGGCGCTGAGCTTCGCGTAGCGACGGAAGAGGCTCTGATAGGTAATCGAGGCGATCACCTCCGTCTCAGCCTGCACAGTGAGCCCTTCCTTGGCCTCGATGGCCTGATGGAGCCCATCGCCCCAGCGGCGACCCGCCATGACGCGCCCCGAGAATTCGTCAATGATGAGCGCCTCGCCGTCCTTGACGATGTATGCCTTGTCTTTGGCGAAGAGCTCTCGCGCCTTGATGGCGTTCGTCACGTACGCCGCCCACGGCTGCTGCGGGTTGAAGAGATCCTTGACCTGTAGCGCTGCCTCGGCATAGGCGGTGCCCTTCTCGGTCAGAGCGACAGTCATCATTTTCTCGTCGGCAGTGTAGTGCTCCGTGGGCAGCAGCGAGTTCGCTAGCTTAGAGGCGGTCGCGTACCTGCGTGGCAAGCAGTCGAATTCAGTGGCAAGCAGGCCCACTCGGTCGCACTCGGTCACACTAGATCACGTACTGTGCGACGGAGGCATCGGTCTTGCCGCTGATGATGAGCGGCACGCGCGCCTCGTCAATGAGGACCGAATCACCCTCGTCGATCACGCAGTAGCCGAGGCCCTCCGGTCGCAGCACCACCTCCGCCGGCGTCATCGCGAGGTGGTCACGAAGGTAGTCGAAGCCCAGCTCCGAGTTCGTCACGTACGTGACGTCGCACGCGTACGCGGCGCGCCGCTGCTCGTGCGAGAGGCATGCGCGCGCGAGGCATGAGGAAGGCGATCTCACCTGGTCATCAGAGGTCATCATGGTGGAGGAGAGGCACTCTTACCTGCTCTTACCTGCTCGGTCATCAGAGGTCCTCAGAGGTCATCAGAGGTCATCAAGGCGATCCTACCTGCTCGGGCGAGAGGCCACTCTGGACCAGACCGACGCTCAGGCCGAGGAAGGCATACACCTGGCCCATCTGCTCGGCGTCGCGGCGCGCGAGGTAGTCGTTGACGGTCACCAGGTGCGCACCCTTGCCGCGCAGCGCGTTCAGGTACACGGCGCACGTGTTCGCGAGCGTCTTACCCTCACCCGTCCCCATCTGCGCGAGCGTGCCGTCGTGCAGCGCCATCGCACCGATCAGTTGCACGTCGTAATGGCGCAGCTCGAGCGTGCGCCATGCGGCCTCGCGCACGACGGCGAAGGCCTCCTCGAGCAGCTCCTCCTCGCTTGCGCCGCTTGCGAGCCGCTTGCGGAACTCGGCTGTCTTGGCCGCGAGCTCCTCGTCGTCGAGCGCCTCGATAGAGTCCTCGAGCGCGTTGATGCGCTCGACGCGCTCCTTGTACTTTGCGATGCGCGCGTTATTGGCCTTGGTGTTGAAGTACGCATTGTTCACCTCCGTCTCATCCTCCACCCCACGGCGCATCAGCGTGTCCAGCAGCGCCATGGCCGGCGGCTCGCAGCGGGGGCCGACAGCAGCGACGGTGGCAGCCGTGGAGCTGGCGGTCCGGCAGAAGTGCGGCGTCGGCACTAGCAGCCGTGGCAGCTGGTAGCTGAGCACAGTCAGCAGGACGTTGATCATCGTTGCTCTCGGTTTGGGCAGCCGCTCCGTCAAGAACGCGCACAGGGGCAGCCCGACGGAGACGGAGCTGGCCTACGAGCTCGGGAGACGTCCAAGAAAGTTACCGAAATGATTCATTAACGCCGACATCGCGCCTCGGCTGCTCAGCTGTGAGGAGAACTTTCGCGCCGTAGATCCAGCGCGCCGTGATAAGCGCCCATATGGAGTTGCGGATGAGGGTCTTCTCCCTGCTCATCCACACCGCCGCGGCCATCCGCCCGCTATTCCCATGTGCGAAGCCCACTGAGAAGGCGCTCGCTAGGGCATGCGACGAAGTCGATCGCTGCAATGGCCATGGCGCCTGCCGTGACGCTGCGACGCTCAGTCGGCCGCAGGCGCTGCCGTGCTCGCCCAATGTGACCGCCGTCTGCCTGTGCGAGCCGGCCTGGAGCGGCGCGAGGTGCTCCGTGCCCACCTGCCCGCACGATTGCAACGGCCACGGCGTGTGCGTCGATGCCGGCGCCGGTGCCAAGCGGTGCCATTGCGACGCTGGCTTTGGCGGTGCCGACTGCGGCGAGATCGTGTGCCCGGCGGGATGCTCCGGGCGCGGCGTGTGCAAACCGGATCACACGTGCCAGTGCGATCCTGGTTGGAATGGTGACGGCTGTGAGCAGCGCGTGTGCTCGCCTGCGGCCGACTGCTCCGGCAACGGCATGTGCGTCAACGGCACATGCCAGTGCGCGGGCGGCTGGCAGGGCGTCGCCTGCGAGCAGCGCGCGTGCGCACGCGACTGCTTCGGGCGTGGCCGATGCGGCGAGAACGGCACGTGCACGTGTGCGCCGGGCTACGGCGGCGTCGACTGCTCGGAGCTCGCGTGCCCTGGCGGCTGCAGCGGCCACGGCCGGTGCTTGGGCTATGGAAGTCCCGGCCGCCGGTGCCAGTGCGAAGAGGGCTGGGGTGGCGACGACTGCGCGACGCGTACGTGCGCGCCGCCCGGCTGCGGGCTGCACGGCGTGTGCGTCGATGGCGCATGCTACTGCGCCGACGGCTTCGATGGGCTTCTCTGTGAGGTTGCCCACTGCGCAGCGGGCTGCTCGGGGCATGGGCGATGCTCGGCACACGAATGCCTGTGCGACGACGGGTGGGGTGGTTCCGACTGCTCCGAGCGAGGGTGCATCGGCGGCTGTGGGGAGCACCAGGTGTGCTACGATGGCGCGTGCGCGTGCGCCCCTGGGCGCACCGGCCTTGCCCTCGGCTGCACCCTCCTCTCGTGCCCTGGTGGGTGCGGCTCGCACGGCCGGTGCGCCAACGGTACCTGCACGTGCGACGCTGGCTGGGGCGGCGCGCACTGCGCGGAGCGCGAGTGTCCAGTGGGCGACGCGGGCGTGGACGAGGACGCCTCGGTCTGGTCGGATCGCGAGCGCCTCTTCGCCGTCAAGCCGGTGAGCGCGGGTCTCGTCTGCAGCGGCCACGGCGAATGCCTCAACGGGCGGTGCGTCTGTGCGGACGGCTGGCGCAGCTTCGACTGCTCGAGTCGTGCGTGCGAGAGCGCATGCTCGGGGCACGGGCACTGCGGTGCCGATGGCACGTGCACGTGCGCGCCCGGCTGGTTTGGCGTCGACTGCGCGCTGCCGGCATGCTTGCACAACTGCTCCGGCCACGGCTCGTGTGAGAAGGCAAGCCTCTCATCCCCAATCGGTGCCGCCGCGACGGGCGCGCAGCCTCAGGCGCTCTGTCGGTGTGAGAGCGGTTGGCGCGGCGTCGGCTGCGAGCTGCGCTCCTGCCCAGGCTCGACGAGCGCCGATGGCGGGCGCATATGCGGTCCCTCGGGCTGTGTCGAGTGCTCTGGCCACGGCCGTTGCCAAGACGATGGTAGGTGTGCATGCGCCGTGCCGTGGTCGGGCGATGCATGCGAGCGCTTCGGCTGTGGGCCGACGGGCTGCGGGGCGCACGGGCAGTGCGTGCCTGCGGGCGCGCCCGGTGAGCATGCCTGCCTGTGCGAGGCCGGATGGGAGGGCGACGACTGCTCTCTTCGTCAATGCGCCGACGAATGCCATGGAGCTGGCTGGTGCCATAATGGCACATGTGCTTGCTTTCCAGGCGCCGAGCAGAGCGACGGCAGTTGCTCGGCGGCGGCGGCGGCGCGGCACCTCTCGCTCCCTTGCTCGATGCGGTGCGTCAACGGGTGCGCCGACGTGTGCGCAAAGAGCGCCGTCCCGGGCGCCGACAGCGGCCTGCGTAAGGGCATGGGAGTCGGCGTGGTGGAGGAGATGGTGGATGGGGATGAGCGACAGCTCAAGTGCGAGGCCGCTTGCGCGATCCAGTGCCTGCAGGTGTGCGCGAGCGGCTGAAGAGCAACTCTGCTGCCACTGACCAGCGTTGTCCGTCGAGCACCGTTACGCACAACTGAACGTCTCGGAACGGTGCGAGTGAAAACTGCGAGTGTGAGTGTGTGCCCCAACACCGCACGGACGAAAATTCGACGGAAGCTCACTAAACATAGTTACAGCACTGGGTACAATGGTCAACTGCTCTTCAGACTCCACACGCACTACCGCCAGAGTCAATAGACGTGGCAAATTACAAAATCAAAAGAGACCGCTGGCGTCTGGGTCTGCGGTGGGGCTGGTCTGCAGCGGCAGCTCTCCGAGCAAGGCGCGTGCATACGCGCTCGGCACGTGCGACGTGAGCATCTGTGAGCCCACCAACAAGATGCTGTCGAATTCGGAAGGATCTGCTACGCACCACGCAAGGCCTGGCGCCCCGCCCACCGCAGCAGGCCGCCACAGGATGCGTCCCGGAGGGTAGAGGCGGCTGGGCCGCGCTGCATGCGCTTGGGCTCGCAGCCAGTCAAGGAGCGAGCGCGCCCACGCGCGTTCCTCGGCACCCACCACGGCGCCCACGCCGGCAGCCGAGCCCGTCTCACTGCCCCCGTCCGCAAGGGCATTGCGTTTGGCGGCGATGCGCTCGAGGAGGCCATCCTCGTCATGAAGCCAGCCCAAGGCTTCCCTCAGGTCTCGTGTGGTGGTGAGCCCGAAGCGAGGCACGAGGTCCACACCCTCGACCACTGAGGTGACCAGAGGCGCGGCTGCACGCGCCAGCTCGAGGGAGAGCACCGCGGGCGGTCCGAAGGCGTACGCTCGGACGCGCACGTCTCGTGTCGTGAGTCCATCAGGCCGCGCCACCCGTAGCGTAGGCCCGATGAGCACCGCCATCAGTGCGGCGAGGCCACCGCCGAGGCTGTGGCCGCACAGGCACAGCTCGTGTACGGTGGGCAGTTCGAGCAGTGTCTTCTCGATGGTCGGTCGCAGCGCCGCCAGCAGCCGCTCGGCGGCCTTGAGCATGCCAGCGTGCGCCTCGCCCACCATAGGCTGGCCCTCCATTGTCGCGCCTATGGTGGCACCTTCGCCCTCGTCCACCCTGGTACCTTCCCCCTGAGTGCACGGCCCGTGCGTGGCCGTCTCGAAGCGCGCGTGCTCGCAGACGAGATCGGTGAGCGCGTCCTGCAGCCGCACCGTGCCACGCACGGCCAGGACTAGGCAGGCACTTGGACGGTCCACGAGGAGCAGATGGCCGGGCTTGTACAGATCTGACTTCCAGTCCGCGAGCACTACGTCGCGCGCCGTGTCGAGCGTACCACCGCTCAGCGCCGCCAGAGCCCTCAGATCGGTCCAACCCTCGTCGCCCTCGCTGGGCCACGCAGGCAAGATACGCAGCACCCTCAGCACCACGTGGCCGTAGCAACCGAGGCTCAGCCGCATGAAGCGCCGCAGCCGCGCCCAGTCGACGTCGCTGGGGGCGCGGTCCACGTTGCCTGGGCACGCCGGGGCCGCCGATGGCAACGGCCGCTGCAGGCCCTCGGCGGCGCCGGCGGCTGCCTGCAGCCACGCGAGAGCACGTGCGGCCTCCGCCGTCTGCTGCCACGACATGCCGGCCGGTGGGCTCACGCCCACATCGAGGAGGAGAGCTTGCACGAAGACGAGCGCAGCGGCCGCGTCACGCCCGAAGGCTAGCCGCAGCGTCGCGCCCGCCTCAATACCGTACGCCTCGAGCAGCGCTTCGCTCGTCTCGAGCGCCGCATGGGTCGCACTGCGCCCGATGCTCAACCCCGCCCGCGTCGCGTCCGAAGCCCGTGCCAGGCCCCAGCGTGTGACCGTTGCTGCAGCGACGCCGGACGCGGCAAGGGCACCCACACCAATGGCGACGGGTGCGCTGAACACGCCCGCAGCGCCGAGTGCCGCAGTGCCGACCACGCCCGCAGCAGACGACGCTTGCCAAAGGCCGGTCAGCGTGTCGCCGGCGCGGAAGCCAAAGGAAGCGACGGACTCGGACGTATCAAATAGCCAGCTCGCAGCGCTGCTTGCGACCGGGATGGTGTCGCGAGCCGCCGCAAGCGCTATCGTCCCGGCTGAGACAGACTCACGCTCGGTGGAGACGACGGCACTTCTCATGTCGTGGTCGTGCCTCTTCAGGCGACGCGTTGTATCGGGTTCGGGCATGCAATGCACCGTAAGGGGGGGGAGGGGGGGTGTCCCGGGGATTGTGGTTTGAAAGCAGGACTGGTTCTACGGGTCGTGTGGGTTGTGGACGAAGGTTGAGCGCCATGTGCACCAAGCGAGATGCGCCGCTCTGTCCTTCCACACTCATGCGACGAACCAGACGTTACCAGTAGCTCTCATTCTCACACCTCCTCCCGTGCTCTCTTCTGACCACCGGGGCAGAGCACGGAGGTGAATCGCCATGTGCACCAAGCGAACTGCGCCGCTGTATCCTTTTGCTGTGCGAAACCTCAGAGGGACGCGGGAGGCTCAACTACGCACGAGAGGTCCGTAGCGAGCGCCTCCACCTCCGCCAGCGTGAAGACAGGCGTCGGATAGCCGACGCCCGAGATCACGTGGATCTCCAAGCCCTGCGCGCGCAGCTCGTCAAAGAGTGGCTTCAGTGCGCAATGTTCGGCATCGAACGCGGCCGCCTGCTCGCCCTCGCCCCACGTTGCGAACCATGCAACGTGCCCCTCCTTGCTCACTCCCGCGTGCACGACACAGCTGTGCAGGTGCTCCGTTGCAGCAAGCAGCACCTCCTCCGGCAGATCGCGCCACAGCGTGACCGCCCACGGCACTGCGGAGATCGGCGACACCATCGCCTCGTCATGCAGGGGCAGGGTGACCTCCGTGCGCCCGCAGCGGTGCTCGCCTGCCAGAGCGAGGCCTTGCTCCCGTGGCACTCGGCAAGCAGTCGGCCGCTCATCGCCTGCTCCGCGACGGGCTGCGCCGGTAGCCGCGGAGGCCGGCGAGGCGCGCTTTACGCAGGGCCTCCTTCTGGAGACGGATGGACACCCTGCCCTGTTCTTCGCCCTTCGCAGCACCTCCTCCGGCAGATCGCGCCACAGCGTGACCGCCCACGGCACTGCGGAGATCGGCGACACCATCGCCTCGTCATGCAGGGGCAGGGTGACCTCTGTGCACCATCGCCTCGTCATGCAGGGGCAGGGTGACCTCTGTGCGCCCGCAGCGGTGCTCGCCTGCCAGAGCGAGGCCTTGCTCCCGTGGCACTCGGCAAGCAGTCGGCCGCTCATCGCCTGCTCCGCGACGGGCTGCGCCGGTAGCCGCGGAGGCCGGCGAGGCGCGCTTTACGCAGGGCCTCCTTCTGGAGACGGATGGACACCCTGCCCTGTTCTTCGCCCTTCGCTAGTGGTGCTCTCTTCATCACTGTCGTCGCCGTCGTCGGAGTCACCACCGCTTCCCACGCCACCCTCGCCGGCCTGCCCCTTCGCCCTTGTGCGCTCGAAGCGCTCCAACGCCTCGTCTAGCAGCTGCGCATACCGAGCGTCCTTGGCGCGCACTCGCATTCAGCGACGACGAGGCTCTCACGCTCGTACCTGCCGACGATGCGACGGGCTTCCAGAACGTGAGGAAGCATGGCAAACGGTTCCAGCCTCAGATCACGGAGGGGGGCGTTCGGAGCTGCCTTGGCGGCTTTTCCACGCCTCAGCAGGCGGCCCTGCGTCAGTGAAGGTGAAAAGCTGCAGGCAAACATTTGCTGGGGCCTTCCATGCAGTTTGTGGCGCAGCAGAGCCGCATCTTCGACGCGATCTGCGGTCAATTACAGTGGTATTCACCAGTGTCAAGCTCCAGCCCATCAAAGTAGCACTTAAGGTGGCTTGGCTGCAAGTGGCTCGGATGCGGGGAGCCTGGCCGCCGCGAGGGACGATGGCTTGCTTGGCTTGGCATTGCACACTGCTGCTCTCCTGGCTGCTCTCCTGGCTGCTCTCCTGGCTGCTGGCTGGCTGGCTGGCTGCTGTCAAGCTGACCTTTGGCTGTTCGGTTGATGGCTGAATGCTTGACTTGCCGAGTGGCTGGTCGGCGCTTGAATCGGCACTGCTGATGGGCGTTTCCTCATCCTACCTCATCCCGTCATCATGGCCGCCACCGCAGTGACCCAGGGCAAGTGCGAGTGGCACAGTGGCTGGGGCCAAAGGTGTTAATCCGGGCAAGTTCGTTGCACGCCGTGTCGCGCAGGTCCTTACCATTGGTCCTCACCCTCGAGGGTGGCACGATGCAGCGAGCAGCGCTCAACACTCAGCCAACTTGCCCTTGCACTTTCTTGGGTAAAATAATTCCGATCAAGGCGCCGCTCCAATAAGGAGCGCACGGTGTGCGACGTCACTGGCTGTGTGTTTCGGTATGAGGAAAAACGTCTAGCGGTGTGGTGAGCGCGGTGAGAAAAAAAGGGTTCTCACGACGCGCGCGCGACACGTGTTATCTTGCTCACCTCGCTCGTGTTCGTCACTTGTGCTCTCGCGCCGCGCGCGCGGCCATGCCGCACTCAAAGTCCACCCTCGATCTGCTCTCCGCCGCGGAGATGGGCGACCACGAGGCGCTGCTCAAGGCGTTGAAGGAGGGCGGCGATGTGAGTGCGACGGACGACAAGACGATGACTGCGCTGCACTGGGCCGCCAGGTGCGGGCGCCCTGACGATTTGAAAGCACTGCTCGAGGCGGGCGCCTCGGTGAATACGGCCACTAAGGCGGGCGTCACAGCGCTCATTTACGCCGCGTCCGAAGGATGGGACGACTGTGTGCCGATCCTCCTTCAGGCTGGTGCGGACATTGCGATGCCGACCAACAAGGGGCGTACGGCGCTGCAGGCTGCGCAGGAGAAGGCGGCTAAAGCCGATGCGGAGGAACGGCTGCGCTTCGATAAGACGATCAGAGCGCTAGCCTCACCGGTCGCAGCCCGTACTGCCGCTCCTGCCGCCGTCGTCACTCCCACTCAGGCCACCGCGTCATCCGCCGCCCCGTCTTCTGCTGCGCCGCCCGCCGCACCTGCCGCCGCGCCTGCAACAAGTGGCTTTTCATTCGCCGCGCCCGCTGCGCCCGCTGCGCCGTCGACAGGGGGCTTTTCATTCGCAA
>ENA-UOXK01001777-UOXK01001777.1-mixed-culture-metagenome-genome-assembly--contig:-NODE-1777-length-14143-cov-52.186613_pt1 | contig 14143 bp, 13 predicted proteins | sample MGYA00238160_ERZ761638 | MGnify/ENA primary metagenome ERZ761638 (study PRJEB28912, sample SAMN08777098) | mixed culture metagenome | isolation source: Freshwater growth medium | place: USA...
TTCGTGAACAAAGTTGGAAATGCTGTTTGTGGGTTACGGTTAATCGATGCAAGCCAAATTTCCGCGGTTCGGGGGTCTACGTTCCGAGATCTGTCGATTGGCACCCTGCATAGTTGTGCATAGTCTCGCTATTAACGCGTATTAACGATGGTAATCAAGTTGCCCCGCTGACGCGAGAGCACCCCCGTCGCCGTTACACCCCCGTCGACTACCCTTGGGGTGGTCGTCAGTATCTGTGAAATCTGCTGGAAATCTGTAGCGAGCCTCACGCCATGCCCATGCGCCATGCCTCACGCGCATAGCGTAGTCTGGTAGCTACGATGACGTCTGATAGGATCCAAAGACCAAACAGCAATTGATTTCGAAACTGACACACCACAGCGAATACGTGACGCAAAAATCCGCGTGAATGTACGTGTTTCAATCATCAATTACGAGTACTCGTACTACGTATTGCACGAGTCACCGGCGGCGGCGGTGCCGTGGCGCCCTGCATGCGTTGCAGCCCCCGAGATGCTGCCTGACGAACTGGTATGGGGCACTGCGGCTGCGCCACGACCCACTGCATGCGCTGCACTGCGGCAGGGCGTGCCCACTGCGGCGCTGCGCCGCCTAGCAAGTCCAGCGCCTGCGCGAGCAACGAGAGCGAAGTGGCCGCTGTCTGCGCGGCAGCGTACGCACTCAACGCGCTTGCATGTGGAGGCAGAGAAGCCGAAGCCAACGCCAGTGGCATCGTCTCGTCGACGATACGCATGAGAGCTGGCAGCAGGGCGTTGCTGGTGTCGGCCGCGCCCAGGACGGCCCTTGTGAGCAAGCCGGCACCCACGGTCCCGTGGAGCAACTGCTGCCATCCGCGCGCCATCTCCCATGGTGGGGCTGTGGGGTTTGGGGCTGTGGGGTTTGGGCCGGCGGCCGGCAGAGGCGCTCTTAGCAATCGCTCGATGGCCAGCTGTGCCGCGGCCGCAGCTGCGGCTTCCGTGTCGGCCGCAGCCGCCGGAATCGCCGGTATCCTGCTCGAGATGGTCATCTCCTCCGAGCTCGCGCCAGCGGCGCCACCGGTACCGGCGGCACCAGCTGCCCCGTGCGCTGCGAGCGCGGGGGCAGCGGCCCCGGACGGGTCTGTGGGGAAGTCCGGGTCTGTGGGGAAAGGGGCGAGGCCCAAGTGTAGCAGCACGATGTAGCTCTTGAGCAGCCCATACCACGCCTCACGGCCCAGGTGCGAGGGCATCGCGCGTGCAAGGGCGATGGCGCTTGCGGCCATAAGCACGGGGCGCGCCGAGTGCGCGAGCAGCAGCGGGCGCGCCAGCCGCTCATCGTGCAGCAGCATCGACGGCAGGCGCGACGCCTCGCAGAGCACCAGCAGCGCTCGATCGACGGCTGACGGGGCGCCCATGACGGCGCCAGTGCCGCCGGGCGACGACGGCCTGAGGTCGAGGCCGACGTTGTTCACAGTCACAGTCGCAGGTTTCGTCGACGGCCTGAGGTCGAGGCCGGGTTGCACCGGTGCGCCCGTGACGGCGCCTAGTCGCGCCCCGAGAGCCAGGCAGCGTACCAGGGTCCGCATTGCCAGCGTCCAGTCGGCGGGAGAGGTGGCAGGCGGTGAGGCGACCGTTGGTTGGCCGTGGTAACGGCCGGCGCCGTCGGGGCCACTCAGGAGACCTGCGCAGAGCTCGATCACGACCGGCGAGATGTGCGAGATCAGATCTCGCTGCACCTCAAGGCAGCTCGCGTGCTCCTCCTCGGCGGCCGAGCCTTCCACGCCCCCCCTGCCGTTGCGCGGGCCGTTGGCCTCGTCTTCAGTGTCAGAGGCACGAGTTTCGTCAGAGGCACGACGGGTAAACGGCGGGGCTGCCGCAGCGGCCGCTGCGCGTCGCTGCCGCAGGAAGCGCCATCGCGAGCGCATCGGGGGCAGGGCATGCTGCGCCGCCGCCGTTGCCCCATCCCTTTGGGCGGCTGGTGACGAGGGAAGCGCCATCGTGGGCGCACCGGGCCCAATGGGGGCGGCGGAGGGCTGCGCCAGCTCGTGCGCCCGAATCTCCTCGTTCACAACCGCCCAATACAGCGCCTCGAGGTACGCTGGCGGCAGGTCGGCTCCCCCGTTGATGCCCTTGTTGTTCTTGAGGAAGGCCTCCAGCCCCATCTTGGCACGTACGGCGGGGTTGTGCTGGTCGGTGTTGAGGAGCATCGTCGAGAACGCGGCCACGTACGCGGCGGTGGCGTCTACAAAGGGCCCGGGCTCTTGCCGATAGTACGCCGTCGCGAACGCGTGGATGACACGATCGACCTTTTGAGCCTCGCCGGGCACATGAATGGCCGCGAACGCGAGCCGCAGTGCCGCATCCAGCGCGAGCCCACGGAAGTCGAAGCAGCTCATGAACCGGGCCAGGGCGGCGGCCGGGAGTGGATCGGGACGAGAAAGGTAGTCCCCTGATGAGGAACGCCATCAGAGGCAATTAGAGGCAATTAGAGGCACTTAGAGGCACTCAGAGGCACTCAGAGGCACTCAGAGGCAATCAGGGTCGGGCCGAGAAAGGTAGTCACCTAACGCGGCTGGTGAGAGCCCAGGAAGACAGAAGAGGAGGTCGCCCAGCACGGCGCCCGGCCTGGCCGCGGCCGCGAGGGCTACCTCCTTGGCCGCTGCGCCCGCCGCCCGCGCCGCCGCCCGCGCCGCCGCCCGCGATGACGCCCGCGCCGCCGCTTCGGTCGCGGCGGGAGGCGAGGCAGTCCCAGCGGTCGCATAGGCCACCGGGGCGGGTGCGGAGGCCACCGGGGCGAAGGCCGCCGGGGCCATCGGCGGGCCAATGCTGGCGGTGTGCGCGGCAGTGGGTGGCTCCTTGCTCGCGACCATCGGGGAGATATGCGAGATTAGGGAGATTGGTGGCTCCTTGCTAGCGACCGGCGGGGTAGTGGGCGATGCTTGGCTCTCCTCGAGAAGCGGCACCCAACCCTCCGCTTGCCATCGCCGGACTGTCGCCTTCGGATCGGCGTTGAACGCGACGGACTCCACCCGCTGCCGTCGCTTGCTTTCGAACCGCCTACTCAGACGTTGCCAGCGTACCGGGTCTGGCTCGCGTGGTGCGCGCTCGATGGCACAGAGCAGCGCATGGCACGCCCGCACTCCAAGGGCCGTCTGCTCACGTGCTGCCTCATGTGACGAAACCGCGGCCGCCTCCCGCTCAGCCTCTTTGGCGGGCGCGAACAGATCCCCACGCTCGAGCGTCTGAAAGTGCGGCCACGCAGTCTGAGCCAGCCCACGCCCATTCACAGCCAGCCCATACCCATTCACAGCCAGCCCGCGCCCATTCACGTGTCCGGCCGCTTGCCCGTGGCCTCGCCGCTGGCCTTCAAGGCTCATCGTCTCCAAACTCTTGAGTACTGCCGCCCACAAGTCCTCCCCCTGCGCATCCGCGTCGTGCTCTAGCAGCAAGGCCTCCGCCCCCCCTTCGGCGCCCAAGAGCGTCGTCAGGCAGCGCACGGCCGCCCGGCGCAGCGCGCGCGTCGTCGCGGGCGGAGCGAGCGAGTTGCCTAATATGGGCAGTGAGAGGATCCGGAGCGGTAGGTGCTCGAGCGCGAGCGCAAGCGTCACTCGCTCGGCTCGCGCCGTACCGGGCGGCGCCGTACCGGGCGTCCGAGGAGCCCATGGCGGCGCGCGTGGCCCGAAGAGGCTTACCGGTGGCGTGCCGGCGCCCATCACGGCGCTCTCAGCCTCCGTGCCGGCGCCCATCACGGCGCTCTCAGCCTCCGTGCCGGCGAGCGTGAGCATTGCGATGCACTCCATCCCGATGAGCGCCTCCGCCTCGCCGCCGGCGTGCACGGAGTGCAGCACGTCGGGCAGCAGCTCCTCGCACAGGCGGAGCAGTGTGGCGGTGGCTGGGGCGGTGGTGTGGCCATCGCTGCTGAGGCTGCTGAGGCTGCTGGGGCTGCTGGGGCTGTTGAGGCTGTTGTGGCTGCTGCCCACATGGTCGCTGCTGCCTCCGCCGGCCCCGTCTGTACCTCCAGCGCTGACGTCAATGCCGCCGTCGCCAGGGTCATTCACACTCACGCCCGGGTCATTCACGGCCGCTGCGAGCGCCTCCCTCCACGCACGCAGGCCGACATGGCGGAGTCGTCTGATCGCCTCCGCGAGAGCCTGCGGCTGTGAGGCTGCGAGGCTCAACCCGAGGCTTGAAGTGCGAACGGCGCGCCCCGAGATCCAACCAGATAGCGCACGTTGCCAGGCGCTAGCCACGGCGAAACGGCTCGCCCCGAGGGGATGCGCATGCAAGAGGGTGCGCTCGAGTGCCGCGAGCGTCGGCGCACCCATCACTCGAGCGTCGGCGAAGGCGAGGGCATCCGAGCAGCACCGCAGCACGGCAGCGAGGCAAGTTGCGCTCGCCGCCTCCAGCGCTGGCGACGCCTCCGCCACGGCCCACTTGGCGCACGCGTCGAGGAGAGAGATGGCGGCGTGCGTCTCATCGAATGCGGACGCACCGACATGCGGCCGGTGCGTGACGTGCGAGTCGATGGATAAACGCCGAGCGGCCGCCGCGACCAGCGCGCGGCTTGCTGCCTCTGCATCTTCGGGCGGCACGTCATTGAGCGCACCGTGCTGCACAAGGCGTGCGAGAGAGTTCAGCGCCGCCGGTGCCATCGGGTCCATGGGCGGTGACTCTTTGATTGCGCTCAGCAGCGCTCGCAGCGCGCGCACTACGGAATGCTCTTCTCCGGCCGCAGCGTCCTGTGCTGCAGCATCCATCTCGCTAATAAGCGCCTCCCGGATGGGACTCATTGGCGCCTGCAAAGTGTGCAGCACTGCATCGAGACGGTGCGCCTCGGAAACGAGCCCTACGTGAATGGAAGCGTGGAAGCTCGACGCAAGGCAAAACACGATGCCAAATGTCGGCGTCATGAGTCCGCGAGAAGGCGCGTCCTCCACGAGGGCGTGAATGTGCAGGTGACGGTGTGAATTATCCGGATCCGTATTTAAGCTCACACACCGCACACGCTCGTCTATGTAACCCAACCGGAACCGGAAACCAACCGGAGGGTTGGAAGTGCGGTTTTCAAACAAGTTGGGGGAGGAGGGCTCAGCGGTGGTATGGCGCAACGCTCAGTTGCAGCTGAAAGCCAGACTTTCCTCGCACTGCGTTGCGAATCGAGGTCTTCCCTTCCTCTTCGAGATTGTTGTAGGTAAGACTGCATGGCACAAGGGTCAATGTATGATCAATCACTTTGCCAGGTTTGATAGCAGGTAAACAGGGGAGTTCAAAATTTGGGCAAACTTACTCCATTTTTGTCAGCGCGCCTGTGACAGCTACCATAGCCGCCACAGCGTTTGCTCCACCTGGACCGATGCCATTGTTCTTGAAGTTGAGCGACGCGAGCTTGGTCTCCTTGTTACTCTGGATGGCCTCGCAGACTGCGCATACGCCCTCATCCTTGAGGTCATTGGACGACAAATCCAGGGCCGTCAGTGCGCCGTTGACCAAAAGCGCATCTGCAATGGCTTTTGGCCCTTCAGGGGTGGAGACGATTTCATCCTGGTCGTAGTCCCAGTGGCTGCCAATGTCATTGGACGAGAGATTCAACGCCGTCAGCGCGCCTGTGACGGCTACCATAGCCGCCACAGCGTTTGCTCCAACTGGACCGATGCTGTTGTAACTGAAGTTGAGCGACGCTAGCTTGGTCTCCTTGTTGCTTTGGATGGCCTCGCAGACTGCGTTTACGCCCTCATCCTTGAGGCTGTTGGACGACAAATTCAGGGCCGTCAGCCCGCCATTGACGCCTACCATCTTGGCCACGTCCTTGGCTCCTGCTGACCCACCAATCTCGCTGTGGCTGATGTCGAGCTCCTTGAGCGTCGAGTTCTGTTCTAGTGCCTTGCAGATGGCTTTGGTGCCCTCCTCCCCCAACCTGTTTACGGCAAGGGACAGCTTCGTCAGCCCGCCATTGACGCTGATCAAGGAGGCGATCACAACCAAAGAGTCAACGCCAAGATTCTTGCGAGAGAGGTCGAGCGTCTCGACGGGGTCGGTGCCTTTGAGCTTCTTGACAGGGAGAGCAAACCCATCCAAGTTCACCTATGCATTAGGGACCTCCAAAAATCAGTGCAAGAGGGTGCACATCTGGGCTGAGGGAGCACAGCTGAGCACAGTGTACCTCCGTCAGCGAGCCATTGACGCTGATCAAGGAGGCGATCACAACCGCAGAGGCAACGCCAAGATTCTTGCCCGAGAGGTCGAGCGTCTCGACAGGGTCGGTGCCTTTGAGCTTCTTGACAGGGAGAGCAAACCCATCCAAGTTCACCTATGCATTAGGGACCTCCAGAAATCAGTGCAAGAGGGAGTACATCTGGGCTGAGGGAGCACAGCTGAGCTCAGCGTGCCTCCGTCAGCGCGCAATTGACGCGCAGAGCGTCGGCAATGGCCGTGATGCCCTCCGCAGTGTAGGTGCTTCTATTCACTCTGCAGAGTGAGTTGTTGGAGAGGTCCAGGCTCGTCAGCACGCCTGTGACAATAACCTGTGACAGGTCCGACGCCAGCATGATCGCATCGGGTGGCTGGAGGCTCTTGTTGCAGAAGTCAGCGGTGGCCTGGTCACGCTGGATGCCGCAGAGCGAGATACCCTTCTGCTTCGCGACTTCGGCGAGCATCTTGGTGGACTCCACATCAAGCTGATTGCCCAGGAGGTTGGCCACCGTCAGCGCGCTGTTGACACCAAGCATGTCTGCCACATGCTTAGCGCCTACTTCTCTGCCAATATTGTTGTGACCAGACAGATCGAGCTCCTTGAGCGTCTTGTTCTGTTTGAGAGCCTCGCAGATGGCCTTGGTGCCCTCCTCCTTCAACTTGTTCCACGCCAGGGACAGCTTCGTCAGCGCGCTGTTAACGCCAAGCATGCCTGCCACATGCTTGGCGCCTGCTACCCCTCCGATATTGCTTCCCACATAGCCAGACAGATCGAGCTCCTTGAGAATCTTGTTCTGTTTGAGCGCCTCGCAGATGGCCTTGGTGCCCTCCTCCCCCAACTTGTTTCCGGCAAGTGAAATTTTGGTCAGCCCGCCATTAGCAGGAATGAAATAAGAAATGAGCATGGCCGCAGGCCCACGAAGCCCCTTTTCACGCAAGTCCAGCTCCGTCATGGTGTCCTCCCGCATGTGCTGCACCGGAATGCCGCATGCCACACCTGAGCCCGCACAGGCGACGGCTGTGATGATCAGCTTCAACGGCGCCTCTCCGTCGCCTGATATGCAGCTGTCGAGAGCAGCCTTAGCAGTACCACGAAGCAAAAGAAAGCTAGCAAAAGGTTCTGGGGCACCAGCACCAAATGCACCGAAGCCGCCGAACGGGCCGCCACCAAAATGATTCGCCTCCTGGACGGCCAGATTCGCGGCCCGTACTTTCGCCACGTCCACCACAAAGCCGTAGCCATGGAGGCGCGCCAGCCCTGGCAGCATCCGCCCCGCAAGGGCCGTGTCCCCGGGACGGCCGGCCTCGATGAGCAGCTCAACGTCCAGGTCGGTGATCTCTTCCAGATGTGTGGGTGCCGGCTGCCCGCGGCCGCGGCACAGGCGCGAGCAGAGGACACGCCGTGACAGCGCACGCCAAAACCGATTCACGCCCTTGAGCTCGCACAGCGTGGCCACGTCCACCATTCCCAGAGCAGCCTCCCTGGCATCCGTAGTGGCTGGCACCCCCGAGAGCGAGGGCTGCCGCAGAGGTGCGAGTGGTGCCGTGGAGCTGGCCGCGCCGAGCTGCTGCGGCGCCTCGTAGCCTTCTGGCAGAAACGCCGACTCGGCGAGTGCCGCCTCGAGCTCGGCGCCGTCAAAGTCGCTACCCGCGCCAAGCAGCGCACGGAGCTCGTCAGCATTCTTGCCGTTGACCAGCGAAGCGATGACAGACTGATTGTGCTTGAGCAGCATAGGGGCATCCAGAAACAGGGCACCCTCGACGTGTTCCATGAGCTGCAACAGTGAATGCTCGTCAGAGCTCGGTGACAATGGATTGCTGGCGTAACCCTCGTACCTGAGCTCCTCAAACGACTTGTTTTGGCATGGCTCCATCCGATGCACACCGGGGACGCTACGTGCGATCTCCGGCATGCGAACCAGCGCGCGAAGCGTCGAGGCTGTGACAATGGGCACCGGATACACGCCGTCCTCGGAGCTGGCATCGTCCATGAGATCCTTCAAATGACCAGCGAGTCGAGCCACCTCGCGCGACATCGTGACCTCCTCTCCGTCTCGCGCTCGCACGAAGATTTGCTCATCATCACGTGTGGCCTTCTTCACCGCGGGCGCCTCTTCCTGCTCCTCGGCCGGCGATTCAGCAACGATCGTCTTGCCCGAGAGGCTCATCGCTCGCGCGACGTTCGCTGCTGCTGCTGCTGTTCAACACAACGCGCGCACACACTCCGGACCCCCAAGCACGAGAGCCACTATCACTATGTTCGCGAAGCGTTGTTTCGACGCGCGTCTGGAAGTTTCCCACAGCTTGACCGTACGTGGACATGTGGGAAAACCTATCTCTCACATATGTGGATTGCGATCTCTCCTCTCGACTCACCCCCCCCCAAAACAGCACCATCGCCGGGGCTGGCTGGGATCGGTACTCGTTCGTGTGCAGGGGTCCTGCAGGGGGTTGCGTCAGGTCCTGTGACATTTGGACAAACACGGGTGCAGCAACCCCCTGATTGGGACCTACTGAAGAGATGCCGGGGTCATGGGCATGGGCGTGCGCAAGTCGCAAGGCTTGCAACGGGACCGTATCCTGTGCCACCCTCCACGTCCCGCTCTGTTAACATTCACACCTGGAGCAGTGCTCCACGTCCCGCTCGGCAGCTCAGTGACTCACGCCAATCCTCCCTGTTAACATTCACAGCTCAGTGACTCACGTCAATCCTCCCTGGTGTCCAGATGGCGCAAGAAGATGGCGCAGTGCGCGCACAGCATCTTGAGCAGCTTCTCCTCGTCGCTGCCGAAGCCGTACTCCGAGTTTCGTCGCTTGAGGAGCTGCTGCTGCTGCTGCTCGCCCCCCGCGCCGGCGCGGGGGGGGTCGCGATCGTCGATCTCCTTGTTGACGAGCTCGATCAGCCCGATCACTTTGCCATCGCTGCTCCAGACCGGCGCAAGCAGCAACGACTTGACATCGTACCCGCGCAGGGCGTAGCGCTGACGCGACTCGTCCGAGATGCGCGGGTCGGTCTGCACATCGCGCACGTTGAGCGGCTGGCCCGTCGTGAGCACGTGGTAGCGCGAGCCGCCTTTGCGCACCTTGAGCCGCACCTCCTTGGCGAGGATGGCGCTGCGCATCAGCACGCAGAATCCGTCGAAATCGACGGACCAGCCCCCGGGGCGACTGCCTCCGTCCTTGTCGACGGTGGCGATCATCTGGACAACGTCGCTCAGCTCGGCCGTCCAGCTCAGCTGGCGCAAGGCGTGGTACAGCTGCATCGCATCCACCCGCCCCGAACGGTCCGTGTCGTATCGCTCGAAGGTGCGCTTGAGCTCATCGTGCGTCGGCTCCTTACCGGTCCAACCCATAGAGGTGAGGTAGAACTCACCATTCACGCTCGCGTTCTCGTCGACCAGGAACAGGGCGCAATGCTGCGCCCCGATCATCTCGTGACCCTCTTCCATCAGTGTCGAGTACAGGGTGCGCAGCTCGCGCTGCCGCTTCACCCGCTCGCTCTTCTCCAGATCCATGAACAAGAGGGACGTCATCCCGAGAAGGCAGCCAGCCGCCACGCCGACCACCGCGCCCGCCATGCCCGAGAAGCGCACGCTTGGAAGGCTGCTCTGTATTACCGTGAGCTCCGCGCGCGGCAAGCCGAGGCGTTCAAACAGATTTGCGACCACGCCGCTTGACAATGTACCCGACACGTCGGAGACGATCTGCCCGTATGCGGCCGAGGTGAGTGTCGCCAGGCCAAACGTGACCCCGATCGTATTATCGATCATGTCGCCCGCTTGTATCATCACGAGGTTGTCCATGAAGCCGAATCCTACCATCGGCACGCCCATCGTCAGCGCGTGCAAGCGAAGCTGGCGCCAAGTAGGAGGCTCCACCACCGAGGATTTCGCGCCGCTGCTGGTGCTGCTAGTGCCTGAGCACCGCCGCGTTAGGAGTTGGAGAGCCCTCTTCGCTTGTGGAGCGAGAATCGTCGTAGCCGAGCGCGTCGTCATCGAGCGCATCGAGCGGATCCCTGTGTAAACGAAAGAATCTTGCCCTGGGGCAGGAAGGGACCCGCGCCGCGGCTGTGAATGTTCACAGATTTGTATTTAGGCAGACGAACTATTTTTTCGACGTTCTAAAAGCCTTCCGTTCGGGGAGCGACGGAAGCAGCAGTATGCGCGCGCAGTGGAGCCGCGTGGAGCACGCGGCGGGCCTGCCCCAGAGAAGCTTCCACTTATCCGTCTCGGCCTCGCCTTGCACGAGAAGGAATTCCTTCAGCATGCGCACCGACGCGTCGGCGCCTGATGCGCGTGCACGGCGCGCACGGCGCAGGTATTGAACGGAGGTCAGGCCGTTGGCGAGCAGGCCCAAGTGCATGAGACCGAGCAGGCCGAGGCTGAAGGACAGCAGGCCAGCCGGAAGCAGCAGGTACTTGCGCGAGCCCAGCGACGTGCACGCGGCCACGTCGGGTGGCGGCGTGCGAGCCAGGCCGAGCAGAGGGAAGGAGCTTTGGCGTAGCACGCAGTCGGCAAAGGGCGGCCACGCGAGATAGGACGCGTACGTGCATCCGAGCCAGCAGTGCAGTACAAAGAGCAGGAAGAAGCGCAAATTGTTCGCGCCGATGCATCCGCCGGTGAATGGACAGTGGTGGTCAAAGTGCAGCACGTGACGCCCGCAGGTACGGCAGCGGTGCGTTGCGTGGTCGGTTTGCTGCAGCAACGTGCCATCCTCGCAGCTGTCGCCCTCGTCATCATTGACGAAGCCAGGGTCGACGGCAGCACAGATAGCATAGTTCCAGACCGAGTTGATCCAGAGTGCAGATATGCCCACGACGTGCACGTACCAGGCTGGTGTGAAGGCCGTGGTCGAATATGGTAGAACCGACTCCCAAAACGCGTAGTACGCCCACATGCACAGGCACACTACCATCGAGAGCATCACCGGCCGCTCCCAGTGCCAGGCGATGACGAGACGGCCGCCGCGGCCCATGGACGCCTGGAAGTAGAGGCGTGCAAGATCGACCACCATTGGCAGCGCCGTGCACCCCACGAAGAGACACATCCAGAAGACGAGGTCCATGCCAGATAAATTGCCGTTAGAGACCAAAAAGATGACGCTGACGCACACGAAGAGGGCGAGGCGCCCAGAAAAGCACATCCCGATCGCCCAGGATTTTGGCGCGCCCGGGCCTGTGGGCCTCGGCACCCACGAGCATTGGCGAACCTTCTTGGGCCTTGAGGATATCCTCCTTCGGAAAACCAGGCATGCCTATGCCCTAAAATAGAAACGCTATTCAGGACCCGAGTCATCAGAATACCCCAACTCTCCTCGTACCTAGCGCTCGCCCGTCTTCTGAGTCGGCCTCTGGGTCGGCCTCTGGGTCAAGACCGGACTCGCGGATTCGTGTGCGTGTGCGCGCGGTGAGTCGGTTTGGTTGTGAGGTTCGCCTGTGTGATCCGTGTGTCTGTCCCGTGTGTGCCCCGGCCCCTCCGGTGTTTTGAACCTTTTTGAACCGGAAGTCAGCTGTTCACAAGTTCGTCGGCGCGGCGTCGATCGGCGGCACATGGCCGATGGCGCGAGTGCCGCCTTGCACTCACACGGGTTGCCTCGGGTCTGCGACATCATCGGCGACTATGAGCGCTTCGTCGAAGAGGTGGACTCGGAACTGCGCGCTCGTGGCCTCGATGCGTTGGCACGTGGGTTTGAGATGGATCACCTTTGCTATCGGTGCGCGACGGTCGCAGAGTACCTCGACGTCATCGACGCGCTCGTGCCTGCTCTCGGCATCGCCCAAGTTGAGGGCATGATCGGCGGACGCCCAATTGCTACGATTCGCCTTCACATGCCGCTTGAGCACCGTGGCTTTGTGATCCGATGCATCGAAGTGCCTTGTCCGAAGCCGGGCAGTCCGTACACGGTTGGCCTCGAGCACGCGGAGCTTGTGGTTGGGCAACCTTCGGATGGCTGCGTCTCGAGCGCGCGGCTGCTCGCATTCATCGACGAGTGTTCGACATGCACAAACCTCACCCTCGAGACAAGCGCGCTTCACAAGGAATGCAACGCTGAAGTCAGCCATGCCTTCACGCTGTCGGATGGCCGCCCGGCGTGCATCAAATTCCACAATCGACCGCTTTATGAAGTTGTTGATTGGGAAAAGAAGCAGGGCACGGTCGTCCCAGTTCCCGAGGGCTACTTTGCGGAAGCCATGAGGACAAGGAAGGTCGCAGACGCACACGACGTCTCGTCTCTCTCCAGTCGAGCAGTGACCGTCTGAAATGCTGTACAACTGCTGACGTGGTGTACGGGCTTTAAATGTGCGTGAGAAAGGAAAGATATGATGCTCGACTCAGCCGCCGGTTGTGCGTTGCACTGATGCATCTTAAACCATGAGAACCGCATGGATTTTCTTACCTTTCACCTACACGTGACTGTTTAAAAGACGCAAGAGCCACATCCTTGGTCCTGCCTCCAAGCCAACTAGACTGCCGCGTGCGCCGTATCTATCATTCAGTTGCGGTTCATCTTATTCCATCCGCTCTCGGTGCGCTTGAGGTCCAATTCAGGCGCCGTCTTAGCGTAGATGTCCATGGATTTGGCCGCCTTACGCTGTGCCTTGCGCACGTCCTCCATTGTCCGCTGACCGCCAGCCAACGTGAGGGTGAAACCGCTCTTGGGAGCCTTGGGAGGAGATGCGTCTCTGGTCGCCCCAGGGTCAGCCTGCATGGCCAGAACGGTGGTGCGCATCGGCGCAAATCCGGTAGCGCCGAGGAGCGAGGCTAGGATGAGAGCGATCTTCATGAGTCTCGCGTGCGTCGCGATCCCGACACACGAGAGAGGGTTTGGACAGGAGACCGGGTTTTCCTTGTTTCTGTTCCGTCAACGAAGCTTCCATGCTCGGCGCGAAACGGTCGCGTAGTTCGGAAGATGTTTAGAACGTATGTGCATGCATCTGTTTCAGTTTCTTTGTCGGATTGACGTGCAGAATCTCTCAAGATTCGATCGCTCAATCGTGACAGCCAACATGCGTCTGTGGCCATTCCATGCACGACCCCAAACGCCGCGGGCAAGCACGCTCCCCACGCTCTCCACGACGAATCTTGGGTGGCTGCCGGCTCCAGCAGGCGAGGATGAACGGTTTGAGATGATAGTGCCTGAGGGTATGTTTCCAGGCGACACGCTGCAGGCTACGACTCCCAGCGGCGTCACGGTACGCCTCGAGGTGCCCGAGGGAGTCTCGCCTGGCACCGTCCTCACCTTCAAGGTGGATGCCATCTCGCCGTCAAATAAGGCAACTCAAAGCCCACTGCGAGAGCCGACCGCCGCGCCATGCGCCGCGCCTCCAGAAGAAGCTGATGACGGAAAGTTCGTCCGGCGTGAGTACGCTCCATCGCACGAGAATCACGGCTCGATCGACTTTTTCTTCCACGGCGAGCACGTGCGGCGTGAGTACGCGCCATCGCACGAGAATCACGGCTGGATCAACTTTTTCGATCATGGTGCATTCGTGCGGCGTGAGTACGCGGCATCGCATGAGAATTACGGCTCGATCGACTTTTTTGCCAACGGCGAGCACGTGCGGACTGAGTACGCGCCATCGCACGAGAATCACGGCTGGATCGACTTTATTGATAACGGCACGCACACGCCGGCAATGACTGGCGCAGATGCTAGTCCGGCGCTCTCTCTTCCCCCAAGATTCGCCGATTAACGGCTTGTGTTCACACGAGTTCTTTGTGTTAGCACGGGCTGTGTCGGCCACACCTCCGTCCATAGTGATAGTGGCTCTCGTGCTTGGGGGTCCGGAGCGTGTGCGCGTTGTGTTGAACAGCAGCTGCAGCCGTCGGAACACTTTGGTGGTGAGGTGGTTGCCTCGCCATATCTACCACCGATTGTGTAGTCCTGTTACGATGTGTTGTCGTAGACGGGGCCCGTCGGTCACACCTCCGTCCATAGCGATAGAGGCCCTCGTGCTTGGGGGTCCGGAGCGTATG
>ENA-UOXK01001780-UOXK01001780.1-mixed-culture-metagenome-genome-assembly--contig:-NODE-1780-length-14140-cov-31.846432_pt1 | contig 14140 bp, 13 predicted proteins | sample MGYA00238160_ERZ761638 | MGnify/ENA primary metagenome ERZ761638 (study PRJEB28912, sample SAMN08777098) | mixed culture metagenome | isolation source: Freshwater growth medium | place: USA...
GCGAGCGCACGTGCGCCCACGTGTCTAGGCGCGCGTCAAAGTGGCCCATGTCTCCCGGATGGAAGTACCAGGGGCCGCCCTAGGGGTTCTCGTCATTGAGGGCCAAAGGCGCCGTGCCTGGTGGTTTCTTACGATGAGGCCCCTCAGCGCCTTTTAAGTTGATAGTGGAGCGTATTTTACCGCGCGGCCGGGGCGACCGTGCCATCCGATCTAGGATCATGTCTTACTAGGATCTAGATGAGCCCCATGATGAGGGAGCCCCCAGGCGTCAGCCGAACGCCGCGTCGTACGCTCTAATCGAACATCCCCTGACTCAGACCATCACTCGGCAGTCATCTTGAGCATCACTCGGCGGTCATCTTGAGCATGAACAAGTTGGCCATGCGGACCTTCATAGAAGGGTTCTGCGCTTGCCGAAGCGCTTCAAATCTTCCTCGGCGTTTCTGTTCAGGCGCTGGCCCATGACCTCAAAGCCATGGGCGGCGGCGTCAACGGCGCTTGTGGCGGCCATGGCTTTCTTGGCCACGTTGGTGAAAAGTTACACGAGAGCTTTGTTCTTCTGGTCTTGCTGCTTGGCGGCCTCTTCGACTTTGGCTGCCGTCGCTTCGACGTTGGCCTTGAGCGCTCCGATATCGCCAACGAGACGTTTCTTGATGTTGAAGACGAAGGCCACGAGCCAAAACAGGACATTCGACACGATGGAAATCAGGCTCTTGAGCACCTCCACATCCTGCTTCACCTCCTTCACCTCCCGCTTCACCTCCTCCAACTCCTGCTTTAACTGCTTCACCTCCTTCACCTCCTGCTGCACTGCCATCAGGCCCTTGCGGAGAGAATTCTCGGCGTAGCCGAGCAGGTGCAGCATGTCGTCGACCACGACGTAGGTAGACTCGCCATTGAGGTCGACAGTTGCGAACTTGACGCATGCAGTGGAGACAAAGATGACGCCCCAGTTCTTGGTTTTGTAGAGGATGGCGCTGCGCGCGACAGCGAGGGGGCGCGGGCATCATGGTCAACGGAGGAGGAGAGGGTCGGGCGGGGAAGCAGGCAGGGAGTAAGGCAGTAGCGCACTTGATGGACTTGATGCATTTGCTAGACTTGTTACTGTTGCCCCGCACGATCGCGGCGTGGAAGAGGACGAAGACGAAGCATGCCGAGAGGGCTTCCGAGATGGGCACCCCCGGCGATGTGTCGACGTGCGCCTCGATCGCCTTGAGGAGTTTGCCGCGCCACGAGGCAAAAGCCTGTCCGCCTGCGTCCACCATGAACGTGCTCACGTCAAAGAGGTTCGAGCTCACGGTCGAGAAGAACGGGAGGTCGACGGTCGCGAGGTCGATGAGGTGGCACTTGCGCGTGCCAATCATCACGTGGTAGATTCCCTCCTTCTCCTGCTTGTGGTCGAAGAGATGGTCGAGCACTCTCGCCGTCGGCGCCCAACGCATGCAAGCGGTCCAGTAGATCGAGTTGGTTTTCTCGGTGGGAGGGCCGTCGCCATTAACGGGACCACCCGCGATGAGCGTGGTGCCGACGGCCAGGAACACGTATGAGTAAGTGTTCTCGGGGAGCTGAGTCGACAGCATGACTGAGAGGATGGCCGTCATGGTGCCCACGTATGCGGTCTTCTGGTTGGGAGACTTGACTGGCGTGGTGTTGATACGCGCGACGTTGGCCGAGTTGGGCGTCTTGTTCGCGAGGCCCGACATCTTGATTGAGGAGTTCGATCTGTGGCAAAGGCGTGCGCAGGTGAGCAGTTGTACATGTGCGCGGCAAAGCGGACGCCGTGCACCACAGCCAGGCCCGCGGAGCCCGCGGGACCGATAGTCACACACCCTGCTCCGCCGCCACGGCCGACGCGAGTGAGTCGACGGCACCTCGGAATAGGAAACGCAGAGAGCGGGCCGGGCGTGCGACCGCGTCCGAAGTGGACTGGGGTTACCAAATAAGGAGTCTCGGCCGTGGTTTCCTTTCTGGCGGGTACGACACGTCCCCCTCGCCACCGCCTTCACCGCCACCACCTTCACCATGGATCATGGAGTACGGGTAATCTATCATCTATGGTGACTCAAAAATCCCTAAAGCGTTGCCGCCTAAGCCTATCGAACTTGAACTTGAACTTGAACTTGACGACTCTAACCCTCCAACTCTTCCCGCCGCACTCACAATAAAAATGATTTCGTCAAATGTTGCCGCCTTCGGACCGCGCCCGTCTCGAACGCGCGGCGAGACGCACGCACGCAGCGACTGTGCAGCGACTGTCAACTCCAGAGGAGTGCTGTCCGATCTGCGGCCAGATCGCGACGGACCATGGAGTCGGACAACATCGCGATCTTCGTGCGCGTGCGCAAGCAACGGGAGGATGCGGGCGCAAAGAGCGTGTCGACCGACCCGGTCAGGGGCATTGTCGTGCTGCACACTCCCACGGAGGACCGCACGTTTTCGTTCGACCGAGTCGGCGGCGAGGCCACCACGCAGGAGGAGATCTTTGAGGCGGTGGGTCAGCCGCTCTCGGACGCGTGCATGGCCGGATACAATGCGGCCATCTTCGCGTACGGCCAGACCGGCTCGGGAAAGACGTTCACCATGGGCTTCGAGGCGGAGCAGGCCAGCGCCGCGCCCGAGGCACGCGGGCTGACGCCGCGAGTGCTCGACTATCTGTTCGCCTGGATGGCGCGCGACGAGCGCAAGACCGGCGGACAGCTCAGCTACCGGTGCACTGGCTCCCTCCTCGAGATTCACAATGAAACTCTCACCGACTTGCTCGACCCACCCGACGCCTCCGCCGCTGCCGCGTCGTGCGCCTTGCCGTCGGTGGGAGGGCACGGCGGACTTCCGACGGGTCACGGCGGGCTGCGGCTGCGCGAGGACGCGACGCGCGGCATCTACGTCGAGGGTCTCCATCAAGAGGACGTGGGCACAGCCGAGGAGGCTACCCGGCTGCTGCAGCGCGGTGCGGCCCATCGGGCGGTCGGCTCGACGGCGATGAACAGCCACTCGTCCAGATCGCATCTCGTGTTCACGCTGGCGGTCCAGGCGACGCACGAGGCGGACGATGGCATCCGACGCGTGCGCACCGCGCTTCTCCATCTCGTGGATCTCGCGGGATCCGAACGGCAACGTGACACACAGGCGACGGGCGCCCGGCTGCGCGAGGCGTGCCATATCAATCGATCGCTCTCCGCCCTGGGCAACGTCATCACCGCGCTCACGAGCGGCGGAGGGCAATCAAGGCCACTCAAGGCCAATCAAGGTGCACTCAGCGCGCTCCCGAGCGCCGTCCCGAGCACCGGAGGGGCCGGTGCGACACACGTACCGTACCGGAACTCGAAGCTGACGCTGCTGCTCAAAGATTCTCTTGGGGGCAACAGCAAGACGTGCATCATCGCGACGATCTCGCCCCTCGAGCGCTGCTTTGCCGAAACCCTGTCCACGCTCAAGTTTGCACAGCGCGCGAAGCTCATCCGCAATCAGGTGAGCGTCATCACTGATGGCTCTTGAATGCCCCATGGGATGGCCCCATGGGATGGCCCCATGATTGAATGCCCCATGATTGATGGCCCCATGATGACCTCGTCGATTGCACATGATTGCACGTGATTGATGACCCCATCGAGTGCATAGGCTGCCACTGACCGACACGGACTGACTCATCCGATTGCATGCTGATTGCATGCTGATTGCCTCCCTCATCGACGGTGACTCTGTGGTCGTCACTCGCTCATCCGATCGCTCGTGCGCGTCTCAGGCGGTGGTCAACGAAGGCTGCGTCGGCTCTCAGCAAGCTCTCCAAGCGGAGATTGCTCGCCTCAAGGCCGCATTAGCCGCCCGACCCATGCTCTTGCCAACGGGCGACGGCTTGACTGGTGAGTGTCGTTAATTGCCTCTGATTGCCTCTGATTGCCTCTGATTGCCAACGGGCGACGGCTTGACTGGTGCGGCGGGCGGCGGCCACGGCGCGGCAGGTGGCGGCGGCGGCGCCAAAGTCGATGCATGGACTCGCCGTCTCTCCCTCGCTGTCCACCCGGCGCGCCTATCGCTCGCTGCCGTCCTCGGGGTCAACCTCGAGGACGGCGAAGGCGACGGCGACGGCGACGGCAGCGGCGGCGACGGCGCTGTATCGGGCACCCCGCTCGCCCATCGCATCGCCTGCCTACAGACCTGCGTCAAGAGGCTCGAGGAGCAGCTGTGTATCGTCCAAGTCGACCGCGATGCCGCGCACAAGCAACAGGCGGGCTACGTGGCTGTGCTCGCGGCCAAGGATCAACAAGTCGTGGCGCTGCGGATGCAGCTGCGGATGGCGCGCGACCAGATGACGAAACCGAGCAAGCTCCCGCGCCCCTCGGCGATCGCTGCGTCGCCCATCACGGCGCCCGGCCCTCGCCTGACCATCACGGCGCTCGCGCCCATCACGGCGCCCGAGCTCGCGCCGTCCTCCCAGCCGCCCTCGACCGTTACCTCCGCGCATGCATCCACGGTCGCCTCACCCGTCTGCGAGCTGCCGCCGCCGGCCGACGCGCCGTGGCGGGCGGCCTCCACCCCGACTCGTATCCCCACAGCAGAAGGGCCTCACGCACCTCCCCACGCACCTCCCCACGCACCTCCGCCGCCGCCGCCGCCGCCGCCGCCGCCGCGGCTGCTGCCCACGGCTACCGTCCTGTCGGCCTTAGCAGCGGGGGGTGTGAGCGCGGCCGCCCTCGCGGCCCTGAGCTCGGCCGATCTCGCCATCATCGAGGCGCGCGCTGTGGAATCGTCAGGCTTGCGGGCCGAGGTGCTCAAGGCGACGCACGAGAGGTGCGCCGCCTTGAGTGCCCTCTGAGTGCCCTCTGACGCTGCCTCTGAGTGCCCTCTGATGCCACCCCCCCCCCCGATACCGCCCCCCCCCCCCCGCACCCCCCCATCCAGGGACGTGGCCGAGGAGAACGTAAAGCTGATTGGGCAGAAGCTCGCGGCTCTGAAGGCAACGGACGCGATCCAAACCCTCGCCCAACGCACGGAGGAGGCTGATGGGCTGCGGCGCGAGCTCGCAATCTCGATCAGCGCCTTCGGACAGCGGCAGCAGGTGCGTGCTCCCCTACCCCCCCGCGCTCCCCTACCCCCCACCCCCCCAACCCCCTTTTTCACCATCCAGCCTCCCTCACCCTCACCCTATCCCACACCATCCAACACGGCGCTCTCGCCCTCTCCCAACCGCCCCCGACGCCCTGGCGCGCATGCACGTGCCCAACACGGCGCTCTCGCCCTCCGCCCCCGTCGCGCTGCCCCGCCCCTGACACCGTGGCGCCCCTCGTCCAAATTAGGCAAGTGCCATGGAGCTCGCGGCAGTGCATGCGGAAGTTGACGAATCCCGCCGCCGCGCCGAGACGGCGCTTGCCGAGGCGCGGGCTGCAGAGCGACGACTAGCCGAAGGACTCGCCGCGTCGCAGAGTGCGTTCGAGGCGCAGCTTTCACACCTGAGCTCCGAGTATGAACACATCATCGCGACCCTCATGGAGAGGCACGGCGAGAGCGCCGGCGTCGGCGGCGGAGGTGGCCAAGGGCGGCAGGTCGAGGGTGCGGCCTCGGTGCCGGCCGCTTCGGCCGCCGCTGTGGCAGCGTCCGCGGCGGCGTCCGAGGCAGTCGACGCCATCGCGACCCCATCCAAGGTGCTCGGGACGGCGGCTGCCGCCACAGCCGCCGTCGGCCGCTCCGCCGGCCTCCCAAGTCGCCGCTCCGTGACCCCGTCGTCGACGCGCCTCAGCCTGGGCGAGTGGATGGCGGGCACGAGCAGCGGCGCCGCCGAAGACGATCCGAGCGCCGTCCCAAGCGCACTCGTCGTCGAGGTGGAGGCCGATGGTCCAGGCGCCGTCCCGGGCATCACCCCCGGTCGCCCCGGGAGCGCTCGTCCAGGGGCGCCGTACCGGGCACCGCCGCCGCCCGACCCCGACGGCGGGTTCCCGACGCCCTTCTCGCCCTCGCCTTCGCTCGCCTCCCGCTCCCACGTACGCTCCCTCGTACGAGACAACGAGAACCCGAGCACCTCCGTCGCGGGCGGCGCGCCCAACATGGCGCCCAGCGAGGCCGGCGCGGCGGGCACGGCCGGCGCGCCAGTTTCGGCCGGTGTGGGTCGTGTGTCGCCCGCGATGGAGACGGCGCGGCTCTGGTCTCACATCAAGGAGATGGAGTCGGAGCTCTCGGCGCTTGAGCTCGCTCACAAGCGCGAGGCGAGTGAGGCAAGCCATCTTCGCTTCCGCCTCTCGCTGCTCGACGAAACTCACTCGGAGCTCGAAGAGCTCTATGACCTCTCCGAGCAGGTGTGACGAAGCCCCCCTCGGATGATTGCTATCGGATGATTGCCATCGGATGATTGCTATCGGATGATTGCTATCGGATGATTGCTATCGGATGATTGCTATCGGATGATTACTATCGGTTTTTCCACCCAATAGCTTGTGATGGCCTCCCAATAGCTTGTGATGGCCTCCCGTGGCCGCTGAGTGCTCCCCCCATCGCCCCCCCCTCCGACCAGAATCTGCACGCGGCCTACGCGCGCATCGATGCACTCGAAGCATGCGCGCGCGAGGCCGCCGCCGCGCACGCACGCGCCCTTACGAGCGCCGTCACGTCCGCCGCCACATCGAGCGCCATCGCGATCGCATCGCGCTCGACGGCGGCGGCGGCGACGCACGCGGTGCTCCGGGCGGCTGCCCAGCGCGAGCACGGCGCGCGCATCGCGATGCTCGAGAGGGAGAGAGCGGCGGCGGTGGACGCGGCGCAGTTCGAAGCGCTCGAGATGGGCGCCGCCGAGTGTGCGGCGGCGGAGGCGAAGGCAGCGGCGGCGGAGGCGAAGTCAGCGGCAGCCGAGGCGAAGGCAGCGGAGGCGGAGGCGAAGGCAGCGGCGGCGGAGGCGAAGTCAGCGGAGGCGGAGGCGGATGCGAAGGCGAAGGCAGCGGCGGCGGAGGCGCTTGAAGCGCAGGTGCTGGCGGCGGCGGCGGAGCGTGCGGCGTATGAGGGGCGAGTGTCCGCAGCGCAGGCGGAGGCGGCACAAGGCAAGGCGGACGCGGCGGAGGCGGCGGCGGCTCTCGAGGAGGCGATCTCCAACCTCGACGAGATCGGGGAGCAGAAGGCGAGATTGGAGCGAGATTGCGACGAGATCAGAGAGCAGAAGGCGGCAGCGGAGGCGCGGCTGGCCGAGCTCACCACAGAGCGGGACGCGCTGAGCGCGAGGTGGGTCACGCTAGCGACAGAGCGCGACGCGCTAGCGACAGAGCGCGACACGCTCGCAACAGAGCGCGACACGCTCGCAACAGAGCGCGACGCGCTGGCAACAGAGCGCGACACGCTGGCAACAGAGCGCGACACGCTGGCAACAGAGCGCGACGCGCTGGCAACAGAGCGCGACGCGCTGGCAACAGAGCGCGACGCGCTCCTCGTGTCGCTGGGCGCGGCCGTTGGGCACGCCCAGTCGATCCAAGAAGCTTCCGACATGGTGTGTGGCGATGCTCGGGACAGCGCTCGGGAGGCCGAGGCTGCGGCGGAGGAGGCGGCGGCGCTACGGGAGAGTTTGAGAGTCAAGGAGGAGCTGCTTAACGCGTCGGCGGCCTTGGCTGCGACGCTGCGGGACAGCCTCAAGGCGAAGGAGCACGAGCTGAGTCTGGCGTGCGCACGCGCGGCGGAGGCGGCCGAGGCGGCCGAGGAGCGCGCGGCCGAGGCGGCGGTGCAGGCAGAGGCCGATGCCCGTGCCGATGCTCTCAAGGGGATCGAGTCGAGACTCGAGGCGGCCCGGGCGGAGGCGAGGGCGGCGGCGGAGGCGAAGGCGGCGGCGGAGGGGAAGGCGGCGGTGGAGGGGAAGGCGGCGGCGGAGGCGAGGGCGGAGGCGAGGGCGGCGGCAGAGGCGAGGGCGGCGGCAGAGGCGAGGGTGGAGGCGGCGGAGAGCAAAGCGGCAGCCGCCGAAGCACACGCAGCCGACGCGGCGGCCATGGCAGCCGCCCAGGCAGCCACGGCGGCGGCCAATGGCGCGGCGGCCCTTTCACAGCTGGCCAAGGTCCAAGCGGACATGGCGCTGGTGGAGGCGGCCAGGGAGGACGCGTCGAGGAAGGCAGAGGAGTCGGCCGCGACGCTCTTATTCACAGAGCGGGCCCTGCAGCAGGCGGAGGCGAGGGCGGCGGAGGCGGAGGCGAGGGCGGCGGCGGCCGAGGCGGCCGCGAAGGAGGCGGAGGCGGCGGAGGACTTTGCCAACAACACCGCCCGCCGGTGCAGCAGCTCCGCAGAGACGAGAGAGGCAGCTGCTCAATCAAGGGAGGCCGCCGCAGAGGCCAGGGAGGCCGCCGCAGAGGCCAAGGAGGCGGCTGTAAAGTCCAAGGAGGCGGCAGCGGACGCGGCGGTGCGAGCGGCCGTTGAGCAGCGAAGGGCGTGGGAGGTGCAGCTGCAGGTGTGTGTGTGCATGCAATTGGGCGCGAGGGATTACCTTTCACGCCCTCTGAGTGCCCTTGATGGCCCTCGATCGGCGCTGATCGCCACCGATCGCCCTTGCCGCTGCAGGCGGCGGCGGCGCAGGAGAAGGCGGCCAATGCCGAGGCGACCAGCGCGCGCGAGGCGGCGGCCAAGGCCGCGGCGGCGACAGCAAGCACGAGCCGTGAGCTCTCCGCCCTTCGCGCCAAGTTCAAGGCGCAGTCCGCCGAGCTCACGCGCCTTGTTGGGCACCAGAACCCGAACCAGAAGATCCAGCTACACAACCGCATCAAGACGGAGAACAATGAGCTGCGCGAGGAGCTCAAGAGAACGCGTAACGAGCTTCACAGGTGCGTGCGTGCTGTGAATGGCCTCCGATGGCGTCGGATGGCCATGCGACCCTAATTAGGGCATCATGTCACTGAGCGCTCCTGATCGCACGCGCCCCGATGGCTTCGCAGAGCCAAGGAAGCCATGGCACGCGCCACGCTCGGTGCCGACGGCAAGGAGAATCTGCACAGCGCTGGCGTGAGCGTGACCGGCGCGGCGCTCGCCGCGGCCGCCGCCGGAGCGCTCACGCCAGCGCGAGTGCGCGCGCCGGTAGAGGGCGCGGCGGAGGTCGAAGGGGCGCCCGAGATAGCGGCGGCGGCGCGGGAGTTCGAGTTGTCCCCAGGCGCGGAGCAACGGCAACGGCTGGCGGAGGCTCTCACGCATGCTCGACGCGCCCTCGCGGCACCAACGAGCATCCTCCTCGCCGTCCTCGAGGCGGAGGCGGCCGCTGCCGATGCGGATGCCGCACGGGCCGCCGCCGCCGCCATCGAGGCCGCCGCCATCGAGACCGCAGCGCCCGCAGCTGCCGAGACGGCAGCAAACCCCGCGCACGGGGCGTTGGCGCCCAAGACGGCGCCCGACCCGTTGCCCGCGTTGCTCGAGCTCACGACGGCGCTTCAGACGGCCCGAGCGGAGCGCGAGGCGACCGCGCGCGCCCTCGGCGAGCTCGAGCGGGAGAATTGCGCCCTGAAGCTTCAGCTGAGCTACCAGGCGCTGCGCACGCTCTGAGAAGGGCGAGCTGCAGTGCATGCTTCCATGGCTTCATGAGCCTGAGAGTTGAGATACAGTGATACAGTGCATGCCGGCGCCGCAGCTGTCGCGGGTCGGGCTGTGTGCCCCTCCGCGGCCTGACGAGTACGTGCGCCCCTCGTCGGGCCGAGCAGAGGGTAGGCCGAGATACGGAGTACTCTACGGAACGAACCGCGTGCGCGGAGCCGCGGACTGTGAGGGTGTGAGGTTTAAACAAGCGGAGCGTGCGCTCGAGCGGCGATCATGCGGTGCCGGAACGAACGACATGACGACGCGAAACGGCCGCTCCGGCGGCGGCCGGCGCGGCCGCGGCGGCGAGTACCGCGCCCGCACGAGCGCACGACCCACGCGTAAACCGTGTGGGCGTCCGAACGCCGAAGCAACGCGGCGGTCGGATCACCAGGGACGACCACGGATCGAAAACGGGATTTAACTGAGAAAGTTGAACACGAAAACCGCTACGGGCAAAGACAGGGACACCCTTAACGACACGAGAGATGAATTCGCATGACACATGCTTTCGCGATACGAGAACAGATACAGATAGAGGTAGTCTGAGTTGAAACGACCAATGAGCGTTGCCCGGTTGCCGCCCCTCGTCGCCGGCTGGCGTCAACGACCCACACGGACTGCTGTGCTCCTAGAGTGCCCGGTGTGCATGCCACCTCTGACTGTACGGGCGCGTCCTCGCGCAGCAGGCAATGCGACGCGACGCCCTCCGCCTCCCGCGCCGTTCAGTCATGCGTTCAGTAACACGGAGCTGGCCGCTGGGGTTGAAGGATACCGGGCGAGAAACGGCCGGACCGGTGCTCGCCCGCTCCTCGCCCCCATACCCATACCCGCGCTGCCCGCTCGCTGCACGGCTGCTGCATCCTGCAAGACGGCGATCGGAAGGCACGCTTACTCGCCCAGCGGGCCGAGCTTCGGGGGCACCTTCTTGAAGCACGCCATCTTCCACTGCTCGACCGGACCCGCCGGCTTATCCATGGCCTCGAGCTTTTCCCTCGCCGTCTTCGCCGCCAGAATGCTCGTCTTCGTCTGCGAGGGGCCCTTGGGCTTCGCAGCCTCGACCATCTCCGCTGCGCTGGGCTTGCTGTCGCACCACTCGTAGCGGTGCATGTGCGAGATCAAGTCGTTGAAGTTCTCCGAGGCGCTCGTCGACTTGCCAAAGACGGTCGTCTCGTCGTAGGGGAGAATCTCGGGCTTCTTATCGGTGCCCAGCTTGAGGCGCGCGTCGTTCGACCGCCGGAACACCTGCACGTCCTTGGTCGACTTGCAGTTCGCCATCGCCGCCATCTTGTTGAGCGCCTTGAAGTCCCGCGGCGGCTTCATGCCCCCGGTGCCCTCGCTCTCCGCCCATCCGCCCAGAACGTCGTTTGAGGTGATCCCATCGCGCTCCTGCCGCAAGCCGTACTCGTGCTGGAAGTCGATCGCCGACGGCAGGCTGTACGTCGTGCTGCGCACGGTGCCGAGCTGGGGCCTCGTCAGGAGCGTGTTGGTTTTGGGTCCACTGGGGCGGAACGAGCCGACGAGCTTGCCGTCAACCTCGTCGAGCATGTCGTGCGAGTATACGCTTTGCTGCACCTTGGCGATAGGCATCCTACGCCCGCTGCTCCGCTGCTGCTGCTGCTGAAACGCGCTTGGTGGCGCAACGAGTGCTGCTTACAGCACGGGTTGTTGCGGCGGAACGACAAAGGAGGTGGTTTCACGCTCACTATGGCGCGAATTTTTTGAACCGTGCGCGTAGCGTGGTCGAGGTTCTGCTTGTGACGGAGTCGGATGCCCGTACGGGTCCCTGTGTTGCCATTCACGGTCTCTGTGCATCTTTTCCTGTCCTCAACCGCCCGCCGCGAGGCTCTCGCGGTGGAACTTGCAATGGGGCTCAATCGGGCTCTGCTGATCGGGTGCTGCATCGTGCCCGCGGCTCCGCTGGCGTTCGCCAGTGGCAGGCGTACGCCAGTGCCAGTGGCAGGCGAAGGACGCCACAAGGCTAGCAATGGTCGATACGAAGTGGCGAGAGCTGGGGCCCGCGCCGCGTACGCTGCAGCACGATGCAGCACCCGATGTTCAGCCTCGTCTGCGTTGCCGCCACGTCGAATCGACCGCGAGCTGTTGGATGCTGCGATGCGGCCCCTTCGGCGGATGATCGCAGCGATATTGCGCGTCATCGATCGTATTGTTCGCGCGTGGAAGGCGCGCGACAGCTCGCTCGCGGCAGCACCGGGCACGCCAACGGTGGTGCGAGCGGCAGCCTTGCGGCAACTCAGCGAGGTCGTCGGTAGCGCAACGCGCAGCTTCCCGCCGGCCGACGAGGTGCTCGTCTACTTCAACTACGAGCTGTCGCCCTTTTATGCGGAGCTGCCTCCGAAGCGCGTGCAGGCCGTCGTGGATCAGGCCTCGGGCTGGTCGAGCCGGCTGGGGCAGTCGGTGCGCTGGCTGAGCCATGCCCAAGCGCGTGCGCGTAACGGCTTCGAGCGTGCGTCGGACGAGTCGCGTCTCAACTTGCTGCGCGAGCTGTACGACGAGGCGCTTGCCGAGGAGCAGCGCGGACGCGTCGCTGCCTCGCCAGCGTGGATGGCTTGGATGGGCGTCGTGTCGGGCGGCGATCGGACTCCCAAAAAGTACGCGGGGTACCCGAGCGTGCTGAACGTGCTCGATGAGGAGGAGGCGGGGGAGGCGGCGGGGGAGGAGGCGGGGGAGGAGGCGGGGGAGGAGGACGAGGACGAGGAGGAGCTCGAGGCTCTCGGAAGGGTCCTCGACGCTGATCAAGGGGCGCTCGACAGGATGGGGAGACGGACTCGATGAAAGGCGTCATTAAGGCGTCATCCCGTCTCATCATGCTCATCCCGTCGGCACGGCCTTCCCGTCATCACGCGGTCATCAGGCGAGGATATAGGGAGACGGACTCGATGAGAGGTCTTCAGCTGTACGTTGTGATGCTGGAGGCCATGCCGCATGCGCAGCTGCGCGCAGCTCTGACAGTCGCTATCCTCCATTTAACATCGCGTTAGAACGGTGTGTGTGTCGGTGAAAACGGTGTGTGTGTGTCGGTTAAAACAGGACCACACAGTACAGCGGCGCTCATAAGGCGCTCATCGGCAAGCGCGTCCCGGGGGGGGGGGCGGGGGCGCGCCCACCTGTGACCTGACTTTGACCTGACTACCGTGTGGTAACAGGCCAGGACATGCCAGGAGCAATCATTCCACTGCAATCGGGGCGCCGCTAAGGCATGCGCTAAGGAGGTGAGATTTCTTGTGAGATTTCCTGGCTTTCGCCCTGCCAGATGGCGACGGGGAGCGCGCCACGCCAATCACGGCGGCGCGAGCGAGATGAGGCACAGGTGCTACCAGCGCGAGGTGAAGAAGGAGGTGGTGGCCCACTGTGAAGTTAAAGCAGGTCCACACAATACAGCGAGAGGTTAAAACGGGTCGACACCAAGGTCGACTCAGAGCAGCGGTGGGCCTTTGAATTGAACATTTGAACTTAGAATTACTCACAGCGAGTCATGTAGAGTTTGTTTGGGGTGTGCTGGGGTTTTTGGTTCGGGGGGTTCGGGCAAAATTTTGGGGGTTTGCCCCAAACAAGTACTTTCAATTCCCCGCCGATAGCTAATTTGGAACTTCATCGCCCTCGAAGCCAATTTGGAAACTTCATCACTACTGTCGATACGTCGTAGGCACCCACTCGCATCCACTCTCAACTGTCCACTCGGCGGCGTCTGGAGTCAGTGCGCGAACTTCTGTGCGTCCAGAGCTCCTGTCAACTTCGCGCAGACGGGCCGAATGGACGACGCGCACCTTTCGGCCGACCGGAGCGCCATCTTCGCTTTCTTCGCACTGAATGCTATCGCGCTGCCCGCCGGGTGGTTTGACACCCAGGCCTTTCCCGCCACTTCGACCACCGCTGCCTTCGCCGGACGAAGCTTGATGTTGGCGGGGGGCGCTTGCGTGCTGTTCGTCGTGTGCGAGCATCCGCGCTGGTACCGTCGACACCGCACGTTCGTGCTATCTACACTCTACACGGCGATGTGGCTGGTGCTGTGCACAGCCCACTTCTACCTCCTCTCCTGGGCCGATTGCCACAACAGTGTTGGCACGGCCGCCAACAGCATCGCTCTAGGCATCACATTGCACTTGATTCTTCCGCTCAATCCGAAGCGGGCTGCACTCGACTTGAGCGTGATATGCACGATCCTCGCCATGCACGCCGCCACCGCAGGGTACTACCTGGATGCGGAACCGGCAAAGCAGTTTGCTGGCGTGCTGCTGATCATGATGATGTCGAGTGCGGCCGTGTTTGACGCTCGCCTCTACCGATGCGTAGCGTGGTCTGACGCTCAAGGTCAAGACGATGACGACGCTGCCGCCGCCGAGGAAGACGAGATCAATGGGGGAAAGTCAGTCTCCGAGACAGCAAGCGAGACAGTACGCAGCAGATTCCGATCCCGGGAGGCGCTGGATCGCGAGAAGCGGTGCGACTCACTACTGCCAGAACACAAGGAATCGAGATGCCTGCGTCGGCAGCTTCAAAGCATGCAGGCTGAGTGCGCCGATCGGCACGAAAAACTTGCAACCACGCAGTCGGAATGTGACGAGGAGAAGGCGAAGCTCGCGGCATCGGTCAAGGCGCACGCCGA
>ENA-UOXK01001783-UOXK01001783.1-mixed-culture-metagenome-genome-assembly--contig:-NODE-1783-length-14126-cov-52.066875_pt1 | contig 14126 bp, 9 predicted proteins | sample MGYA00238160_ERZ761638 | MGnify/ENA primary metagenome ERZ761638 (study PRJEB28912, sample SAMN08777098) | mixed culture metagenome | isolation source: Freshwater growth medium | place: USA...
TGAACACTTTGATTACCTGTCGGCCACGCAGCTGTTCGTCATGAACGGATCTCCGGTGCCGCCCTCGCCGCCTCCGCCCTCGCTCCCGCCCTCACTCCCGCCGCCCTCGCCCTCACCGCCACCGCCCTCACCGCCTCCGCCCTCACCGCCTCCGCCCTCTCCCTCACCACCGCCTCAGCCATCACCGCCGCCGCCATCACCGCCTCCGCCATCGCCCTCCCCACCGCTCTCCCCACCGCCGCTCCCGCCTCCTTCAAACTTCGGTGGCGGGGCATCGCCGCCGCCGCCTCCTTCGCCTCTGCCATCGCTGCCCTCACTTTCCTCGCCCCTCCTGTCGCCGCCGCCTTCGCCTCCGCCGCCGCCTTTGCCGCCTCCGTCGCCCCCCCCCCCTTCCCCCCCGCCGCCATCGCCCCCACCTGCTCCTCCAAGGAGCCCCCCTCCCCCCTCCCCCCTGCCGCCCTCGTCGCTGCCGCCGCCGCCGCCTTCGCTGCCGCCGCCCTCGCCACCGCCCTCGCCACCGCCCTTGCCGCCGGCGAGGAGCGTCGTCGACTTCGCCCTCCGGCTTGCCGGCGACGTCTCCTCCTTCACTCCGAGCGTGCGGACCGAGATGCAGAGCGCGATCGCAGCCCGGGCGGGCGTCAACCCATCGGCGGTGTTGTTGACGGTCACGTCGGGCAGCGTCATCGTCGGCGTGCGCATCCTCACGCCCACGGCGAATGCGACCTCGGTGCAGTCGGCGGTGGCCAGCGCAACGAGCAGCCCGAGCAGCGCGACCGCCATGCTCGCGAGTGTCACCGGCGTCTCGATCGCCGTGCTCGCGGTCGTGACGCCGCCCATCATCGCGAACGTCGCACCTCCGCCGCCGCATTCCTCGCCCTCGCCCTCGCCGCCCCCGCAACGGCCGCCGGGCGCGTTAAACAGCGCCGGTAGCGGCGCCATCACCATCCTCGCAATCGCCGTTCCCTCGGCGATTATTGTGCCGCTGTGCTGCCTGGCGATGGTCTGCTGGTGGTCGAGGCGCAGACAAGTCAAGCTGCGGCGCAAAGATGTCAACCATGGGCTCCGCAATGTGCCCGCGAGCACGGTCTCCGCAGACGACCCCAATCAACAGGAGTCAACTGCGTGCAGCGTCGTGGTGGGCACGGCCTCCATCCCCAGCGGCGGCGGCGGCGGCGGCGGTGGCGGTGACGGCGTGGACATCGAGTTGAGCGGTCGCTTCGACGGTTCTTCCAGTGCCAAGGTCCGCATGACGCGGGCGCAGGAGCTCCTCAAGGCATGGGAGCTCGACGCGAGCGAGATCAAGATCCTCGAGAAGCTCGGCGAGGGCGGGCAGGGGGTCGTGGTGCGCGGCTGGTGGCATGGGATGGAGGTCGCCATCAAGCAGCCGCGGCCGCTCAAGGGGAGCCGCGGCAAGCCGATCTCGCCGGATGCCTTCGGCCCAACGTCCCCGCACGATTCGTTCAACCAGGCACTCCGGCGAGAGGTGCGCGCGCTGTCCCGCGTGCGCCATCCGAATGTCATCAAGCTGCACGGCGCATGCTTCGAGCCGGCACCGATGGTCCTGATGAGCTACGCACCGAGCGGCACGCTGCAGGACGCGCTCGACAACCACCAGTTCCAGACGCCCTTGGCCATGGTGCAGCTGCTCGCGGGCATCGCGCGCGGCATGGAGGCGGTGCACGCGCACAAGATCATCCACCTCGACCTGAAGCCGGAGAATGTGCTCATCGGGCCGCTCGACGTGCCGTGGATCACCGACTTTGGGCTCTCCACCTCCGCCAACATGACCTCCATGTCGCAGTCGACCGTGGGCGGGCGTGGCACGCTGCCCTTCAAGGCGCCCGAGCTCTTCGTCCATCCGCCGCACGTGGGCCCCGAAGCTGACGTCTACGCCTTTTCCATCCTCGCGTGGATCGTCGTCTGTGGCGAGCAGCCGTACGCGAAGATGCTGGCGGCTGCGACGTCGTTACCCCAGGCGGTGGTCCAGGGCGTGCGGCCGACGCTGGCCAACCCAAACGAGGAGTGGCAGGACAAGACCAACGGAGCGATGGTGCAGCTGATTGAGGGCTGCTGGCACGCTGAGTATACGCAACGGCCAACCTTTGGCAGCGACAGCGCTCCCCTCGACGGAAGCCGCGAGGAGGGCGGAGAGGGCAGCAAGGGAGCGGGGAGCGGCGTCGGCGTCGTCGCGAGGCTCGAGAAGATGGAGTACTCACTCTCCAAAGGCTACGACATGGAGGCGTCGCAGCTGGCGCTGGTGACGCGGCTGATCTCGACCGAATCCGAGGCGGAGACACTGGGCGTCGCCCTCGTGCAGATTGGCGTGGCACAGGATGATGCGACGACGACGGAGGCGGAGAAGTCAGACCTGGCGGAGGAGAAGACAGCCTTGGAGACGTCGCAGGGCCTGCTGCGCCAGCATGCTTTTTTGGTGCTCTCGCAGATGCCCGGCGGTAGCGGTGGCGAGCTCGCGAGCGCGCTGAGTGCGATGCTGCAGCAGCAGTCGGACTTGTTCCGACAGGCGATGCAAGAGCTCAGTGAGCTCAAGGTGGAGACCGAGTCCAATAAGCGTAGCCTCATCCGTCTTGCCGAGGGCGAGCTAGACTGCCCCCGCCTCTTCGTGCTCCTGCCGATGGAGGCATCGAGTTCGAAGCTCATGCAGCTCGTCAAGAGGGAGTTTCTGAAGGACAAGTACCGCCTCGTCTTCCTCGACCCGGTGACCGGCTGCGCGGTGCGCTGCGGCCCCGACGGCAACGGCTACAAGCTGGAAATGCCCAAGAAGTGGCTGGTCGAGAACCGCAAGATCATCTCGGCCGGCCTTCGGATCGTCAAGATGACCGCCGCAGCAGGCTGCGTTGCGGGGCTGCCGCTGGGGTCGGTTAAGGGACTGCCGTCTCAGGCGGTGTCAAAGGCGGAGGTCGAGGCGGTCAAGATGTTTGAGAGGGTGTATTCGGGCAGCGTTCTGATCGGCGAGAGCGCCCTCGGAGACGATGCAAGCAGCACGTCGTCCTCGGCCTCGCCGTCAAGGTCGGCCAAGGCGGTCAAGGCGGCGACGGGCCGGGCGTACAAGCAGCTGCGCAAGATGCTCAAGGACCAGTGCAAGGACGAGTATCTCGTGCACTGCGAGATGACCAAGGAGAAAGCGCGCGACGGCTCGATCGAGTTCGTGAGCGTCGGCAGCAAGGAACGTTTCCTTCACTTTGGCCAGCAGTGCCTGATCTGGAACGACGAAACGCTGAAGCAAAAGGCGGCGGCAAAGGCGGCAGTGCTCAGCCGCGTTGCTGACCAAAGTGAAGGTCGCGACACAAACATATTTTGGTGATAAGAGTAGTATTTCCCCAAGATTGGTGCAGTTTTTTCTGCACGCACATCCTGTAGTTGAGGGCGAGCGTGTTTTGACTCTTATCTGTGCTCTGCTGTGCCTCGATCTATAGTACCAGTTCGGAGTAGCGACTACGTGCCACGATAGATCTGTGCATGAAACTTCAAAAGTTCCCATCGCCCTATGGGACGCCCTGCTTTTGATGTTCTATACTTTGAGTTGGAGACTTCTCGTTCCCGACTCCCCGCCCAGTGGCCCAATGTCTACGTCTTTGATGACACCGTCTGCTTCTGGCCAAAGACCATCGCCGGCTTAGCTCCTGGCACAGTCTTGACTTGCGCCCGTCCCTCCCTCCGGCACTTCCGCCCTCGCCGCCCTCGCCGCCGCCGCCACCCTCACCACCCCCGCCCTCGCCCTCAACCACGCGAAGTTTTTGAGCTTCCGGGAGGCAATCCGCTGCCCAACGGAGATAACGGAGCATTTAATTAAGATACATTTCAGATACATCAGCAGGATACACTCAGGTTACATGTATCCTTCAGGTATCTGATAGGAAACCCACCCCAAAACGATAGCCCCCCCCTTTCTCCACCGTGGTGTGAACGCTTGTGTGAACGTGCTCCACTTATCAGAAAGCGTGTAAACATGTACGGGTACTGTATGTGTAACGAACTTTAGTCGAGATCGACCCACGATGACCTCCCTTCTCCTCGTCGCTGCGCTGCCTCTGAGCCTGCACCTACACAGCGTACCGCCGCGTCTGTCGCACACATCTCGCATCAGCACAATTCGCTGCGGCTGGGGTCCCGACCCGATTTGGACGCCGAACGATTTGGTGAGCATCAAGGACGCCGCTAAAGGACTGAAGGCGATCACCATCATGCCGCCCAAGGACACAGCAAGCGGCTACACTATTCCAGGCCAGTATCTTCAGCTCCGTGAGCCAGGCGCCGAGAAGGCGGGCATCTTTGCCATCGCGTCAGCTCCTGGTGCTGACGGTGCGTTCGAGTTCCTGATCAAAGAACAGCCGCCGTCGAATTGGTCGCCTGGAACCGGCTGGCTCACCAGCGGCAGCGCAGGCCTCAAACTCGAGATGTCGCAGGTCATGGGGTCGGGCTTCAAGATCGCGCCGGTTCTCGACCAGGTGGACTCAGTGCTCCTGTTCGCAGCCGGCTCGGGCATCTCGCCTATCCGATCGACCATCGAGTCGGGCATGCTCGCGGGCAAGGAGGTGAGGCTGTACTATGGCGCGCGCACGCTCGACATGATGGCGTACCAAGACAAGTTCGCCGCGTGGGAGAAGCTCGGCGTGAGCGTCACGCCCGTCATTTCCAAGCCGGAGGGCACGAGTTGGAAGGGGGCGACCGGCTACGTGCAGGAGATTGCAAAGGAGATCGGTGTCCCCAAAAGGAGCGCGATCCTGGTGTGCGGCATGAAGGGCATGTTTGAGGGCGTCAAGGCGTTGGCGAAGGAGGCTGGACTGGCGGACGAGATGGTGATGGCCAACTTTTGAGTGCGAGCAGTGTGTCGGCCACTCGAGACGAGGCCCGCGGCGAGCACGCTCAAAGTCGGGTCGCGTCGCGCCCGCGGCGGTGGGCGGCGGCGTGTCGGCCTACGCAACGCGTGTGTCTGGTCGGCCTTACTTAGGAGAGAGTGAGCTAGCGCTTGAAACCTAAAAAACGCCGGCGCCTAAATGCTAAATCCTGAAAACGCAAGCGCCCCGCCGGCGCGTCATGACCGCGGCTCGATGCGGAGAGCCAGAGCGCGCTAAACCCTAATCTCGATTTTACCGCGGCGTGCAGAGCTGCCTAAGAGCCGCCCGCGCTAGCCGCTAGCGCTCGGTACTATTCCTTCCGCCAAGCATCGAATAACTGCCGCCAAGTTCTGGGTCCATCTTCCGGAGGCTGCTTCGGTTGCTGGCTCACTCGTCCATCATGCGCCTTCGAGGTCGGCAAGACGTGGTGAGCACTTGTATGCTGCGTCTCGCGAGGAGGAAGAGCGTCGTGGTGAGCACTTGCATGCTGCGCCTCGCGAGGAGGTGGAGCGTCGTGGTGAGCACTTGCATGCAGCGCCTCGCGAGGAGGAGGAGCGTCGTGGTGAGCACTTGCATGCAGCGCCTCGAGGTCGATCCGGTGGTCGGTCCGCCGCTCCTGCGTCCGGCCGTGCGTGCCAGATGGCTGCACATCCGAATGAAATGAACAGTGCACAGCCGAGCGTCGCGGGCCGTCGCGGAGGCTACGGGCGCCGTGCTGAGCACTTGCGTGCACAGCCGAGCGTGGCGGGCCGTTTGGCGCGCGCGTGCTGCCCACTTGTACGGCGCCGGTGGGGGGCGTGCTGGCCACATGTACGGTGTGCGGGTTGGCAAGGAAGGATTCGGCGAGGCGCCGTGGTGAGCACTTGCATGCTGGGTTGGCAAGGAAGGATTCGGAGAGGATCTTACGCGCCGCCTCCATGTTTCCGTTGAGCCACTGCTCCTTGGCGCTCACCACGGCGCTTTGGAGCGAGGGTGCCTCGTGTTCACGTTCACACGGCTCCGTGGCGCTCACCATGGCGCTTTGGAGCCAGGGTGCCTCGTGGCCCTCTGTGTGAAGGGATGAGTGAGGTGTGAAGGGATGAGGTGTGAAGGGCGCCTCGGCATCCTTCACACCCTTCACAACTTTCAAAAGGGCCACAGCTGGGGTCGGCACGAGGTGTGAAGAGATGACTTCGCTCGGCGGTTGAGCTGCTGACACTGGTCGTAGTGGTGGCTCCTCGTGCGATGCCGACTGGCGCCGTGGTGAGCACTTGCGTGCTGGTAGTGGTGGCTCCTCGTGCGATGCCGGCTGGCGCCGTGGTGAGCACTTGCATGCTGGTAGTGGAATGGATGGCTTCGCATTGGCTTGATCCGCCGTCGGAACGAAGGGCGAGCGGCTCGACGACCCTTCGTGCACGAGTGGGCTGTGAATGAGTGGGCTGTGAATGAGTGGACTGTGAGGCGGCGTCGCCTCCTCCACGACCGATCCCGGCATGAACAAAGGTGTGAACAAAGCTGCTCGTGCCGGCGAGGGCGTAGTTGCTCGTGCCGGCGCTGCCACCCGAGCTGCGGGCAATCGTGATCGCCGATGGCGGTGCTTACCGTGCTTGCCGTGCTTGCCGCTCCCGGGGATCACATCGCGGACAAAGGGTGACGAGCGCGTCCTCTCTGCCAGAATCTCGTCCCCTGAGATACACGCCGAGATACACGCCGGGTGCGTCCCTGGGGGCATGGCGTCGGTCGGAGGCTCGCTCTGGTGGCGGCGGTGGCGACGATGGTGCGGATGATGCGGCACTTCAAGTGCTGCGATGTCTTGTGAGCGCTGGGTTGAGCGCGCCACTGATTGCCACTGATGGTCAACGATTGTCCCTGATTGGGGAGCGCGCCATGGTGAACGCTCCAGAGAGCTGCGGGGGGGGCTTGAGCGCAGTGGAGTTTGTCGTCGTCGCTGGTGCCGTTGCTGGTGCCGTTGCTGTTGCTGTTGCTGTTGCTGTTGCTGTTGCTGGTGCTGATGCCGTGGCGGAGGACGCGTCTCCGGCGGTGGGTTGGGTGCCCAGAAAGCTTGTGAGCCGGCCGGCAGCCACGAGGAAGGAGAGCCTGCCGGAGGCGCGTAACGGCAGCCCGTCGTGGTGGGCGCGTAACGGCAGCCCGTCGTGGTGGGCGCGTAACGGCAGCCTGACGTGGCTCTCGGCCTGCTGTCGAGAGCATACCCCTCGGCCGTCGCTCGGAGGATCGCTTCTCGCCGCGAGATAAGCCCCGAGATCGCTTCTCGCCGCGCCTCCGCAGCATCCTGCGCCACCTCACGGTCAAGCCTGAAGCTGCGGCAATGTGCCAAGTCTACGAACTTGACGGGGCCCGATTTGGAAGGCGACGGCCCATTTTGCGTCCCAAATTTGGATGTCGACGGCCCATTTTGCGTCCCAAATTTGGATGTCGACGGCCCATTTAGCGTGCCAAATTTGGATTGCGACGGCCCATTTAGCGTCCCAAATTTGGATGGCGACGGCCCGTACGTCTTCACGGACGCGGATTGTGTCGTCGGCCGCGAGCGCGAGGATGGCGGCGGCGGCGGGGGGTCGAATTGACCTGTCGACCACGCCGGCATCGGCGAGGCGGCAGAGGCGGCAGAGGTGGCCTGGAGCCAGCGACGTATCTCGGGGCTTATCTCGGGGCTTCCGAGGAGCGCATGCAGCACCTCCGGCGGCGGCATCGGGAGCGAACCATTCAAACTAGGAATGTTCGGTGACGGGCGCAGCGCCGGCGTCGATGGGTGCTGCTGCTGCAACGAGTGCATGGGCAACTCAATTCGTTCGAGGGCGTCGGGGGGCGAAGCGGCAGCGGATCGTGACTTCGCTGCCCTTCGTCGCGACACGAGGAGCCAGCCCGCCAAGCAGCAGAAAGCGAGCACGAGGAAGAGCCCCACGCCCAGCACGGCGCCCAATAGTGCCGTGTTCTCGAGCGCGAGCGTGAAAGACTGGCGTTGCGGAGGGAGCGGCGAGGGCGGCGGCGAGGGTGGCGGCGGCGGCAAGGACGGCTCCAAATTAGGAAATGGCAAGGGCTGCGGCGGCGGCGGCGGCGGCGGTGGCGGCAAAGGCCGAGGCGACGGTGGTTGCAAGGGCGGTGACTGAGGCGGCGCTGGCGGAGAGGGCGGCGGCGGTGGTGATGGCGGCAACGGCGGCGGTGGCGACGGCGGCGGTGGTGATGGCGGCGGCGACGGCGGCGGTGGTGATGGCGGCGGCGGCGGCGGCGGCGGTGATGGCGGCGGCGACGGCGGCGGCGATGGCGGCGGTGGTGATGGCGGCGGCGACGGCGGCGGCGACGGCGGCGGTGGTGATGGCGCCCGCACGAGTGCCTGGACGACGGATTGGACACTGACGCCCGTAACGCCGATGCCAAGTGCGAGAGTCAAGTCGGGTGGCGTCGCATTGACGAGTTGAGTGCGCCCTGCGCTCGCCTGCGCAAGAGTGGCGTAGGTCATGCGAAGGTCAGCGCGCACGCTGGCCGACAGCACGCGCATCAGTGCCACACGATCGACGGCGAGGCCAGCGTAGCTAGCAAGGCTGGTGCGCAGCGCGAGCCGCGCCGCCGCATCAAACTCGTCGAGGGAGAGGGCGAGCAGAAATGAGACGTCGAGCAGCGCCGCCACCGTGCCGCCGGGGCTCGCGGGAGGCAGTGCCGGTGGCGGTGGCAGTGGCGGCGGTGGCTTTGGAGGCCATCTGGGTGGAGGAGGGGACGGTTCAGCAGGCTGTGACGGAGGTGATGGCAGTTGCGGCGGTGGCTTTGGAGGCCATGCGGGTGGAGGCGGAGGCAGCCGAGGCGATAGCGGCCGCGGCGGCGATGGCGGCGGCGATGGCGGCGGCGAAGGCGGAGGAGGCGAAGGCGGAGGAGGCGATGGCGACGGCGGAGGAGGTGAAGGCGAAGGTCGAGGAGGCGACGGTGGTGGCGAAGGCGGAGGAGGCGAAGGCGGAGGCGAGGGCGGCGGCGGTGGGCATGGTGGTCGACGCGGCGGCGCTGGCGGCGATGGCGGTGCCGGCGGAGGTTGAGATGGTTGCGGAGGCGGAGGAGGCCATGGTTCTGGGCTCGGGGGTGGCGAGGGAGGCGGACTCGGCGGCGGCGGTGAAGGGGGCGGTGGACTCGGTGGTGGTGGTGATGGCGGCGGCGGCAAGGGAGGCGGCGGCGAAGGAGGAGGCCGAGGCGGTGGCGAGGGTGGCGGCGGCGACGGCGGTGGCGAGGGTGGCGGCGGCAACGGAGGAGGCCGAGGCGGTGGCGAGGGTGGCGGCGGCAGCGGCGGTTGCGAGGGTGGCGGCGGCGACGGCGGTGGCAGCGGCGGAGGAGATGGAGGGGGCGGCGATGGCGGAGGAGGCGAAGGCGGAGGCGAGGGTGGGGGGGATGACGGTGGTGGCGACGCTGGCGGCGACTCGGGTGGCGACGGAGGTGATGGTGGCGGAACGAACGGGCTTGGTGGTGGAGGAGGGGACGGTTCAGCAGGCTGTGACGGAGGTGATGGCAGTTGCGGCGGTGGCTTTGGAGGCCATGCGGGTGGAGGCGGAGGCAGCCGAGGCGATAGCGGCCGCGGCGGCGATGGCGGCGGCGATGGCGGCGGCGAAGGCGGAGGAGGCGAAGGCGGAGGAGGCGATGGCGACGGCGGAGGAGGTGAAGGCGAAGGTCGAGGAGGCGACGGTGGTGGCGAAGGCGGAGGAGGCGAAGGCGGAGGCGAGGGCGGCGGCGGTGGGCATGGTGGGAGACGCGGCGGCGCCGGTGGCGACTCTGGTGGCGACGGAGGCGATGGTGGCGGAACGAACGGGCTTGGTGGTGGAGGAGGGGACGGTTCAGGCGATGACGGTGGGTACGGCGGCATGGCTATCTAGCTTTTTTTTCAAGCGAGCATGTAATAGCGCAAAGGGCACCAGAGCAGTCGTCCAACACGCGCGACCCGCAACAAAATCACGTCAAAACTTCGCGACGGTTTCAGAATTCCGCAGAGGCATGGTCATCGAACTGTTATGAAATTTCGTCTGTTGCTGGGCGCACCTTCGAAGGGAGCGAGTTACGGCAACCGACGAATTCTTGCAAGTTTTAATCGCGGCACGTGGCGACCTTTGTTCGCGTCGGAGCACTTACCCGCGATCTGCGATGGGTGTTGAAGACGTCAAAGCGGCCTTCGAAGGCCTATCGATCCCGTGGGAGTGCGTCGAGCACAACCCCATCGAAAAGGTGGAGGAGGGCCTCGAGCTCGACTCGATCAAGTCGCTCGGCTGCAGCTTCGCCAAGAATTTGTTCATCAAGGACAAGAAGGCTGGCTTCTTCCTGCTCGTGGTGACCGCGGACCGCAAGCTCGACATGAAGAAGCTGCCCGGCCTCCTCGGCAAGGGCACGAAGGAGTTCCGCTTCGCGGACGAGGCAGCGCTGAAGGAAAAGCTCGGCTGCGGCAAGGGCGCCGCCTCGCCGCTGGGCGTCATGACCGACGCCGCTGGCGAGGTGACAGTGGTGCTCGACGAGGAGCTGATGGGCGCCGCCAAGATTGGGTGCCACCCGTGCCAGAACGACCACACGCTCGCGCTCACTCCCGATCAGCTCAAGGCCTTCCTCGCCAAGTACTCGCACGAGCCGATGCTCGTCAACTTTGCGGCGGCGGCTCCTGGCGAGGCGCCGGCCGGCGGCGCCGCGGCGCCGCCGCCGAAGAAGGCGCCGGCGAAGATAGAGGAGGAGGCGAAGGTGGTGGGCAAGAAGGAGGGCGCCGATTCCAAGGGCCTCGAGTACACCAAGGCGGGCAACTTCCCCAACTGGTACCAGCAGGTGATCCGCAAGAGTGAGATGATTGCCTCCCTCATCAGGTGATCCGCAAGAGTGAGATGATTGCCTCCCTCATCAGGTGATCCACAAGAGTGAGATGATCGAGTTTTACGACATCTCGGGCTGCTACATCCTGCGCCCGTGGTCGTTCAGCCTGTGGGAGGCGATCACCGAGTTCTTCGACGGGCGCATCAAGAAGATGGGCGTCAAGAACTGTTACTTCCCCATGTTCGTCTCCGAGGCGAAGCTGAACGCCGAGAAGGATCACGTCGAGGGCTTCGCCCCCGAGGTCGCGTGGGTGACCCGGTCGGGCGACGGCGAGCTCGAGCAGCCCATTGCGATTCGGCCCACGTCGGAGACGATCATGTACCCGGCGTACGCATGCTGGATCCGCTCGCATCGCGACCTGCCCCTGCTCCTCAACCAGTGGTGTAGCGTCGTGCGCTGGGAGTTTAAGCACCCGACGCCCTTCCTGCGCACGCGCGAGTTCCTCTGGCAGGAGGGGCACACCGCGCACGGCTCGTACGAGGAGGCGGACAAGATGGTGATGGACATCCTGGGGCACTACAAGGCCATCTACGAAGAGCTCCTCGCCGTGCCCGTCATCAAGGGCTACAAGACCGAGAAGGAGAAGTTTGCGGGTGGATTTCGGACGACGACGGTGGAGGCCTACGTGCCAGCGACGGGCCGCGCCATCCAGGGCGCCACCTCGCACAACCTGGGCAAGAACTTTGGCAAGATGTTCAAGATCGAGTACGAGGACAAGCAGGGACAGAAGCAGATCCCCTGGCAGACGTCGTGGGGCTTCACCACGCGCTCGATCGGCGTGATGGTCATGGTCCACTCGGACGATACCGGTCTGGTCCTGCCGCCGCGTGTCGCGCCCATCCAGGTGGTCATTGTGCCGATCGTCATGAGCGGGATGAACCTGGACACGCTGAGCGGCGCGGCGAGCGATCTCGCGTCCCAGCTGCGCGCGAGCGGCGTGCGCGTCGAGCTTGACGATCGCGACAACTACAACCCCGGCTGGAAGTACAATTATTGGGAGCTCAAGGGAGTGCCGCTGCGCCTCGAGCTAGGTCCCAAGGACCTTGAGAAGCGGCAGGTGCGCTCTCCCTGGATTGCCCTTGATTACTATTGATTGCAGCTCCGCGATGTCCTCGAGAAGCGGCAGGTGCGCGTGCTGTCCAAGGTGCTCATGGGCCCTCGGCATGCAAGTGCTCATCACGGCGCCCTCGCCTCTCCCCACAGGTGCGCGTGGTGCGCCGCGATACGAATGCGAAGCTCGACGTGCCGTGGAGCGTGCTGCCACAGCAGATTGCGCTGCTGCTCGTGCAGATGCAGCACGAGATGCTCGAGCGCGCGACCGCGCTGCGCGACGCGGCGCTCAAAACGGTGGTCGAGTGGAAGGACTTCGTGCCTACGCTCCAGCTGGGGCACATGGCGCTCACGCCCTTCTGCAACGACGAGGAGGCGACGCACTTTGAGGAGCTCGTCAAAGAGAAGTCGAAGGCCGAGGCGCTCGCCGCGTCGGGCGCAGAGGCGGAGGACGCGAGGACGTCAACATCGGTCGCCGCCAAGACTCTCTGCATTCCCTTCGAGCAGCCGCCACTGCCCGAGGGCACTAAGTGCTTCATCTCGGGCAAGCTCGCCACCTGCTGGGTGCTTTGGGGACGCTCCTACTGAGCGCTGCCCTGCGCCCTCCCTCGCCTCCGTCGCCGGTGTGCGACGAGGCGTCGCGTGCGCAGGAGGCTTGCCGCTGTCCGTCGGCGCAGACGCACAGAGACGCGCCTGGACGCGCCCGAGGGCGGCGGCTGCATGTGGCAATTGTGGAGGTGGGCCAGCCGAGAATAGAGGCCAGCGGGATTTCAGGGCTGGGGAGGAGCGTGTGGCAGAGGGCGCTTCGTGCCCTCCAGGTGGTGTCTTTGCGGTCTGAGGCGTTGAGCGGCTCTCACCGCCCGATCAGTTGCGCGTCCGAGATCGCACGCGACGTCGGAGGGCCCGGGAATGACACAGGTCACAGCACACAGCGTGTTGAGGGGGGGTGAAGACCCATGGTAGGTTGCATTCAAATTTCCCGAACAGGTGTAGGGTTGGGCCCTCCGACGCGTACATCCTATAGAACGTGCAACGTGGAAAAAACGGACGCGATGTCGGCGATTAGATCCGGCCCGGCCGTTGCTTCGCGGCCTTCCAAAGCACGGCATGTCCGGGCGCTTCGCGCGTCTTGCTCTCCGCACAGCGTCACCTCCGTCGCGCCTCTCGAAGCGGCGCGCGCGCGCGCGCAGCGCACTGCCTCGCGAGACGGCGAGAGATACTCTTCGTCGCAGGGTCGTCTGCCTCTCTGGTTGCGCTCTCTCTCTTCGCTTCATAAGCTACAGCTTGAGTGCGGTACTCATCAGCTTGAGTGCGGTACTGGTACGGCACCGCTCGACATTCCCGAAGCGCTCCCCCCCGTGATTATAGGCAACGCCCCCCGGCGGGCGCTTCCACCGACCAGCCCAGCTACGAACTAGGGAGTGTGGTTGCGTCGCCACACGTCGTCGTTAGAGCCCAAACAATCGGCTCAATCGGCCACGCGCTGCGGCCTTGCGCTCGGCCAGGGCCTTGACCAGCCGCAAGACGTCCTTCTCGTCGAATTGGAGGACCGTGGCGATGACCTCGAAGAGTTGCTCGCTTTCGTCAGATCCCTCGAGCTCGATGAACTTGACGATGACGTGGCGCAGGTAGTCCAAGTTTTGGCTGTCGGCTTGGAGCACCGCCTGATGCCGCAGCTGCTGCAGGTCCGCTTGCGCCGCGTTCAGCTCGCCCTCGAGGGTCTGACTCCGTATGCGCTCAACCGAAAGCTCCGCGTGCAGGCGTGCCTGTGACAAGGCGAGCCGCTGGAGAGCACTGCCCTCGTCGCTGCCCTCGCCCACGCCGTCGCTGCCCTCGCCCAGGACGGCGCTGCCCTCGACCATGACGGCGCGGCCATTGCCCACGACGGCGCCGTCCTTGCCCACGATGGCGCTGCTCGCGCCGCCAACGCCAGCCCCGTCGGCGACAGCGCTCGTCGCAGCGCCGGCGCCGTCGTGGGCATGCCCACGGCAGCGCTCGTCCTTGCCCACGTCGGCGCCGCGCCGCACGCCGCCCGGGACGACGCGAGCCTGCCCCTCGGGTGGGCGAGTATGCTGTGCGGCGGCCAGCGCGGTCTGTGCGGGCGCCATGGTGGGCGCCATGGTGGGCGCCATGGTGGGCGCCATGGCGGGCGTCTCAGCAGCAGCTCTCATCGTCCATTCCAGCCCCGTCATGTCGGGCGCCATGTCGGGCGCGGGCGGCTCGGCGGCAGGGGTGGACGCGGCCGCGGGTAGCGTCCGCCGCCGCATCTCTTCCTCCTGTTGCCCAAGGAGAGCGCGCGCTTTCTGCTTCACCTGCTTCGTCATCGGAGGGAGCAATCAAGAGCAATCAAGAGCGATCAAGAGCAATCAAGAGCAATCAATCAAGGAGAGCGTGTGCTTT
>ENA-UOXK01001796-UOXK01001796.1-mixed-culture-metagenome-genome-assembly--contig:-NODE-1796-length-14077-cov-43.987377_pt1 | contig 14077 bp, 10 predicted proteins | sample MGYA00238160_ERZ761638 | MGnify/ENA primary metagenome ERZ761638 (study PRJEB28912, sample SAMN08777098) | mixed culture metagenome | isolation source: Freshwater growth medium | place: USA...
TGGACAACTGATGGACAACTGATGGACAACTGATGGACAACTGATGGACAACTGATGGACAACTGACGGACAACTGATTGCCTCCGTAATCAGGTACGAGGATGCTCCCGCGCGGAGGGGGATTGCTGGCCAAGCAGGGGGAGGCGGATCGGGCGCCGTATCGGGCGCCGTTAGGCTCGCCCCTTCGCTCGCCGCTGCGCCGCGATCTCGAGCGCGATCTCGGGCCGCCGCACGCGCTGCCGCTGCAGCCGCACGCGGCGTACCTCAACGCCGACGTGCCGCGCCCATGGCGGGATGAGCTCGGGATCGACCTGAGCGGCGGCTCGGCGGGAACGCTGGGCGCGGCCAGCGAGGCAGCCATGAGCGGGCGCGACAGCCGCAATGAGATGCGGCTACGCAAACTCGTGATGCTCGGCGACGGCCGACGCAAGCTGCGCCCGTCGACGATCCTCTCTCCGGGCATCACCGGCGCTGAGGACTGGGCCTCCTCCGCCGCACGCACGTACACCGAGCTCGCGGCGCTCTCGGCGGTGATTGGCGCCGGGCCGGGCTCGTTGGTGGCTTCCTCGGGCGGCTGGCGTGAGGCGCCGGTACGCCTCGTGAGTGCGCAGTTCCTCATCGAGCTGTGGCAGAATGGGCAGCCGTTACCATCACGCCAGCAGGCGCCCGAGCATGCATTCATCGATCGGCCGCCCGACCACTGCCGCATCATCGTCCTTAGTTGCCCGTGGCTCGAGGAAGGCCATCCCGGCGCTCTCCATCTCGCTACGGTCGCCCCGCTACTGAAGGCCATGCTCGACGCCCAACACGGCGCCTCGACCGGCATCGAGCCTCTACCGGTGGCCGTCTTCTGGGACTATGTGTGCATCTACCACGACGCGCCAGGAGTGATGCCCAGCCGCGCCGTGGCCAAGCTGCACGCCCAGGGCCTCGCCGCTTGCCCGGCGCTCTTTGCGCACGCGCAGACGACCGTTTGGTTGCAGACGTGCCTCTCCCCCCGCGGCCCGGGCGCCCAGCACGGCGCCCTGCCCGGCACGCACGAGGGTCATCACGAGGGCGTCTATGAGCACGATACGGCCACGTACCTACGCTCTGGCGCGTGCCGAGTGCAGCTCGCCCTCGCAAGCCTGTACACGCCGCCCAGCATGGTGCTCGACCTTGGGCGGCTGCCATGGAGTCTCGAGCTGCGCACGCTGCGCGACTTTGAGCGGGAGGTTGTCGGGGTGTGCTCGCTCAGCTCGCCGCCCGCGCATGCGTTCCAGCTGCGCCTGCGCCCACCAATGCTCCCGCTGCGCCTCGAACGCGAGCTCGAGACGGCGCGTGCGCTGTTCACAGACGGCGCGGAGCGCAAGGCGGCGCTCGACGGGTACGTGCGTGCCTTCGAAGTGCTCGTCGGCTCAGTCGAGGTCCTCTGGTCGCCACTGCTCGGCTGGGGCGACCACGAGGCTGCTCTGCTCGCGGAGATCTTGCCCCTCTGCCCACGGCTTCGTCAACTCCAATTGGCAGGCAATCCCATCACGGATGAGGGCTTCAGAGTGTTACTGCCCGCACTGCCATTCGGCTTGGAGGCGCTCGATGTGTCCGCCACGGGGCTGACCGATGCGGGCGCACACATGCTGGCCCGCAGCCTGCCACCAGGCCTGCGCTCTCTCAACCTCGACTATCTGCCGCGGCTGAGCACGGCCGGTATGCTCGAGTGCGCCACGCGGCTCCGGCCGCCCGAAGTGAACCCCACTGGCGTGATGTCAAGGCTCATCAAGCTGCCCGAGCAGCCGCCGCGCCTCGTCGCCGCCACCGGCGCCGCCGCTAGTGACCCATACGGCCCGCACCCCTCCTTCCTGCCGCCAATGCCCTCGCCCCCCTCGCAGCCCACCGCGTATGATCATCTGTTCATGGTGGTTCTGCTAGGCGACGCGGGCTGCGGCAAGTCATGTGCCCTCAAGCGCTTCGCCGAGGACGAGTGGCAGGACGAGGGGCCGACCATCGGCGTCGAGATGCGCATGCGCTCCCTCCTTGTGCGCGCGAAGCACACGGTGGTACGCCTGCAGCTCTGGGATGCCTCGGGCGCCGAGTTGGGCGGATCGGGCGCCGAGTTGGGCGGACCCTCGTCGCTCGACTCAATGTGCGTCGGCGTGCACGGCGTCGTCGTCATGTACGACGCACAGAACCGCTCCTCTTTCCTCTCCGTGCCCAAATGGATCGAGCGCGCCGAGGCTCTGGCGCCGCACAATGCGAGCCGCTTGCTGCTCGGTACCAAGTACGACAAGTACGACTCGAAGCCCGCTTCCGACGACGCGGCCGCGGCCGCGCACCGCTCGGCGCGCGGCGCGAGGGGTGCGCCTGCCCCGTCGAGAGCGACGCCCGAGCGAGTCGATGCGCGCGAGGCGTCGCGTCTCGCCTCGAGCCACAAGATGCTCTTCGCCGCCGCGTCCGCGCTCGAGGGCAGCGGCATCGACGAGGCCTTTGCGATGCTCGCGGAGCACCTGCTCGCCACACGTGAGGGGTCCGACGCGGAGGCCGAGCAGCGGCTGGCCGAGGTGGCGCAGCGGCAGAGGTCCCCGCTCATGCCGCTCGAGACGGCGCGCAGGCCGCTCGAGACGGCGTTCGAGACTCGAGATCGAGATCGAGATCGAGATCGAGATCGAGATCGAGGGGCTCGCGAGCGATCGCGCTCGCCCACGACGCGCCGTGTTGAGCCTGGCCCGCTGTCGGCAGGCTCCCTCAACGGCTCCCTCAACGGCTCCCTCAACGGCTCCCTCAGTGGCCCCTTCAACGGCTCCCTCAACGGCTCCCTGGGCGGCTCGCGATCTCCCACCAGGTCAGCCGGCTCGCGCTCGGGTTCGTTCGGCACCTCGCGCTCGCGCACCGCCACCCGCCCCAGCGCGGACGCAGAGAGAGAGCTACAAGCATTCCTCAAACGGTGCATCCAATGCTTCCTGCCGCCGCCGCCCTTCGCGCGCCCCCGAGCCACTTCGCCAGGCCGCGGCGCCATGATGATGGTGCCCGCGCAGCGCTCCACCGCCGCCGCCGCCAGTGCTGCCAAGGCGCGCGCACGCGCGCGCAGCCCCACGGTAAGGGGGTAGGACCTACCCCATTACCCACGGGCTCCTCGCAGCGCTTGTCTGCGCCCGCTCGGCTGCCCGCCCGGCCTCCCTGATACCCTCGCAGCCCACACGAGTCACGTACACTAAGTATTCTCTACTCACCGCGCGCAACCCGGCCCCGGGTTTAACTGTTTTTTTGAGGTCGTGGTTCGACTCTATGGTCTGAGTAATGTCGGGTGTCGTGTTTATTCTTTATATTGGAATATGCCGAGGTCGAGTTTCCGCGACGCCGGGCGCGCGAAGCTTGGTAGCTTGAAAACACACCGGAACAGGTAGGAACTAACAGGTGGAGGCAGGTACAGGTAGATCCAGAGCCGCGCGGGAACGCCTTTCGCGTCGCTCGCTCGCGTGCGTCGCCATGATCCACGCCAGGGTTTGTGCCTGGGACGTGCACACGGCCACCCGGCGCTCGGCTGAACAGTACGTCGTAGCTAGTACACGCGGCTCTCGGGCGTCGGGGCTTCGGTCTTCGCTCTCCCAGTCTCGCGACTCGCCGCTCTCGCTCTCGGACGCTTCAGCGCGCACTTGCCGAGAAGCGCCGATACTCATCCGAATCGGTCCCAAGCGCAAGGCGTGCGCACTGTGCCGCGCGTGCGCCATAGAGCTTGGCGCGGACCGCGTCGCCCATGCCCTTGCAGTGTCGGCTCGCGCAGTCTAGCGTATCCCATGCTAGGGCGGCGTCACCCTCAGCCTCGAGGAGTCCTAGCCGCTCCTCAAGAAGGTCGACGCCTCGCTCAAGACGGCGCCTGCTCACCTCGAGCAGCGCGCGCCGCCCTGAGGGGAACACGGACGCCTGGACCAGCAACCTCTCGAGATCGCTGATCTCATCGCTGCTCGCTCCGGCGCCGGCGCCGGCGCCGGCGCCGCCACCACCGCCATCGACACTAGCACTGTCACCGCCAGCCCGTTCGCACACAAGGCTTGCTACCTCTGCCCTGAAGCCATCGACGCTGATGGCGCTCGCAATCTCGTGACGGAGCTGCAGCAGCCGGCGCTGGCGCGCATCCGACTGGGCGAGAGATGCGCCGCTCAGCTGGCACCGGGTGCAGCGGCACTCGAAGCCAAAGCTCGAGGCGAGCTCAGCTCGGCGTGCGTCCCGCGGCTGGTCGAGCACCGCGAGATATGAGACCAGCAACTGCTCGCCGCGCTCGATGTCCCGGAGGGCAAACATCGTCTGGCGCCGGCGAGTCGGATTCCATGCGCCGTGCACGTTGGGCACGCAGGAATGGTTGAGGCGGCAGTACGTGGTGTAGACGGCGCTGCTTCGTCGCCCTGCATCCGCGGCGCGCGTTGGAGACGTGCCAGCATTTGTACCGTCAGTGGGGAAGGCGTTCGACAGCCAGATCCCATAGGCCGTCTTGACGTCGCCGTGCTCGGCGTTCTGGCAGAGCGCAAAGAAATGCTCGGCGGCCATGGGAGAGAGCGTACTGACGCGTGCCTCGAGGCTCGCCTTCGTCACCGGCTGCCCAGCTTCCAGCCGCCATTCGAGCAATGGGAGTTCGGCAAGTATGCACTCGCCGCGTTTCAAGGCACGCGTGGCGAAGGCACCCACACCACAGCCTGGAACATCTCGAAGTTGGACTGGGCAAGCGGCGGCTGCCGCGGCTTCCGCTGATTCGTGCGAAGCCTTTGTGTTGGCCAGCATCGCAGCAACAATCTCACGAGCCGAAGCGTGCGGCGCGGAAGCTTGGACGAGTGCAACTGCATCCCTCGTGCTCATGCCAACCGGCAGCTGTGCGATGAGCGTGGAGACGTCCTTAACCTTGGCATCTTTGAAGCACCACTCGGATGTGCCTGCCGTCGATTGGGCAAGCTCGAGAAGGGCCGAATGAGCCATGCCGTGTGGTCGCCTTGGTGTCACTTCAGTATGATTACACACCAGCATTTCACAGCCAATGGTTAAATTCGTCACCCAAAACACTCACAGCAGGAGCGAGTGCGAAGGATCCTTGGTGTACACGGCGATTTGCCTTAGGGCTTCGGGAGGTCGAGTGTCGAATAGCACCTGTTGCGTATAGTAATACGCATCTACTACCCGCATATGTACGCACCCATGCTCGCGTATATGGGTGCGTATATGTAGCGTAAATGCACCTACCTGCGTATACATACCCTGGTGTGCGCAAACGCGGGCGCGTGGGGTGCGTCTACGCACCTACCCGCGTATACGTACCCAGACGCGACGACGTCATGTCAGGTCGGCAACTCAGTGACTCAGCTGCTGAGTACAGTGCTGTGAGTTGCTATCCGTGGGTATCCGGGTCCGCGGCGACCAAATTGTACGACTTAGCACGAGTACATCTGCGACTTCTTGCTTCCCTTGCCGTCAGGGTCGTAAGGGTCGCGAGAACCGGTGCCTGAGCATGTGCCTGAGCCAGTGCCGGGAGGTATGCTCGTGTCGGGAGGTGTGCACGTGTTGCTGCGGTCACCATCGAGATGCTGAAGGTCCGCGTCTCCGAGCTGTCTCCGATGGTGTCTCCGAGATTTTTGCCTGTACATTTTCAAGGATTCCGACGCCGATTCTGGCCGGTCCTTTCCCTTGCTCAAAGCAGGCGGCTTGAGCAACCTCTTCGCGATCTCACGGACGTCCCGGATGCTGTGCTTGATGTCGTCCACGTCCTTGAAGCTATCCCGCAACGCAGCGAGCTGGTCCGCCAGCTCGAGCTGGCGTGCCTCGACGCGATCCATCGCTGAGGGCGCAGCATCCGCATGCTCGTTGCTCTTCATCTCCGCATCTTTGGACTGCTGCTGTTTCAGCTGCGCACCAATCAACGGCAGGCGCCGCGCGAGCTTGCTCGCGGACTTGTACGCCGCATCGAAGACGCCGTACTCGGGCGCGGAGGTCCCCTCGCGCTTGGTCTCGCGCTGCTTGTCGCGAACGGTGGCCTGCGCCTCGCCGAGGATGGCAAAGAACATCGAGAGCAGGATGAAGACGGCGAAGAAGAGGTAGCCGATGAAGAGGATGGCGTTCATGTAGCCGGAGCTGTTGTTGATGATCTCGTCGATGTCGAAGTCGCCGAAGAGCGCCCGACACAGCGCGACTATCGAGGCCACCTGGCTCGAGTAGTCGCTCATCACGGGGCCGAGCGTCACGTAGAACATCATCGAGAAGGCGAGCAGCGAGATCCCAAAGACGATCCCAAAGAAGATGAGGTCGGGTAGCGCCTTCTTGAGCACCTTGGGCGCAAGATCCATCTTGGGGACGGCCATCGCACTGAACTTGATCACCTTGAGCAGCTGGATGCACACGCAGAGCGACAGGTACGACTTGGCATCGCTGTTGACCGCCATCACCTCCCAGTGGTCTTGATAGCCCACGCGCTTGCAGAGCGTCGAGCTGCATGCGGTCGCGGAGGATCTCGCAAGATCAATGTAATCGCCAATATCGAACCACGCGATAAAGATGATGCCATAGTTGGCCCAATCCATCAGGTTCCACATGTCGCTGAAGTAGGTCAAGATTCCCGCCCGCAGCTCCATCAGCTCCACGAGACAAAAGAAGGCCGTAAAGCAGAGCGAAACGAGAGAATAGAACTCGGTCGAATCGAGCATGTCGTCACGGTCGACGCGCGTCTCCATCTGGTACGAGGCGAGCACCGCACCCGTCGGCGTGAACTCGAACATGAATTGCGAGCGCGAGGTCACCGCCGCAGCATTGGAGGAAGCGCTCCACGTGATCGTCACCGCGCGCGTCGCACTGTCGATGTAGTGGGCGCGCTTCAGATCGTTCCAGAACTCGGTCACGGCCGCCCGAGTGCGTCCGGTGGTGCGTGGCGGCACGTTGTCATCGTTGGGGTCGCACAGCTGGTGCATAAAGTCGCCATTCCACACGATGCGCACGCAGTAATAGCGCGCGGTGCGCCCGGGCGTCCGTCGGGTCACCCGATGGTCGCGAAAGTCAAGGACGTCTTCGGCCACGCCACGCTGATCGGGCAGGTAGGTCTCCGAGAAGAAGGGGATGACGAGGGAGAGGTATCCGCCGCTCGGGTAGCGCCGAAAGCTCGCCGGGTTGGCGGAGACGGGGCCGTTGGGCAGCGTGCCAGCCTCCGCCGCGCTGTAGTATCGGAAGGGGTTGGAGAGGACGCTCGCGCTCGCATTCGTCCAGTTGTACCCAAAGGGCTCCGTATCCTGGTACTGGAGAGAGTCGGGTTTAGATTGGTCCAACTCGGGCCGACACTCACCGCTGATGGTCGGGCTGTTGCACGCGCCCATGCCCACCGTCTGGGCACGCGTCTGCCAGATGGCGATGCCCCCGGTCCAGTCATAGGCGTCCATGCGATCGACCACCTCCTTGACCGTGAACGCGGTGCCGTTGCCGGTAGAGAAGACGCCGGTGCCGTCGGGCCACACGTCATCGTTGCAGCTGCCTGCGTCCCATTCACTCGGCCTGAGCGGCGGTGTGGAGACGTTCATCACGGACGAGTTGAACCGACCGCCCACGTCGTACACGCAATTGGCGTCCGAGTTGCCCAAGAATCCCGGCCACAGCACCGTATTGCCCCACTCCCACAACTCGTGCTGCCGCCGAATGTCCACAAACCGGTCTTGGTTATTGGGGTCAAACTTGCCCTCGAGGAAAGTGTCGACGAACTGCTTGTCCAGCAGGTACTCTGCGGGCAGCCGCAGCGTCTCAGACAGGTTCTGGAACATGAGCACGAACAGCAGGTACAGCGTCGTCTGCACCGCCATCGTGTTGAGAAACCATGAGAACAGGGATAGTGCGCGCCTCGGAAATTTTGCGATCGTGAGGGGTGTTGTCCCTGGCTTCACGTGTTCTGACTTAGCTTTGGCCAACAGCTTGTTCAGATCCGCCATGGAGATTGCGTGAGTCGCCACGCCATCCTCCTCAGGTGAGCAGACCTTGACGATCGCATCAAAGTCTTCGGGTTTGTACCTGATGTTGAGCATTTTCAGGGCACGCCGGAACTCCTGCTCAGACAGCGTGCCATCGCCGTCTTCGTCCCAGATGTTGAAGAGCTGATTCAGCCGTGGCCTTTCTTTCACGAGGCTCGCGATCAAATCTTCGCTCACGATCTTTCTGACCGCGCCGGAGGCTTTTTTGGCCTCCTGGCGACGGTGCGCCGCAAGGATTGCCTGGTACGCTGCCATCGCGCGCGCTAGTCCACGCCTGAATTCAAGACTCGTGGCGCCCCTGGCGGACCTTGACGCACGCCTTGCATTTTTCCGGAGAGCTTGCAGCGCATCTTTTTGGGGTAAATTGCAGATTCATTTCTGCATAATTAATGACAGAAATACAACCTTTTTTCCAATCCATCCGTCCGTAGCTAACTTGCTCGGGAAGCTCAGACCGTCAGACGTGGTTCTGAGAATGTCTGTGAGTGAGTGAGTTATTGAGACGCAGACACACCGATCACCGTCTTGATCACCGTGTAACCGTGTTATACAATACGGGGTACAAGCCGAGATATCTACTCAGGCTCACTCACTAGGATATCCCAAGGCAGCACATGCGGCAAGTTGGCCGTGGCCTCCCCTGCCATACTGCCGTACGTCACATGTAAACGCGCACCGCGCGGCCCTTGCATATTTTCGGTTGGGTTCTCGTCTGTTACTTTCGCGTTTCGTAAGATTTAACTTGAAGTTTAAAACTTGAAACTTCACACACACAGATAGACACCCCATCCCCAGCGACCAGGTCCGAGGCGGCATCTCACATGTTCTCCACGAGCGCGCCTTCCGCCCCCTCTCTGCCCAAACACTCGACACAGCCGAATCTCCTCCCATGCGAGTTGCCTCCCGCCCTCGAAACGATCGCTGCCACATCCTTGTGCTCAGACAGAGAACGGAGGCCTGCATGCGGCTCATTGAGATAAGTCACGCAGTGATGGTCAGTCCGTGAGGATCACATCTCCCGAGCGCACGCCCCCGCTTGTGTCAACAAGGGGACGTGCACTCGGCCTGAGGTACTCCCTTGCGATGGACTCGGCGATTGAGTCGGCTATCTGTTCTCTCGGCTGTCTCGGCAGCACCTCCACCGACTCAACGTCGTTGCCGCTCCGCCCGGCAGCACCCCCCTCGGCTGAGATGGCACTCGACTCAGCTTCGAGTCGAATCTCAGTCATCAGCCTCGCCACCTGTGCGGCCATCGAACCCTTGCTGACAATGCCCATCGCCTCGTTGGCAGCAGCTACCGCCTTCGCGACGGGTAGCCCTTCTTCGAGCCCGAGCTCCGACGCGATGAACGCGATCTTCTCTGACATCGTCTTCGGTTCGAGTTGTAGGAAGCCTGGCCTCTTGAAGCCATGCATGGTTGTCTCCCCGAGCTCCTGCCCGAATTCCTTCGCAGCCGCTCTGGTCGGGCGGCGGGGGCGGGGGCGAAGCATGGGCACGGGCGCACGGGCGCACCAGCACGCGCACACCAGCACGAGGGAGAGAACCAGCGCGGAGGCACCAGCACTAGCGACGACGACGAAGGCAGCACCAGCACCAGCACCGTCACCTGTGAGCGCAGAGAGGCCGTTCGCATAGGACGGCGGGTGCGAAGGCGGGTGCGAAGGCGGTGCTGGCGGTGGCGGTGATGGCAAGGGCGGTGGCGGCGACGGCGATGGCTCGGGAGGACGCGGGCTTGGCGGCGGAGGCGGCTCTGGCTCTGGCGAGGGAGGTGGCGGCGACGGGCGCGGCGGAAGCGGCGGTGGGCGAGGTGGGGGCGGCGGAGTCTGCGGTGCGTTCACTGGGACCATAGGTGGAAAGCGCGGTGGAGGTGGCGAGGGCGGGGGCGGTGGGCGCGGCGGCGGAGGCGGCGCCACTGGGGGCGGTGGCGATGGCAGCGGCGGCCATGGCTGCACGCTTGGTGGAGAGAGCATCGCTGTGCAGCAGGAGTGGCCGCATCCCCTCGCGCCGAAGCCGCAGGCGGCTCCGTCCGTGGTTTGGCCCAGCCTGCAGCAGGCACCTTGAACGCCACAATACGTTGGGCAAGGGCCGGCACGTCCACCACACGCTGTCCAGCAGAGGAATCCCACGTTCAGCACAGTTTGCATCGGTGGCGGGCGAGGCGCGGGCGGAGACGTTGGCGGCGAGGGCGGTGGTGGCGGTGACGGCGAGGGCGGCGATGGGTGCGGCGCAGGTGGGCGCGGTGAAGGCGGATGCGGGTGCGGCGGCCGCGGCGGAGGCGGGTGAGGCGCCGGCGGAGACGGTGGCGCGTGCGGTGGCTTCGGTGGCGGAGTCGGGCGCGGTGACCGATGGGGCGGCGGGGGGTGGGGTAGTGGCCGCGGGTGCGGCGGAGGCGGGTGAGGCGCGGGCGGGTGAGGCGCGGGCGGTGGCGAGGGCGAAGGTGGCGGCGGCGAGGGCGGGGGCGGTGGGCACAGCGGCGGAGGCGGCGCCACTGGGGGCGGTGGCAATGGTGGCGGCGTCCTTGGCGGCGCGAGCGGTGGCGAGGGCGAAGGTGGCGGCGGCGAGGGGGAAGGTGGCGGCGGGGACGGCGAAGGTGGCGGGGGCAAGGGTGAAGGCGGCGGGGGCGAGGGCGAAGGTGGCGGCGGCGACGGTGGCGGCGGAGAGGGTGAAGGTGGCGGGGGCGAGGGCGAAGGCGGCGGCGGCGAGGGCGAAGGTGGCGGCGGCGAGGGGGAAGGCGGCGGGGGCGACGGCGAAGGTGGCGGCAGCGAGGGCGAAAGTGGCGGGGGCGAGGGCGGCGGTAATGCATATGGCAGCGGGGGCGAGGGCGACGGTAGCGGCGACAGCGTCTGAGCGTCAGTCGATCCTATCAGGGCGATCGCGAGCAGCGCAAGAAGTGCCCTCATGAAAAGTGACGTTGGGTTGCATGTCCTATTTTTTCTCACAAATTGCATGCAAGAGTGAACAGGGGCTAATAACGTCCCCCTTCCTGATCGACAATGCAGAGCAGCCACGTTGGCCGCGCGGGGGGCTTCTGAAGCGGTGCCGCCCCCAGCGACATCTTTTGCATTTCGCGGGTCGCGACTAGGGCGGGTCGCAGTCCCTGCCCACTCTTTTGCGGGCCGGTCACGTGGCGCCCAGCCGAGGAGGGGCGTGGAGCGCGCGCCGAGGTGCTCCTCGGTGGCGGCTTCGTGGGCTCCAGTGGTGCCACCCTGCTCGGTTCGTACCGCGGAGAAGTGACCAGGACCACGTGAGATGGGAGGGGCGGGTGGCTGGCCACCTGAGTGGCCACCTGTTTAGCAATGCGTGCCCGGTTCACAATCTTGAAAGCCTGCGTCCGGACCAGCTTCCAGCGGGCCCTGGCCAGGGACCTGTTCGGTCCGCCATCGAGGCCGGCAAGGACGCGGGGTGCATCAGCGCCCGTGGGCGCGACGATGGAAGCGCTGTCCCGAGCGCTCACGCCCGCGCCGCCGCTGAAGCCCACCCATCCCTTTCCACGCATCACCCGTGGCGAGGGGGCAGAGTGAGGGGTGATCGGACGCCCGTCGTTCCAGCAGCTCGCAGGTTGCCATGTGGGCCGCCCCACCTGACTGAACTGCTTCAGGTTCGGCTTCACGCGAGGAGTAACCGGAGAAGACTGGATCGCCAAGTTAGGAGTGCCCGGATATGACTGAATAGCAGTGTAGCATGTAGCTGCAGCCGGCGTTGTCGCCGTCGAGGACCAGCCTGCCCCCTCTGCCTCCGCCGCCATCGCTCTTGCCGCTCGCTCCGCAGCGGGCTTCACGGCGGCGGCTTTGCTCTCGGCCGTTGGCTGAAGCGTCGTCTCGGGTGCCGTAACGGGCGCCGTCCCGGGGTCCGTCTCGGGCGCGTCGACGCGGACAACGTGACGTGGCTTGAGGAGCATCGCGAGCGGCTCCCTTGGCTGACGCGATGGCTTTCGCCCCGAATGATTCGGCGGCTGCTCACCCGGCAAGGAGGGGAGCATCACAAGGTAACGCCCCGTCTCGGCGTCCAGTGAGTGCATGCGGCCAAACCTACCGGCAAGCCAGCGCTCCGGGCGGCCGACAACACGCACCGCGTCTCCTTCAGCAAGCGCCGTTGCGGGCGCCGCGAGGGTCGCAGAGGTCGGTAGGCCGGTAGAGGCCGGGGCGACGAGGGTATGCGGAGCGGCGCTCATGAAGGTTGATGGCTGGTCGAGAGCCGCGGGGGCTGCTGCGGGGCGTGCTGCCACTGCAGAGGCGACATCGTTGTCATCCTCGGCGGTGTCTTCGAGGGCTTCGAAGGCGAGAGAGCGAGGCACGAGCTGGCCCATGGGCGTGGCGAACATGTACTGGTGCGCTGGGGTCCTCTCGAGCGGCATGATGGGTGAAGGCATGCTTGTGCGTGGCTGCCTTGTGAGATCCCACGGATGTGGTGTGAAGGTTTGTGTTGGCTGCGACGAGAGCATGAGGGGGGGCGACGCGATGGCGATGGCTTCGCGCGCCGACGGAGATGGCGAGGCTCCCCATGGCGACATCGATGCATGCATCGGCGACATCGATGCATGCATCGGAGATGGTGATGCTGCCCGTGGCGACATCGGAGCATGCATTGGCGGCGCAACCATCGGCGCTGGATCCATCGGCGCTGCATGCATCGGGGGCGCTTGCATCGGCGCTGCATGCATCGGGGGCGCATGCATCGGGGGTCTGGGCGACGCATTCGAAGCCGGCGGCCCGACCGATGGGCCGATGAGAAGCGCTGCGGCGACATCGAGAGGGTTGGGGAGAGGTCCATTCTCCCCAGAGGCCAGGATCGGGCGGCACTCCTCGGTGCCCATCGTGTGCAGGCCCACGTGCAGATGGCTCGGCAGCACCGCGAGGTTCAACGGTCGCTCATTCTTTTGGAGCAGAGAGGGGTTTCCTGGGATCTTACTCGGCGCATACACGAACATGAGCTGACAGTCGTACTTGCCCCCTCGGAAGCCGGTAGTGCGTGCGAGGGCACCGTCGAGGTCTTCACGGCCCGCGGGCGCGACGAGGGTGACGAGCTGTCCTGTGGGAAGCGCGCCTGCTCCGATCAGGAGGCGTACGAAGGAGCGCCGACCGAGGATCGCACTGATCTCGAGTGCCAAGCCGAGGCCGTGGCGAGCGCCCGCGTCGAGCAGCATACGCAGAATGACCAGCTTGAGCTTCGGCAGCTCCGGTCCCAGGCACGCGTACACGAGCGCGCTACGCCTCGAACTCGACACGCGCTCGACGTCCGCCCCATCCTTGAGGAGCTTGCGCACCGTCTTCACCTTGCCAAAGCAAGCGGCGATCATGAGCAGCGTATTGCCGTGCTTGTCGAAGCTGTCAATGGGACGGAAGCTGTTGACGCGTGCGGGGAACGTTGAGAGGAAGCGGAGCCACGCATCTACAGCTGGCAAGATGCGCTCGTCGTTTTCCTCGCCGACGAACCTCGGGTCTGCCATGGACTGCAGGGTGATGGTCATCCAGTCGTCCTGCGGACCGGTCTTATTCGTGAGGCGCTCGTAGTGGCTGATCTCGCCCGATCGTAGCAGGTCCTTTGAGACAATGTCCGACGTCCGAGGGTACGCGGCCGTGTCGGAGGGCACTGTGGAGTGCACGGGCGTGCTCATTCGACTCACAACGTTTCTAAAATCCGTTTCATCGAATTCCGTTACATGTTGTACTTGAATAAAGCATGCCAAGTGGTGTTGGCTGAAGGAGGTGCTGTGTGTCTCGCAGGTTCTCTCCCTGGAACTTTACTTATGCTCTTCTTTTCGACGAGGAAGAATCGAGGGCAGCCACATCTGCTCTTGAAAGCTACTTCGCCGTCGCCGGCGGCAACCGAACAAAAGTGTGCGGGCCGTGCGCTTCTCGCGCTGCCACACGTGCCAGCTTCGTACGCTTCGCTCGGCATCTAATTGTGACTCTGCTCTTCGAGTTAAGTACATGTATGTGAAAAGTTTGTATTTGCGATGCATGGAGATGGATGCATGCGATGCGACTCGTGGAACGCACGCTACCAGAGAGGGTTGATCAGCTTCGTGCTCTCGTGATCCTCGAGGTCCCCCCCGCCGCCAGCAGCGCGGGCACAAAGGTCGGCATCACGCCCAAGGGTCTCAAAAGGCAGCCTGAGGG
>ENA-UOXK01001801-UOXK01001801.1-mixed-culture-metagenome-genome-assembly--contig:-NODE-1801-length-14036-cov-33.788499_pt1 | contig 14036 bp, 10 predicted proteins | sample MGYA00238160_ERZ761638 | MGnify/ENA primary metagenome ERZ761638 (study PRJEB28912, sample SAMN08777098) | mixed culture metagenome | isolation source: Freshwater growth medium | place: USA...
GCCGCCGCCGCCGCCGCCGCCGCCGCCGCCGCCGCCGCCGCCGCCGCCGCCGTCCGCATGAGGCGCACCCTCGGCATCGCTCGCGCGGCTGCGGCGAGCCTGCTCCCGTAGGGCCGCCCAGCACTTGGCGCTGTCGACGGCCAGTTGCTCGACGGCAGCACGCAGCTGCGCGGTGCTCGGTTCCGGCTCGAGCTTCCAGCCGAGCGCGGCAGCGCCCCCCGCGTCCCAGCCCTGCGGCCGCCAGCCCAGTGGAGCCGCTCCCGCCGGCACCACTGGATCCCAGTATTCACGGCTCGCGGATGGCAAGAATGCACCGTCCCCACGCTGGGCACACTGCACAAGCCACGCGTCGTCGTCGGAGCGCTCGCCCGCCGGCAGTGCGTACACAGCGGCGAGGAGGCGCGCGTACTTCTCGGGCGCGTGCACGCCGCGCACGTGCCCGGAGAATGCATGCGGCCCTAGCTTGTCCAGGGCTGCTCGGCTCGCTCCGCACACGAGGCAATGTTCTGACGCGTACTCGCGAGCCACCGACGTGCGCCCTCGCTCGTCCGCGAGCGCATCGACGAGGACCGCCACGCCGAGCTGAAGGAGGAGCGCTCCCAGCCCAAGCAGCACCAGAGGACCCAGCTGAGAGCCCAGGTGCGACGCTGCCGCGCCCTCGACACCATCGCCAGCGCCGTGGCCTTCGCCGTCGCCAGCGCCTTCCGGGTCGACGGCGACGCTCCGCGGCATCGCGAGCGCGGCGGCTGAGGCGGGCGCGACGGTGGCGAGCGCCTGCACGGCGCATGCGACGGCATCACCCGCCGCGCATTCCGCCGCAGCGCCAGCGGCGCGCGCGGCCGCGCTCGCCGGCAGCGCGAGTGCGGCGGCGAGGGCGGCGATGGCGAGCACTGGCGGCGCGGCCTTTGCGAGCGGCGTGAGGATGGCGCGGCAGCGCGGAATAGCGGGCAGCAGATCGATGGCGCTCAGCAGGATGAAATACGGGTGCACGAACAGCGAGGCGAGCCCGAGCGCGAAGAGCGCGAGCTGCCGCAGCAGCGGCGGCGGCAGCGCGTCGTCGGCGTCTAGCCACCGCCACGGCGCACACAGCACGGTGACGCTTGCGGCCTCGAGCGCGCCGTCGAGGATGAGGAGCGCCGCGAACCCGGCGTACAGGCCGCCGCACGCCTCGGCCGCCCAGCACGCGACGCCGCAGCCTGTGTGTGGCGCGACGCCTAGGCTCACGAGCGCGCACAGCGCAGCGGCGATCAGCAGCTGGCCACGCCGCGCGGCCGGCGCCAGGAAGTGGACCGGCGCTAGGAGCGGGAGCATGCGCAGCGCTGCATCGCGTCGCACGGCTCGCACCGCCGCCGTGCGTAGCGCGACAACCAGCTGCGAACGGCGCGCTGACGTACTCGCACAGCTCAGTCCGTCGGCGAGCGCAGCGGCGAGAGATCCGTCCGAGTCGAGCTCGAATATATCGTGAACTTCCCGCGCCGCGAGCTGGCCGTCACGGCGCACGAAGTCGAGCGTGCTCGAAGGCCCGAGCCTCGCGTATGGCTCTTCCTTGGGCGTTCCCAGTTGGGACGGCATACACTTCGTCGCAGACGTTGGATGGACGATTTCGCGAAAGCTCCGTTCACAAGAAGCACGCAAAATGGAACGTTAAAGCAAAAGCCGAGAAAATCCAAGGTTCTTGGAAAATCCTATCGGCATCGCCGCTTTCGCGTCGGGGAAAGTCGCTTTCATCTTTCTTGGCTTCTTGGAGCGCTGAACGCGACTCATCTGTGCGCGTCGCGGTAAAGGCCAAGCCTGCGGCCTGACGAACCATGGCGGAGGAGGAGCTCACCCCAACCCAGAAGCTCCAGCTAGCCAAAAATTTCGTTGTAAATAGCCCACCGGCGCAGACGTCACACGTGCTCGAGGACCTCAAGGTGCTGATTGGCGAAGACGTGCTCACAGAGAAGAAGCGGCTAGGGTTCACGGCACAAGTGAACAAGGAGCAGTTCGCGGCCGTCAAGCTTGGCGACGGCAAGCGCGTGCTGCTCACGCCTCACGGCGAGCTGCCCGACGGCCTCTTCCTTGACCCGTCGACCCAGAGCGCGATCGTGGTGGACCATGTGATGCTCACCGCGGAAGCGTCGGACAAGCCGGTAGATCCGGCGCAGCTGGCGTCGATGCGCGAGGGCACGACGAGCGCGATGCGCGCGGCGGTCGACGAGGCGATGCAAAAGTACGTGAGCAGCCACCTGCCCGATGGTGTGGTGACCACGTACGGCACCGCTGTGGCGGGCTCGAGAATTGTGTGCTGCATCGCTGCGCTGACGCACAATCTGGAAAACTACTGGGCGGGCCGCTGGAAGGCGGAATGGACGCTCGAGGTACCCAGCGGCGGCAGCATAGGCACGCTCACCGGCACGGTGAGCTGCCACGTGCACTACTTTGAGGATGGCAACGTTCAGCTCGATGACAAGGTCGTCTTCCAGAGCGAGATCGAGGTCAAGGACGTGGGCGCTTCCTTCGCGGCCAAGGTCAAGGAGCTGGACCTGCAGTTCTACGCCAAGCTCGAGGAGATTTACGGCGGGCTCTCCGATGAGGTGCTCAAGAACCTGCGCCGGCGGCTGCCCATCACAGGCCAGAAGTTTGACTGGGACAAGCTGGCCGTCGCAGGCCTGGCCAAAGAGGTGGCCAGCCTCAAAGCGTCCTAAGCGCGGCCCGGGCGCAATCTCGAGGAGGATGAGGCGGCAACTCGTAGGGCTCGGCACAGCACACCGTCACTGTCCGTCAGCGTCTCCCGGGTGGCCTCACGGGTGGCCCGCCTCTGGCCGTACGCCTCACACCCTCAACGACAACGTGTACTCGTACAGGCGCGAACGCGCGATCTCTAAGTCCAACACATCCAGTCAGACCCCGGTCCCCGCGATAAAGTGCAGTGGAAAGAGCGGCCGGGCACACAGGCGCGTGCGTCGCACGTTAACGCCGAGCTCCGAGGTGCTGTATCGGTCACACACCAAACTCACAGTCACCGAAATTTTCGCCGGACAAGGATCGTGCCGCGCGGTGACATGCACGCGGTCATGCCCGCATTGGCCATTGCATGCCCTTGCATGCCCCCGGCGGTCCGCGGGTCGCGGTCGGGCGGCCGGCGGTCGCGGCGGACCCGCAGCCAAAATTACTAACGGTCAACGCGCGGTTCAATATCCCGGATATCTATAGTCCCTGGGCATTTTTTCGTACGTCTTCCCGCGACATCACCTGTGCCCGTGGTCCGGCCGCCGTAGCTACCGCGACCGTCCGGGTATCGCGTCTCGAAAGACGAATAAAATCGGACGGCGGAGAGAGAATAGGCGTGCTTACGCGAGGGCGGCGCCGCGCACACTACCTCTGGGGGCGACGCTCTGGTCTGATCTCCCAAACACGTGCGACAGCTTGATGGGCGCTCGCTCACTCGAGGCTCACATCGAGCTGATCTGATTGGCGCAGCGGTCGAAGCTCGAATCGAGCTCGCCGTACTTCATCACCCACGGGTGCGTGGGCGAGACGGCGCGCAGCTGGTTGACGTAGCGGACGATGACATCAGGCGGCTTGCGCAGGTGCTGCATGCACACGACCATGTTCGACAGCGTGGTCGCGTCGGAGGCGCTCTTCGAGAGAGCTTCCTGCAGCAGCCGCTCCGCCTCCTCGTACTGGCCCATGTGCAACTTGGCGAGCGCCTTGCCATTCGAGAGCATGAGCGAGAGGTTGTACTTCTCGGCAAGCTCGTCGAACTCAAGGTACGCCTCATTGTACTTGTCGCCGCCCTCGGCCATGGCCACCCACGCGGCCGCGAGCTTCGTCAATGTCGCGTCGTCATCACTCTGCTGCATCAGGCCCACCTGCTTCCTCGCAAGGTCGACCCGGTTCATCAGCAGGTAGATGTGCGCCACGAGCGACATTGTCTCGAGGTCGGTGCTACTGTGCGTGTATTTGAGCGCCTCCTTGTAATCGCCCTCGTGCGAGAACACAAGGCCCGCGATGAGCAGCAGCTGCGGCTCAGCAGCCGCACCAGGGCTCGAGAGCCACTCCTTGAGCTGCATGAGCGCCATGTCCTTGCCCTCGCGGCCGGAGGAGGCGTATGTGGCCAGCAGCTTGACGGCCTGTATCGCGAGCGGCGCGTCCGGGCGCACCTCATCGAGCACCATCCGGTGCTGCCCTTGCTCAATGTATGCGCGGTACATGTAAAAGTTGCACAGTGAGCGACCCGCAGCGGAGACCTTGTGGGCGCCGAATGCCTCGCTGATGGCCTGCTGGTAGCAGCCGAGAAAGAAGCTGTTCTTCACATTCCACACGCCCTCCTCGTCTGCCATGGTGCCGCAGGCAGCGCGCGCAGAGGACGACCGCAAAAGGCTTCAAGATAGATTTTGGGCTCGAGGAAACCTTGGAGGACTGAATTGCATCAGCAAGATGAATGCATGGAATCATTTGAGTGCCCTCGCCGCCTTCTGGCGCCTCTTCGACGCCAACCCCGTCCTTGCCGCCTTCTGGCGCCTCTTCGACGCCAACCCCGTCCTTGCGGCACTCCTCTACTTGCTCTTCTGGCCGTTCCTCGAGCTCGCCTTCTTCTTCCGCGTGCGCCGCTTCATTCGGCTGCGCAGTGCCCAGCCGCTCGCGCACCACGCTGCCGACACGCTCGAGGCTCAGCGCTTCTGGCCGTTCGCGCTCGCGGAGGAGAACGTCGAGCAGACCGTGCGCGGCTGGTTCATCGGCGACGGCGAAGTGCGCCTCGGAAACGTGATGGAGCTCGTCGCTTGGACGATCTCTGCCAAGCCCGTCGCCGAGCTCAGCCATGAGCACCGTCGCATCGCCAATAGCATCCTGGAGCAGGTGATGGCCGCAGTTCCGCCCGGCGCTTTTTCGGAGGGTTACAACCCCCGGCAACGCTGCATGACGCACACGTGCGAGCCGCTCGCGCCGTGCTGGAAGCCGCTCTGCTTCTACCAGGTGCACTCCCTCGGGCGCGCACTGGCCAGTTGCGTGCTGCGCTGGTCCGGCTTCGAGCTGCGCCGCGAGGATGGCGCGCAGCTAGAGTACTGGTGCCACCCGGGCAGGCGCGGCCGTTGCGCAGGAAACGGTTGGGCATGTACGTGGCACTGGTGGCCCACCCCCGGCTGGTACTGGTGGCGCGGCCACGAGGAAGAGCCAGAGGCCGGCGCCACGCTGCCTCTCGTCGTGCTGCACGGCGTGGGTGGCCTTGTGCCCTACGTGCCCCTGCTGCTGATGCTGCGCCGGATGCGCCCCGTCGGACCGCTGCTCGTGCCGCTGCTGCCGCATTGTGCGTTGCACACGCCTGCCTTCGAGCCGCCTCCGCCGCTCGATACGACCATCCTCGTCGCGGATCTCGAGGCTGTTGTGCGCCGCCACGCCGCCGCCGCCGCCGGACCCGCCGCCGCCGCCGGACCGCCACGCGCCGCCTTCTTGGCACACTCGCTTGGGACGGCGATCTTTGCCTCGTTCGTGAAGGCGCACCCATTACACGTAGCAGCCTCGGTGCTCGTAGACCCGATTTGCTTCCTGCTCTACCGGCGCGACATCGTGTTCAACTTCCTCTACCGCCAACCCAAGCCGCTCAGCCACCTGTGCTCCTTCCTGGACCATTCGCTCCCCGGCGCCGGCGTACACCACGCGGCGCACCTGGGGTATTGGTTCCGGCTCGCGCTTCACTACATGCTCACACAGGAGCCGAGCATCCAAAGCTGCTTTCGGCGCGAGTTTTGGTGGGGTCGTCATTGGCTCCACCCGTCCGACCTGCCCTCGGACAGTCTCGTCGTCCTCTCCGGACGCGACGCTATCGTACCCTCGGAGCGGGTGCACGCTTACCTTGTGAGCCATGAGGCGAAAGCGGCAGCGGAAGCGGAGGCGGCTGTGATGTTGGGTGGCGACGACCTGACGGCGACGGGCGGTGCTGGCCGCCGCCGCCGCCGCCGCCGCCACCTCGAGCTCGAGGTGCATGCGCGTGCGCACCACGGCTACCTGATGGCGAATCCGTTTGCACAGCGTCGCCTCATCATGCAGCTGGGCAATCTAATGGACGAAGCGGCGGCGAGCCCTCTCGCTGAGGTCTTTCCGATCGGATCCTCAGCGGAGACATCGCCCTGTGCTGCGGCATGCGTGGAGCCGCGTGCGAGTCGCACTCCGAGTCCGAGAGTCTCGCCGAGAGATGATAAGCACGTGACGCACCGGAGATGACCCGACAGGCGGCCTGTGGGCAAGTGTGCAATCTATGCGGTCTTACGAAGCAGGAAGTAGCACCCTCCACCCATGCACGGAGCGTGTAAGCTGTAACATGCCGTATCAGTGACTTATGAGCTCGCTCGCGGCTTCGACTCGCGGCTCGGGGTTCTGTTCGCTCTCTTCCACTTTTGCGTTTTGATACGAATTTCACACATCTGTGACACGAACTCGTACATAAAAGGCGCGCGCGCGCACCGCGCTCCCACTTGCACCTCCACTGACGCACTGACGACTGAGTCGTGAGTCGAGTAAACGAAAGGCGTATGCAAAAACTTCCTCAAAGACCATCCCACCACGTGGATGGCAGCACTGTTATGCGGCGGCCGATGTGCCTGGCCGTCACAGCACGTGGCGACATAGCCGGAGGCAGCTCAATGATACTATTATCAATCGTTCCGTCATAGGTGATCTCAATTGGGAGAGGCGAGGATGGCGCACTCGTGTGGGCGGGCGCTTCGATGCACTCATCAGAGTCGATATCGATTGCAAGATGTGAGAATGACGCACTCGAGCGGGCGGGTGGATCGATGAACGCCTCGTAGCTACCGTCGTAAATGACCACCGCCATTCACTGGCAGCGCGCCGTCAGCCTTCGGACGACACCCGCGCTTCTCACGCGGGATGACGAAACAAGATTCGTCAAGCCTTGTGTTTCGTCAATTATAAATGCGAAGTGCCCGCCTTGAAAATTCGATACGTGACCCGCGAATGCGATTGCGAACTCGATCGCGACTTCTCGTGAAGGAAATAGCGATCTCGTGCCTGGAGCAAATGGACTTTGGGCAATGCCGATGACATGCGTCGACCACGGCCCCTTCGCCTGCCACGAGGATGGATGTCCATCGACCATGATCACGTGCTACGCGCTTGCTGCCCGCCTCTCCGCGTGCAATCTGAATTTCGGTGAGATTTGGAAGGTCGGCCTCCCAGACGGCATCCAAGTGGACCAGCCAGTCCACCATCAATGTGCAGCCTCCTGCTCTCGCTGCACTGCCGACGAGTTGCGCGCGACCGTGGCTGTATCGGAGCCCAGACGATGGCCATGGCCCTCGGCTCTGCAGCCCGTTGAGAGCGTTTTCGCCCACAATATGAGTGCAGCGGCGCTTGCACACCGCATCGCCATTGCTGGCACCGTGGGTCCGTTAATCATCCGCCAGGCCTATGGCGAGGCATTCTTCCGCCCCGAGGCATGGAGCCGCGAAGCTCTACGAAATCGCTGCGCACCTACCGCTCCACCGGCGCCGCCGTGGCCGACCATTGCGTACCGCGAGCCCGCGGCCATCGGCAAGCGCTGGGCAGGCTTGCATTTCGACAACGGGGCCGCACAAGGGGTACGAGACCTCGTGTCGTTGATCGATGCGCAGGACGCTGGCCGGCTGCGTGGCGTCGTCCTCTTCGATAGTCCCGCCAACCGAACGTGCCCACCTGTGCTCTTGCGCGCGAACGTCGAAGACAACGAGCGTCACAAGTGGCTCGATTCGCTGCCCGCACCGCGCTTTTTCCCGCGTGATTTCGAGGTCGTGCTCGGCAGTGAAGGGCTATGGCGCAAGGGCGGTGCGCCGATGGACGACCCCGACCTCTTCGTGAGCAAGGCGGGCACGCAGACGCACGTGCACATCGACGCGCACTGCACGCGCTTCTGGATGCTGGGCCTGAGCGGGCGCAAGCTCTGGCGCGTGCTTCCGCCCGACGAGGTGACGAATCTGGCGCCGTCTCGGAACGATAAGGGCGGCGAGCACTTCTTGGCAGACGTGCTTGACCCGACTGCCGAGGCCAACGTGGACGTGGGCGCGCAGCTAGGCTCGGTCGGGAGGCTCTTTGAGTTCGAGCTCGCGCCTGGAGATCTCGTACTGATCCCAGAGGGGTGGCCGCACGCTGTGCACAACCTTGACGACACAGTCGCGCTCACGTATAACTTTGTCGACGAGGCGAACCTCGAGTGCTACGTGCGCTCGCTACGCGCGCACGTCGGCAAGCTACTCGTCAAGCTCGTCAGCCAGCTGGCGCAGGGGCGAGGTCGCCAGGACGCCGCCGATGCCTTCTCGCAGCACACGGCCCTCGCATACTACGAGCACCTCAGCGAGCATGTGGCGCGCCGGTCGCCACGTCATCGCTCGGGCTTGGGTGGCGCTGCCAGCACGACGGTGGCGCCCGTCGACTCCATCCTCGAGGAGCACATACCATGGGACACATTTGCTGCGCGCCAGCATCAGCACGCGGCAGGCCACGAGCGTGGCACGGCCTCCCAACGCGTGCGCGCGCGCCTGCTCGCGCTTACGGAGGCGGGGCCGCTGACGGCCGAGCCCGTGGAGGCGCTATTAGACCGCTTTGATGCGTGGAGCTCTGAGCGAGGCGCTGCGAAGGAGGAGCTCTGACCTCAGGTCAGTTTGCAATACCACCCTGACCCTCGCCAGGAGGCGGTGATGCTCATGCTGAAACGCCTCGGCCCTCCGCGCCGACGGGTCCCCTCCGGGCCGGGCGCGGCTGCCGTGTGCCGACGAAAACACGAATGGCCCAAGGGCCTGGTCCCCGCGCCCGGGTAAGACTGCTAAGACTAAGACAAACTTGCTATAGTAGTTTGCAGATCGTTATTAAATAATCCGGTGCCCAAACACGGCGCGCGCCCATCCGCCCGGACCTTCGACCCGGACCTCGGCCCTGCACATGACACTCCAGACGAGACATCCCGGCACTGTACATTGTAGCACGTCGACATCAGTTCAGCGTTGTGGTCCACGCAAGGGATCAGCGGCCGTATTGCACGACGTCACCTCTGCCCTCCCCTGCATCTCGTTCTCTACACCTCGGTCAGCAGCAGCAGCATCCCTCGAAGCCCACCAGCACACGCAGTACTCTCGCGGCCTGCGCCAGGGCCGCCCCACTTAAGGGACGACGGCGTGCGGGAGTACGACCGTCCTGCGGGACCGATGCGGGCGCGCGACGGTCGATCGGAAGAGGCTGCCCCCCTTCGCGCGACCGGTGCGCACGGCACGCCGGCAACGGTCTGTCGTCGGCCCTCTGGGGCCTTGGGGCCGCCACCGAGCCCCTAGCACGTCTAGCAGCCTAGAAGTCGGCCTCGAGGGAGAAAGAGCCGGAGGGCTCGCTCCCATCGTCCTTCGAGAGCGAGTTCATCACGCCGGCCTTCTGGTACTCGGCCACGCGCTTCTCGAAGAAGTTCGTCTTGCCCTGCAGCGAGATCAGCTCCATCCAGTCGAAGGGGTTGGCCGTGTTGTACAGCTTCGGGTGTCCGAGGGCCACAAGCAGCCGGTCGGCCACGAACTCGATGTACTGCGACATCATGCGCGAGTTCATGCCAATGAGGTCGACCGAGAGCGCTTTGCAGATGAACTCCTTCTCGTGCTCGACGGCGTCGCCCACGATGGCATGCACCGTCTCGTCCGAGAGCTGCGACTCGAGCATCGAGTACAGCAGGCACGCAAAGTCGCAGTGCATCCCCTCGTCGCGCGAGATGAGCTCGTTTGAGAAGGTGAGCCCCGGCATGAGGCCGCGCTTCTTGAGCCAGAAGATGGCGCAGAAGGAGCCAGAGAAGAAGATGCCCTCAACAACTGCGAACGCGACCACGCGCTCGGCGAAGCGGCTGTCCGAGCCTGTCCATCGCAACGCCCTGCACACGTCGTGACGCGACGGGGCGGGGGGAACAAACCGCTCAGCAAACACTGCAGGGGAGAGGTATGCGCGGCAGGTGCGAACCGGGTGCTCGCGCGACGAAGCCGTAGCGAGGGTGGCGCGCACCAGTCAGCCTTCTTCTGCACGCACGGCACCGTCTCGATCGCGTTGAAGAGCTTGTTTCGCTCCGCCGCGTCCTTGACGTACGTGTCGATAAGCAGGCTGTACGTCTCTGAGTGGATGTTCTCCATCGCGATCTGGAAGCCGTAGAAGCAGCGCGCCTCGGGCAGCTGGACCTCGGACGCGAATCGCTCGCAGAGGTTTTCGTTGACAATGCCATCCGACGCGGCGAAGAAAGCGAGAATGTGTTTGATGAAGTGCTTCTCGTCCTCGCTCAGCTTATCCCAGTCGGTCATGTCGTGCTGCGGTGGCAGGTGCGCGCACGAAGATCACGTGTGAGGGCGGGTGGCCAGTGCGAGCAGCCCGAAGTGGCTGGCGCACGCGCGCATGCTAGGCGCGCTCGCGCCGCGCGCGCGAAGCTTGTGGCAAGAGCGAAAGCAGCCAAAGCCTGTGGCAGCCGTGGGTGCAGCATCTGGTGCGGCGGCAGCCAGTGGGTGCGGCGACAGCCGTTGGGCATGGCTGCTGTTCGCCTTGCTGCGCTGAGCTAGCAGGCGTGCGCGCTGACACGCGCGCTGGCCGACGCGCGCGCGGCCGCGGGCTCGCGCTGGCAGCAGTAGCAGAGCTAGCGCGCGCAGGCTGCCCATGCTGGAGCGGCCTGGCCGTGCCGCTCGCGCGCGCGGTGCGGCGGTCGGGCGCGTCGGTGCGCGGTCGCACCGCCAGGTCAACCTCCTCGGCCGTCCAGAAGCTCGCCTCCGCCTTCTTGTACATCTCCCAGACAGCCGGGTGCCTGATCGGGAAGAGGACGAAGCGCTGCTTGTTCTCTTGCAAGATGGGCTCCGCGGCGTCGGCGGGGTGGATCTCGTGGGCTGGCATGGTAGCTGTTGTGTGTAGAAGATCTGCGCGCAGGGGGCACGTGGTCAGGCGGAGGTGCGCGACATTGGCTGAACGGGTTGGGTGCCTGATGGGTGCCTGGACATTGCGGTGTAGTACGGTGTGAGAGCGCGAATCGACGGCGGCGATCGGAAAAGTCGCGAAAAGATGCGGTCCAAGAGTTGCAGAACTTGTGACATGACGTCGTCGATTACAAACATATATGCGTCGGGTGTTGAGACTCGTTTTGACAGTCGAAGGCGGCAAAACGGATTGACAGTGAGCCTCCTAGTGAGCCATGCAAAGCGCCCAGAGCTTCCGAAGCCCGCCATCGGCGCAGCCGCCCGTCTGCTCTTCCTCGGTGCTGCACCGGCTGCGCCGCGGCGGCACGCCTACAACCACGCGGCTAAAGGAGGATCTTCGCCGCCGCGCCCTCGCCCGCGTCGCCGAACAGCGTGCTGCCCTCGTCCAGCGCCGGCGGACCGAGCCAGGCGTCAGCAACGCGCTCGACATGGAGTTACAATGGGCGTCCATGGGCGGCTCACGCGCGGCGGGTGGATCTACATCCACGTCGTCGCTGGCGTGGACCGAAGCGGACGAGGCGCGCCTGCAGGAGCAGCTCGGCCATGAGGCATACCTAGAGCTCATGGCGGCGACCGAGGAGGCGCTGCTGCGCGAACTCGAGAGCGACGTAACGGACCTCGATCAAGAAGAGGAGCGGCGCGTCACCGAGGCATGCGCTATACTCGAGTACGAGGAGCTCCTCCTCGACGAAGAGCTGCAGGAGCTGAGCGGCCTCGAGAGCAGCAGCGGTGGTGCGGCTCTCAGCAGCGACGACGTGGTGCTGTGTCCGCTGTGTTGGCGGGCGGGTCTCGACCTCGATGGTTTCGGCTTCGTCACGTGCGCCGCGCTGTGCGGACTCCGCCTCGACGCGCGCGGCGCCACAAGCCCGCCGCTCGAGCTCTTGCGAGCGCGCCTCAACACGCTGCACACGGACCACAGCCGACGCTGCACCGCGAGCGCCGGCGGTTGCCGCATAACGCTGCCGAGCGAGCAGAAGACGCTCGGGCTGCTCGCATTTGGCTGCGACGCATGCGGCTACTGCGCACGCGTCGTGTGAGGCAGAGCGCCGGTGCGGTGAGCTCTGCCGCCCGTATGACGACTCGCCAGCTGTTCAAGACATGTATTTTGATCGGTGTCTCTATCTACTATCATATTGACGTGAGCATGTCCATGTGCCGATCCACGCATGTGTCGGATGAATTTTCTTTCCCATTTACGTTTGGTGCCGCTACTGTACGCTGCTTCACCTCGAACCTCATCCAACCACTGCTGTGGCCGTCTGTCACACTCGCGACACTCGACTGTCAGCGGATGGAGCTTCCTGGAGGTGATGCGACTCTCAGAGAACCTCTGGCTCAGCGCCTCTGGCTCAGCGAGGGTCGCGTCGAGACCCCCTGACGATTCAAATTCACACCTACATGTTGGACGGAGCCGTCCTTTTTACGTCCTTTGAGACGGAGTGGGGGGCGTCCGCGAAGACGGAAATATCTGACTGACTCGACTTCCAGAGATCCAGACACGACATGACACACGTGGAGGAACTCGTGGAATCAGTTCTTGTGTTGACCGAGGGGTGCGGTCAGGGGTGCGGAGCTGTCCATTGAGACGGGTGGTGAGCGCTGGGGGACCGCGACGAAATTGACTGCTGTGCTCGAACACGTGGTTCAACATGGTTCAAGTTTCCGATGACATGATCAAGTTCCTGCGAACTTCTTGGACTTTCTTGAGGCGAACGAGGACCTTCGTGTCCTTCGCCCCGCAGCGGCCCACCCCGCATCAGGTGGGCATGTTCCTCGTGCGCCAAGGCCGGCTGCAGCCCCGGCTTGCACGGGGCGACCGTCTCTTCTCGTCGTTGCTCCGTAGGACGCCCACTGCCGCCGGGCGTGCGTGTCTCTCTCTCTCATTTGGGGCTGCACAGGGCATGGGCAGCGCAATGATCGCGGCGATCGCGCACCGTGCGCTGCACCACGCCCCGACGAGAGCAGTCGCACCCGTCGTTGCACCCATCGCCGCCCCAGCCGCCCCAGCCGAGGTCATGCCCACGATTCGTCAGCTGAATGTGCGCCTTGTACGCGAGGTAATGAACCGTCTGCGCAGTGTGCGTGCTACAGCATCGCCGTCGATGGCTCCCGCGTCGTCTGAGCCGCCTTTTGCTGCGACCGCGATGCGCGCGTGGCGCAACTGCCGCGAGCTTGGGCAGGGGCAGCTCGCAATCGACCTGTACCATACCTTTCGCGCCGCGGCTGCGGCAAGCAGCAGCAGGCTGTCGACGGACGACGCGGCGACGCTCATCAGGTGGCTCGGGCAGGTGTGCGAGTCGCCGCACGGGGCAGGCGCGGGCAGCCGCGCGCGCCGCAGCCGCAGACGCACGGGCAGGATCACCGCTGCTCACGACGCGTATCTGCTGCCCGCTGACGATGGCGGCGACGACGCCGAGCCCCTGAACGCACTGCGCACCGCGTTCCTCGTGGCTCAGGACGTGACCCCCAACCTAGCCGTGCGGGATGATACGCGCAGCAGCAGCAGCAGCAGCCGAAGCAGCCGCAGCCGCAGCAGCAGCAGCAGCAGCAGCAGCAGCAGCAGCAGCAGCAGCAGCAGGCTGTCGCCCCTCTCGCCAAGTCAACGCGACCCGCTCCTCGAGGCACTCGCGGCAGCCGCGGACCCGCGCGTGCTGGACGCGCTGCTGGCGGCGTGCGCGATGAGCGGTGACCTCGAGCGCGCGTGTCGGCTGCATGAGCGAATAGTCGCCCGGCACGGCGCCACGCCGGCACCCTCGAGGTCTCATGGCTCGCCCGGCACGGCGCGTCACGGGTTGCCCGGCACGGCGCTGGGCGCCGGATTGGGCGCGCTCATCGAGGCGCTGTGCGAGCACGGGCGGGTGCGTGATGCGGTGGCCCTCTGGGCGGAGCAAGCGGCGTGTGGCCTTCGCCTGCCCAACCGCGTCTTGGTCAAGCTGGTCGAGGCGTGCGCCGACCCGATCGCGGGCCTGACGCACCTTACGGCCGATGCAGCAGCCTCGGTGGTACGCGCGCGCGCGCGCTCGGGCACACTCCTGATGAGCACTGATGAGCACTGATGAGCACTGATGAGCACTGATGAGCACTGAT
>ENA-UOXK01001803-UOXK01001803.1-mixed-culture-metagenome-genome-assembly--contig:-NODE-1803-length-14027-cov-30.480461_pt1 | contig 14027 bp, 15 predicted proteins | sample MGYA00238160_ERZ761638 | MGnify/ENA primary metagenome ERZ761638 (study PRJEB28912, sample SAMN08777098) | mixed culture metagenome | isolation source: Freshwater growth medium | place: USA...
TGACGGCTGATGACGGCTGATGAAGCACATGGGAGCATGGTTGAGCGTCTGGTGATTGCTGCTGATTGCTGCTGATGACGGCTGATGACGGCTGATGACGGCTGATGAAGCACATGGGAGCATGGTTGAGCGTCTGGTGACGGCCGCCGATGATCGCCGCTGATTGCTGCTGATGACGGCTGATGACGGCTGATGACGGCTGCCGATGATCGCCGCTGGGTGCTGCTGATGACGGCTGATGACGGCTGATGACGGCTGCCGATGATCGCCGCTGATGGCTGCTGATGAGCCTCTGACAGCCTCTGATTGCTCTCCTCATCAGGTGGCGTTTGGCGGCGGCTCGGGATCGGATCGGCAGCGAAGGCCGAAGGAGATCGTGAGCTCGGTGAGCTCGACGGGCGGAGATCCTGCCTCGGCGGGTGCGGTCCACCCTAATATGGAAGATCTCTGGTGGGCCAAAGCCATCGCTCGGCGCATGCATAAGGGCGTCGTGACGGGCGCGGAGCCCGTCCATTCCCCCGGCAGTTCCCCCGGCTATTCCCCCGGGGCGGAGGCGCGGCGGGTTTCGTCAGAGCTGATGAGGGCGCGCGAGGCGAGGGTGGCGATGCTCTTCGAGCGGGCACGGCGGGCCACCCGCGCGCCGTTTCGGGCGATTCCACAGCCCCCGATGCCCGAGCCAATTCCGCGCCGGCGCCGTGCTGAGCGCCCCGCCCCGCACCCGCCGCTTCGGCTGCTTTGGGCGTCGCCGGGCTTCCAAATGGGGAATTCGTTGGCGGAGTTTGTCGAGGCACGGGCGCCATCATCCTCATTATCCTCATCACGGGATTCGTCAACTCCCCTTCTTTCACATTCACAGCGCTGGTTCAGCCCCGGTGGCCATGGCGCCGTGCTGAGCGCCTCCAGCAGTGACGCGCCGACGCCCAGCACGGCGCCGACGCCCTCGCTCGACGACGTCGCCGCCACTCCCACTCGCGCCCCTGATGAAACTCGACCGGCGGCGGCCCCTGCCCGCACGGCATGCGTGACGAAACTCGACGTGCTCCTCCGAGCAGACGCCATTACCATCTCCACAGCCGCGCCCGCTGCAACCCCGGTGGCGGCGCTCGGAACGGCGCTCGGAACGGCGCTCGGAACGGCGCTCGGAACCGTTGCGGCGGCGGCGGAGTCGGCGCCACCACCGCCCCCCCCCGAGGCAAGGCTGATGACCCTCCTGCTCACGGGCACGTCTCTGCACCTGACGAGGCTCGACGTTCCGCGCCGCGCCGCACACCTACCGCCGCTCCCGGTCCATTCCAAATATGGCGATCTGACGAATTCTCGCGGGAGCAAAGTTCTCGAGGCTTCGGTAATTGCATGCTGATTGCGTCTGATGGCCTTGGAGGACCTCGGATGGCATACCTGAGTGCCTGCCTGAGTGCCTCCTTCATCATAATTGCCTTCTTCATCAGGTACACATTGAGAACTTCGAGCTGATCGATGCCCGCGCGGTGCGTGTGGACGAGACGGCGCCTCCTGCATCGGCGCCCAATACGGCGCGGCGCACCTCGGTGTGGGGAAGCTTTCCCACAGCCGCCACTACAACTGCCGACCCTGCCGCCGCCGCCGCCGCCGCCGCCGCCGCCGCCGCCGCCGCTGCCGCTGCCGCCGGGGACGGAAGTTACATGGAAGGTTCGCCACGGCCGGCGCATCTGCACGCAGGCAGCTTCAATGCCCGGCACAGCGCGTCGCCGCGGCGCCAGAGCTTCGAGGTGACGGGTGCGGGCGTCGATCTGTGTAACGGCTTCTATTCGTTCTATGTGCCCGAGGACGCGCACACGGCGGAGAGGGCCGCGCTCGGGTTTGGGAAGCCCCTGTTCCGTAACCAGCACGGCGCTCTCATTAACTGGAGTGACACCGACTGGACGCGCCGTGCTGGGCACCCTGCAGGCATCGGCTGCTGGGGGATTGAGTACGAAGGCCATCATCGGTGCGTGTTGACCACTGATGACCACTGATGACCACTGATGACCACTGATTGGGGAATTGAGTACGAAGGCATCATCGGTGCGTGGTGACCACTGATGACCACTGATGACCACTGATTGGGGAATTGAGTACGAAGGCCATCATCGGTGCGTGTTGACCACTGATGACCACTGATGGCATCGATTGCGTCTGATGACCTCTGATTGGACTGGGTGACCTCTCTCATCAGGTACCTGACGCGCGGCGACACGCCCTTCCCACCGGAGACGGGCTGGGTGGTCCGCAAGGACTTCGGCGTCGCCCCCGCCCCCACAATCCACAAGCCAATGCATGCTCATTCGCAGAGCTTCCGGCGCCAATCATCATCGCCTCTTGGCGCTGCAGCGGCCGCAGCAGCCGCAGCGGCCGCAGCTGCAGACAAGAGTGGAGGTGGCACGGGCGACAGCCTCAGCGTGCCTACCATCGCCGCCGAGACGAGTGTACCGCCTTTGTGGGTACTGCCCTCACCCATCGTCGCGTGGCCGTCCGTGCAGGCATCCCGTGCACGCAGCCCGACCGTGCATGCCTCCCTCTCGATCTGCCTACCCGAACCGGTCGCCCACGACGCCGCCGATGCGGCGGCCGGCGGCGCGGTGACGCCGCCCACGACGGCGTCGCTCAAGACGACGCCGTCCAAAAATGGACGAGATCTGCTGCGTGACTCATTGGAGCAGAGCGTGAGTGCATCTCCGCAGCCGGAGATCTGGCTGGAGGCGCACCTGTCGCAGCCGCGGCTGCTGCTCAAGCCTCTGTTGCTGCTCCAGTCGGCAGACGTACTGTTGCCCATCGTCGATCAGGTGAGATGATGATCCCTGATTTCCTCCCTGATTGCCTCCCTGATTACCTCCCTGATTGCCTCTTTGATGGCTGCTCCGTGACTGCGGCTCCTTGATTGCGGCTCCAATTCCACCGACGGCTCCTTGATTGCGGCTCCAATTCCACCGACGGCTCCTTGATTGCGGCTCCAATTCCACCGACGGCTCCTTGATTGCGGCTCCGAGTCCACCGACGGCTCCTTGATTGCGGCTCCGAGTCCACCGACGGCGCGCTCCCCTCCCCCATCGTCGACCAGATGCTCGCGACGAAGGTGCTGCTCGCCGCCGAGCGAGCCCGCGCTGTGAATGTGAATATGTCCACTGTGGGGAACCCCGTCAAGCCAGTGGGGATCGGGCCCCTCCACCTCACCATCCTCTTGGACGAGGGCGTGCTCGCTTTTGCGCTCCCCGCGTCCCCCGACGTGACGAAGCCCTGGGGGCAGCTCCTCACCCACCACGGCGCCCGCCTCGACGCCCACCTTGCCTCGCCCACCCAGGACCAAATTGGAATGCGATGGGACGTGGCCGTTTCGCTCTGCCCGTCGGGCCGCATGGACGCGCCGCACCGAGCGCTCCCCAGGGGTTCGTCAGCTTCGTCATCGAAGGGAGGCTCCTCCGAAGACCTCGGCGCCCATCACGGCGCCACGACCACCTTCACCTCCGACGCCGCCGCCGCCGCCGCCGCCGCCGTCGCAGCCGCCGCCGCTGCTGCCGCTGCCGCCGCCGCGTCCACGTCGCCGCTCACTGGCGAACAGATGGCAGCGGCGGCGGCGCGCGCCTCGCACGCCGCGCATCTCGCGTCCATCCTCGCGATCGCGGAGCCGCTCATACCGCAATGCTGCCTCGATGCAGCGACTGAGCTCTCTGACACGCATGGTTCGCACGTTCAGCTGGCGCTCGCCTCCCGGGATCCAAAGTGAGGGGCGCTGATGAGTACTGATGAGCACCGATGAGTACCGATGAACGCTCTGATGAGCACTGATGAGCACCGATGAGCGCTGATGGGCACTGATGATCACTGGCATGCTCGGTGCCCCGTTTCGTCAGTCGCAAGATTCGTGGCTCCTTGATTGCATGATGATGTCATGCTGATTGCGCACTCATTCGCTCGGTGCCCCGTTTCGTCAGTCGCAAGATTCGTGGCGCACGTCGCTTCAGCATCCTACCTGGCGCCGACGTGGGCGTGATGGATGGCGTCGAGCGCACGGTGCACCGAGCGGCCCAACTGCAACTCAAGGAGCTTGTGGTCTTGATCCCCACGGCGCAGGCGAGTGCCACTCAGTGCCACTGAGTGCCACTGGGTGCCACGGAGTGCCACGGATGGACATGGATTGACACTGATGGCCACTGATGGCCACTGATGATGAGTGCCACTGATGGAGTGCCAAATGTCCACTACCCGACGGCCTCCCTTCTTCACACCCGCTTTCTTCACAGCTTATCTCGCTCTTCGCGTGCGCCACGGCGCTGTACCGGGCGGCGCGGGCGCCGGCAGCGCGGCTGCACGCCCAGACCCGCACCGTGAGTGCGCTGCTGACGATGCCTGCGCCACCAGGGAGCCACACTCTCCTCGATTACGCGCCGGTGACACACGCAGCCTCGCCCGCCCGACGTACAGCCTACGCACGCGCCCAGCTCGAGCATCTCGTGATCGCGGCCAAGGAAGGAGGAGGGGCGTCTGAGGCTGGGCTTGTCGCCCATAAGCGGGCAATGGCCGAATGGCTGCAATTGAGTGCTCTCAAGGAGAAGAGACGGACGCCCTGGCCGACAACGCATCTCGTCCTTCGCGCACAGAACGTGGGTCTGATGGGCACTGATTGCCTTTGATTGCGGCAGAGGTCCTCTGATGACCTCCCTCTGATGACCTCCCTCTGATGATCTCCCTCATTAGGTCGCGTGGCCCGCGCTCCGACGGGGCTTCCTTCCACAGCCCTGATGACCTCTGATGACCTCCTCCTGATGACCTCCTCTGATGACCTCCCTCTGATGACCTCCCTCATCAGGTCCGTCTCTTCCTCATCGATGACTTTAGCGGCGCACACCAAATGGATGACGAACCCATCCTCGAGCTACACGTGGCCGAGGCGTACGCTACCGGTAAGTTGACCCCCCTGGTGACCTCCCTGATGACATCTCTGATAATCTCCCTGATGACGTCCTTGATGACGTCCCCGATGACGTCCTTGATGACGTCCCTGATGACGTCTCTGACCGCCGCCGCGCTCGTCTGAGTGCACAGTCCATCGAAACGGCGACGGCGGCGTTGACGACCGCGCCGTCTCGGCACGTGGCGGCATGGCGATCGAGCTACGAGGGATGAGTGAGCGTGCAAGGCTGTGGGAACCTTTGGTAGAGCGCACACTCGTCTGCTTTCATGCGCATCAAGAACCTACCGAGCCACCTACCAAATTAGGGCGTATGCCACCTGCCAAATTAGGGCGACTGGATCACGATCTAGCTGCGCCAACTGCCAGCGCTGTCGTGAGCGACGGTGCTGCCGCCGCTGCACCTCCTTCGGCGGCTGCTGCTGCCCCTGCCGTCAGCGGTGGCGGCGCTGACGGCGCTGGTGCCGGGGCGTGCGCTGGGAGCGCCGTGCTGGGCATCTGCGGCGGCAGTGCTTCGACCACTCTTGGTCCAAATTTGGAAGCTTCCAGATTAAGGTTTATGGATCGCCTGAGTCAGACAGTGCAGCGCCCATCACGGCGCTTGTCTGCGGGTCCGCCAGATCTTGTGGCGCCCAGCACGGCGCCTGCACGCGGGAGGATCAGCAGAGGCGCCAACGGCAGCGGAGGCGGCAGCGGCGGCAACGGCAGCGGCGGTGGTGGTGGCGTCAGCGGTGCCGATGGCGCCGTCACGGGCGCCTCGACGAGCAGCAGCAGCAGCAGCAGCAGCAGCAGCAGCAGCAGCAGCAGCAGCGGCGGCGGCGGCGCCGGGGAGGCCGACGCTTCCACCACGCGGCTGCGCGTCTGGCTCCCTCGCCGTCTTAACATCAACATCTCACAGCAGTACCTCCGCTTCGGACGGCGGCTAGTCGACTTTCTCGACGCGGCTAAGGACGCGGTCGAGGGCGCCGCCGCGGGCACCGCGCTCTACGAGCCACTGCATGCATCCATCTCGTCAGAGGACGGTGCGACCCTAATTAGGAATGCGAAGGCCATCCCCCCGCCGCCTCCCCCGCCCCCCGCGTTGCACCGGTCGGGGGGCGGGGGCGCTCGGCACGGCGCTCGTGCCACGGCGGATCCGCGCTCGGGTTCCCTAATTAGGAAGGCGGAGGTTCAATCTCCGCTCGATGTGCTCGGCGCGCTGCCGTGGGCAGGGCCGGAGGTTTGGCTGGTGAGTGCTCCTGATGGCAACTGATTGAAGAGCTGATTGAAACTGATTGTGCTGGAGTGCAACTGAGTGGTAGGATGGCCCTGGATGGCCCTGGAGCATAGTCACTGCTTGCGAAAAGATGGCCACTGAGGACCGTTGATGATCACTGATGATGATGATGATGATGATGATGATGATGATGACCACGATGGGCACTGATGACCGATGATGGCCGCGGAGTGCAGGTTAACACGCTCGGTACGACGCTCTACGTGCACGCCGTCGGCACCGGCTTGCTCTGGGCCGTCCCGCATGGGTGCAAGCTCCGCGTGGGCCCAGAGACCCTCGTCCTCGGCGCCGAAGGCGATTCCCATGGGCACGTGGCCGCGGTGCGTTGATGGCCATTGATTGCCTGCCTTGCATGCAAGTGCTCACCACGGCGCCGAGGGCGATTCCCATGGGCACGTGGCCGCGGTGCGTTGATGGCCACTGATGGCCACGGATTGCCACGGATTGCCACGGCGCTCGGCATGGCGCTCGGGACGGCGCTCGGCGCGGCGGCGCGGCACGGCGGCGCGGCAGGTCGCGAGCCGTGCGCGCTCACCACGGCGCCCCCTCCTCTTCCCCACAGGTGCGCTCGCCGGCGGCGCGCCAGGTCACGAGCGCCTGGCACAGCGCGAGCGCCTGGCACGACGCGCACGGTGAGAAGCTGCCAGCGGGCGAGATTGCTGGGAGCTCATCGAGGCTACTCACGGCCCTGGTTCGTTCCGTTCACACCCCAAATGCGGGCATCGGCGCCGTGTCGGGCGCGGGCGCCGTGTCGAGCGCCACGCGCGCCTCATCCGTACCGAGCGGCGCCGTGCCGGGCGGCGTTGTGCCGGGCGGCGTCGTGCCGGGCGCGCCGTCGCGTCGAGGCTCGAGCTTCGCGCCCGGCACGGCGCTGGGCCACGCCGCCGAGTGGGGCGCAGCGCCCACGAGCGGAGGCGCCGTCGTGGGCGGGGGCGCCGTCGTGAGCACCCTCGACGCGCGCGGGAACGCCCACTTGCATGCGGAGATGCGGGAGCTGCGGCATGCATTATCGGACGGCGCGCCGAGCTTGCTCGAGCGTCGGCTGTGGAAGGCGGTGCGTGCGGCTGATTGCCTCCTGATTGCCTCCTGATTGACACTGATTGCCTTGCTCGAGCGTCGGCTGTGGAAGGCGGTGCGAGCGGCTGATTGCCTCCTGATTGCCTCCTGATTGACACTGATTGCCTTGCTCGAGCGTCGGCTGTGGAAGGCGGTGCGTGCGGCTGATGGCGGCTGATGGCGGCTGATTGCCTCCTGGATGGCCACTGATGGCCACTGATTGCCACTGATTGCCACGCCGATTGGCGCTGATGGTACGTGCCGCTGATTGCCTCTGATTGCCACTGATTGCCACTGATTTCCACTGATTTCCACTGATTGCCATGATTGTCGCTGATTGCCACTGATTGCCACGCCGATTGGCGCTGATGGGACGCGCCGCTGATTGCGCAGGTGCTCCCGAAAGGTGATTGCGCTCAGGACGGCGCGTCGGAGGCGGCGGAGGCGGCTGCCGAGGAGGCGCGAGATGACATCTCCGACGGAGGTTCGAGCGAGAGCGCCGTCTCGGGCGACGAGGGTGACGAAGCGCGGGCTCGGAGGTGGCGGGGATGGCGGGGGGGGGGGGGGGGTGGGGGGGAGGGGGGCATCGACGCGATTGTGGAGGAGGAGCCCCCCGCCTCAGCCCCCACCGAGGACGCGGGGGGGGCGGGGGGAGATGGGGGGGCGGGGGAGGCGGCCTCGCTCATGTGGCAGAAGCGCGCCACCAATCCCAAGCACACGCAATGGCAGAAGCCCACACCCCGTCAGCACGGCGGCGGTGGCGGCGGCGGCGGCGGCGGCGGCGGTGGTGGCCGCGACGGTGGCGGCGGCGGCGGCGGCGGCGGTGGCGGTGGCGGTCGACTGACGGCGAAGCAAATCAAGCAACTCGAGCGTGCCACCCGCCAGCGCCGCGGGGCGAGTGTCGCCTTCTGCCTCCCGCTCTCGGTGACGAGCTCGGAGATTTACCCGGAGATCCAATGCTCGTGCCTCTGTGCGAGCTGTGCCGATTGGCGCTGATGAGCCTCCCTGATTGCCTCCCTCATCAGGTGCTCGGAGATCCTTTCGTCGTGCCTCTATACGCTGTGGGGAATGTGCTCCTGGACGGTGTGCGCGAGGGCGGCGGTGGCGGCGGAGGCGGAGGCGACGGCGGCGGCGGCGGCGGCGGCGGCGGCGGCGGCGGCGGCGGCGGTGGAGGCGGTGGAGGCGGTGGAGGCGGTGGAGGCGGCGCCGTCCTGGGCGTCCCCTTGGTCCTCGCTCGCGCAGAGCATCTGCACACAAGGCACGAGGGACGCGAGAACTCGTGTGTGAAATCACCTCGACCCCCCCTTGATTACCATTGATTGCGAGAACTTGTGTGTGAAACCACCTCGACCCACCCCTCGCGTCGACCTGCCCCGCATGCAAGTGCTCACCACGGCGCCCGCGCTTCCCCACAGGTGCGTGATCCACCTCGCGCCGTCCTTTTCGTTCCACAACCGCACAGCCGCCTCGCTGCACCTGGGCGTGCTGCGGCGCGCGCCCGAGACGGCGCTGCCGACTCCCCCGGCCGAGCGGCGGCTGCTGGCGCCCAGTAAGGCGCCCGGCACGGCCTCCCTGCTCTCCCTCGAGCGGGCGGCGGATCGGGCGGCGCGGGAAATGATAGAGCAGCGTGCTGAGGGCTTCTCATGGCCGTTCTCATTCTCAAGGTGATGACCGTTGATTGCCCTTGATTGCCGTTGATTGCCCTTGACGGTACACGTGCTGAGGGCTTCTCAAGGCTGTCCTTGTTGATTGCCTCTCATTGCCTCTCATTGCCTCTCATTGCCTCTCATTGCCTCTCATTGCCACTCGCTGCCATCCTTCGCCTCCAGCAGCGCCAGTGCTCCCCCCGTCGACACCGACGCCTCCGGCTACTACTACACGCGCGTTGCCGCGGGCGCCAAGCTCGCCATCCCCCTGCCGTTACTTCGGGACGCGCATGCGTGGTCCGTGTACGTCCGCCTCGAGCCTGGGCCGCGCCGTCTCGGGCACCCTCTTCCTAATTTGGCAGGGTCTTACCAGCAGCACGAGTCGGACGCGTCGTCGTGGGCGCTCGTGGGCGGGCTGCACGAGCTCATGCGCATGCATCCGAGCGCCGTGCCGAGCGCCGCATGTACTCAGCTCGTGCGCTCCCGCCTGCCTAATCGGGGAGGCGCCGAGACGGGCGTGCGCCACATGCAGCTGGCGCTGCACAGCTGCACGCAGCGGCATGCGGCGTACGTGCCTGGCTCCCGAGCGGCGGCATGGACGGCATACGAGCGGCAGAGCGCGCCGTCCCGGGCAGAGCGGCAGGGCGCGCCGGCAGCCAGCAGCAGCAGCAGCAGCATTCACAGTCACGCAGCTACCAAGGCTGGTGGTGGCGGTGGTGGCGGTGGTGGCGGCGGCGGCGGTGGAGGAGGAGGCGGCGGCGGCGGCGGCGGCGACGGCGGCAGCATCTCAGAGGCGGCGGCAGCTCGGACGCGCCTGCTGCAGTCCGCAGCCGTCCTCAAGCTGCAGCGGGCGCTGCGGCTGCGCGCCTCCCAAAAGAAACCCTCCCTCGCCGCCCACTACGGCGCCATGCTCAAGAGGCGCGCCCAACACGGCGCGTCGTCGACGTCGTCGTCGCCGTCGCTCGCGTCGTCGGCGGCGTCGTCGGCGGCGGCGCCCGAGCGTCCGCCACCACGCCCAGGACGGCACCAGCTGTCGCCTTCCAAATCGGGACGTCGAGGCGTCGGCGCGCGCCGTGCCGAGCGCATGCCCGCGGGCTACGAGGCCGCCTGCGACCTGATCTTCGCGCCGGGTTTGCATCTCGCTTCGTCACTGCCGTACGAGATCGAGGTCGAGATCGGGCGGTTACCCCGAGGTCGAGATCTCGCTTCGTCACTGCCGGTCGAGATCGGGCGGTTACCCCGCGCGCCGCCCTGGCAGGCGCCGTCCCGGGCGCCGGCGCCGGCATCGGCCCAAGCGCCGAGTCAAGCGCCGAGTGCGACGCATGAGAACCCCGGGCCGCGCCGGGGTGAATCTCGGGGTGAATCTCGGGATGAATCTCGGGGTGAGAACCCGGGGCTGCGCAGGGGTCAGCTCCGAACGCCCTTAACCATCGACCCGCCGCCCGGCGCTCACTACGGCGCGGCGTCCCCAGCCGAAGACGAGGCGCTCGCGCTCGAAGCGGCGCTCGTTACGGCGCTCGGCGCGAGCGGGGAGGCGGCGCTGTGCGAGGTCGACTGCTGTGCGCCGCGGCTCGTGATGCGAGTCCGCATGCGAGTGCCGCCCAATACGGCGCCTGAGCGCGCCCGTGACGGCGCCGACGTGCCCGCCTCGAGCGGCGGCGCCCAGTACGGCGCGACAGGCGGCGGTGGCGCGTTCCACGGCCGGTGGACCGAACCGGTTTCGTCGAGTTCGTCGAGTTCGTCAATCGGCGACACGTGGACGCGGTGGAGCGAGCCGATCGAGCTGCTGCCGGTACAGCGCGATCACGCCCACGACGACGCTCCGGCCGGGGCACGCGCTGCACCGAGCGCCGCTGACGAAACTGCACGGAGCGCCGCCGTGGGCGCTGGCGTGGGCGCTGGCGTGAGCGCCACGGCGATCGAGGGCGTCATCCCGAGCGCTCAGAACGACGCGTCCTGGTGGCCGTGGCGACGAGCGACGCCAACGACGACGCCTTCCGCCGCCGCCGCCGCCACCTCCACCGCCTCCGCGGCCAACAGGGCGACGACGGCTGGCAACAGGGCGGCGGCGGCGGTCGGGATGGGCAACGGCGCCCGCAACGGCGCCCCTGCGTCCGCCCAACACGGCGCGTCCCTAGGGGTAGGGGAGGAGGAGGAGGAGGAGGAGGAGGCGGCGGGGGAGGCGGCGGGGGAGGCGGCGCGATCGGCCGCGCTGCTCGAACTTGCATGCGAGGCCGTTGCCCTTGAGAGTGGTTTCATCGAGGATGGTGACGTGGCAATCGCGCTCCACTCGCAGGCCGCCATCGCCCTGCCGTTACCGATTTCGTTACGCTCCGAGGCGACCGGTACGGCGCTCTGGCTCCAGCTGCGTCGGCGTGTGAATGTTCACGGCACGCTGATGCTGCAGCTGGTGGCGCATAAGCTGCTGGTCAATCGATCTGGGTTGGATCTCGCCCTCCGCTTCGAAGGGGTGCCCGCCGACGTGCTCGCGAGCGGGTACGAGCTGCCCACGACGGCGCCACGATGCTCGTGGTCAGATCTCGAGGCGCCCATCACGACGCCACTGCTGCTCCCGCCCGCGACCAAGGTCTACGTGGCGGTGCTCGGCGAGTCGCACACCCCCGTTCACACGCCCGTTCACACGCCCGTTCACACCCCCGTTCACACCCCCATGGCCGCCTCGCACCGTCCGTTAACGACCCACTGGTCGGAGGCGATCGACCTGTTTGGGGTGGGCATTCTCGGAGAGCTCCGATGCCGCGCCCACGACGGCGCCCCGAGCGGAGCGTCGAGCGCCGGATCGAGCGCCCATCACGGCGCCGAGTACCAGCTTGGGGTGCGCGCCCACGACGGCGTTGCTGCCCTTTGATCCGCGCGTGCCTCATTGATGGCCTCCCTCATCTTCTTCGATTGCCTCCCTCACCTTAGTTGATTGCCTCCCTCATCAGGTGAGCATCACGACGGCGCCGCCGCCGTTCGATCCGTGCGTCCTGCTCGCGCTCACGCCGCGCTTCCTAATTAGGAACCTCATCCCGGATCGCACCGTGTATGCTCGCGTCGCCCCGGGCGTCCCGCCTCCCCGCACGGGCATCGGCATGGGCATGGGCATGGGTCTCGGCCTCGGCGGCGGCGGCGGCGGCGGCGGCGGCGGCGGCGGCGGCGGCGGCAGAGAAGCTTCGATGAGGAGTGAAGCCACCAGCTTCAGAGAGGAGTCGTTGATACCGCGGCGAGGCGCTTCGGCTAGTGGCAACAGGGAGGAGCTGTTGATGCCTCGGCGAGGCGCTTCGGGAGAGCGTGAGGCAGAGAGGGGGGCGGAGGGGCTCCACGATCAGATCACCTTGGAGCCCAGGACGGCGCCTGGGCAGGACCACTCCGCGCCTGTCCACTTCCGCTCGGGACGGCGCCAGCTGCTCCTGCAGCTCTCGGCGCCGTACCGAGCGCCCAGGACGGCGCCCTCGGTGGGCAGCTTCGGGGGCGAGAGGGAGGGCGAGGGCCATCACCGCCCAGGACGACGCTCAGCAGCAGATGCGGACGACCTTAATTTGGATGCGGCGGCGGCCGCCGCTCGCGCCGTGGCGGGCGCTCGCTGGTCGTCGGGTGTGCAGTGCGATGACGTGGGCGACATCCAGATGCTCATACCGAGCCGTCCCGAGCGCCGTCCCGAGCTGGCCACCGGCAGCGCCTTCGACGAGGACGACGAGGGGTTGCAATCTGAGGAGGATATTTCAGATGAGGTGGTCGAGGTTCGTGTGGCCGAAGATCAGTTGATTGCCTTTGATTGCCATTGATTGCCTCTCGCCCCCCCTTCCACAGCTTCGCTTCAAGGAGGATTGCCATTGATTGCCATTGATTGCCTCTCGCCCTCCCTTCCACAGCTTCGGGTGGCCGAAGATCCGTTGATTGCCTTTGATTGCCTTTGATTGCCATTGATTACCATTGATTGCCTCTCGCCCCCCCTTCCACAGGTTCGGGTGGCCGAAGATCCCGCGACCGGCTGCGTCCTCATCTCGCTGCATCTGCCGCCCCCCAATCAAGTACGGCTGAAGCTCCATAACACCACCCCCCTCCACTTTGTGGTTCGTCAAGTGCATGCACCGGCCGGTGCCAGACCGTTGCGGTTGGAGCCAAACGCGGAAGTCCCCTGGGCGTGGCACGACCCGTCCGCCGAGCCCGCGCTGATGGTGCATCCAATCATCCAACCTGCCAAATATGGCTCGGTCGCTCGTCTGTTCGCGCTCGGGACGGCGCTCGGGCGCTCGGGCAAGCTCACGCGTGCGAGCGCCCAGTACGGCGCCCAGTACGGCAGGTCCCGGATGGAAGGTCCCGGAAGGTCCCGAGAAGGTCCCGGGACCGAGTACAAGATCTCGTCGGTCGAGATCTTGGCCTCTATGTTCGTCGGTTCCCCACAGCGCGAGGTGCATTGCGCCCTTCGAGTTGATGACCATTGATGGCCTCTGAGGACCTCTGAGGACCTCTGTTGGTCTCCAATGGCGGCCTGCCTGATTGCGTCCCTCATCAGGTGCACGCGGCCCTCGAGCTACATCGGGGCGTCTGATGATCTCTGATGACGTCTGATTGCGTCCCTCATCAGGTGCACGCGGCCCTCGAGCTACATCGGGGCGTCAAGGTCTTCCGATTAAGCGAGTCCGCGCCGAGTATGCCGCCGACACCGCCACCAGGGTGGGTGGTACGAGTGCGTGTCATCTCGGCAGTTGGGCTCAAAGCAACCGACCTTGGGCTACACGGTGCATCTGATGACCCCTGATGACCCCTGATGACCTCTGATGGCCTCTGATGACCTCTGATGACCACTGATGGACCTCCCTAATTTGGGCAGGACGCACGAGCGACACCTTTGTCGAGCTCGACTGCTCGGGACAGCGCCTACACACCAGCACCGTGCGCCGCTCGCTGCACCCCACTTGGAACGAAACTCTCGAGATGCGATTCCGCGCACCTCCCGAGAATCTCGTGATGCGCCTGTGGGATCACCACCTGTTCAAGGCGAGCGATCCGCTCGGTTTCGTCCATGTGCGCCATCGGAGCTCCCCTCTGATTGCGCCTCTGATTGCGATCCGCTCGGTTTCGTCCATGTGCGCCATCGGAGCTCCCCTCTGATTGCGCC
>ENA-UOXK01001822-UOXK01001822.1-mixed-culture-metagenome-genome-assembly--contig:-NODE-1822-length-13922-cov-17.716233_pt1 | contig 13922 bp, 9 predicted proteins | sample MGYA00238160_ERZ761638 | MGnify/ENA primary metagenome ERZ761638 (study PRJEB28912, sample SAMN08777098) | mixed culture metagenome | isolation source: Freshwater growth medium | place: USA...
AAGAAGGCAAACGCGGCGACGACCACGTGCTCAAGGGCCAGACCTACAAGGTGCTGGAAGTGCACAACGGCCAGATCGTCGAGAAGGATGTGCCCATGCTCAACGCGCTCAACGAAGTGCTGCGCGACGACTACATCCGAGATTCGGTGGCCGGTGTGGGCCGCTGGAACCGTGTGCTGGAGAAAGCCGGCATCCCGAACCGCCTGGTGGCGCCGCACAAGGCTTTCAACCGCCAGATCGGCGCGCTGGCCGGCGTGAAGACCACGCCCGAAGGCAAGGTGATCAACGAGGCCGAATGGGCCGCCCGCAAGGACGAGTGGCTGCCGACGCCGGGTGACTTCGCGTTCGTGGCGTCGCTCATGGGCCGAGTGGTCGATCCGGGCAAGTTCGCCGGCTGGATCGCACCGCCGGTGATGGGTATCAACCGCCAGCCGGTTGACTTCGAATACGTTCGTTTCAACTGATGGATTTGCACCTTCCCCCTCTGGGGGAAGGCAGGGATGGGGCGGCGCAACTTCTGCGAGACTCCGCAGGCCCCCACCCAACCCTCCCCCCGAGGGGGAGGGCTCCAGGAGACACCCATGAACGCCCCAGCCGAACTTGCTGTCATCAAACAGCACCTGATCGACCCCGAAATCTGCATTCGCTGCAACACGTGTGAAGCGATCTGCCCGGTGCAGGCGATCACGCACGACAACGTCAACTACGTGGTCGATGCCGCGAAGTGCAACCTGTGCATGGACTGCATCTCGCCGTGCCCCACCGGTTCCATCGACAACTGGCGAACCATGCCGCTGGTGCGTGCGTACACGCCCGAAGAGCAGCTCACCTGGAACGAGCTGCCCGCCGAGCTGCCGCCGGAAGAGCTGGAGGGCCTGACCGATGCGGGCGCCGATGTGGCCGTGGCGCGCGCACCCGCCGCCGCGCCGGCCGTGGCCAAGGACCCGAGCGGTGCGGAGCTCTTCAATTCGTCGGCCTTCGGCTCGACCTTGCCGCCGTGGTCGGCCGCACATGCGTACACCAACCTCTACGGCCCCAAGGCCGCGCAGAAGACGGTCACCGCCACAGTGGTCGGCAACGTGCGTGTCACCGAGGTCGGCAAAACCGCCGGCAGCGACTACGACACGCACCACATCGTGCTGGATTTCGGCGCCATGCCGTTTCCGGTGCTGGAAGGCCAGAGCATCGGTGTCGTGCCACCCGGTGTCGACGACATTGGCCGCACGCACCATGCGCGCCAATACTCGATCGCCAGCCCGCGCAATGGTGAGCGCCCGGGCTACAACAACCTGTCGTTGACCATCAAGCGCGTGCTGGCCGACCACGACGGCGAACCGGTGCGCGGCGTGGCCAGCAACTTCATGTGCGACCTCCAGGTGGGCGACCAGGTGGAGGTGATCGGGCCGTTCGGCACCAGCTTCCTCATGCCCAACCACCCCAAGAGCAACATCGTGATGATTTGCACCGGGACTGGCAGCGCGCCCATGCGCGCCATGACCGAGTGGCGCCGGCGCCTGCGGGCCTCGGCAGAACGCAGCGCCGCCGGGCAGCCCCAAGGCGCTGCAGCCCCCTCGGGGGGCAGCGACCCGCGCAGCGGCGGAGCGTGGGGGCCCAAGTTCGAGGGCGGCAAGCTCATGCTGTTCTTCGGCGCGCGCTCGCAGGAAGAGCTGCCGTACTTCGGCCCGCTGCAGAACCTGCCCAAGGACTTCATCGACACCAACTTCGCCTTCAGCCGCACACCGGGCGCACCCAAGCGTTATGTGCAGGACGCCATGCGCGAGCGCGCCGCCGATCTGGCGGTGCTGCTGCAGGACCCGAACACCTACTTCTACGTGTGCGGCCTCAAGAGCATGGAAGAGGGCGTGGTGCTGGCTTTGCGCGATGTGGCGCAAGGAGCGGGTCTGGACTGGGACACCATCGGCGCCTCGTTGAAGCGAGAAGGTCGCCTCCATCTCGAAACCTATTGACTTACCCAGCGGGGTGCCGAGGCAGGGATAGGTCTGCCATAGCTGCCAACCGCGCGTGGTGAAGCGGGTGCCCACGTCCCGTGTGCAGGCGGGATGCCGTACATTCCTGCCTTCGTATGAACAACCCCCATACCCCTCCCCCCACCCGCAGCCGACCCGCCATCGAGGTCGATGTGGTGATGCGGCGCGAGCCGGTGAGTGGCCCCATGAGCCGCTGGCAGCCCTTTCGCTGGGTGCTGGCCGACGTGTTGCTGCGCGGCAGCCCGGACGAGACCGAGGCCGAAGGGGTGGAGCACGACCACGAGCCGCAGGCGGTGGAGCCTGTGGACGCGGTCAGCGGTGAAGCCGACACCACCACCCACTGGCTGTTCCCGCGCTTTCGCGTGATGCTGTTTCGCGACGACGCCGAAGGCTATTTCCTCAACCTCAACAGCCCGAACCCGTGCTTCTGGGTGTTCTGGCGTGCCGACGAAGCCCGTCTGCTCGATGGCGAGCCCATGGCCGTGCCGCAAATCGTGACGCTCAGCTACCACGACGCCGGCCGCTGGCTCGACGCGCAGGAGCGCGTGGACCAGGTGCCCGCCGCCCCCGAGGTGGTGGACTGGATGCGCGGCTTCGTGGATGCGACCTACCAGCCCGAGCCCAAGCGCCGCCAGCGCCCCGAAAGCTTCAAACCCCTGACGGACCGTTTCGGTCAGCCGGTGCGCATCAGCACCGAAAAACTGCGCGGCGGTGGACAGCCGCCGAGACCGTGACCATGGCCACGAACGACGACGACAACTTTTTCTCGCGCTGGTCGCGCCGCAAGGTGCAGGTGCGCACCGGTGAGCCACTGCCGCCCGAGCCCCCGGCCCCGGTGGTGGTGGCGACGCCCGTTGCCGTGGCCGCGCCGGTGGCTCCCGTCGCTCCCGCGGTGGAGCCGCCTGAGGCGCCCCCGGCCCTCACGCTCGACGATGTGGCGCGCCTCACACCCGACTCCGACTACTCCGCCTTTGTGGCCAGGAGCGTGTCGCCCGACGTGCGCAATGCCGCGGTGAAAAAGCTCTTCACCGACCCGCACTACAACATCATGGACGGGCTGGACATCTACATTGACGACTACTCCAAGCCCAGCCCACTCTCGGCCGCCGACATGGCCAAGATGGTGGGTGCGCAGTTCCTCAAGCTGGTGGACGACCCCAACGAGGTCAAGCCCGCCACCGCCGCGACTCCGCAGCCGACCACAGCGCCACAGGCCGAGCCTCCCACCGAGGTGGCCGAAGCCGGGCCAGCGGCCGAAGACACCTTGCCAGACGACAACAACGACCCCCCCGTCCCCGAGACACCGGACCCCCACGATGACCACGCTGATCTGCAATTGCAACCAGACCATGCCCCTGAACCCGAAGGTTCTGGGCGAGGCCCTGGATGAAGACCTGACCCTGCACACCACGCTGTGCCGCCGCGACGCCCCCGCCTTCCAGCGTGCGGCGCGCAGCAACGAGGACCTGGTGGTGGCCTGCACCCAGGAAAGCCGCCTCTTCACCGAACTCTCCGAACAGACCGAGGGCGCGGTGTCGCTGGACGTGCGGCCCATCAAGTTCGTCAACATCCGCGAAACCGGCGGCTGGGGCCGCGAGGGCCAGGACGCCACGCCCAAGATGGCCGCGCTGCTGGCCGCCGCCCGCCTGCCCGACGCCGAACCGGTGCCCACGGTCACGTACAAGAGCGCGGGTCGCCTGCTGATCATCGGCGCGTTGCAAGACGCCGAGCGCGTGGCAGACCTCGTGTCCGACACGCTGGAGGTCAGCCTGATGTCCACCGGCGGAACCGGCATGCAGACGCGCCGCTACCCGGTGATGGCGGGCACCGTCGGTGAAGTGCGCGGCTGGCTCGGCGCGTTCACGGTCGCCTGGACCACGAACAACCCGATCGACCTGGACCTCTGCACGCGTTGCAACGCGTGCGTGGCCGTCTGCCCCGAGGGTGCCATTGGTCTGGACTACCAGATCGACATGGACAAGTGCAAGAGCCACCGCGCCTGCGTGAAGGCCTGCGACGCGGTGGGCGCCATCAACTTCCAGCGCGACGCCCAGGAGCACAGCGAAACATTCGACATGGTGCTGGACCTGCGGACCTTGCCCGCGTTCTCACAGCACGCCCATCCCCAAGGCTATTTCCATCTGGCTTCCGGCATCGACAACGCCGCCGGCATGGCCACGGTGCTCAAACTGCGCGAACTGGTGGGCGAGTTCGAGAAGCCCAAGTTCTTCACCTACAAACAGAAACTCTGCGCGCACGGCCGCAACGAAACCGTGGGCTGCAACGCCTGCGTGGAAGTCTGTTCCGCGCTGGCCATCAGCAGCGAGATCAAGCGCAACCAGATCGTCGTCAACCCCAACCTCTGCGTGGGCTGCGGCGCCTGCACCACCGTGTGTCCCACCGGTGCGCTGTCGTATGCGTATCCGCGCGCCAGCGAGCAGGGCGTCAAGCTGCGCACCCTGCTGGCCACCTACGCCAAGGCGGGTGGCCAGAACGCCGCGCTGCTGTTGCACAGCCAGGAAGCCGGCTCGGCGCTGGTCAACGAACTCGGCCGCGTGGCGTCGATGAACAAGGCGTTTCGCGGCGTGCCCGCGCGCGTGATCCCGATGCCCCTGTGGCACACGGCATCCATCGGCCTCGACGTGTGGCTCTCGGCCTTTGCCTACGGCGCCTCGCAGGTCTGGGTGCTCATGACCGGCGAAGAAGCGCCGCAGTACCGCGAGGCGGTGCGCGAGCAGATGGCCGTGGCGCAAGCCCTGGTGCTGGGTCTGGGCTACAGCGGGCACCACTTCCGCCTGATTGAAGCCAACGACGTGCAGGCGCTCGACGCCGCCCTGGTCATCGCGCCTGCGCAGACGGTCAAGCGCCGCGCCACGTTTGCCATCCAGGCCGAGAAACGCGCCACGGTGGAACTCGCCATCGACCACCTGCTGCAGGACAGCGCCGCCCAACGCCCGGCCATGGAAGCCATCGCGCTGCCCGGCGCATCGTTGCTGGGCACCATCAACGTCAACAAGGACACCTGCACGCTGTGCCTGAGCTGCGTGAGCGCCTGCCCGGCCAGCGCCTTGCAGGACAACACCGAGCGCCCGCAATTGCGTTTCATCGAGAAGAACTGCGTGCAATGCGGCCTGTGCGCCAGCACGTGCCCGGAAGACGCCATCACGCTGCAACCGCGCCTGTTGATCGGCGAGCAGCGCAAGCAGTTGCGCGTGCTCAACGAGGCGCAGCCCTACCACTGCATCCGTTGCGCCAAACCCTTCGGCACGCTCAAGGGCATCGAGGTGATGCTGGGCAAACTCTCGGGGCACGCCATGTTCCAGGGCGAAGCGCTGGAGCGCCTGAAGATGTGCGGCGACTGCCGCGTGGTGGACCTGTACTCCAATCCGGGCGAGACCCGCATCACCGACCTGTGAAACCATTGATGCCATGAACAACAGCATTCCGATCACGTCCGCCCTGGACGAAGAAACTGCCCGCGCCGAGGTGTACGGCCTCCTGGCCGCGCTGTACTACGCACCACCCGCCAGCGAGCTGCTGGCCCAGCTGCGCGTGGCCGTGACCGAAGCACCCGCTGCCGGGGGGTTTCTGGAAGAGCCGTGGCGCGATGTGGTGGCCGCTGCGCGCGAGATGGACGACGCGGACTTGACCGCCGAGTACAACGCGCTCTTTGGCGGCGTGGGCAAGCCAGAGATCTATCTCTTCGGATCGCACTACCTGAGCGGTTTTCTGAACGAGAAGCCCCTGGCCGCGCTGCGCACCGACCTGGCTGCCCTGGGTCTCGGCCGCGACGACACCATGTCCGAAACCGAAGACCACGTGGCCTACCTCTGCGAAGTGATGCGCTACCTGATCGCGGGTGACGATGTGGAAGTGGCCAACCTCACGCAGCAGCAGAAGTTCTTCACCACCCACCTGCAGCCCTGGGTGACGCGCATGTGCGACGACATCGCTGCGCACCCCAAGGCCCGCTTCTACGCCACCTTGTCGGCGTTCACCCGCGCGTTCGTGGGTGTGGAGGCGCAAGGCTTCGACATGCTGGCCTGAGCCAGCGGTCCACGGCCGGTCAGTAGAGGTAAACGGCGCCGGTGCCGTCTCCGATGCCGCTGGCCGGACGGTGGTCGTTGACCGCACCCACCGCCATCGACTGGCCATCCAGCGACAGCGCCATGCTCTCACCGAACCGGGCGGATCCGGCGGGGCTGGATGCCTTGACGTAGCGGCTCTGCTGCCAGGCGCCGGCCTGGCGCCGGAACACGTAGGAGGCGCCGGCAGTGGAAATGCTGTCGTCGCCTTGAACCCCGTCCAGACCCGGGGCCGAACTGTCTTCGTCCGCTGCCGTGACGGCCAGTGTGCTGCCATCGTTGGAGAGCGCCACCGAATGGCCGAACCAGTCGGCAGGCCCGGTGTTGGAGGCCTTGACGTAGGCCTGCTGTTGCCATGCACCGCCATTGCGCGCAAAGACATAGGCGGCGCCGCTCCTGGGGCTTCCTGCCCCGTCCGGGCCGTTCACGCCGGAGCTCTCACCGTCTTCCAGAGGTGCGCCGACGGCGATGGTCTGTCCATCGCCCGAGATGGCCACCGACCAGCCAAAGTTGTCGCCATCTTCGGCGTTGGAAGCCATCAGCTGCGTTGTGGACGACTGCCAGACCCCCAGCGTGCGCTCATGGACATCGACCGCGCCCGAGGTGCCGACACCGGTGTCGGCGCTCGGTCGTCCGATCACCAGGGTGTTGCCATCGCCTGAGAGGGCGTATGAGAACCCGTCGAACGCCCCGCTGGCCGGAAAGGCGGCTTGTGAGGTCCACTGGCCGCTGTCGCGCCCGAAGACCAGCGCGGTGTAGTCACCGTCCACCCGACCCACGACCAGGGTGTTGCCATCGGCGGACAGGGCCAGGGCGCCTCCGAAGCGGCGCGGATGGTCCAGCACGGTCCAGGGAAATGGATCGACCTGGAACCACGTCTGGACCCACTGGCCCCCCATGAAGTCGAAGCTGTGGACAGCGCCTCTCCCGTTGGCGTGGCCACTGGCACCCACCACCAGCCGTTGACCGTCGGACGACAAGGCCAGTGCCACGCCGAAGCGGTCGTCCGTGGCGGGCGTGGGAGCCTTCACCATCGCCTGCGCCACCCATCCCGTGGGGCTGCGGTTGAACAGGTACACCGCCCCGCTGTCGGTGACCTGCTGGTCATCGCCGGGCGCCCCCACCGCCAGGGTGCCGCCGTTGGCGGACAAGGCCACAGCGATGCCCATCTCGTCCCCGACGGCCGTCCCCTGGAAATGCCCCACGGCGCTGTTCAACAGGGCGGTCTGGATATCCGCGGTGGCCGCGTCGATGCAGCCGGCAGCATTGCAGGCCTGCAGGATGTAGCGGGCGTTGACCTGATCGGGCAGGAAGACGTTGAGGTCGTGCTGCGTGGAGTTGGCAGACAGCGTGGCCACAGGCTCGCGCGCCGCCGACGCATCGGTTTGCACGAACAGCCGGTAGCTGGTCGCCTGGTCGGTGACGGTCCAGCTGAACCGCAGGGTCTTGATGTCCTGCATGGCCACGTTCAGGACCGGCGTGGGTGGGGGCGTGCTGCTGTCGCCATCACCGCCGCCGCAGCCTGTGAGCGTGAAGGCGGCAAACAACAGGGGCGGCAGCGGGAGGACGCGCAGGCAGCGCGAGAGGTGAAGAAAGGTGGTCACGTCGGGTTTCCACATGGGCTGAAAGACCCAGTGATTGCAGCCCATGCCCCCGGCGCTGCCTATAACCCCCCGGCAGTATTTGTGCCCCGGTTCAGAGGCCGCCTGGCCGCCCGTCGTTGGTCGCCGTGGCCGATGGCGCCTGAGGGTCCGTCAGCAGTTGCACGGTGAACACCGCGCCGCTGCCGTCCAGCCGGTTGGTCGCCGAGATGCTGCCGCCGTAGCGCTCCACCAGGCCCTGGCTGATCCACAGGCCCAGGCCATTGCCGTCGTTCTTCGTCGTGAAGAACGGACGGAACAAACGCTCTTGCGCTTCAGCGCTCAGACCGTGCCCGGCGTCTTCCACGCGCAAGAGCGCGCCGCCCGCGTGCACGCCATGCGGACCCTCGGGCACCCAGTCCTGCGTCACCAGCCGCAACACGCCGCCTTGCGGCATGGCCTGGATCGCGTTGATCAACAGGTTGATGATCACCTGCTGCAGCTCCTGCCGGTTGCAGCCCACGCGGCGTGTGCTTCGCAGCTCGCGCCGAACCTCGATCTGCGTCTGCGACATCAGATGCCCCACCAGCACCAGGCAGTCGTTGACCGTGCGGTTGAGGTCCAGCGACTCCACATAACCCGCGTACTCGGTGGGCCGTGCGTACTGCAGCAACTGCGTGACGATCAGACGCATGCGCTCCACCTGTTCGTCCAGCAGCTGCAGCTCGCCGCGCACCGGCTGCGCGTGCGTGCCCAGGGTCTCGCGCATCAGGTCGAGGTTGCCCTGCATCACCGCGATCGGGTTGTTGATCTCGTGCGCGATGCTGGCCGTGAGCTGGCCGATGGCCGCGAGCTTTTCGCTTTTGACCAGTTGCAGCTGGGCCATCTGCAGCGAAGCGTTGCTCGCCTCCAGCTCTTGCGTTCTTTCGGCCACTTTGTGGTCGAGCTCTTCGCCCCAGCGCTGCAGCGCGGCGGTCTTGTCGTCGATCACGTCCAGCAGTTCGTCGAGGTGGCCGGCCAGCGCGCCGAGTTCGTCGCGCGCCTCAAGCTCACCCACACGCGAGGTGCTGTGGCCTTCTTCCACCAGCTGCATGGTGCGGTTCATGCGCTGCACCGGCTGGAAGATGCTGCGCGCCCAGCGGATCGAGAGCACGGCCGACAGCAAGGTGACCAGCAGGAAGATGAGACCGAGCGCCGCCATCATGGCGTAGCGAACCAGCCGAAACGGCGCTTCGGTGAAGCCCACGTAGAGCATGCCGATGCGCGCGCCGGTGGCGTCCTGCAGCGGCTCGTAGGCCGACACGTACCAGTCGTTCACCACAAAGGCGCGGTCCAGCCAGGTGTTGCCGCGGCCCAGCACCGCGTCGCGCACCGCTTGCGACACGCGGGTGCCGATGGCGCGCTGGTCCTGGAACAGGCGCACGTTGGTGGTGATGCGCACATCGTCCATGAACAGCGTGGCCGTGCCCTGGCTGCCGAAGGGCAGGGCACCCTCGGGGTAGACGATGCGGTTGATGTGGTCGATGAAGTCGAGGTTCTGGTTGAGCAGCAGGCCGCCCGCGAGCACCGCGATGGTCCGACCCTTGGCATCGAGCACGGGGTGGGTGGACAGCATCACCATGGCGCGATGCTCGGCCTCGCGCGTGGCGGGGGCGGCGTTGCGCGTGGCCACCAGAGGTATGCGCAGGCGCGGCGACAGGTGGGGTGCGAATGCGTCGAGGGCTTCCGGTTCGAGCAGCAGCAGCCGGGCCTGCGCGCTGGTGCGGCCAGGCTGCACGGCTGTGCCGAGCGCAGCAGGCATGGGAGGGATGTGTGAAGTGGCGTCGGCGCGGCTGAGTCCCGTGGGCACGGCGCGCGCCAGCGCCTGGCCTTGTGCGTTGTAGAGCAGCAGGAAGTCGAGGCCGAGCCGCTCGCGCGCCAGGGCAAGCTGTTCGTTCAGAGCATTGCGGTCGCTGTTGGTGGGCGCAAGCGCGGCGTAAAGCGCTTGCGAGCCGGCCACGCCCAGCGTGCCCGAGCCCACCTCGCTCAACACCTGCTCGAAGTAGCCGTGCGCCACCGCGAGGTCGCTGCGCACCTTGGTGATCAGCAAGCGATCGTAGGCCGCGTTGCCCCACAGCACCAGCACCAGCGCCATGAGCGGAAACGCCACCAGCAGCGGCAGCAAGGCCATGGCCAGCAGCTTGTTGCGGACCGAGCCGGCCAGCCAGTTGGGGGTACGCCAGACCGTCATTGGAGGCGGCGTGACCCAGTCCAGAGATGCCGCGGAACCGGCTTTGCCGGGCCGCAGGCATCGCCCCCTTGAGGGGGTCGCGCGAAGCGCGGCGGGGGTGCCTTCACAAAGTGCTCCACTCCGCCACTCGGCGCTCGAGTGTTCGTCTGGAGACGCCCAGCAATTGCGCGGCGCGTGTCTTGTCGCCCTGCACCGAGTCGAGCACGGTGAGGATGTGCAGCTTCTCCATGGCGTGCAGGTCGGTCGGCATGGCGGGCGCCGTCGCGTTGTCCGGTGCCTTGTTCACCCCGGGGTACAGGGCCGACACGTTGAGCGCCCCCAGGATCAGCGAGCGTTCGATCAGGTTGCGCAGTTCGCGCACATTGCCCGGCCAGTCGTACTGCGCCAGAAAGTCCATTTCCTGGTCGCTGATGGTCAGCGGCTCCACGCCCAGCGAAGGCGCGAGCTGCGCCATGAAGTGCGCCACCAGCTCGGGGATGTCCTGTTTGTGCGCGCGCAGCGGTGCGAGGTTCAGCTCGACCACCTGCAGGCGGAAAAACAGGTCCTTGCGGAAGCGGCCCGCCTCCACCTCGGCGCTGAGCTGGCGGTTGGTCGCCGCGATGATGCGCAGGTTCAGCGGCACCAACTGTTCGCTGCCCACGGGGCGGATCTTCAGGTCTTCGATCGCGCGCAGCAGCGTGGCCTGGATCGGCAGTGGCAACTCGGCGATCTCGTCCAGGAACAGCGTGCCGCCCTGGGCGTAGTGAAACAGGCCATCGCGCGCGCGGCTGGCGCCGGTGAACGCACCTTTGGCGTGCCCGAAGAGTTCACTCTCGATCAATTCGGGCGACACCGCCGCGCAGTTGACCGGCACAAACGGACCGCTGGCGCGGCTGCCCTGGGCGTGCAGTTCGCGCGCCACCAGTTCCTTGCCTGTGCCCGATTCCCCTTGAAGCAACACGGTGCTGTTGACCGGAGCCACCCGCGCGATGGAGGCGCGCAGGTTCACCAGGTCTTGCGAGTTGCCCACCAGTGCCGTGCCACGCCCCGGAGGCTGCGCCACGGCGCGGCGCAGCACAAAGTTTTCACGCCGCAGACGCGAACGCTCGTAGCAATGCTTCACCGCATTCAGGATCTGCGGCACACGAAACGGTTTGAGGATGAAGTCGGACGCGCCCGCGCGCAGCGCTTCAATGGCGGTGTCGAGGTCGGCAAACGCGGTGATCAGGATCACCTCGCCGGTGAAGCCCTGTTCGCGCAGCTCCTTGAGCCAGACCACGCCGCTCTTGCCGGGCAGCGAGATGTCCAGGATGACCAGGTCCACATGGTGGCCACGCAGCCACTGCGCGCCGTCTTCGGCACTGGTGGCGCTCATCACGAAGTGGCAGCGCGGTGCCAGCGTCTTCACCAGGAAGTTCAGCATGCCCTGTTCGTCGTCGACGATCAGGATGGACCAGTCGGGCCAGCCTTCCAGGGTTCGTTCGGGCCCGGAGGGCAGAAGTGAGGTGTCCACCCGCCCGGATTCTACGGAGGAGCCCTACAAAAACAGTGGGGTATTGGCGCAAACCCCACGATGGTGCGGGGTGTTGACGCGCGTGAACAGGCGTGGTGCGTGCGACAAATTGTCGCGTCGACGTGCGACACCTTGTCCGGTGTTGTAGCGCTTCAGCACCGTCGGCATGCGGGTAATCCCGAAGCGGGCGGTGCGAGCTTCCGCGGGATTGTGAGTGTGCTCAGGGTGTGCTGGCCGGTGGGCGCCAAACGGGCCTGATGCGACACCGATACCTTTGGCTTATGGCACGCTTCTGGCTATCAAAAGCGCAGCAAGGTCCGATGCTGCAATGCCGCAAGAAGAGCGCTTGGCTTGCAACGCTGCAATCACCGTTTGCTACGTATGAACCACCTTGCAACCCATTCCGGCTGGGGTTAGATTCCACGTATGCAAAAGGTCCGCACGTTGTGTTGGCGGGCCCATTTCAACCTGGAGATCTGCATGACCAAGCCCTCCCGCCCGACCGCAGGTGCTGAACGCTCCGGCCTGAATCGACGCACGCTGTTCGCCGGTGCGTCCACGGTCGGCGCACTCGCCGCGGCAGCTGCCCTGATCCCACGCGCGCCGGTTGAAGAGACCGCCGCCATCGAGGCCAAACCCGCGCCCACCAAGGGTGGCGGCTACAGCCTCAGCGACCACGTCAAACAGTATTACCAGACCACCCGCATCTGAGCGGACGGCTGTCCCTTGAATCCCCACGTTCTCGTTCGTTCGCTGCCCCGCACCGGGGCGCAAGCCGTCCCCCACGCGGCTTCCCAGGAGGCAAAACCATGCTGCTGACCAAAAAATCATCCTCCACGGGTGGACACGCATCCCGCGTGCATTCCACCTTCGTCCACAACCTCCAGCGCGGCCTGTCTTCGGCCCTGCCCACCATGGACCGCCGCGCGTTTCTGCGCCGCTCCGGCATGGGCGTGGGTGTCGGTCTGGCCGCTTCGCAGCTCGTGCTGGTGAAGAAGGCCAAGGCCGCTGAAGGCAAGTCGATCGACGGCACCGGCAAGATCGAAGTCAAGCGCACCATCTGCACGCACTGCTCGGTGGGCTGCGCCACCGACGCGATTGTGGAAAACGGCGTCTGGGTGCGCCAGGAGCCGGTGTTCGACTCCCCCATCAACCTCGGCGCCCATTGCGCCAAGGGTGCGGCCCTGCGCGAGCACGGCCACGGCGAGTACCGCCTGCGTTACCCCATGAAGCTGGTCAACGGCAAGTACGAGCGCATCAGCTGGGACGTGGCGCTGAACGAAATCACCGCCAAGATGAAAGAGCTGCGCGAGGCCAGCGGCCCCGACTCGGTGTACTTCGTCGGTTCCTCCAAGCACAACAACGAGCAGGCGTACCTGCTGCGCAAGTTCGTGAGCTTCTGGGGCACCAACAACTGCGACCACCAGGCCCGCATCTGCCACTCCACCACGGTGGCCGGCGTTGCGAACACCTGGGGGTATGGCGCCATGACCAACTCGTACAACGACATGCAGAACAGCAAGTGCGCGTTGTACATCGGGTCGAATGCCGCCGAGGCGCATCCCGTGTCCATGCTGCACATGCTGCACGCCAAGGAAAACGGCTGCAAGATGATCGTGGTGGATCCACGCTTCACCCGCACCGCGGCCAAGGCCGACGAATTCGTGCGCATCCGCTCCGGCACCGACATTCCTTTCCTCTTCGGCATCCTGTACCACGTCTTCGCCAACGGCTGGGAAGACAAGAAGTACATCAACGACCGTGTTTACGGCATGGAGGCTGTGAAGGCCGACGTGATGGCCAAGTGGAACCCCGCAGCGGTTGAAGAAGCTTGCGGTGTGGGCGAAGCCCAGATGTTCAAGGTGGCGAAGATGCTGGCAGAGGCCAAGCCCGCCACCATCGTGTGGTGCATGGGCCAGACCCAGCACACCATCGGCAACGCCATGGTGCGCGCCACCTGCATCCTGCAACTGGCCCTGGGCAACGTGGGCAAGAGCGGTGGCGGTACCAACATCTTCCGCGGCCACGACAACGTGCAGGGCGCCACCGACGTGGGCCCGAACCCCGATTCGCTGCCTGGCTACTACGGCCTGGCCGCCGGCTCCTGGAAGCACTTCGCTGCCACCTGGGGCGTGGACTACGACTGGATCAAGTCGAAGTACGCCGACGGCATGATGGAGAAGCCTGGCATCACCGTGTCGCGCTGGATCGACGGCGTGCTGGAGAACAACGAACTGATCGACCAGGGCCCGAACCTGCGCGGCGTGTTCTTCTGGGGCCACGCGCCCAACTCGCAGACCCGCGGTCTGGAGATGAAGCGCGCGATGGACAAGCTCGACCTGCTGGTGGTGGTGGACCCGTACCCATCGGCCACCGCGTCGATGGCGGCCATGCCCGGCAAGCCCGAAGACCAGAACCCCAACCGCGCGGTGTACTTGCTGCCGGCCGCCACGCAGTTCGAAACCAGCGGTTCGTGCACCGCGTCGAACCGTTCGCTGCAGTGGCGCGAGAAGGTCATCGAGCCGCTGTGGGAGAGCCGCAGCGATC
>ENA-UOXK01001834-UOXK01001834.1-mixed-culture-metagenome-genome-assembly--contig:-NODE-1834-length-13865-cov-38.924765_pt1 | contig 13865 bp, 10 predicted proteins | sample MGYA00238160_ERZ761638 | MGnify/ENA primary metagenome ERZ761638 (study PRJEB28912, sample SAMN08777098) | mixed culture metagenome | isolation source: Freshwater growth medium | place: USA...
GCCGATTGCGACGACTCCGGCCCCGGCTCGGAGTTCCGCCCGGCCCTGGGCCGACAGCATGTGCACCCGACCATCCGTCCAGTGTTTATAAGAATCCTACTTGTCCTGTACATGACCAACTAAAGTGTCTAATGTAAAAGCTCCTGAGACCACCGAAACGAGAAACGACAAACGGGGGTGGGCGGTGGACCGGTGGCGGTGGTCCCCGTTATAGGCGGTGCGGGAAGGCGGAAGCCCAAGCCGGCGGTTGGGCGCGGCGGTAGCGGCACTCTAAACCGTTTTCTGCTGTCAAACCTTATCACTACATATATCTTGCGTGAACTCATGTTCAGCGCGGTACACCGCGACGAAACTCTCGGACTGACAGTGACCGAAACGACAAGGCGAGCGCTTCGCAATCGAAATTCTCTGTCAAGGAGGGCGCCTTGCTCGAACGACATCTTCTGCTTCGAGCGCAGCGCACGCCGGCCATGGGGCGCCGGCATTGACGCCGTGCAAGAACGCCGATGGGGCGCCGTGCTTTGTGCGCGGATAGACCGAGCACACAAATTGGTACTGTGCGTAAGGTATGCCTCGTGCGCTGCCATCCGCGCTCCGCGGCGGTACGCGACCGCAACCGGTGCTGGGCCCTCGTCATGCGCAATGTCCTTTGATGAGCTGCCAGACGGCGCGTTCCCCGACTACCCGGTTTCTGGTGCGCCGAATTTCGTGTCTGGTCCGGGTTTCTGGTCCATGCTACGCATTGTTGGTCCGGGCCTTCGGCGCTACACGCGCGGCGATGGTGCTCCCGATGACGATGCCGTGCAAGAACGAAGACGGGGCGCCCAGCAAACAATGCGGAGCGACTGAGAACACGCTCTGGTGTTGTTACTGATCAGCGAAGCGTGCTCAGGAGGATGCTGGACCAGAAACGCTGCACCAATCCTACTGACCCAGAAATGCGGCAGCTTCTTCAGCAACCCAGCAGCAAACCAAAAACGCCAGACCCAAACCATCAGCCTCTCAGAATTGCTCATTTCCAGCGTGTTTCTGTACGTGTCATCCGGTGTGTTTTGTGTGAAGTGACCCAATAACCCTGACCCAGAAACCCTGACCCAGAAACCCCGACCCAAGAACCCTAGATACTCGCTCTCGAGTCTCTCCTTTGACTCGTCATCATCACACTGAGTCCAAACCGCCGAACCAATCCACACCTAGGCGTTTGTTCCATGAGTGCTTCTGAGTTTTGCAGTTCACACTGCGGTACATAAATGACCGACGAGGCGCGCCCCCGCGCCCGCGAGAGCACGCGGACACCGACGATGCCGAGCGCGGCCGAGTCGGCCCCCAGCTGTGCCGCGCTGGCCATCCTATGCGCGCTCTCAGCGTTTCCGCCGCTCACCATGGAGATTTACATTCCATCGCTGCCTAACCTGCAAGCAGAGATGCAGGCGAGCACGACAACTACGCTCGCCACCATCTCTGTATACACAGCGGGCTTCTCGGACCTTTTTCTGACGTGCTTGGCCGCCGAAGCATGCTCCTCGGTGGCCTGCTGACGTATGTGCTCTCGTGCGTGGCGGCGGCGGCGGCACCGTCAATAGAGCTGCTACTCGTACCTCGGATCACGCAGTCGGTTGGCTCTGCGTGCGCTGCCATCCTCTCAATGGCGATGCTTCGCGATCTGCTCAGCGCTGAGCGACGCGAAGAGGTCATGGTGTATTTTTCGATGGTGCGTGCGATTGCGCCATTGTGTGCGCCGGTGATCGGAAGCTTCCTCGAGGCGCTTTCAGGCTGGCGCTCCACGTTTGTCTTCCTCGCCGTAGGCGGCGGCGCCACGCTGCTCGGCTCGCACATCCATCTGCCCGAGTCACTCACCGCCGAACGCCGCCAGCGCTCCTTAAACTGCCGTGATCTCCTCGGGGGAATAGGCTACCTATTGGCGCAGCGTCGCTTCCTTTGTTGGGCGATACCAGAGGCGACCGGCTTTGCCGCGCTCTTCGTGTACATCGCCACCTCGTCGTACATCCTGCAGCAGTTCTACGGCGTGCCCGTAGCTCTCTTCGGACTCTTTTATGCGGTCACCTTCCTGGGCGCTGTCGTGGGCTCCGCGATCGTGCCCACGCTCCGCCGGCGGCTCGGGCTGAGCCCCGGGGCTGTCTACTTGGTCGGACTGTCGATCTGCACCTCGTGTGCGGGCTTGCTAGTGCTCTTCTCGTTCACGCCGCTCGCAACCACTCCCTCCGTGCTCTCACAAGCTTGCCTCCAGGCCTCCATGGTGATCTTCACGCTGGGGCGCAGCATCTGCATGGTCCCGGCACAGGTGCAATGCCTCGAGCCCTTCCCACGACGCGCTGCGACCGCCGCTGGCTTGATGGGCGCCTTACGTAGCGGCTTGGTGGCGATCGTCAGCGTGCTCGCTGGCCAGGCCCTCAAGGCGGGCAGCGACCCGCGGCTCGCCTGCCGGGCGATCGGGCTGCTTGCGTTTGCCTCACACACAGCGTACATGGTACTGCATTCGGACGAGCCCAGCGCAAGTGAGCCACCGCCAACAGGGGAGACAGCAGCGGTTGCACCTGCGCCGACGGTGCACGAGGACGGGGCCGGCGGAGGTGGCGCCGGCTGCGAGCACGCGACGAGCGGGCGCAAAAAGATCGTCGGCAAATCGCGCAGTGCGCGAGCGTTCAGCGCGCTCGAAGAGGACGAGGACGGTTTGTAACTTGTTCTTGTACGGCCATCGGGCACTTCGACATGTTCGAAAACTCTATAATTATAATTCGTTTCAGAGCTGACCTTTTCGCAAAGTAGCGCAAGGGGCTGGGAGCCCTTGAGCACCCGAAGTCGGTCCCAGGACGGAGGAAAAATGTCGCTCGACCAATGGTATTCCTGATAGCCAGCAATGCCGCCCAACGCCTTGCAAAGGATCACCAGATCGACTTGGATGCGCTTAGCCGACGTTTAGCTGGCAGACGAAATCAGTCATACATTGCACGTTCTGATGTTATGCATGCGGTCGTGGACAAGATGACACACCGCAACCTTCGAAATGAGCTCAAGTCGCGTCGTATGAAGAATTCTTTTGTTGGAAGCAACAAAAAAGTTCTAAGAGCGCTCTTGCACAGACTTATCAACGGTGAGGCTGTGCCGCAGCTCCTTCGAGTCGATGCCCTCCTGGAGGCCCGGCAATCTGCCTATCAGTCTTTTATATGCCGAAAGCACATGCTCGAGACTTTGGCTGGCGGCATTCCCGATGAACGATGGGACGAGTATGAGCAGAACGGCTGGCTAAAGGTAAATCTCAATCTCACGCGACGTGAGCTCAAGCTGCTGCATCTCAGTCACCGTCTCGCTCTCTGCGAGCTCGGTGTCACGCCCACCGATCCCCATACCTGGGAGAACGCGAAATTCCACGTGAGCATCAAGGCTCATTAAAACCATGTATTGCTGGATATGGATATATGATCGGTCAGATGATGCACCCGTATCTTGCTTTTAGGTGGGCTACGACTTTGACACTGGATGGCTCCGAACTCCAGCATGCTTGCAAGCGCAACTCTACCTGGCGACGAACCCAAAGCTCTACAGGCAAGCATCAGACAACGAAAGCCTGATGAGTGTATGAGTATTTTCTGCTGCGTATGAGTAATATCTGCTGCGTGCGCAGGATAATCGTCGCGGTCTATGCCAGGCTACTCTTGCGGGCAAAGAGGGACCAAGAGTGGCAAGTGCTCGGAATCACCGATGCTGTCCAGGCCGTCCGATGCTGTCTCGAGCTCCGCTTCCAGGTCTACGACTCCAAAATCCGCTTGCCTAAGTTGTCGACCCATCGTTTCTCACACGTTGACTGCGATTGGAAAAAAGGAGGTTGTCTCAATGTGCCCGCGCCACAATGCGTCGTTGCGTGCTCCCCAAATGTGGTAGACGGCACTAGGGTCTGGGATGCAAGGTTTGTCGACGTTCGCAAGCAGGTCAAATCTTACCACCAATCTATTGGCGCCGCTTCGCCATATGCGCTGCCACGAGCTTGTGCAGGTACGGGTCCCTTTCCATCAGCAAAATCTGCCGACGAACTCCTGGAGCCCTGCACTGACTACTGGCAAAGGGGCTCTGGGCCGGATGCCGTCAGCACTGGCGACGCTATTGTCTTCGGCCATCTGACAGCGCATGAGTTCACGCAGCACAGTACTGTTAACCAGAACGATTTGGATGAAGGTACCCCGGTTCCAGTTGATTTCACGCGGACTGCTGAGTACCCCATGTACTGCAGCCCGCTTCTACATGGTCAGCCACATCAGGGCGTGGATGAGGTTCTTGCAGCGCTGCTGGCGGGCGACCTGCCGGCGCGTTGGGCGCACGTTTACACGTACGCTCAGCACTTTCATCACCCTCGCCCTGGGTCTTTACGTCAATGGCCCTGGCTAACATCGCCCCGCCCTGCTCAGTGGCAACAAACATTTCACTGCGACGACCGCGAAGCTCTTCAGACCGGCTCTTCCGAGCCTCGCGGCAAGTCCATCAACGCCCTTGGCTCGTGCACTGGTTGGGTTGGACCGTCTTCAAGATGCTCCGCACGCTGTTCAATGGCTTGATCAAGGCCATGATGGAGTGAAATCTGCTTGCGACCTCCACAAGAAGTTGATGCTCCGGCCTATGATCAGTCAGCTTCGACACCGTCTAAGACGGATAGCATCAGGACGCGAGAATAGCCTGCTATCAACGGCAGCGAGCAGCGGGGCAGCCAAATGGGCAAGGCACGGCCCCCCAGAGGCCTCTGCAGCCACGATGATTATCGCTGCAGCTCGCGACGCGGCGAAGGCAGCCTTGGCTGAGCTGCTGTGAAAGCATGTTGTTTGTGAGCTTTTGTGGGGGCGATCATGAGGGCGATGTACCATGTTGTGTATACGAGGTGACTACAGTAGTCAGTACACTGTGTCACGCAGTGTATCGATACGGAACGTAGATGCCACGGGGCGTCCACATTACCACTCCTGCTTTACGTAGCGTTATCGTTATACGTAGTACACATCTTTTATCGGGTTAGTGCGCCACGAGCGACGAGGCCAATTTCATTTTAACTCGTTCCTATTTAAGATTAAGTTCCTATGCGCACCCTACCCGACCAGCTGGTATTCCAATCGAATTATACAAATCAGAATTCCGGTGGCGCCCACAAACACAATGGAATGGTCTCGGGTTGGATTCTTTCTTACTCCAGCTCTTTGTTTGGGGTAACTGACTGACTGACTGACTTTTGATTGCCTTTACTCACTCACTCACTCACTCACTCACTCACTCACTCACTCACTCACTCGCTCGCTCACTCACTCGCTCGCTCTCTCACCCACACATTACAAAGAGAAAAGGGGTTGCATGCATTTGCTGCAACTTTTGGAGCATGCAATTTTTTCGCATTTGGATATCTTTTTCGACTTGCGTTTGTGAGCCTTGATGGTAGATGGCGGACGGCCATGGATCATCGTGAGCGAGCCAGATTCAGGTGAAGCGCCGAGCAAGGACGAGCTCCAGGATCTGTTAGATCGTGGCGCTGAGGCGATTGGCTTCACATCCTTGTGTTCATGGCTCTCAAAGATACACACTACGATCATGATGCCAAACACTGCCCCTCCAGCTGCAACAGCATCGCCTGCCCGGTATCGCCACCTGCTGAAAAGCCAGAAGCAGCGCCCCGCTCGCACCATCACCACGAGGGCACCATCGCCGCGAGCTGAAGAGCCAGCAGCACCTCAGCACATTGCGGCTCCACCTGCCATCAACCAAGTCCTACCCATCGCTGCTCGACTAGAAGTCGAGCTGCCCTTAAGTCCGTCCGCCAACGTGCCATCGCAAGGTGCTGCGCCTGCTTCATCTGCTGCGCCGTGTCTACCAACGGTCGAAGCCAAAGGAGAAGAAGCGGGGCTTGCTGAGGGCGATGACGGAGAGGAGGAGGGCGGCGGCAGCCCCGGCGGCGGTCAAAGTGCAAGGCTTTGGGAGCCACTGCCGAACATTGCCATCCGCAGTGGCCGTCTTCATTCGCGCACCGCCCAAGGGCAAGAGGTCGAGAAGGAGTACGACGACGACGACGCATCGACCCCGAGCCAACCACATCAGTCAGGCGCCCACTGCAATACCCATCTGGTATTGAGCCAAAGCAAAGACGCAAGAAGAGCTGCGCAATACCCATCTGGTCTTTGCATTGGCTCAAAGCCGCAGGCGCCCTATCGCGACGCCTTCCGCCGGCACCCGAAGCGCCAACTGTCGAGTCAGAGTGTGGGCGCGCGCGACACGTCGACGTGGGTGCATACCCACGTCATAAACACGCCGCTGCAGCGTGCGGAGGCGCTCGCGGCACGGGAGAACGACGGCGTTGGGCTCACGACGACAGCGCCCGTGATGCGCAAGCGCGCCTGGGAGATCGGCGAGATGCCGCATCCGACCAAGTGGGAACCTCCCGTCGTCATCAAGGCACCGGAATTGGCCTCAGCTATCGGAATTGACTGGGCGAAGTATCACGAGCGCCTGGGCCTGCGCAAGCCCCTGCCTACGGGCGAGGGCACGCCGGGCGAGGATACGGGTAGAGGCACGCCGGATGAGGGCGGGCCGCCGTCGGCGACGCTCTCGATTGCTGTCACGTCGAAGATGAGTCAAAACGGCCATACGCTCGGTATGAACCTCTCGTCCTCGGGCACTAGAACTACTTGGACCGAGATTAACGAAGATGGTCACTGCCCAACGGGGCACTGGATCTACGAAGTTAGGGTCGGCCAGTGGTCCACTGACGAGAGCAGCGAGCCGCTTCCAACACGCGCCCCGCTGTCCAACAGCACAGCCGGCAAGGCGCCGACGAGTCAAGCAGAGAAGCCCAAGGCAGCAGAGAAGACATTCGTGATCACGCGCGACGGCCGACGGCTGGATGTGGGGATGCGTACCGCGACGGACGTTGAGCTCCTGGCACGGGTGCAGGGGCACGCGACACTCAAGCCACCCTCGCCCATGCCGACGATTGTGGTGCCGCGCCTCGGACGCATGCCCGACGCTTCGTCCCTGGCCGAGAGCCCCGCCCTTGTGGAGACCTTCCGTGCGGCGGACGAGTACAAGCGAATGCACATTGACTACACTCGCACGCCACGCTCCTCGGCACGCGTGCGTACCAGCAATGCTGAAAGCGGCTGGTGCGAAAACTTTAGCTGCGGCCGGCCCAGCAGCTCTCGCCCGAGCACCACGCGTACAAGTACCTCCTCCACGCGTACAAGGGGAGTGAGCCTCGCCGCAGCGTCGAGCACCGCGACGGCCGCCTCGAGCACCACCACCACGAGCGCCGCTGGCTTGACCATGAAGGCGCCGACACGAAGGGTGTTGCCGCAGCCCTCCATTTTCGGTGCAGTGAGCAGCGACCAAACCCCTGCCGCAAGACCAGCGCGCGGCATTTCGCCGCCACACATGCCGCCTCCATCGGCGGCGCAACCCACACGCCGGTCTCCCGTAGCTGCTGGTGCACCATCAGCGTCGCAACGTGGGCCATCACTCAAGGTTTAGTGTCTGTAGTTCTTCTAGTACGGTACACGAAAAGCGTACTTGCTACATCGTACATGATCAAGTCGTCGTGTTGCCCAAAAGGACTAGAGCCCATGCTAGAGCCCGTCCCTTCACGCTTTTCACCGTTTATGGCGTTGGGCAGTCTTCCTAGTCTCGATATCTATCGATATCACGTCGTAGTTGATGCCCGTCTGCCCGGAACCGATACCGTTCAGCCGTTGGCTAAGGCCTTGCTTTTGTGATGTGGTAGTTGCCACAGCAAGCTAACAGCAAAAGGAGTGTGCCCGCATCCCCGCACGAATGCTCTTGTGTGCCTCTCGCCGATTATCTCGCCGATCTGTGACCACGCTGAAGGCTGAACCGGCAATGCACAGACGCACCAGCCGTGCTTTGGGGGGACTCTCGACTAACACTTAACTCTCGACCTACTCTCGACCATCGCGTGCTGCCCCTGGTCGAGCATCATACAGCCCATTAGGACGCGCCTGAGCAGGTCGGGGGGAGCAAGTTGATGTGGTCGAGTCGGGCGTGAGATGCGAGGTTATCTCATGCACAGGCAGCATGCTCTGGAAGAGCGAAACTCGCTCGTGCATGCAAGGAGTGCTCTGCACTCGCTCGTCTTGCACACGCGTCGCCTTTTACATCGACGATGCGTCTAGATGCGTCGTCCCAGAAGGCGCATGTTTGGAACATGTTCTTGCTTTGCTTGAGACCCGGAGATAACCCGGAGAGGATCGCCCGAGTACTGTGCCACACCGTGCGCACACCTCGCGATCCACGACCCCTGTGTGCTGAAGCCGGACCGTCGCGGCCTGATCGAGGTGATCATCTCATGAGGGTTTTCGGGTTCGATCTGTGGACGAGGATACGATGCTCGAGCTCGGACGCCACATGTGCTTTGGATGTCTCAACTCGGCCACATGCGCTGAGCACGCGCTCCTGTGGAGCGTTTGTTCTGTGCTCCTCGAGCTCTCGCTGCAGCCGCGTTGCAAGGTTGCCGCCACTGTGTGCTTTGGATGAGACGCACCGCAGTTGGAGCCTTACTCGGTGCAACTTGTCGATGCACTCGTTAATGCACTCGTCGACCAGCGTGCGCGCTGCTCCTCTTGTCCTCTTTACTCGTCCTCCACGAACGTTCGGATCGTGCGATGATCTACGATGATCGTCTATTTGTCGCCCACGTCAATGTACGGCTCAGCTGAGACGAAAAAGCGCAGAGGAACCATTCGATGACTCTGCTCGCAAAGACGCGGTGCAGCACTAGAAGTCACGGCTGCTAGTTGAGTTACGTCGTCCGTACGCGTCCGCGAGTTTGACATACAGCCGAGTCCTCGTTTATGCACTCGCGCTGATGTTGCACCTCCGCGTGTCCGCGACGTGACCTACGCTCTCGTCCGAGATGTGTCGCTATGGCTTGCTCGGTCTTGTCCGACTCGTGTGCTCGGACTCGTTTTCAGGCAGCATCAAGACTCGCATCAAGACTCGCATCAATCGAGCAAAAAGCCTCAAACTCCGTTGCGGAGTCAGACGACGAAGCCATCGACGGAGCCACAACAGCCACTGTGTCGTACCGAGAGCGGACGTCTTCAATCTGATCTTCGTCGTCGATATGTTGGCGAAGCTTTACGGCCTCGGCTGCATAGGATACTGGGGCGACGGCTGGAATGCCCTCGTGTACATGACTGTGGCCGTAAGGGTTCTCGAGATGCTCTTCGTACGCCGCCTCGGCTTCAACCTGTCCTTCATGCGCATCATTCGGACGTTTCGGGTGCTGCGGGTGCTGCGCCTCATGCGCACGTGTGGAAGGGCCTGTACATAGTCGTCATGACCTTGGGCAAGGCGTTGTCGCTCATGTCTAACCTCTTCCTCCTGATGCTCATGGTCATGCTCATCTTCGCCTTCATGGGCATGCAGCTCTTATTGGCGGTGTCTTCAACGGCTTCGAGGAGCTCCCATGGATGCACTTCGACTCATTCGTGCCCGCCATGCTTACTGTCTTCATCATCATGACGGGCGAGTGGATGGACTTGAGCTGTTCATGGGTCGCTATACGTTGTCATGAACCTCATTGCGGTCGTGCTTGACGCAATCAACGAGGACGAGGACGAGGACGAGAGGACGAGGACGAGGACGAGGTAAGGACGAGGGTGCTCCGGATCCAAATGGCAAAGACATTCCAAACATGACATTTGACCGCAACATCCACCTCGATCACTTCCGTCTGGTCAGCAAGCGTACACCCATAACACTGTCCGAGGGGAAGGCGGTCAACGAAGTCAAAGGAGACGATCAGGTAGACGTGCTGCCAATCATCGACGAGTCGGCCCCCCTTCATGCTGCGACCTGTGCGCGCATCATCGAGCTTCCAAAACTTCATCGTCCTCGCCATTGTCGACTTGTCCGCAGCAGCGTCACCAGCGAGGAGAGGATCTGCGCGCCGATAGCGCGCCGATGTTGGAGATCGCTTCGGCTGCCTTGGCGGCGGTGTGCTCACGTGGCCTTGACCGACCCCCTGCGGAGAGCGCGAACGTGCCCACACGATGACGGCCGCACTGCAGATGACAACAGATGACCGAGGTGAGTGCCGCCAGCGCGTGCGTGAGCACGGTCGACGTGCCCCGTTGCATGAGAGCCGTCAGATGGTGCTCGCCCAACGAAGGCTTTGCATGCAACGCAAAACGAAGTGCGGAAGCCCGCGTTGCGCACATAACGTATCGAATAATGTCGCGCTGTGATCGGATCGGTTCCGAATTTGTCGGGAACCGAACACTCTCAGCTCACCAAGCACTACAGTAGGTATTATGGAAACCCCGAGGAATACCCGAGGAACCCCATTAATACGCATTAAGTGTTACACCACATCGCATAACATAACTAGCCTAGTTAACTAAGCTAGTTGTACAGTTGATCCGCTGTACATCACGACAAATTCAAGTTGAGGCATAGTGATGGGAGCTTCCCAGCACGCCGCTGCGTTCAATGGATGCCGGCTTTTTTGCCATGGCCGTCCACGGTGATGTCCTGTTCAACCTTGTAGCCGGGCGCCAAGAAGAGGCGGCGGCCGTTGATGCGCACGAGCACGACGCCATGGTAGGCGGTTCGCGGCACGCCGGCCTTGAGGTCCTCCATGAGGCCGAGCTGCTTGCACATGGACACAAAGTCGGCTTCGTCGCGATACCGGAGCACGAGGTTGGCGCCTTCCCGATCCTGCTCTGCCACCTTCCGCGCCGACTCTAGATTCGGCACGGCCGTCGCCTTGTCCAACCATTCGGTGAAGAGGGCATCGTACGACTGCTGCTTGAGGTAGCTCAAGTCCTCAGTCACCCAGTCCACCTTGCGAACATTGAGCGAGATCTTGGCGAGGTACTTTTGGTAGAATTGGCCGACCGATGTGCCGACTGCGCCAAATGTGACCGTGCGGCTCACCTCGGGCCGGATCGACGCGCGCCCTTTGCGCTGCGGCGTCTCCCGCAGCCAGTCATCCCAGAAGCCACGAGCCTCGGGCCACTTCGGCCTCAACTCGTCCCAAAGTCGGCGAGAGAGGAGCCAACCGAGCCCCGGGAAAAAGTCAGAGCGGTGGAGGGCGCGCGGGTCGCCCGGGAAGGCATCCTGCCCGTTGTCGTTGAACGCCGACACGCACAGCAGCGTCGGGTCCGACTCGAGCAGCGGCGCCGCCGCCTCGAAGTAGGCGAAGAAGTCCGTCGACACACGGATATCCTCCTCGAGGATAATGACGCCCGCGTAGATGGCCGCGCTTTTCGCGCCGCTCGCGCCGCTCGGACCCATCCCAAAGAGTGTGCGCAGCGCCCAGCCGTAGTGCACCGACAAGTAGGCGTAGCCCTGGTTTTTGGACAGGTAGCTGCCCCGGTCGAACGAAAGGATCTTGCGCGGGTGTACGAGGCTCCTGTAGCCGTATTTGAGCACGACGTTGGTGACGGGCCCGTTCTCGCCGTCCTGCGAGACGTACACGGGGAAGCTCGAACCGCCCGGGTGGCTCGCGTTGATCGACTTGAGCGCCTCGTCGAGGTACTGCGGCCGATTGTACGCGATCACAACCACTGCGATCGCCTCCGGGCTGAGCTTATAATTGCCACTCCCGGCACCGCCGGTCAGAGCTAGGGTACTGTCGGCTCCGCCTGCTTGCATCTCGGGTGCCGACAGCGCCTGCGGGATCGCTATCGAGGACTCAGCGACGTCCGAAGCCGCGCTGACCGCTTCGTCTGTAGCTCCGACCGACGAGGTGCGCCGCCGCCTGCGCGTGCTGCCACTGCTGCTGCTGCTGCTGCTGCCGCCGCCGCCGCCGCCACCGCTGAGTTGCTCGAGCTTCTTGCGCAGCTCGTGCGACGCGGCTCGCTCTTTGGTCAACGCACTCAGCGTCGCCTCCTGCTGCATGAGCGCCTCCTGCATCTGCTGCATTGCCTGCTTCACTGAGCGGTCCTTCTCGGCGAGGCGCTCTTGCACGCGCGGATCGCACCACAACGAACTGCTGCCCAGTAGCCGAGTGTTGAACACTAGCATCGAGCCGAGCGCAAGAAGCGCGACGCACGCGAGCAGTTCCGCGCGCTTCATGCGCGCGCTTCGAGGGAAAGGTCCGCGCGTGTGAAGGGTGCGTGTGAAGGGAGCGAGTGAAAAGGTGGTGTTTCAACAATTATCTATTATGGCAAAGTTCACCACCCTCAAATCCTCACTTCCACGCACAAATAGTCCTTATTTTAGACAATTATTACGATAGGATGTCTTCGAACGAACTCTCAACTCACCGATCACCGTGACCGTCGCTCCTCGCCGAAGCCGCGAAGGCCGAACCGTCTCTGATCTGCTGACTTGTACTCTAAACTGCTTGCTAGTGCAGCTTCAGTCAGGGCTAGAGCTCTACAGCTCCTCCTTACCCCGCTTATCGACGTTCCTGTACGGTTGTCTCAGCCGTGGATCGTCGGGCCGCACGCCCGATATGGCGGCGTTCATGAGGCCGTCAGGCGCACCGCCGTTCTTAACCCGCGCCGCCTCGACGGCTTTTCGCCTCTCGGTGGCCGTCCTGACGGCGGTGGTGCCACAGTGTGCGGCGTGCGGCGTCTGGAAGTCACGAAGATGTGTCCAAAAATTGGCCGCATATTTTACGCCCGCGCGGACGGGCATGGCCTCGTGCTCGGTGCGCAGCTCGTCTTCGAAGATGTTCTCGTTGCGCACGCTCGGCCACACGATCGCACTGCCTGTCTTCGGCGTTACTGTCAGGTTGAGGTACGGAAAGTAGGTCTCACCACCCTCGTCGACCTCGGACAAATACGTGAAAAAGGTCCACACCCGCGGGCCGGGTGGTGAGTCTACGGGTGAGTTCTGGTCGTGATGCGACTTGTAAAACTGGCCCACCTCGTACCGAAGTACCTGCAGGTGCTCCGTATTCAGCATGGGGCAGTCGAGTAGAGAGGTGATCCGCTCCTTGAAGCGTTCCATGACGGCGCTGTCCTCGCACGTCGGCACGTTGCACCACGACGTGGAGGACGTGCGCGAGGGTACGTGCCCATCATCGAAACCGGCGAGCGAGCGCTGGAAATCGTGCCCGCCCACACGCAGCACCTCGGCAGCAAAGTCTCGATCGATAAATGTCTCAAGCATCATCACGGGCGGATCCTCGCTCAGCAGCCGCGGGCTGTACTCTTTCATGTTGAGCATCGCTTCCATGCGCGCCGCGATGCCGCCGGCCTTGATTGAGTCGTCGCCAATATTTTCGCATGAGTACTCTCCCGATGTTATGGCTCGACGCTTTGCAGCGTACTCACAAGTCTCACAAGATTTGGGGCAGTTCACCCACATGTAGGCGCTATTCTTCTTGCACTCCCCCTCACTCGCCCAGATCTTGCAATCTGTTTGAATGTCCGTGCAAGCCTCGAGGTCTGCAGCACTTACGAGCGCACGCGGAAGGCAGAAGAAGATAAGGCATTGCAGCTGAGCGACGCGCATTTTCGAATCCATGTGTGCTTGTTGGCTCCTGTCTTGACGTTTCTTGAGGGGATGAGGGCTAGGAGGGTTGTTGCTGCGCTGCCTCATTTCAAGACAAAGTGCTGGGCGTGCCGATTGACTCGTGTGAGCGAAAAGCCAGCGACGCACTCACCCGGTATTCACTATGAATACAAGTCAAGTCAAGTCAAGTCAAGTCAAGTCAAGTCAAGATTCAAAATGGCGGTCGCCTTTCCGCCGCCTTTGGTGCCCATCGCTGGCGCGAGCGATCGGGAGGGCAGATCTCGGCGCAACCGGCACCACTGGATAGCCCCGAGTCGGGGCATCATCCCCATCTTCTTGCTCTTGATCATCGCGGCGCACCGGGGCTTCAACATCGTGCCTTTTCAGGAAGTCTA
>ENA-UOXK01001854-UOXK01001854.1-mixed-culture-metagenome-genome-assembly--contig:-NODE-1854-length-13734-cov-33.920316_pt1 | contig 13734 bp, 9 predicted proteins | sample MGYA00238160_ERZ761638 | MGnify/ENA primary metagenome ERZ761638 (study PRJEB28912, sample SAMN08777098) | mixed culture metagenome | isolation source: Freshwater growth medium | place: USA...
GACTGCGCGCACGCGCGCGCCGGCTATGGCGCGCGTCGGTGGGCCCGCGGCCGGCTGGGGCGCGCGCCGGCGGGGCGATTTGCTGCGTCGCAGCGCCGCAAGGGGCTCGAAGGCTTCGAATGGACAGGCGATCAACGAAACGCCATTGAAAAGGAGAGTGCTCCGACACGCGAACGCCAGGGACGTGGAGAACGTATCTACTGCGCTTCGGGCGAAGTCAAGTCAAGTCATGTCAAGTCTTGTACGGGTACGGGTACCGGGTAGTCCACCCCTGCTGGCTTCCGGAGCACATTCGATAGGCTTCCGTATGGTTGTCTGATGTGATGTTTCTTGGTTTTTAGCTTGACTTGACTGGGACGGCAAAAAGACCCTGCTGGCGGGGGAGCCGGCAGCCGGGACACAATCACACATACAGTACCAGTACGGGACATTCGTACTGTCGGGACCTGCATCCCCGAGTAAATTCAGGAGTCGAAAGTCATGGAAAGTCGCTGTGCCAAAGACACTTTCGTCGATTCATCAACGGTAGGGTGTGAAACGGAGCGTGCAGCACGAAGCCGCACGAGTTGCCGGACGTAAAAATGACGAACGGCGTCCAGAAAAGTTCGGCTCTTTTGCTCGTGCTCGGTGGACGGCCGCCCGCGGCGACGATCGTGCCAGGCACGCATCAGTTGGTGGGCGCGCAGGCGCGCGAGGCGGCCATTCTCGCGATCGAGAGGGTCCTGAATGACGACTCTCATCACCTGAATGACGACTCGTGCTCATGGAAAAGCGATCGCTGCTCTTGTTGCTGCTGCTGCTCGCCATTGGCAAGGCCGCTCCCGAACCCCGAGATGAGCTTCGCAGACTGGAGGACAAAGCGGCCGCCCACGCTCACGAGGTGGCTAAAGCGGCCGCCCACGCTCACGAGGAAAAAGTGCCCAACCATGCTCACGCGGAAGACAAGGCAGCCGCCCACGCTCACGAGGTGGCGAAGGCGGCCGCTCACGCTCTCCGCGAGGTGGAGAAAGCAGCCACCCACGCTCACGAGGGGAAAGCTGATGGCCAAGAACTGCGCAGGCTGCAGGACACGCCACACGACGGCCACACTCACGAGGGGAAGGCAGCCGTCCTTGCTCACGAGGTCAAAGGGGACGGCCACGCCCACGATGAAAACGCGGGCGATCGTGCTCACGAGCTAGACAAAGCGGCTGCCCACGCCCATGTCGAGGCCCACGACCGACTCGCAGCGAAAGCGGACGCCCACGCTCACGAGTTGGACAAAGCCCACCACTCCGCTCAAGAGGCCCACATTCATGAGGAGAACGCGAACACCCACGCTCACGAGGTGAAACAGGGCCGCGAGTAGCAAGTACTGTGGTGAGTAACCTAAGCGACGAGCCGAGAACGGGGCAGGGCCGGATGGGGATGCCGATGGGGGGCGCGTCACGTCCGTGGGTCTTCCCGTTCCCGTGCGCGCGCGTGCCGTCAGGTGGCCGGGTGCCTGCCCGGGTGCCCGCGCGGCCTATGCCGCGTGCCGCTGCCGGCGGGGGGATTGCGATGTGCCGGCCGCGGTCAGCGTCGGAGTGGTTGAACAGAGAAAACCAGAACCCGCGCGAACGCGACTACACAATCAGATCGTGGTAAGCTAACCCCGGCTTCGGCCGCACTGGGCGCGTCGCCTCCGTGACCTGAGGCCACGCATAACGCTGGGCGCTCTCCGTGGCACATGCATTTCGCGGCGAGCTCGTGGTTCCAAAGACGCGCCGCGCGGTGCCCACCTCCGACGGGAGGAATCTTGCCATTTGTTCAATTCCTTTGTTCTCCACTGGCACGTGCAAGGGTGCTTCCTCGACGTCGTGTTCGGTGATACGCGGAGTGTCCGGGTACTTGGCAGAAGGTGGCCGTGTCAAGTAAGCCGAGGGCTCAAACCGTGGGTAGTGCATTGCAGTGGTGGTGTGCTTGCTATCGAGCAGCGCCGCGTTTGCACCTTCCTGGCCGACGAGGATGCCACGCGTGCTGTGCAACGACGGGTCCCAGGCGGGCTTTGGCCCACGAGGCGAGTTGTATGCCGAGGGCGGCATGGGGCGGAAAAATTCGGCCGTTTCAGACAGAGCTGCCGTCACGCGATCCTTGCGTCGCATGAAGAGCTCGTGCTCGGGATCTGATGAGGTGTTAGATGCACCGGGCTTGCGAATCTCTCGCGGTACAAAGTTGGGGTTGGCCATGTGGTTGGTATAATTCTCACGGATTGAAGTCGCTGTTTCTAGTCGCCGATCATTGAAGTCACCGAGCATGATGGTCGCAGGCGGAGCAGGTGCGTAGATGCGCTTTTCGCCACCTGTAGGTCGGCTGTACGCCCGCGCGCTGCTCGGTCGCCAATCGCTCTTCTCTCCCATTCCGGCGAGCAAAGCTGACATGCCGCTCGGCGGCTTCACCGATGGCTTGCCCGCAGGTGGAACATCAAGGGGGGAGGGTGCCGCAGCACGCAGCCGAACCGGGATGACGACCGGCGTGTACGGCCGGGCAGTCCACGATCGCTGCACCCGCGTGTGCAACCCGCCGCTCTGTCCAAGGGGTGCCTTCGGCGGTACAGTGCCGGGGCAACTGTGGCGCATCTGTGGCGGCTTTGTCATGTGGGTGACCGCACAGTCCTGGGTACCCGGTACACCACACCGCGAGACTCAAAGCGGAACCGGAGACGCGCGGAAAACGACCAAAAGCGCGCGGAAAACTTGGAACTCGAAGCCAAGAGTTAGGCAACGCGCAGCGATCTTATTATGACAACCAAAACTTCACGCAAAAGGAAAGGAAAGTCTCGGACCAGCAAGAAGGAAATGTTCTCTTCCCCCGTGTTCATCATCCGGCTCCTGGCTGCGCCGCGAGCGCTTTAAGCGTTGCCGCCTTCGCGCCTAGGAAGGGCCTCCGCATGTTGAACGCTATGACACGCAGGCCAGCAATCTCGGACGACTCGGAGCCCAGTTGGGAATCACCAGTTGGGGACTTCGCTGGCACCCCAGAATTCCGTGGGTTTCACCAATCATCGAGGCTCTTCTCCGAGAAGCGGCCGCTAATGCGGCTGTGGCCCGATCGCGGAGGATGGTGTCTGTTTTGCATGATGAGCGTGCTGCCTCGAGGCGATGGAGATTCCCTAGGAGGTGAAGAAGCTGCCACTCAACCGGTACTTGCGCGAGGGCGAGACCAAACCGCCGAGTACCTGACGTGAGGATGATGCCGGACGGAATGGTTCCTGGTTTGCAGCTCCCTCGCGAGCTGCTTGATCCCGACGGAGGTGCCACAGGCCGCGACTCTCAGGCGACCGTTCGGATGCTGACTGGACACCTCAAATACTTGATGGCCTTCACCTGTTTGACGTGTGCGCGCGAGTTCCCCGAACGCTACTATACACATCGCCCACCAGCTATGCTGCAGCATAGCATCGCCCACCAGCAGCAGAGCGGCACGCGCGCGATGCTATGCGCCGGCTGCTCGCTCGCGGCGGCGCGCAAACGTGAGCCGTTGGCCGACTAGGTGGCAGATGATGAGAGCCTAGTGGCTGATGCGTCCGACCGGCTTGCATCCGTTGCAGCTGCCGAGGCCATCATTGCCAAGCTCGCGCCGCCCGTGGCTGACCAGCTGCGGCGACTCAATGTGGCGTCGACGACCGATGCCGCGAAGAGGCTTGCAGCGGCTACCCAACTAGCATGCCAGCCCGATCAAGTTGGCGCGTTTGCGCGTCGGAAGGCGCGGCTTCGGCCCTCGACGAGGCCCTCCACCGCCGCCGCCGCCCTCGACGACGCGCTCAAGAGCCTTGAGTGCCAGTTGCTCGCAAGCCCTGCGCTGGCGGCAGGGGCCGACGAGGACGTCGTGAGCAATGCGACGAGCGCCATGCCGAGCGCATTTGCCGTCGCCACGGGCAGCAGGCAGCCCTCGAGGCCTCGCAGGCGCTGATGGCGCTTGCGTCCAATGTTGCGGTGCCACGAGACCTCCGTGAGAGGCGGCGTGCGCGTTTCAAGCGCACAGTCCCGGGCGCTTGTCGTGTGGGGCGGCGCATTGAAGGCGAGTTTCGTCGTGTTGCCGTACACGGTACAGTCGAACGGTTATGCGAACTCTAGTTTCGTCTTGTGATCCGGTCGCACGAAGAGTGAGACGCAAGATTTGTCGGTATGCATAGCCGGCAACGCGGGAGCCAACACTGTATTCACTCTCATCACGCCCCGGTCCGCACTGCGCAGCCGTGGTCGTGCCGCGCGCAGCGCGGACTCGATCGTTCCGTCCTTTGGCGGTCGTGCGACGGAGCTGCGATGGAAATGTGTGGTGAGCGCGGGGGGCGGGGGGGGGGCGCGAGTCAGCGACATAACTGACTGACTGACCGAACAGCGGACTCTCATCGGGCGCAGCTGTGTGCATGCAAACGATTGCGCAACACGGATAAACTCGTTGGCACGTCATGTAATTTACGAAACCCTTGTCGGTTTTAATTGGCCGCGCACAATTCAGGTCGCCAAAGGGTTTTGCGCTGCAGGAAAGCTGCAGGAAGCGCTGGCTGGCTGGCACGAGAGCTTTTAAGGGCTTGCTTTGTGCGTTTTGATCTGGAGTGTGGTACCCCCTGTAATACCCCCTGTGGGTGCCCCGCCATTTTCCTTCTCCGTGACTGTGTTCGCACGCGGACCAAGGTCCGGTCGATATGAAGCCGATCAAGAGGGCATTGAACAAGCAACTTAACTCCACGCCTGCCGACTCGGCCGTCACCACCGCCTCCGCGGTCTGCTATCGGCCGAGGTCACCACCGCCGCCGAATCGTCCGTCGCAATTACTGAGGACGAGATGTTCGACAAGGAGTCGGCCTTTGCAGTACTAGCCGTTCTCGCGCCCGCCGTCGCCGCCACCTCCGCCATGGGCATCTCCACCGCCGGCCCGGCCGAGCCTGCAAAGGCCCCGGATCCTGGCCGCAATGTGCCCGCATCTCATCGAGGTGGCACTGTTAGGCCTGCGCCAAAGAGTCCCGCCGCGTGCGATGGCCGTTCCTTGGGAGATCCGACCTACACGGCGCCTAGCCGGCAAGAGAAGATCAAGCTCGGCTCCAACGAGGAAACGCAGTCCAACGGAAGAACAATGGCCACGCACTCACCATCCATGCAGGCACACACGATGAATCTACATGTACCCACCTCCTGGGAGGATAAGGCACGATGCCATGGGTCCTTTGGGCGCGGAAACCCAAACGGCAACGCGTCGTCGCGTGCTACGCGAGGAAGAACGCTATGCCGTGCGCGAGCACCAGGAGCCCGAGCGACACGCGGCACAGCCGTCAGCCTGGATGCCCAAGAAGGCGAAGCCAGAGCAGCTGGCCCACTCGCGGAGCGCTCCAGTTAACGCTCCAGTCGAAAGCGTCCAGCGAGGCTCATCTGTCGCATCTATACAGCCAAGGCCGTTGGTGAGCCGATGTGCATCAGAGCCACACGGGACTCGGGGCGGCGTGGCGGGCCCACACTACTACACGAGTCACCACGCGCTTGATAACAGGCTGATGCCGCAACGGATGCCCGTCGTCGGCTACGCTGGCCATCTGCGAAGGACCAAGGAGAGCTCCGACTACTTCGGAACGTCGAAATGGCGCCCCTTCTCCCCTCCATCACGGGCTCAATTGTAGCTCAATTGCTCGCGCGTCCGCGAGACGGCAGAGTGCACAGACGAGAAGAAGCCGCCATGTTTTTGACGGGTTGCCTTCCGCGCGGTACTTGAATGTTGGCGCGACGAGAAGTTAAGAGAAGCACCCCTTGCCATGTTGTGCCAGAGAAATTCTTCGCATGCAGCATAGCCCACAGAGGAAGTATACGGAAATGTGACTACACACACATTGCGCAAGTGCGAGATGCCACCGGGCGGGACTAAAGCGCTATTCGGCTCTTCCACCGAGCACCGTGCCCGCGCGGGCGGCACCCTCGGGCACCTCGCGAGCCGATTGCACACCCTCGCGCGACGCCGTCGATGCGCCGGCGCGCGTCCGTCCGACGGTCGCAGAGACGACCGTCGCTCGTAATACCGTCGCTCAGCCTCGCCGGCGACGATGACTACGGTCTTGTAACAGAATGCTACATAGTATACTATAATATTATAGTAAAACAAAAATGCTACATCTCTACTTCGACTCGCGACGGCGCACGTGTCGGTCTCAACATTCGGCTCTACGCTCTAGCTTCCCATCGATCCTGGAGGGGTTGACTCCGTCGCGGTCGGTCGCGCACGCGTGGCGCGTGGGTGGCCTGCCTTAGAGCGTGCGGCCTTGTCCAGAGCGCTGTCCATGTAGCGCACGTACATCGCCCCTCGCGCCGATAGTGCGCCGCCACCAGCGGCGTCAGCCCCGCGTCTCGAGCGGCTGCAGTACGCGTCCCGGTGCGAGACTTCGAGAGCCTGCCGCCGAGCGTGCTCGATCAGCCGCTGCGTCGCCGTTCGTTCGGTCTCTGGCGGACGCAGGCTCGGGCATGCCCCCGAGGGAAGGGTGCCCCTCGGTGAAGCCGTTGGAGTCGTTGATGGCGCGTCTGTCGCGGCGGTCGACGCCCGCGCGTCTCTCGAGGCGGCCGGTAGGATGTGTGGCAGTCGCGTCGGCGGGGCAGGCACGGCAGCCAGCGGGGCGTGCACGCGGTGACGCCGGTAGATTGGTGCACGGCTCTCCGGGCGCTGGCATCCAAGCAGTGACGCCGCGAGGACGGCAGCTTGGGCAAGCACCGTGGCATGCGAGCCTACGCGCGGCGAGGGGAGCAGCTTGAGCTGCTGCATGTGCAAGTCTTGCCACTGCTTCTTGAGCATGGCCGCGGCGACCCGCCCCATCTGCGTGTCGCTCACACGGCCAAAGTGCAGCTCGCTCTCTCCCTCTCCGCCGCAGCCGCCCTCGCCCTCTCCGCCCAAGACGGCGCTCTTGGCGCGAAGCTTGCGACTCGCCTCGTGCTTCATGCGGAGCTCTGCGGGTGTGGGCTCGCGCCCGAGCTTCACCTTGAGAGCTACCCGAAGCGCGTTGTCGCGAGCGGCATGCATCTCGTCCTCGGTGGGCTCGCGCCCTCCATTCGCCGCTGTCAGCCGCGCCCGGATGGCCATCTCACGCGCCTCCTCGAGCTCAAGTGCGTTGGGCGGCCGGCCGAGCTTCCCAAGCAGCTGCTGCTGCAGCAGCACCTCGCGCGCCTCCTCCATCTCCTCCGCTGTCGGCTCGCGCCCGAGGCTCATCGTGAGCTGCACTCGCACCAACTGCTCCGTCGCGGCCGCCACTTCTGCCTCCGTCGGAAGCCTGCCGAGCGTCGCCTCGAGCCGTTCACGTATCGCCACGTCACGCGCGTGTGCGAGCTCGGCCGAGCTCAGCGGGCTCCCATTCTTGGCCGTGAGCCGCTTGATCATCTCGTGCTCGCGCGCGGCCGCCTGCTCCGCTTCGGTCGGCTCACGCCCCAGCTCGGCACGCAACCGATCCATCATCGCCTCGTCACGCGCCGCGGTGAGCTCCGCGTTCGTCGGCAGGCGGCCGAGCTTCGCCTCGAGAGCGTTGCGCATCGAGGCGTCGGCGGCGTGGACCGCTGCCTTGGCCTGCTCCTTGGCTTGCTGCCGCTCCTGCGCCGCCTTCGCCTGCTTCTGCAGCAGCTGCGCGGCCTCGTGCCGTTGGCGCGCTTGCTCCTCAGCGTCCTGCATGAACTTGGACTTGACCACGTACTTACCATCCTCATCCTGCATATACTTCTGCTGCCGGCGCGCCGGGTCTTCCTCGTCCTCGGGGAAGCCGGGCGGGCGCGCGACGCCGCGCTTGATCACGTGATCCGCCCTGAAGGTCGGCCAGGAGTAGATCGACGCGAGCAGCGTGGAAAGGAACGTGGCATACTCCGCCGGATCCGGACCCGACGTCCACAAGTCGGCGAGCTCGAAGAGACAGTCCTTGTACCGCTCGAGGCCCATCGCAGGCTCACCGCGGCTGTCGAGCGTCCAATCCTCTTCGGTTGTCGTCGTGATCTCTGGCAGCGTCATCTTAACCGTCATTGCCAGCACGACCTTGCTCATCACGGTCGTGTAGAGCACCTTGTCCACGAAGAGGATGTAAGGCTGACCGCCAGAGCGCTTGTTGAGCGACTCAGTCGCGCGGACCCACTTGCGCAGCTCCTGCACCACAGCACCGTTGTAGCGTAGCCTCACACGAGCATTGAGCACCTCCTCCAAGTACATCTCGTCGTTGCCAATCGCTCTCCAGTCCCCGGCATTCCTGGCCTCCTCCTGGTCGTCGGCCATGCCACGCCGCAGTGCGCCCATGTGAGCATTTTGGTCGAAGGCGAAGAGCGCTTGGCCTTTGCTGCTGGCGACGACGCTCTGGACGCTCGTCCACTTGCTGTTCATGGGCATCGATCTTCCTGTGCCGATACAGCGTTTTGGGTACCGGACCGCTCGAGGACCTTCACACGACCTAGATACCGGAGGTCGCTGACCCGTGGTCGACTAGTGGTCGACGGGCTGCTAGGAACTCTCATTGTGTCTCATGGTTCTGCTCATGTTCTCGAGAGCCCAAAGCTCGCCCGGAGTGCCATCATCTCCGCCTCATCAAAGTGAACCTCGGAACCGACGGACCGCCCCCCCACGCGATGCACGCCCCCGTGGATGGCGCTCGCGAGCCCGGAGAAGCTACTCTGGCCAACCGCGAGCAGCACGTCCGACACGGCCATGGCAAGCAGGTCAGTGACCACCTTGATGCCGTCGGGCGTCGCCGTGTGCAGCGTGCGCGTCGAGTGCACAGCGAAGCCATCAACGGTAATCAGAGGCGTACGAGGGCCGAGCGCAACACGAGCCATGTGGAGTCCTTGGACGGTGTCGCTCGCCACGAAGACCATCACCTCGCGCCTGAGGCTCGTGCGTAGGTGCGTGACGGTCCGATTCACAGAGGCAAGCCCTTGCTCAAAGTGGCTCAGTTCAATCCGATCCGCGGACGTCGGCTGTACATCGGGGTCTTCGAGGTTGACGCACTCGTGGCACTCTCGCATCATTGCCTTGTCGCCGCGGCGCAGGTGCAAGCCGACCAGCAGCGCGCCGCTCTGGGCGTCGGCGCACTCCGCAGCATCGGGCTCGGGGCAGCTCGCGGTGGGCGAGAGGATGAAGAGCAGGTTGCGCAGCACCGCCTTGCTCGTCCGTCGGGTAAGGTGGCGCACAAGGCAGATCGGCCCGTTGAACTCTCCCGCGCCGCGCGCGAGCAGCTGCACCTTGCGCCCTAAGGGCGTGTCCGGCGCAGAGAAGACGCCCACAAAGTCGCTCAGGAAGGCGTTCGTGACGCTCGGCGACATAAAGGCGATGGCCGAGCGGTTGGGGAAGAACTCGGCCGCCTCGACGGGCTTCAGGACGCGATGTGTCCAGCGGTCCCAGATCGCGCGCATCGGCCCGTTGATGAAGGCCGAGGCATCGCCGTCATCGAGGGTAGGCACCCATTGCGCCGGTGCGCCACCTGTGGACCGAAAGGTACGCCACGCCGGGCATTGCCAAAATACTCGTTGCTTCGTCGCGAGCTTGGCCGAGCACTCGCGTGCAGAGGCGAACCCGAGCGCTTGAGGCAGCCCATCCAACGGACGCTCGGATGCACGACTCACGCCTGCACCAGTGCCCCCAAGGCCAGTGGCGCTGAGCAGCGTGTGGCCTGCATTGAAGGCGTCACCGCTCGAATAGTAGAAGACGGGGCGCCCGGCCAAGAGACCAAGCAGCAGCAAATTGGCTTTCTCCTGCATCACCGCGCCGAAGCCCGCACCCTTACGCCCCAGCTCGACGTGTACAAGCGGCGGGCGGTCACGCGCCGATGGCGGCTGCAGCGCATCTCGTAGCACCTCGTCGACGGGCCCGCACGCTTCGGCCGTACGCTTGCAGAAGCGCGCGAGCACGGGCAGACGCGTCGACTTGGGCGAACACAGTAGCTGCGTGCCAGGCGTGACGCTCGTGGCCGTGGCGACGTGGGCTTGCTTGTTGAGCTCGGCGAGTGTGGGCGCACCAGTAGTGCGCAACGTGGAGGCATGCGCGCGGTGTTCGGTGGCAAAGGCGCTCAATGTCGCGTTTACGGTGTCCAGGGCCCACAATCCACCTCGGCCGCCCCCTCGACCACTGCCGCCGCCCCAGCGTCGTTGGCCGCCGCCTTTGCGTGCGATAAACGGCTGCACTGCTGGCGGCTCACGCGTGGCAGCCTGAGGGAGAGCGAGATCCAGCTCGGCCGGCATGAGTGCCGTCGCGCCGGTTCTAAACGCGTGTGTGAATTGGCTGTTAAAAAACACGATCTGGGCTTCTGGGGTGACTGAGCAGTGTCGTCGATTCGTCGTCGGAATGTGGAGACAGTGTTTGCTGGGCAAAGTAACGTGAGACCCCCCTATCTGAGACCGTTCGCAGCCTTCAACCAACGAGGCAGCACGCCGTCGCTCCCGAGAACCTCGGCGCGCGACAGCCCCTTCAGCCGGCCGCCGTAGGCATTGTTAGTGAGGACGAGCACGTCCGCGGCGACGCCCGCAACGAGCGTGCGGCCGTCGCCTCCGTCGCCGCCGCCGCCGCCGTCGCTGCCATCGCCTTCGATCTCATCGCGCACCGCGAGCGGGTCGAAGCCTTGCTCCCTCGTGGGCAGCCACAGATGCGCGCGCAGGTGCTGGCCGCAGTCGACCTGGGCGCCAGCGGCGCCGCTCTGCGCCCAGAGCCCGCGCGGGCCGAGCGCCGCCACGAGCGGAACGACGATGTCCCTGAGCAGCTCGTTCCAATCGAGGCAGTCCTCGTGCACGCTGAGCGGGAACTCGCTGCGGAACTGCCAGAGGGCCGCCTGTCGCAACTCGAGGCGTGCGAGCAATGCGTCCCGCCAGCTGCGGGTGAGTGCTGAGCTTCGACGGAAGAGGCCGACGTTCATGCCGGCCTCGTGGAGCAGCGCGAGGCTCGGCAGGATGGCAGCGTACCCGTGCAGCGCCTCGAGCGGCGCGCCGAGTGACGTGCAGCAGATCGTGTCGCAGTCGCAGTAAAGGCCGCCGTACCGGTGCATCAACTCGCAGCGCAGATAGTCCGAGCGATGCACGAGCGAGAGCGCCTCGTATGCGGGATGCAGCCCGAGGCTCTGATGGCTCTGGCTACCATTCGCGCTCACGCAGCCCGCACACGCCGGGAAGAGCTCCTGGAGGTGCCACGGCCGCACGACGCGAACGCAGAAGCGCTCACTTGCCGCGTGCTCAAACGACTCGATGCACAACTGCAGGTACGCGGGCAAGGGGTTGTCGCCCGTCCATAAGAACCACGCGAATACACGCCCGCGCTCGTCGGTTGCAGGCCAGGCGCCGAGCGCGTCCTCGGCAGCGGCCGGTGCTGAGAACTTTATCGGCGTTCCCAATAGCAGCAGCTGCCTTCTCTGCTCTGCAAGCAGCTGGTGGAGAGCGGTCGTTCGCAAGCACCTCGTGCACCTAGTAGCCTTGCAGCGGCTACAGTGCCACAGCAGCGCGCGAGCCTCCTCGCTGCAGCTCCTGCAACATCTTGTCCTTGGTGGACAATCTCCTCGTGGCTGTAAGCTTGAAGACAGCGACACGAGTGGTTCAAATTGCGGCCCATCCTCGGCAAAGTGCTCGGCAGAGGAGCACAGTGGCGAACCGTTCAGGAACTCATGCGCGGTGCGTGCAAGAGCAGGCATGTGAAGGCGCGCTAGCAGGGCTTGGGAGGATAGTGGAGTGAGGCGGCATGGCTCGCCCGCAGACGAGGCCGCCATGGTGAAGGCGCGGGCGGGAAGCACGGAAGACAAGAAGAGGTCAGGTCAGGGCACAAGTTTGCTCAAGGGGCTTGGGCCATTCTTGAAGCTCTGAAAAGTGGGCTTGACATTTCTGTGAACATTAAGTGAAGTGTGTTTAGCGCGTGGCAGTGCGCCTCACATGACGACCCCCGCTCCCGGCATGCCGCTGCCCGACGGCACGCGCATCGTCAAGGTTGAGATCACCCTACCCGAGGGCGCCAATCCTGGGGACAAGCTCACCTTCTGCACCGCGTACGCGAACACGATCACCAACTTTAGTGCGGCCGTGCCCATGTCCAAGGACGGTGGGCCGATGAAGAAGATCTCGGTTTGCGTGCCCGTGCCGGTCAACTTCCCGCCAAGCGGCCCGCTGACCATTACCAAGCTCACGCTCAACGGCATGCCTGTCGGCATGCCCGGCATGCCGAGCTTGCCGCGGCCGCCCGCGCCCGCGCCCCCGCCCGCGCCGCCGCCCAAGCTGACCGACGAGCAGGTATGCTTCAACGAGCACCGGCAGCGCGTCGAGGCGCACTTCAACCGCGTACCACCCAACGAGCGCGCCGAGGTGGCCCTCGGCTTCGACACGAGCCCCTTCCGGCCAGTGAGTGCTGCCGAGGTGCTCCAGCCTCTCGGCTTCTGGTCGGTGCCTCGCCGGCGGCACCATCTGAGCGTCCTGTGCGGCGTGCCGCAAGGTGAGGCGCGCCAGCTGCTCAAGCAGCCTCTCGCCTTCCTCGGGTTGAAGTGGATTATCTCACTCGAGGTCCGGCCTATGCCGTGGCGCATGCGCAGCGCGAGTAAGAAGCGCGCAGCGGACAACGGCCCCGATAACGCCGCGGAGGGCACGACGCTGGGTGCGGCCGAGCCCGCCGTCATCAAGACCGACGAGCCCGCGCCGGGGCTTGCGGGGCACGATGGATGGGTCGAAGGCTGCGACGGAGAGCTGACGCTTATCCTTCGGCGCGCGCTCCCCGGCGAAGGTGGCGGCGGCGGTGGCGGCGGCGGTGGCGGCGGCGGTGGCGGCGGTGCGCCCATTGCCCTGTGCGCGTGCCTCGAGTTCGGGGACCGGTGGAGCGTCTGGCAGCGCACCTCGCTTGGCCCCTTCGACGAGTACATCTTCGACCTGGGCGACCGCGCGCTCCTCGGCCCTCTCTGTGAACGTCTGCATGCATCCAAGGCGGACGGGCTGTTCAAGTTCACGCTCTTTCTCACTGGCGGCGCGTCGGGCGATCGGGCGGTCTCGACGCGCTCGTCGCTCGGCGGCGCGCCGATCCTCTCCCAGCCGAGCGGTGCAATGCCTGCCGCATCTGCCGGCGCACCACCGCCTCAAAGCGCGAGCGTCGTTCTGGCGCCGTCGGTCATGCAGCCACCCGCGCCTGCCGAACTCGTGTCGTTCAGTGGGCAGGCGGCGGCACTGCAAAAGGCGGCGCACCAGGCGGCGGTGCAGCAGCACGCTCAGCAGCAGCAGCATGCGTCACCCTATGCGCCGGGGCAAGGTCCACACATAGTGGCGCACCCACAGCAAGTGGCGGCGGCGCAGCTGGCGGTGGCGGCGGCAGCGGCGGCGGCGGCAGCGGGCTCGTCCCCGGCGCAGTCGCTGGCGCAGCCCTCCCAACAGGCCGCCCAGGCGGCCGCGATGGCCGCAGCAATGCTCCAGGCACAGGAGGCGCACCGAGCCGTCGTCAAGCAAGCCCAGCCGATGCCGCGGATGGCGCAACCAACGAACCCGTCGATGGGTGGCATCATGGGTGGTATGGGTAGCATGGGTGGCATGGGTGGCTTGGGCGGCATTGGCGGAATGGGAGGCATGGGCGGCATGGGCGGCTTGGGCATGGTGCCCGGCCTGCCCCCAGGGATGCCTGCGATGACCATGCAGCAGCAGATGCAGCTCATGCAGAATCAGCAGCTCCAGCAGCAGCAGCAGCTCCAGCAGCAGCTCCAGCAGCAGCAGCAGCTCCAGCAGCAGCAGCTCCAGCAGCAGCAGCTCCAGCAGCAGCAGCTCCAGCAGCAGC
>ENA-UOXK01001861-UOXK01001861.1-mixed-culture-metagenome-genome-assembly--contig:-NODE-1861-length-13700-cov-42.058996_pt1 | contig 13700 bp, 7 predicted proteins | sample MGYA00238160_ERZ761638 | MGnify/ENA primary metagenome ERZ761638 (study PRJEB28912, sample SAMN08777098) | mixed culture metagenome | isolation source: Freshwater growth medium | place: USA...
CCGCCTTCTCGGCCGCCGCCTTCTCGGCCGCCGCCTTCTCGGCCGCCGCCTCGTCAGCCGCCGCCTTCTCGGCCGCCGCCTTCTCGGCCGCTGCCTTCTCAGCCGCCACCGCCTCGGCCGCTGCGGCCTCAGCCGCCGCCGCCTCGGCTGCCGTCGCTTCGGCCGCCGCCTTCTCGGCAACAGCCTTCTCTGCCGCAGCCGCCTCGCCCGCGGCCGCCTCGCCTGCCGCCTCGTCAGCCGCCGCCTTCTCGGCCGCCGCCTTCTCGACTGCTACCTTCTCAGCCGCCGCTTTCTCTGCCGCCGCCTTCTCTGCCGCAGCCGCCTCAGCCGCTGGGGTCTCAGGCCAGTAAAACTGACGCACAGCCGCTGCCTTCTCTGCCGCGGTCATCTGTTGCTCCGCAGCGCGCGTCCACCGCCTCGAGTTGAGGGTCTCGACCGCGCTAGCTATCTTTCGCCCCGCACCCAGCTCTGCGGCCACCGCCGTATCTTCTGCCGCTGGCTCCGCTGCCGCCGTCGATCGCGAAATGCGCTGGCGGCTCGGTTCAAAGAAGACGGTGCCCAGTGACGGGCTGCTGTATGACGGTGCGAGGCGCGATGGAACGATTTTGGTGGGTGGCCTGGCACTCATACGACGCAAGCGTGTTGCGACCATGCCAGTGCCCAGCGAGCCGCTGCTCGTTGCAGCGTCATCGGCGCGCCTGGGCACCGCCAGAGTGGCCGTTAGAGTGGCCGAGGGGCTCGACGGCGTCGTCTCGGCGTCTTCAGTGCATCGCAGCATGCCAAGCCGTTCAGCGCCCGACAGCTCGCCGTGGCCGCGCGTGGGTGTCAGCGGCTCGACCGCCAAGCCAAGCTGCACGATGAAGGGCCGCAAGGCCGGCGTCAAGCCCAATTGCAGCTCTTTCAAACGGGCCTCGAGACTCTTGTGCTGCGACTCTGCTTGCTCAGCCTCCGACTCCATCCTCGCGATGCGTTGCGCAATCACACGCGATACGGCAGGGGGGTTCAACCCTGCAGTCAGGCGACGGAGCCCATGCAGCTCCAGCTCGAGCCTCTGGATACGCTGGTGCGCCATAAGCTTGCTGTTGCGCACGACTCTTGCTTCCCAGCTTGCATCGAGGAGCTGCGGCACGAGGCGTTCGCCGACGCTCAGTCGCATCGTCGTCGCTTGATCTGGTGAGACGGGGTAGGTCTGACCGCCCCCATTATCGGGTGATATCTTGCGCAAGTTGAGACTTGTGTGCGTGTCATCGGCGAAACTCTTTGTGATCGCGCCTTCGGAGAGCGACGGTGGCAGGCGATGCTGCCCTGCACTGCCCCTCGTGTGCGTCGAATTTGGACATCGAGGCTGCGTCAGCAAACCGTTGGCCGAGGAAGGGCGTGCGACTACCGCTTCTGGCCGCCACGGCAGCGGACGGTCACCGTGTACGAAGACGACTGAGGGCGAAGTGCTGCGTCGTCTTGGGTACGTTGGCATCTTCTGCACGTGCGGCAACATGGTGCCGCCCTTCATTGAGTGACGATCGCGTTGCCACGCCAGCCAGAAGCACAGCGCATCTAATCGTCGGAGTCAGTGTCGCGCGATCGCGAAATCGAGACACATGAAACAGAAAACTATTCGTAACCGTAATTTCGCAATTGAGCATGCAACCGTCACTTCTTCACTAAGTCCGACTTCACGACAGAAATTGCCAGTGTTCACAGGACCGCGCTGTCTTACCACAAAGTTACGTTAATCACAGAACACGTTCCTTGTGCCGTGCATGACGTGCATCTTCACCAGACGCAGATACCCACTCTACACGACGCGAGGACGAGCCACTTGACAAGAGCCACTACTTGACATCGCATGTGCGCGCGGTAACGACTCTGGCGCGCGCATCCGAGTTTCAGTACGGCTTGACTATGGTCTCTGTGAGCTTGCGGACGGCCAGGCGCGTGCCGTCGCCGAAGCGGTACCCGTCGCTGCCGTATTCACGCCCAGCAGCTTCACGCCAGCTGCTATTCGAGCGGCGGCCGAGCGTGGTATTCGAGCGGCCGAGCGCCGCCACCTCGCCCGACGTGCCGTCCGATTCAGAGTCCGCACTCTCCCTCGGCGAGACCAGCATGCCATCGTCGGCGGATTGGAAGCCAGCATCATCGGCCTCGGAGTCGTCGTGTTCGCGCTCGCGCCGCGCCTTGGTACGCTGCTTGAGGAGCGCGCGCTGCTTCTCGGGCAGCGCCGTGCCGAGCGGTGGTAGCGCCGTACCGAGCGGCGCCGACCCGAGGCCGAACTGGCTCGGTACGGCGCCCGCCTCCGCGCTCGGTACGGCGCTCGAGGACTCGCCGCCGCTCGGCACGGCGCTGCTGGCCGCGGCGCCGCTGCATCTGCCGCTGCTGCTTGTCGCATCGGCGATGGCGAGAGCGGCGGCGGCAGCGGCGGCGCGGTCGGCGCTTGCGTCCGTCGCTGTGAAGCTACCGACGCGGACGCGGCCCTCCCTGCCGGGCGTCGTCGTGGCAGCCCCGGCAGCTTGGAGGGCCTCGATCCACTCGCGCATCTTCTCGCGACTCTCCGCGCAGAGCCGATGGCGGCGGGCGCCTACCGCCGAGGTGAGCGTGAAGACAAATTTGGAAGGCGCGCCCACATTGTCCGACGACGGCTGGATCGGCACGTCCGAGGGCCAGAGGACGAGTGCTGGGCGCTCGAGGTCGATGCCGTCGGGTACGAGGGGGCCCACGACGACGCTCGGCTCCTCTGTGAACGTCTCCGCGTAGCACAGCAGCGTACGCCCCTGCATCGTGCACCAGAGCCGGCGCCACTGCGACGACTGCTCGAAGTACCGGTACAGCCAGTCGCCCGCGACCGTGGGTGCGGGCGGCGGCTTGGGCTGGGCGCCCACGGCGGCGCTGAGGGCGGCGGCGGCCTCCGCGGCGAGAGAACTGGAGAGCACTCGGCGAACGCGCACGCCGCCGGCTCCACTCTCGTACATGCGTAAGAACATGTCGCCATCCTCTTGCCAGCCGCCCTTCATGCTCGTGCGCGCGCGCTGGGCGGGCGAGCTCACGAGCTCCAGGTGCTCGCGTTGCTTCCTCCCGACCTGCTGGAGCAGCCCATCGGCGTTCCGAGTGTTGAGCATGTGGACGCGCTTGATGTGATGGCGCCCCTCCTCCTTGGGCACCGCCAGATTCGCCCGCTGCAGCGCGGCGATCCACTCGGCGAGGTCCTTGCCGTAGCTGCCCGCCGACTCGCCTTCGAGCGCGGAGCCTGCGAGGGTCGCACCGCCGATGCTACCGCCGCCGCCGCCGAAGCTACCGCCGCCGCCGCCGCCGCCCACGACGGCCACCGTATCGGCGCCCGATACGGCGCCCCCTAGGCTCGCCGCCGCACGCGCGATCGCCTCCACGCCGCTCGATGAGTAGATGACCCCCCCGATGCGCGGCGACGCCTCGGCGCCGCCGGCTGCCCCCCGGCCGGCAAGGCCGTTTGCGCCGGCGCCGGCGCCGCTGGCCACGCCCTCGGCCACGTCGGGCACAGCCAGCGAGCTCTCGCGAGATCGTAGCAGATCGCCTCCGAGATGCGGCGCCGTGGCGGGCGCCACGCCGCCGCGTGCCTGTGCATCGTACGCGCGCCGCTGCTCGGCGTTGTGGTACTCGCGGTCGACCCGGAAGAGGTACGTGCGCCGCGCGGTCGTGACTTCGAAATGGAAGTCCGTCTGGAGCACTCGTACCGAAGCACCTAAGATCGGAATGAGCCCCCGGGCAGGCTCGTCCTCATTCGGGATCTGGTCTTCATTTCGGCCCTCGGCCCGGAAGTAGTACATGCCCTCGGGCTGCAGCACGCACCAGCGGCGCTTCCACTGCGTTCGGAGCACGCCCCCCTCCTTGAGCAGCCAGCCATGGTGCAGCCGCCTCGACCTATCGAGCATGCGGAGCGTTGGCAGCTGGCGCGCCATCCCCACCGTCTTCGGCTGGAGCACGCGCAGCTGCCCGACGAGGGCGTCGTCGTCCTGCATGCATTTAGGGAGGCCATCAGTATGCAATCAGAGGCAATCAGAGGGAGTCGTCGTCCTGCATGCAACGAGGGAGGCCATCAGTATGCAATCAGAGGCAATCAGAGGGAGTCGTCGTCCTGCATGCATTTAGGGAGGCCATCAGCATGCAATCAGAGGCAATCAGAGGGAGTCGTCGTCCTGCATGCAACGAGGGAGGCCATCAGTATGCAATCAGAGGCAATCAGAGGGAGTCGTCGTCCTGCATGCATTTAGGGAGGCCATCAGCATGCAATCAGAGGCAATCAGAGGGAGTCGTCGTCCTGCATGCAATGAGGGAGGCCATCAGTATGCAATCAGAGGCAATCAGAGGGAGTCGTCGTCCTGCATGCATTTAGGGAGGCCATCAGCATGCAATCAGAGGCAATCAGAGGGAGTCGTCGTCCTGCATGCAATGAGGGAGGCCATCAGTATGCAATCAGAGGCAATCAGAGGGAGTCGTCGTCATGCATGCATTTAGGGAGGCCATCAGAGGCAATCAGAGGCAATCAGAGGGAGGGTTCGTCCCCCTTGTGCACCTGCAGCTCCTGCAGCGTCGGGCGCGAGCCTCCCGCGAGGAGCGTGCCGTTGAGGAAGACGATGGGGAGCATGCGCGAGGACGACTTGTCGCTGACGCCATTGGAGGCGAGCAGCAGCCGGAGGGTGGGCACCTCTGCCGGCTCGGTCGCCAAGTCGACCTGCATGCAATGAGGGAGGCCATCAGTATGCAATCAGAGGCAATCAGAGGGAGGGTTCGGTCGCCAAGTCGACCTCGAGGAACGAGGTGCCGCCGCCCGCCTTGAGCAGCGCCGTGCGCAGCAGCTGGCGGCCGCGCCGGCACGCGCACTTGGTCTCGGGCAGCACGCCGCACGATGAGCTGAAGACGACGAGCCCGCCGGCGAGCACCTGTGGGGAAAAGGGAGCGCGCGCCATGGTGAGCACTCGCATGCAAGACGACGAGCCCGCCGGCGAGCACCTCCTCCGCCGCCTCGGCCGCAATGTGGAAGTCGGTCGCGGGGTTGCCCGGCCACGCCACGTCGCGCAGCACGCGCCCATACAGCCCAAGACGGCGCGATAGCTTGTCGCGTCGGCGCGAGTGCGGGTCGGGTGAGGTGGACCACGGGATCCATCCGTGAAAGATGCGACGAAACTCATCGGGCTCTGCGCCCGCGAGCACGTGGCTCACCTGTGGGGAAGGCGGGGGGGGCGCCGTGGTGAGCACTTGCATGCAGGGCAGGGGTGCGCCCGAGGCAACGCGAGCACGTGGCTCACCTGCACGCCGCCGGCGCGGGCGGCCGCCTGCGTGTACTGCTGCGCGAGCTGCATCGCGAGCGTCTCGTCCGCCTCGGGCGCCTCCTCGCCCACCCACACGAAGAGGCACACGGCGCTGTCGAGAAGCAGCACCGCCTCGGAACAGAGCGACGAGTAGAGAGGCACGCCGCCGCGGCTGCGCTCCATACGCACGCGGCTCACGCCATGGCCGAGCGCGCGCACGCGCCACATGAAGGTGCGCTGCGCGCCCGAGGCAACGCGCCAACCGGACGCCTGCTTCACCTCGAGTGCGAGCGCTGCCTCGAGCTGCGCACGCTCCTTGATGAGCTCGGTGGTGGGCTTCGTCACACTCGGCGGCGGCTCCTCGGCGGGGGCATCCGCCTCGAGGCCCGATCCCTGCAGCGCGTTCCCCGCCGCCGCGTCGGGGTTGGCCCCAGGTGCGGAGGCGTACCTGTGCGGAAGGGAAGAGGGCGCCGTGGTGAGCACATGCATGCTGAGTTGCCTCGGTGAGCGGGTGCGGAGGCGTACCTCCCAAAAGGCTTCCAGAAGGCGGCGGGCTCGCTCCCCTCGGTGAGTGAGGTGAAGCGAAGGTGCGGCTGCGCATCGAGCAGCCGCTGCGCGATGGCCTGCGTCGCCTTGAGGAGAGAGCGAGCCGCGTGCCGCCCCGCCCACAAGAAGAGTGTCGCGTCCTCAGCATGGAGGAGCAGGAAGCAATCTCGCGAGTCGAGATAGTAGACGCGGCACGGCACCTGGGACGCGCGCGCACACGCACACGCCGAGCAGTCGTGATCAATGGTGATCAGTGGCCATCAGTGGTCATCAGTGGCCATCAGTGGGCATCACGCACCTGGCGCGCGCACACGCCGAGCGCCGTGGACGCGTACCGCTTCACCTGGAGGAGGACCACCCCCTTGAGGGAAGGCAGTGACTCGACAGGAATCGGGACCGGTGCCGGTGGGGGGGGCGCCTCGGCCTCGCCCGCCGCCGCCACGGCCGCGCCGCTGCCGCTGGCCGCGCCGCCGGCGCTCAAAGAAGTCTGCATGGCGTCGACGATGGCGACGGTCGCTGGCGAAGGCTCTGGAGCGAGCGGCCGCGGGCGCGTGAGCGGATGGCTGCCCGAGAGGATAATGGTCCCCTCCATCACGGCGAGGAAGCGTTCGGGCTCCTCGCCCTGCGTGATGGTGCGCGGCACCGGGTTCTCGGGCATCGACTGCAGCAGCTGTGAGAGCTGGAAGCGCCAGGTGAGGAAGTTGAGCGGCGTCACGTCGGCGCCCTTCCAAAACCAGAGCGACGAGCGCTGCCGCCCGTCGACGGCGTAAGAGTAGAGCACCATGTACGCGTTCGCCGACCAGAAGATGCCGGCCTCATCGATCGTGAGGAGCTCAAAGACGTCACCGCCGACCAGCCACACGTTCACCGCCTCCGTCTCCGGGTCGACGGCGCCGCTCGCCGCCCCCTCCGCGCCCGCCGCGCCGTCCACGCCCTCCGCGGCGACCACCTCGCCCCATTCGTCGCCCATGGAGGAGGCGAGGCGCGCACGCACTGCGGGTGAGGAGCCCTCGCCTCCCGTGTCGAGTCCACCGGGAGTCATCGCCGGCAAGGGCGCGCCCTCGGGGGAGCGTGAGTGGAAAGGTGACTGCCACGCCTCGGCAGGACCCATGCTGCCCGCGAGGGGCGTGGGCGGCACCATCGTGGGCGGCGCCATCCCCGCTGCGTCCGCTGCGCCCGATGCGTCCGCAGGGGCCGCTTCGGCCTCCTCCCGCAGTCGCCAACGCGTGAGGATGGCGTCCCGCTGCCGGCGCATGCGCGTCACCTCCTCTTCGATCGTGAGCACCCGGGGCGCACGCTGACCAGCTGGCAACAGCGGTGTGCCGCCTGCGCCCGCAAACGCCGCCAGGCGCATGCCGGAAGGGTTCGCCTCGCGCAGCCAGTGCCACGTGGCGAACTTCGACCGGAAGCTCGCCGACTCGCATCCCTCGAACTCGCGCAGGGCGGGCACCTTGTCGTGCTTGCGCTCGCCGCTAGTTCGGAGTTTCTCGGCGAGCGTGCGCGCGGCCCATCGCAGGTAGCCTCCCGCATGGAGCCCGCTCCACACGTACATCTCGCCGCCGCAGTCGAGCACCACGGTGCGCGTCGTGTGCAGCCTCTCGTCCGAGTGGAGGATGCGCACCTGAGCGATGAGGTCATCAGTGGCCATCAGTGGCCATCAGTGGTCATCAGTGGTCATCAGTGGCCATCAGTGGCCATCAGTGGCCATCAGCAGCCTCTCGCCCGAGCACGCGCGCGCACCTCGACGCGCTCGCGCCGCAGTACGATCGAGGGCGTCGGCTCGAAACCGCCCACGCTCGAGGCGCCGCCAGGGCTGCACTCCATATGCAGAGGGGCCTCCGAGCTCGGCTCGACTTCCATATTTGGGACGCTGTCGGCCGGCGTTGCGCCCGATACGGCGCCTTCGTCAACGGGTGGCGGCGCGTAATCTTCGATGATGTTCAGGTTTGAAGAGCACTCCTCCGATGGCCCACCTTCGCTCGCACTCGCCGGGGCGGCGGCCGGTGCCGAGGCGCTGGCGCTCGGCACGGCGCCCGAGCCATGCGCGGGCGACTGGTGCTTGAAGAGGTTCGAGAGCCAGCCGACGGGTCCACCCGTGAGCGACTGGCGCGGCGGGCGCTGCGGCGATCTGGGCGGCGGTGCGCCGATGATTCCCCCCTTCCCCCCTTCCCCCGTTCCCTGCAGCGCGCCCGCGAGCCCGGCGCCGGCGAGTCCCCCCCCCGAGGGCTCGGACATGCGCGCCGCGAAGGCCTGCTTGGAGGCCAACGATGAGCGCTGTGTTGAGCGTTGCTGCGGCGACGAGGGGAGCGGCGGCGACGAGGGCGGCAAGGGCGCCGTGTTGGGCGGGGGAGCCTCGCCCTCAAGGCTCAGAGTGTAGAGAACGAGAGGTAGCGAGGGCAGGGGCGGCGGCATCGGCGGGCCGGCCTCGTTCGCCTTGAGCACCTGCCAAAAGTAGCGGCTGATCTCAAGCGCCGAGCGCGCCGAGGGCGACGGGCCGTGGTCAGAGGCTGCCGCGTCGGCGCTCGATGCAGCGCCATCCTGCGGCGCCTCGGCCGCGCCGAGGACGTGCACGTGTGAATTCACACCTCGGCGGTCGAGGCACCGGATAGTGTTGGCGAGCAGGAGCGCACTGGCCTTGGCACGCAGCGGCGCCTCGTACCCATGCCACTGGTACACGGCCGACGGGAGCGCGTTGCGTGAAGCCTCAAGCCGTTGCCAGCCGGGCACCGAGCTGTCCATCGGCGGCTGCGGCGAGGGGGCGTCGAGTACGAAGACGGCGCTATCGCTGAGCGAATGCGAGGTCGGTCGCACTCGGGTCACCTCGCCGAGGCAACCTGCGCCCACCGCGACCCGGAAGAGACGCGCGACGGGCGGCGCATCCGTGCGCGCACGCCAGCTGGGAGCGGAGCCACCGGGAACGGCCTGAAGCTGTGGGAAGGCGGCGCGCATCTCGTCCGATTCATCTCCCTCAATCTCGCGGTGGTGGCTCACCTGATGAAGGAGGGGGCAATCAAAGGTCATCAGAGGTCACCATAGGCCATCAGAGGAAGGAGGGGGCGATCAAGGGCCATCAGAGGCCATCAGAGGCCATAAGTGGCCATAACAGGCCATAAGTGGCCATCAGAGGCCATCAGAGGCCATCCATCAGAGGCGATCTCGCGCTGAAGGCTCACCGCTCGGTCGTCGCACATGAGCAGCCCCGAGAGCTGGACGACGAGCGCGGCAGCGGCGCCCGACTTGTCCGCTGTACAGCTCGCCCCCAGCCAGTAGTAGGCGCGCCACGCCTTACTGGGCGCCTCGCCGCCGCCGCAGTCGGCCTGCGCGCTCGCGCCGGCCGGCTCATGCGCCGGCGCGGCGGCGGCAGCGGCGGCGCCGTCGGCGAGCTTGGGCGGCGGCGGCACGAGCAGGATGTACGCGTCGGTCGTGTGCAGCTTGAGCGGCGCCGTCGGGTCCTCGCACGGGACGCGGCGGACGGAGAAGCCGACGACACGCCACACGTGCGCCCGATCAGGAGCAAGGCTTGCATCCTCCTCGAACGGAGTCGTCTCGGCGACGCCCGTGCCGAGCTCGAGCAGCCGCACGAGATGCTCCTCGAACTCGCGCCAGCACAGCGCCTCGTGCAGAGCCGGGTCGTCCACCTCGGCCAGCGGCGAAGCGCCGTTCGCCGCTGAGAGTGTCGATGCGCCTGCGAGCGCCGTTGAGAGTGAGCCCGGGCCGAGGGAGGCGAGCGGCGACTCGCCGTCGTCGACTTTGTGCGGGGGCGGGGGCAAGTCATCGTTGGTGCCAAGCGCATGCAGCTGCACGATGAAGCTGTCGAAGCCGCCGTGCGCCTGGATCCGGAAGGCGAGCAGGCGCCGCTGGTAGCGGCGCAGCTCCTCGGCGAGTTTGTGCACGCACCCGGGGTGGAGAGTATTGAGCTAGCGCGGGCGCGAGCGCGGCAGCTCCGGCAGCCGCGGCGTCGGGTGCGTCTCGCGCAGCTTTTGGTGCAGATGCTGAAAGCGAGAGTAGTATCGGGGCTCGGGTACTTGCCGAGGTGGCTCTCGAGCCGGACGAGGTATACGGTGTGTGCCCGCAGCTCGCCCGGCGCGATGCGCTCCTCGGTGCGCGGCAGCTCCACGTGGCAGAAGGCCGCGCGTGCCATGCGCGTGCGACCTCGCGAGGCGATCATCGTACTTGCGTGCGTCTAGCGGGGACAGAACGTGAGGGATCCCCAGGATTTCGATGGAGCTGTGAAATTGCTCTGTGAAATAGTGATTTCACACGGTCCCTCCCTGACTCTCACCAGCGACCTCGCCTCGACGGTGGTCCTTGTCTTTGTGCGCAGTATTGCCAGTGCACGTCTCAGTGGAGACCAGTTATACGCCTCATTGGAGACTATACGATAGAACCCGACCCATAACCGTATGTCATCCGTAATGGCTCTCCAAATATCACTGCACAAACGGTAACGTAACGACAACTTTCGGAACGCTCGAAACGCGCTCTTGTCAACGGGGCTGGGCCCGGAGGTTAGTGTAGGGGCGCCCACTGCGCCCTGGGCCAGCCGCCGAGCTCGCACGTCGCAGCTCTGGCAAGGTGCCCGTCCTCACCTCTGGACATCACCCGCACACCGCACAAGTCACTCAAGCAGTGAGCCCATAGCCACAGTAGCCGCAGGGCCCACACTCGACTGGCCACGGCCAGGGCCGCACATGCCGTCATCAAGATACAAAATCGGTTCGCAACAACATGCTCTCGCACAAAATCAAGACTGTTTGCTGTGTGCACCCACCGTCAAGACCGTTCCCCATCTTTGCCCGCAGATTCGCCATCGTCCCTCCTCCCTGCATGCTGCAAGAATGGCCATCCCTCCCCGTGTGCTGCGCCCCTCCCCGTGTGCTGCGTCCCACCCACACACGTCACGCGGCCACGTCGCGCAGCCTTCGGTATAGTGTGGCATGTTCAGCTGGTGGCCTGAGGAAGGAGCATGGACACGCGTGGGGTGTGAGCGGCCGGGAGGGTGCAGGGAAGAAAGCACGCAGTGTGGCGGCGTACAATAGCCAGCTCCGCTGCCCAAGCCCAGCGGGCCGCACCGGAAGCGTACCATTGCCGCGCCGTGGCGCGGGTCGTTGCGCACGCCGAAGAGCAAGTGGCACAGGAGAGGGCCGTTGATGCCGTCATCCCACGCAGCGGGCGAGGGTGGCAGCGCCGCCTTCCACATGTCGCATGTGATCTGCAGGTCCTGCTCGTGGTCGAGGTGGAGGTGCGCGAGGCAGTTGGCCGCGTCGGGCGCAGCGAGGTCGACCGCGGCGTCGCGGGGGCACGGCGCGCCGCCCACCCTCCCGACGCACCGCAGAAGCGGGCCATTGAAGGCGGCCAGGAAGGTGGCGCGGTAGTGCGCGTTGGCGTGGGCCACAAAGGCAGCCCAGCACGCCTCGTCGAGCACGGGGCGCATGATGCGCGCGATGCGCGAGCTGGGCGCGGTCACGAGCGCACTCCAGCGCTGGCCGGCACGGCGGCGCGCAAGCGGACTATGGATGGACGAGGCACTCGCAAGCGGCTCGCACGCCTCGAACTCGTGCGCCTCGAACTCGTTCTCATCGAACTCGAGCACGGCCTCGCACAGGATGAGGTCTTGATGCTGAAGTGTGGACACTGTATCAAGACGGCACACCACGCGCTCCTCATGCTTGTCGGGGTGCTTGCGCTTGAACTGCTTGCCCACCGGGTCGCAGAGCTCCATGTTCGTCGTTGGGTAGTCGGGTGGTGCGCAGCTTGGCGTGCGCTTGAGCCACTCAGAGCTCCAAGTGGGAGGGGGCGCCTCGCCAAGCGTTTCGGAGGGCGCGCTCGGCTTGCTCATCTAGTTTATTGTGGCAGAGGCTGCGCACAGAGAGAGAGGGAAGGGGCATCATCAGGTGGCAAGGAGCAATGCGGAGCGTCAGATGGCAGGATATGCAAGGAAGGAGCAAAGAGCAGTGGAGAGCATCCGATGGCAGGATGCAAGGAAGAAGTGCTCCTTTTGAACCACATGCAGCATGCGGGAACGCAGAGTAGAGGCGCAGGGCTGCATCACACAAGAGCAGGCAGCGGCAGAGCACTGCTTTGGACAAGAGCGACGGAGCACGCGACGTGCGCAAGTGTTGGCACGTCGCCAGGGATTTTGGTCCAGAGTTTTTGGCCCCTCAAGTCCCTCAAGTTTGAGGCGAAACGTACCTCATTTTGGTCAGCGCGCCATTAACGCGCAGAGCGTCGGCAATCGCTGTGATGCCCTCTGCAGTATAAGTTCCCTTGCCAAGATAATCGAGGCCGCACAGCTGGTTGGAGCTGAGGTTGAGGCTCGTCAGCCCGCCGTTGACGCCAAGCATCTTGGCCACATGCTTGGCACCTGCTGACCCTCCGATGTTGCTGCCACTGCCACGATGAGGGCTGTTGCTGATGTCAAGCTCCTTGAGCGTCTTGTTCTGTTCTAGAGCCTCGCAGATGGCCTTGGTGCCCTCCTCCCCCAACTCGTTTTCCGCGAGTGATAATTTGGTCAGCCCGCCCGTGACAACGGCCTGTGACAGGTCTGACGCCAGCAGGATCGCATCAGGCGGCTTGAGGCCCTGGTTGCGGAAGTCAGCGGTGGTCTGGTCGCGCTGGAAGTCAGCGGTGGTCTGGTCGCGCTGGATGCCGCAGAGCGAGATGCCCTTCTGCTTGGCGACCTCAGCGAGCATCTTGGCGGACTTCTCATCAAGCTTATTGCCCAGGAGGTTGGTCACCGTCAGCGCGCCTGTGACGGCCACCATAGCCGCCACAGCGTTTGCTCCAACTGGACCGATGCCGTTGTACATGAAGTTGAGCGACGCGAGCTTCGTCTCTTTGTTGCTCTGGATGGCCTCGCAGACTGCGCTTACGCCCTCATCCTTGAGGAGGTTAGAGGACAAATTCAGGGCCGTCAGCGCGCCTGTGACGGCCACCATGGCCGCCACTGACTTTGCTCCCACTGGACCGATGCAGTTCTTGCCCATGTTGAGCGACGCGAGCTTGGTCTCCTTGTTACTCCGGATGGCCTCGCAGATTGCACTTACGCCCTCATCATTGAGGTAGTTGCAGGACAAATTCAGGGCCGTCAGCTCGCCATTAACGCGCAGGGCGTCGGCGAGTGCAGTGATGCCCTCTGCAGTGTAGGTGCCACCGAAGAGGGTCACTCCGCAGAGTGCGTTGTTGGAGAGGTCCAGGCTCGTCAGCCCGCCTGTGACAGCTACCATAGCCGCCACAGCGTTTGCTCCAACTGTACCGATATCGTTGTAATAGAAGTTGAGCGACGCGAGCTTGGTCTCCTTGTTGCTCTGGATAGCCGCGCAGACTGCGCTTACGCCCTCATCCTTGAGGCAGTTAGAGGACAAATCCAGGGCCGTCAGCGCGCCTGTGACAGCTACCATAGCCGCCAAAGCGTTTGCTCCGCCTGGACTGATGCTATTGTTCTTGAAGTTGAGCGACGCGAGCTTGGTCTCCTTGTTACTCTGGATGGCCTTGCAGACTGCGCATACGCCCTCATCCTTGAGGTCATTGGACGACAAATCAAGGGCCGTCAGCCCGCCTGTGACGCTTGTGCGAAGCGCCTCTGCGATCAGCTTGACACCAGCAGAGCCGATGTTTTCGAAGGACGCGTCCAAGGACATGATCTTGCTATCGTTGTTGCCGCAGATGGCGGCAAAGATGGCGCCCCAGCCCTCGTCCCTGAGCTGGTTGCCCCTGAGCTCAACGGACGTCAATGCAGCCGCGTGGCCTCCTCGCAGCAGCCCGCAGAGCCGCTCAAGGGCCACTGTGTTGGCGCCATCTGCGGTCAGCTGCGTACTCTTGAACGAGAGCGACGTGACGCTCGGACAGAGCGCCCAGCACGCAACCGCGAGGGTT
>ENA-UOXK01001869-UOXK01001869.1-mixed-culture-metagenome-genome-assembly--contig:-NODE-1869-length-13640-cov-37.677733_pt1 | contig 13640 bp, 7 predicted proteins | sample MGYA00238160_ERZ761638 | MGnify/ENA primary metagenome ERZ761638 (study PRJEB28912, sample SAMN08777098) | mixed culture metagenome | isolation source: Freshwater growth medium | place: USA...
ATACTTCCGGCTCTCCTTGCGCTTCCGCACCTGACATCGTGCGAGTCGACGCCAGGGCAGCTAAGCACAAGGAGACGTTGGCCCTCGCTGCCGAAGTGAATTACCGGTACCGAACTCTACCGGTACCTGGTAAGCTCGCGTCGCGGCCGAGCTTCGCTGCGATGCGCTGGAACGGCCCTCTCGGCTCCGGCCGCTGCTCGTGCGCATGCCTGCGAAAGCGACGTCCCAGAGTCTGAGGGTGTCAGTGCCTGAATATGGGCCGAAGAAGTACAAGGCGCTCGAAGATTACGTGCCTGACGCAGCGGACAGGAACATCGAGCTTGCGTTCAAGGAAGGGAGCATCCTAGAGGCGACAGAGACAAATGCTCCACCTGGCTGGATACACTGCCGTCTAGGCACGAGTTCCGGTCTGGTGCCTCAGACCTACGTTGTCGAGTACGCGAAGCGCGACGATGATGATGACAGCGATGAGGACAGCGATGAGCACATGGACGGAAGTGCAGAGGACCATGGCGAGGGCGGGCAGGAGGAGGCAGAGGAGGATGATGGGATTCGAATCTGCGTCGAACGGCACGAGCCCGTACCTGGTGCGATGTTCGAGATTTTGATGCATGAGCAAGACAAGATTCTCTTGCTCCGTGACCAGGTGGCGCCCGAAGGCTGGGTACGCGTACAAAACCTGCGAACATCGGACATTGGCTTGGTGCCTGAGGATCGCGTAGCCTTCCCTCCCAGAGATGACGACCTGAGTGAGGAGCAGCTTGAGCTGGTGAAGGAGAAGGAAAAGAACGCCCAGCTCACGGCAGAGCTCGAGAAAGTACAAATCGATCTGCTTCAAAAGTTTCAAGAGATGAGGAAGGAAAAGGAGCTCGAGATTTTGAGGGAGAAGAAGGCTAAGGAGGCTGAGGCCATGAAGCGGAAGGAGGCCTTGGAAGCGTTGGAGACGTTCAAGTCCGTGGAACACGTCGCGCTGCTGAGTGAGCTGGAAAAAGCCAAGAAAGAGAAGGAAGAGCACGAGAGAACGGCGCTGCTTGAGATTCAACAGCGCCAGGCTCGTGAAGCCGCAGAGGAGCACTACGCGTCGTCTCGCAGTGTGTTCGGACGCAAGAGAGAGCTCGAGATGGCGGAAGGGGAGCTATCCAAGGCTGAACTCGAGTTCAACCGCATCGACGCTGCGCGCGCGCGAGCAGAGCGCAAACTGGAAGACGCGCGGCGCAAAGTAGAAGAGTGTGCGGAGCAGCTTCGCGCCGAGGAGGCGGCTCGCGAGGCCAACGAGCGAACGCTCATGTTGCTGCCAGGCTTGCGCGAGCTGATGGCGCCAACACAGCAGGAGCTGCGCTCGTGCATCGAAGCGGTGACATCGGCGGTGATGCGGAACGCCGAGCAGTCTGCACGGCTGCTGGCCTCAATGGCCGGCGCCAATCCGAGCGCTGGTGTCACCCCGGTTAGGGGCACGCCTCGCATGGACAGCGCGCGCACCCGGCAGCGAGCAGGTGCGCGGGCGGCAACCACCCGTAGCTCATCACCCACCATACTGCTCAATGGACCGCCGCTGCTCGGGATGATGGGTCAGGCTTTCGGGAAACCCACCGGGGCTCTGGTCAACGCCGGCAAGCAGTCGATGCCAGAGCGCATGCGCAGCGCAGCTGCGAATGCCTCCAACGGCCATTTCGCTGAAGCTGCGCCGACGGGCGTCAAGCGGGTGCCGGAGCATGTCTTCAAAGGTAAGTATAGATCGGCCATCGCAGAAGTGACGACCCCAATCGCGACGAGATCGCCACCAATGCAGCCCCCCTCGTGCCAGGGTTCCAGGGCGATGTCGAGAGTGCACTCTGCGCAGATGTCAGCCTCGGGCTCGCTGCAGCGAGCTGGCGAGGTCGAGTTGCACTCGCAGACCACCTCTCCGATCTCACCTGAGAACGAGCTGCCCTCGCAGCAGGGGGCGGGGAATACGTATGCCGTCCGCAGATTCGCGGAAGCGGGCGCGCCTATGATCTCACCGATCTCACCTGAGAACGAGCTGCCCTCGCAGCAGGGGGCGGGGAATACGCATGCCGTCCGCAGATTCGCGGAAGCGGGCGCGCCTATGAGCGATGCGACCATCGAACGTCAGCTCCAACTCGGCAGGGATCTCGCACAGGCCCAGTCGATTCAGCTGGCGCACGAACTGCGAGACGCCACGACTCGCTTTGAGACAAAGCAAGGCAACGCAAAGAACGTGCATCAAGTCCGAAGGCTCGTGGTTGCGCCAGCTCGACGGGTGCAAGATCGCTTTGAGAATTCGTCTGCGCAGCACGTACGCCGAGCGCACGCTGCTCGCGAAGCTGCTGCCGTCAAGAACCAGCGGTTTGCGGCCTCGCTGCCAGGCGCAAAAGACGAGACCGATGTACGAAGAGCAGTCAGCACCAAGGCGAAAGAGTTTCTCGTTTGAGGGCGGATCCGCGAGGCGCGCCCATGATCGCGTCTGAGACTGCTGAGTTTAGAAGCTACAGAAGCATACGCTCATCATGGAGTACAACAGAGAACAGTCGTCGGTTCGCCGAACCAGTAAGACAAAGAGTCGGAAGCCGTAAGACAAAGAGTGTAGAGTCGTAGACGAGAAGTAGCCAATACACTGTGTGCCGTTGTACACGCACAGCGCGTGAGGAACATAGTAATCATAGACTGCAAAAAGCCATATCCGTGGCGCCTTCATTGCACATTGGACATTCTACCGAAGGTCGATCACGACGCGACCGTCCGCCGTGCCCGCGTGTACTATACGATACACAATACACGTAAAGGTAGCTGGTAGCAGGTAGAAGTCCCTCTAGGCCTCTAAAAACTAACGTCGGCGAGCGCGCCACCCGCCCGGTCCCCCATACCGTACGACATGACAGTTTTTCTCCGCCGCACAGCACAGCCTCAAGAGAGGCCAGACTGTCCACGGGGCTGGGGGCTCGCTACATGCTAAGGCCGGCTGCCACTGCCCGTGGATGTTTCGCCGTCAGTCTGCGTGTCAGTGAGCAGGCTGAGCGCCTCGGCCTGCGCGACGCGGCATTCGTACTTGTTGCGCAGGCGCGCGATCTCAGCTTCGCTCGGCCGCACGGCACCACCACCGCCACGCACGCGCAGCAGGCAGCCCGCGAGCCCGCACAGCAGCAGCACGAGGGCCACGGCGCCGACGAGCATCATCACGAGCAGCGTGGGCGCCCGCCCGTGCCACGCATCGTCCAATTGTGTAAGCAGGCCAACAGCCGGCTCCGCGGGATCGTCGCTGCTGTCAAGGGGCAGCGCGAGTGCGCTCACGGGCTCGGCGCCTTCATCGACGAGAGCGGCCGCGTTGGCAAGAGCTGAAGCGTCGGCGACCACGATGGACGCGCCACGCAGCCACGAGGTCGCCTGCACGGCAAGCGTCTGTGCCGAGGGTTCGCGCGCCATGTTGGGCGGACCGAGCTGCAAGACGACCGCTCCATGCAGCACATCGACAGGGGCGGGCCTCACTCGAGCTACCGGCACATCGAGGCGTGAGGCGAGAAGGATAGCGAGATGGGCCGTGAGCCGATCGCCGGCGTTCGCGTACGCCGCACACGGCGCTGGCGGGGCCGCGGCCATCGAGGAACTGGCAGCCTGTGGGGAGCTGGCAGTCTGTGGGGAGCTGGCAGTCTGTGGGGAACTGGCAGCCTGTTGGGAGCTGGCAGTCTGTGGGGAACTGGCAGCCGCAGCCGCGGCGCGCGCGCAATCCTCGGCCGGCGGCGCGAGTGGCACGCAGATGAACATGCCCGTCGTCGGAATCGAGGCGGTGAGCCGCCGCCGCCGTGCGTGGCGCTCGAGTCGACGCCCCAAAATAGGCAGGTCGTGCTCGAGGCTGCGTCGCTGCTCGGCAGCTGGCGTCAGTCGGCTGCGCGCGTTCCGGCATGCTGCGGCAGAGGCGGCATGACCGGCGGCAGATGCACGCGGGCTGAGCACTGCGGCGGCCGTGAGCGCAGCCTGCATCGATGGCGGCGGCAGCAGGGATGTCACAGGCGAGGGCGAAGACGACGGACTCGGATACGGCGACGGGCTGGGCAGCGGCGGCAGTGAGGCGGGAATCGACAGAGGCCCTTCTGTTGAGAAGAGCGGCGGCGGTAGCGGTGGCGAGGGCGGCGGCGGCGGCGGCGAGGGCGAGGGCGAGGGTGAGGGCGAGAGCGCGGGCGCGGGTGCGGGCGAGGGCGCGGGCGAGGGCGAGGGCGGCGGCGTCGTGCTTCCACCCGCGACCATGACACCCACTGCGGCTGAGAGCCAGCTCGAATGTCCACTCACTTTGTGCCCATGGTTGTCCGCCGTGTACCCCTCCTTTCTGGATAAGGCCAAATGCGATTGCGGATCCATTAAAGGGGCGAACGCCTCGGCGGGCCGGCGACTCCACGCCGTATCGACCTTCGCCCGCACGGCCACCTGGTACGCGCCCCCGACGGCGCCTACCGGCACGCGAGCGCACCCTCGGAAAGTGTGCGGAGTGAGAGGCGTCGAGTCGCCTCCCCACACCCCAGGACCAGACTGCGTGTCGCCGCACTCGATCCAGGCGGCGGTCGCATCCCGGCGGCAGACGGGCGTTGCGGCCTCGACCTGTATGGCGCCCCACACAATCCACCGTAGCGGCACGCACCCCCCGGCACTGACTGGCGCGCCGACTTCGCTACCGGCGGCGGCGGCGGTGGCCTCGCCTTCGCGCCAGGCGGCGACGTGCGGCCGCACAAGGTCGATCGCCGCGAGCGAGAGGCGCACGTTGCGCGGCACGTGCCCATCGGCGTCGCTGTTTATGTTGTACACACCCGCCTCGGCGCCGTAGGTGTCTGCTGTAGGGGCTTTGAGATCGGAAGTCTCAATGAGGACTGTGAAGGCACGCACGGCTGCATCCGAGTAGGTCGTACGTGCAGCCTCGTAGCCGCCGTACGTGCGCGGCTCGCACGTGCGCACGAAGGCGCGGTCCCACGAGGCCGCGTAGCCCCAATCTTCCATACCACCATGCACTGGATACACGAGGTCATTCATCGTCTTGAATAGGTACTTCGTGTTGCGCGTACGGCTGCCACCCGTGCCCGCAAACTTGGACATCTGCTCGGCCACCTGGCGCTGCGACACGTCGTCGGGGCTGCGATGCGGCTTGCTCTGGTAGTAGTTGAACGAGCCCCAATTGTAAGCGATCGCCTGCATGCCTCCGTGGAAGGTGACCACGAGCTGCAGCAGCCGTGCGCGGTAGAGCTCGTTGATCGAGCGCGCCGTCACCGTCTGCATGCACGCCGACGGCACCTGGTCGTACGGAAAGTCGCGATTCGGGTCGATGCCCAACTCGTCACGGCGGCGCTGCTCGACGCCGATGGCATTCGTCATCGGCATCACTAGGATGATGCGCTGGTCGACCAGCCGACGCATCCACGGGTCGGTGTCGTAACGCTCGATCAGCCAGCGGCTCAGCGCGAGCGCCGTCGACGGCCCGATACGCTCGTCACCGTGCAAAGCGCCGGAGATGAAGATTTCGGGCCGATCGAGCTCGTGCGCGAGGCTCGAGCGATTCGTGATCTCCAGAATGTAGTTTTGGCAAGCCGAGGAGCTGCCGTCAGCATTTCGGCAAGTGCCGGCAGTCGGCAACCCGTAAAGTGCCTGCGCGGTGGAGAGGGACGCAAGGTCTGGCCGCGTGGTTGCGAGCCGTAACATCTCCGCCGCACCGGAGGCATAGGTGATGTCCGCGTAGACCATGAACGCTGCGAAAGAGAAGCGCACAGGCAAAGCTTCGCCCTGTGTGAACGTTAACGGGAAGCCGGTTCGAAACGAAACTTATGTAACCAATTTCTGTGAATATTTTTGCGTCAACTTGTGTTCATCCTACACGTGTGCCAACTCCAGGCTCAAAAAGGTCACAGCGCGGACAGCGCGCGGCGACACAAGCCCCGAGGCCCGAGAGGGCCATTGCCGAGGGCGAGGCCGAGCGAAGGCTTGGTGTCATCGTCTTAACAAGCGTGTATAGAATATTGATTATAGTCTTAGCCCGTTTAGCTAATAAGAGTTTAGTTTTAACCGGCGTGGTCACGCCGTCACGGGGCGTGGGGCGACACGACAATCACAATTAATCACAATGGGTGAAGACACACTATGACTCTGCATGCGACACGAAAGGTACTGGTGGTGACCACTCAGCGTGTGAAACAAAGCCGTACGGAGGACGGTGTGTCAGTACCTGCTCGGCCGCCGCCTGCTCGGCCGCCGCCTGCTCGGCCGCCGCCTGCTCGGCCGCAGCCTGCTCGGCCGCAGCCCTCTCGGCCGCAGCCCTCTCGGCCGCCGCCTGCTCGGCCGCCGCCCTCTCGGCCGCAGCCCTCTCGGCCGCAGCCCTCTCGGCCGCAGCCCTCTCGGCCGCAGCCCTCTCGGCCGCAGCCCTCTTGACAGCCGCAGCCCTCTCGGCCGCCACCTGCTCCGCTGCTGTTTCCTCTGCCGTCGCCTTCACGACCCTTCCAGGGCTGTCACCCCCCCGGCTCAAGATGGCCGCACGCTGAGCTGCATGGTCTTGTCGTCGAGCTGCAATTCGGGAGGAGTGTGAATTGGGTGGTTGCACGGCAGCCTGCTGTCCGGGCAGACTTGGGTAACCTGTGATGCCCCAGACAGTGCCTTGGAAGCTGCGTGCTGGCGAGGAGACTGGCCTCGTCACTGCAAAAGTGATATCTGGAACGTCCTTGCGTGTCGTCCAATGGCCATCCCCCGCCCTGGCCCACGCTCCCGGATTGCTCATGCCCTCTCCTGATGGTGCGAAAGCAAGGACTGAGGATGTGTGTGGACCCGAAAACCCTTTTGGCGTGTTTCCGCGGCACGAACTTTTTATCTCCTTTCGTTATGTACATGTATGTTTAGAGTGCTACCGCCGACTTCCCCACCCCCGTTTGTCGTTTCTTGGTGGTGAGGAGCTCTTACTCTAGACACAAAGCGGGGAATTTAAAAAGCGACTAGGAATTACCGTACACTTGAGACTGTACTAGATCTGAAAAAAGAGTCCCTTGCCTTCGCGGGTACGCGGCCTGCCGTTTGAATCATTGGGCTCCTTGCGTGAGTCAGCGCACGCCCAGATCTCGATAAAATAGACTCGTGGTCGAGCCGGCGAGCTATCTGATATACGCGGTTAGAACAGATGTGTTCTAATCGTGAAGATTTTCGGCCGTTCCGGAGAGAACGAAATTCAGAATCGAGGTCAGCGTCACTGCCAAACGTTTAGGATTCCTATTGCCTATTCATGGCTCGACTCCATTCCTGCCACCAACTGCTCAGCGTATGACGACGTCGGCTGCTTCGTCGAGACCGCTCGCGCCGCGGAGGATGCAGCTCAAACGTCTGTCCAGGAAGCACACCCACCGGGACGCTCACCGATACGACGCCGCCGCCGAAGTCGGCCGGGAGGCGCACATCGATCACGTCGCCGGCCTTCTTCTCGGGCGGGCAGACGACCTCGACGGTCGCGACCGTGCCCTCCGCGTCCTCGGCCTCACGCTCTTCTGCTGCTTGGAGCGCGGTCCTGGCCGTCATCGCGAGGTAGATCAGATCGGTCTCCGAGAGGCCCTTGAGCGTATTCGGATCTGTGAGCAGGTCCACGTTGAGCCTGGATGTGCTGCGTGGCCGCCGGCGTGGCCGGCGTGAGGCGGAGACCACACGCTGCAGCATCGGCTGCGGTACCTGCTGCGTTACTGGCTGTGGCAAGGTGAGGGGTGGTGGCGGCGGAGGCGGTTGCCGCCGCGGCATCCGCGTTTGCGGTCGTGGCGGTTGCGGCGGCGTTTGGGGTCGCGGCACTGGCGGAGGCGTTTGGGGTCGCGGCGCTCGCGGCAACACAGAACCATATCTTTGCGGAGGTGGTGCCTGCAGCTTCAGCGGCACATATCGCTCACGGATCACCTTCCTCGGGACGAGGCGTTCGATGATTACCTCGTGCCTCACTGGCAGCTGCCTGATAAAGGCATTGGGCACGCCTGGACCACAGGCGACCAGCTGAAAGGTCGGCATTGGAACACCGGAAAAAAACTACAAAGTAGTGTGAACGTTAACACGACAGACGCGACAGACGCGACAACCGGTGCTACGGCACTGTTACTGCCCGCTCAGATTACACACCCCTTACATGACCCCATACGATACGAGACAAGGAGCACTTTTTGGAGATCAGGTTTCGCCCGCGCACTAACCCACACTTGACACGATTACCAATGCACTATACGACCCCACACCCGTGATGAGCGCCACTGAGCGGACTACCTTAATTCTAGAATACTGCTTTTTCAAGCTTGGGCCACATTACAATTGGTAATTGAATGAGCTGACCCAAGCGCCAAGGGCGGGGAGTGGTCTATTTTTCATGTTTAAAGGCCCAGTAAGTAAGTAAGTAACATTCGCCTACAGCGTACACGTGGCAAGGGGGTCTCCCCCAAGCATACTAAGCGTGTACGGTGTTATTCATGTTTAGGCCCAACCGTACTAAATAAGCCTACTAACCTAATGTTATGCCTTATGGGAATTGATGACAGCTTGCCTCGGCGTGAATACAACAACGCCGTCGCGGAGTGCCGGCACAGGCTTCGTCAACGGCGCACGCGTCAACGACGCGCGCGGCGAGGCCGCCTGCGCTCCCTTCGAGCCGCGCGGCGTCACGACATGGGCCGAGCCTACAGGTACGCGCGCCATGGACGTGCGGAACGGCGCCGTCGCGGGGCGCATGAGGCGCGCCGAGCGCGGCGTGGGGGCTCCGGCACGGCCGACGCCAAGGATGGGGCACGAGAGCGCACTCGGCGGCAGATCGAAGCCCTCGAGACGCGAGATCTCTGTGAATGATGCCTGTAGTCGATCGGCCGACCAGCCGCTATGAGCTGCTTGGGCGATGGCAAGGCGCAGGCCGCGCGACGGCGTGTCCAGACACACCGCCGCACCATCTGCCACGCCCTCCGTCGCTGTGACCGATACGAATCCCTCGGGCAGGCGCGCGGTCGAAAGCAGCCTCCCGGCGGTTGTGGGTGCAGCTGCGGCAGAGGTTGTAGAAACAGGAGCGGTGGCAGCCGCAGCGCCAGCGTCGCTGTGCGGTGTGGCAGTGAGCGAGCAGCCGCGCAACCCCTGTGTCCGTTGCACTCGCTTGCTGGCGGCTGCCTGTTCGGAATACGCCTGGGCCAGCAGGTCTCGAGAGGTATACCAGTCGCTGACCTGAGCGCTGCCCCGAGCATCGTCCACCAAGGCACTTAGCTTGAGGGTGCCCGCTGCAGACGCTCGCGGCGACTGAACCGCCACTGATGGTTCGACATTCGTCAGGATGGTCAGCGACGCACGTGGCGAGGCAGCGGGGGTGGCGACGGTCGAAACAACGGTCGAGACCACCTTTGATACCACCGCGGATGCGATCGCCGAGGCCGTCGTCGATGCACCGGGCGAGGAAGCTTTCGACGCCTGCTGCTGCAAGGATGTGACCCGGGAGGCCGCAGCGCTTGTGATTGCGTCGCCTGCCGCCTTGGTGAGAGGGTTGGCAGCCGGATTGAGGCCCTTGTACACGTCCTCTAACGAGAGCGGTGAAGCGTCGACCGCAGATTGCACGGCGCGCGCGCCGGCCGCCGCACTGGGGCCAGACCCGTTGCCAGTAGGTTGGTCCTCGATGGCTGCCTCAGTGGCAGCAGCACTCACTTCCGCTTTGGCAAGCGAGGTCGTTCGCAGCCCCGCAAGCGGGCCGTGGCTGCCAGGCTGGCGCCATTTGAGGTGCGAAATGTCGCGTCCGCACACGCTCGGCTTGAGGGCCTGCGGCGGCGGTGGCAACTCCCTGGGCTCCCACAAAGGCTTACGTGCCCTTGAGGCCGCCTTTGGCGGCGGCTTGAGCAGATCCGGATCATAGGCACGAATCTGTGCGATGCGCGTCGAGAGCTTAGTGGGCGAGTAACAGCAAACCGAGCTCTGCGCGTGCTGCTCCTCCTCGCCATCCTCGACTTTCGCCTCGGGCTTCTCTGCGACCACTGAGCCTGTCGGCAGAGCCGCGGCCTTTCGCGACTTGGAACGGCCGGCGGCAACGAGTCGGCCGTGGGGGTCCACCCAGCGGCAAAGCTCGGCGACGCCTATAGCCTTGTCGCCGCTCTTGTCGATCATCTTGAACGCCTCGTGCGCTGCGTCACGTGCCATCGCGTACCAGAGCTCGCCACCGCCACACAGCCGCTTGAAGGCGATCAGATACTCTTTTTGGCTCAGTTGCCGGTCAGGCAGATGAGCTGTCATCGACCTGACGGAGGGACCGTCATCGAGCTTGTCGTCGAGCTTGCCGCAGTCCCATGCCTTGAGGAGGTCAACGCCGCGCAGCCCCTCGGCACCGAGGGCTGCGTTCAGCTCCACCTGTAACCGCCCAGGCGTCCATGCGTCATCGCCCGCATCGAAGGAGATTTGCAGTTGTGGCACGAGGGAGAGCCGGGCAGCGCGGTCCTCGGGACGATTGCGCTCGAGCTTGCGCCCATGCACCCACGCGTTGAACTCATCGAAGCCCGCCTTGCCCGAGCCGTCCTGGTCGAGCGAGCTGAAAATCTCGCCCACAACCTCGGGCTTGCCCGTGTACCCGAGCTCCCAAAAGGCATCCTTGAGCTCGGCGAGCGTAAGTGAGAAGGAGCCATCGTCATCGAGCTGCTGGAAGAGGTTGGAAAGGCGGACCGAGTGCTTCTTGAGGAGCGTGGCGAGCCCGCTGCGCGCCTCTTGCGGCGTTGCGCCGCCAAAGCTCCACCTCGACGTATCAACTTTTATCATCGAGTCGGAGGCGAGGGCCATGAGAAACGAGCGCATGGCCGGCAGGATTGTGCGCTCCTCGACTTTCTTGAGCAGGGTAAGGTACGAGACTGTACGCGTGGTCGCATTCTGATACTCCTCGAACACGGCCGTTGCGGCGTCGCCGAATCCCATCGTCTCGAGCGCCTGCTCGAACTCGATCTCATCCAGGTTACCCGAGCCGTCCTTGTCAAACTCGGCGAATATGGCGTTGATGCCGCTGCCCGCCTTGCGCGAAGCGGCACACAGGGTGTAGAGAAAGTACTCGTCTTTGCGGATGAATCCGTCACCGTCAATGTCCATCAGTGCCCACCACTCCTTTAAATCGGCATCGGTGTGTCGGGCACCGCGCACCTTTGGCAGGATGTACTCGCAGAATTCGTCGTAGCCGATTTCCTGATCGCCGTCGGCATCAGCCTCGTCGAACTCGAGCGCCTTGCGACGCAAGTGCTTGCGCGCGTCGCGTGCGTCGGCTGCATGTGGGCCTGCCATGCTGGAGCGTTGCTTTGCGTCGGCACCGTCCACAGTCGTTGGTACATGTTTGCTGTTCAAAACAACGCGCTCACGGACCCCGAAAAACGGGGGACGCTATCGCATGGACGGAGGTGAGACCGACACAACCTGCGTTCCTGCCATACACAGGCTGTTAGATTATCCAGTTGCTGTTGCTGTTCAACCCCAACGCGCAGCCCGGCTCCCCGGAACCCCGAGGCGCAGTCTCTTACTGGTCGGGTGGTCGAGGTGGGTCGTTCCCAATTCATGAGCATGTGCTCCACGTAATAAAATCCCCCTTCAACTCTAACGGCCGCCCGCGTCGCGAGCTTACCAGTATCGCCACCTCCGTGTCCGAGGATGGGTGCGCCAACGTCTCTCCTCGCCTAGCTACGAGTCTGGCGTCGACTCGCACGATGTCAGGTGCGGAAGCGCAAGGAGAGCCGGAAGTATCCTCTGGCACTACTTCTGGCGAGAATCGTAGCTTCACTGGGGGTGGTTCCGCGGAGCTGCTTTGGAAAAGGCTCGCATTCGAGCTCTCGGCGAACGCTCTCGACTTTGAGAACCCGCCAACAAAGAAGTACAAGGATGACCCTGACCCGATCATGCTGGTGACACCGAAAGATCCGAGCAGCGACGACGACAGGGTCAAGTACGGCCAAAACAGTGCCTGGCTTCTCTTTGCCATCAAAACGTGGGAGCTCGAGATGCCCTCGATGTCCATCACGGTGCATGGCGGCTCGCAGCACCCTTTGCACCTCATCGTCGACAAGGGCCTCCGAGAGCAGCACACAGACTTCCTCAAATCTCGCCCTCGCTTCAACGATGAGGTCTTCGATGGGCAGCGTGATCCTGTGCAGGGCTGGATGGGCGCAGTCAATGCTTGGCGGTACCCAGCTTTCTACGTCGGCCCAGGATACCAGATGCCGGAGTTCACTTTCAAGCCGCCGCACACCCTGTTCATCGACGCCGCACTGCAGGCGCAGGACGATGCCGACCTGATCGGCAAGGAGGACCGCGTCAACAACGAGTGGATCATGGATGCCGTCACCCACCAGCCGCTCGGCAGGCAGCCTGCAATGAAAAGCTCTGATGACCCGCCCGTCTTCTACTGGGATCTCAACGTCAAGGAGGCGGTCACCCCGGGCGGCGTCCTGCCGCCCCAGACTCAATTCGTCGGCGACATGCGCGCGGCGTACGAGGACTGGTTTCAAGGCATGGAGCTTCAATGGAGCACGGACCCCTCCAAGAATGACAAGGGTGTCGGCGTCGGCAGCAATGCAACTGCGACAATGACGAATGACCACGTGCGGAAGCTGCTGCAAGGGACCTCAAAGGTACTGGTCAGGATCGTGCATCCAGCCAAAATCAAGAGGTGGAAGAAATTTCAACAAGCAATCCTCGATTATGCCGAACAAAAAGGGAGGGAAGAGAAGGATTCGGAGCTTTCTGTGGGCGAGGTGCGTCTCGAGATCATGTCGGCGAGACTCAACAAGTTGGGTTTACAAAAGTTGGGCTCGATCAATTCGGCTGCATCGGCTGGCGACTGCTTCATCCTCGTGAGTACCTCTATCCCCTGCGACGATCCGGCCAGGGTCATATCAGAGCCATATCCGATGAAGAAGGGTGTCGTCTTCTTCAAAGGAGTCCGTGGATCAAAGTACATCGACCGCCGATATCTGACAAAAGACAATCCAGCGGGACGCGCCGAGCTCAATGAGATCCTCGAAGACGCCGACCCATTGCGCAGCCAAGTGTCCATTGAGGTCCAAGTCGCGGGGAAAAACGGTCGCCAAATGGAAAGCAGAAACGATCAGCGACAAACGGTGAAAACTGGCGTACTCGGTGCATGTCAGATCAGTCTCAAGGAGCTGCTGCGCGATGGCAAGAAGATCCGAGGGTCGAGCGAAGAAAAGCGGGAGTTCGACCTCCTGGGAATGGTCGACATGCCCGATAGGTCCAAACCCGGCGCACCTGCCCCCGCCGTGAAAAAGGAGAAGCCGCCCCCATCCCCATCCCCGCTCAGGCGCAGAAGCTCAATCGCCGGCAGCTTCAAGATTGAGCCCATCCCGGAACCTGAGGAAGAGGAGGAGGAGGAGGAGGAGGAGGAGGAGGAGGAGAAGCAGATCACCCTCCTGCCGATTGGTACCGTATACGCTCGCGTTGCCATTTGCCCTCCCGAAGCGGCGCCCAAGTCCAAGCTGAAGGAGGGGAAAGTTGACGGCGGTGGCGGCGGCGGCGGTGGCGGTGGCGGCGGCGGCGGCGGCGGCGGTGCTATGGAGTTCGACAATCTTGCGTCTAAACTGGCGGGCTCTCTTCCGAGTGGCGGCGCATACCCCAAGGGCGATGACTTCAGCTGCAATAGCACTCCGGCATGCAGA